>Ga0209739_100008_pt1 | contig 121094 bp, 120 predicted proteins | sample JossMetagenome_2_FD_184729 | JGI IMG/M metagenome (GOLD analysis project Ga0209739, IMG submission 184729) | Hot spring sediment microbial communities from Joseph's Coat, Yellowstone National Park, USA - JC3_ASED (SPAdes) (version 3) | ecosystem: Environmental > Aquatic > Thermal springs > Hot...
AAGAGTGCCCTTCTTTTAAGGCTTCATAAGTGACAGTTCCATAAAAGTTCTTGTAAAACTCAAGATCCTTAACTGATTTTATTATCACATCACAAGGAATTAAGTAATAGGAAAGCCTTTCGGTAATTTCTTTAAATAATTTCTGTTTGGTTTCTTTAGCAACAGGTTGTTTTACAACAACAAGAATATCCCAATCGCTGTCTTTTCTTTGGGTGCCCCTTGCTCTTGACCCAAAAAGAATTATCTTTTCCCCTTCCAAGTTGTATGCTTTTAATGTTTCATTGATGACCTCTTTTATTATATCTTCTGCCATATCTTCGGTTACAAGCTCTTGATTAAAGGTTTTCCTGTAAAGCTTTCTGGCAAGATAAGAATACTGCGGGAATTCCTTTATGAACTGCAGGTAAAGGTTTCTAACGCAATATTCACATCCTCCATCAGCGGTAAGCATTATCTCTAAAACCTTTTTTGCAGTTTCTTTATCCATTATCATTTTCCTCAACCTCTACAGGCGGGATTTGGGTAAGGTGGGAGAGAGTATCAATCATTGGTTCTAAATCCCAACAACCTCTTGCATTACTAAAAGGATTAACTTCTCCATAATCCCATACCATTCCTAATGCTTGTCTATCGAATGCCCTCTCAAATGATAAAACATCAGATCTCCATCTTGTTAAGACAACGGAATATGTCGCCAACCTATCCACTCCCAATCCCAAATAACTCACAACCGCCTTCGCATACTCTTTATAGTATCCCTCTTCTATCATTTTATTATACACAAGACGGACCTTTTCGGTAAAGGTAATCAGCGCTAACTTCTGACGGGAGTTGAAAAGGTCGCCCCATTTTAGCATTCCATAAAGCCACATAGTTCTGGGTTTTACAGAATTTGGGTCAATTGGTTCATCCGGCACCGGATCCATTCCCCACTCTTCCCAAAGCTTTTTCCTCTTTTCCTCTAAATATTCTTCCGCTTTTCTATAAAATTCAACATCCCTTTTAGTTGCTAACCTGTAAGCTTTGCCTTGAGGTCTACTTAAGACAACCGCTACCATCCTTTGCCCAGCCTTCCCTTCTTGAAAAAGTTTTCTTACTCGGTTGTCGTCAACCATGCCCCCGCAGACAGGACAAACGGCTATGGCTCGGGAAACCGTCCCCTTTTCTGGCTCAAAGTTAAAGGGAACCTTCGGGCTAAATCCAGGGATAGGGCTTTCAACTACTTGCCATTCATCTCCGTTTTTCTTCACTATAGCAAACTCAACCCTTCCTTCATGAACAAAAGGATAAAGCGAAATCATCTTATTTTCCTTTTTTGCAAGCCAAAACTGGCGCATAAGCGGAATTTCTGCCCCACACGAAGGGTTTTGACAGGGTATTGTCCTTGCCCAGATATAACCTACTGGGATTGAACCGTCCTCATCTGCAGGATAAAACTTTCCTATCTCCTCTCTTGCTTTCTCTAAAACCCACTCCCCCCATTTCCTAACATCCGCAATAAGCGGACTTTCTTCTTTTTCAAGCTCGAACAAGCCTTCATCTTTTTTAACCTTGTTTTGTCTTCCATACCTTTGAGGATACTCAAGGGTGCATTTTAGAATAAGGACCGCAACGGGGTTATACTCCACAGCATGGGTCTCTAAACCAAGCCTTAAGCACTCTAAGGGAATTGAGCCGCCGCCAGAAAAGGGGTCTAACACGCGTAAAGTTTTCCCTCCGTTTGCCTTAAGAATGTCTTCTCTTGCCTTTTTGATGTAGTCCTCATTTAAGGAATTTTCCCATTTAGAAAGCTCAACGATGAATTTTGCCTTTTCCTTAGCTTCCTTTTCGGTTTGTGGGTAAGGAATAAGGGCAGCATAAGTTGTTGCCCTTGATGAGGCAAGAGGACGCCTTGCCCACCAGATATGAAGAGTTGAAATATGCCCATGCCTTATGTTCTTTTCCCTTGTCGACTCTTCGCTAACCTCTTTTATAGGGAAGGTAACTTCAATAAAGCTCTTTTGTTCCTTCATACTCATACCCTCTCTCCTTTTTTCTTCCATTCTTCTAACGGAACGATAAGCCTTACTACTTCTACCTTATCTTGAACTTTCAAATTCTCCGCAGGGTTGTTAATGATGTATAGAGTTGGATTTGTGATAGCGTTGCATACTATGTAGAGCCAGTAGTTTTCTTTAAAGCGTTTTGCCTTAAGCCATTCGTTGACGGTTAATGCTACATCTCCCTCATCTTTTCTTGCCTTTACCTCAATGTATCTTATCTCATCTTTTCCTCTTGACCTAATGTCAAACCCAAGGTTTTCTTTTGACACATCTTCAGGCTCCCTTCCTTGACTTCTCTCGTATTCCATAGCAATTTCCATACCTATTCTTTCTATCTCCTCATCGCTAACCATTTGGTCTGTTTTTTTAGGTTTAACCAAGATTGCCCCTTTGAACTGAGGCCAGGATATACTTAAAGTCTTTTCCTTTTTTATCTCTTCTCTTAGCTCTTCTAAAGCCTTTTGATAATACTTCTTTCTTTCTTCTTTGTTTTGGATAGCTAACCTTACCTCTTCTCCTTTATCCTCCCTTTCATACAGCACAACAAGTTCTTCATCAAGCTTATCGATGAGATATTCTAAAGATTTGATACCGTATTTTTCTTTTATTTCAGCTTGCCTTGTCCTTTCTTCTTCAATTTCTTTTTTATACTTAATGATTTGTTTTCGAGCAAAATTTTCAGCACTTTCTTTTCTCGAATTAAGATTTTCTAAGTTTGGCACTTCAGTTGGATTATCTATCGGAATTAGGTCCCAGATAATCCCTGGGTTTATTTCAGTGTAGCCTTTTTCCATATCTTCGTAGATAGCAAAGATTCTTTTTCCAGCTGTTTCTCCTTTTCCATCCTTTACTTCCCCTTCAAAGAACCAAATGATACCGTTATATTTTCCGTCTGGGTCTTCAAACATAGCTCCCTTTTGAAGGTTGTTTAGAAATCTTTGATGAACCCAATCTATAAGCGTTTCAAGAAGCGGATGCCCAAAGGAGATAAACTCTGCATCAGGATTTTTAAAGGCTTTATCCTTGTCGAAGGTTGCCTTAGGATATTTGGAAAGAGTTATGTTTTGTTTCTGAGCTATGTTTTTTAGCTCAAAAGGAAGTGTATCTATGCTGATAAAACCATCTTTTCTGATATGATAGCTTCCTCCTGCTTTTGTGAACGCTTTCTTGAAAAATTCTTCTACATACTCAGGAATAAGCCTATTTTCTTTTGCCTTTTCAAAAAGTTCCTTTATCCTTGTATAATCTATAAACTTTGTAGCTAAACTTTCTCCCAAGGCTGACTTAACCTTCTTAATATATTCTTCATCAACTTCTATGTCTATTTCTTTTATGATTTCATCTAAAGTTTTTGCTTGCACTATAGCCTCTACGATCAATTGATACAGATTTTTCCCTAAGAAGACCTCACCTATTATGTCAAATACTCTATCGCTACCAAGTTTTTCTTTAATTTCTTCAAGCTTGTCGAAGAGTTTGGATAAAATCCTTCCCTCTATTGTGTCGATCGCTACGAGATTAAAGATAAATACATCTTTCTGTTGCCCATAGCGGTGGATTCTTCCTATTCTTTGTTCAAGGCGGTTTGGGTTCCAAGGAATGTCGTAGTTTATCATAAGATTGCAGAATTGAAGATTTATGCCTTCACCAGCTGCCTCTGTTGCTACCATAATTTGTGTGTGATCTCTGAACACTCTTTCTGCATCCACTCTTTCTCTTAAATCCATTCCACCATGAATATAGTTGACAGAGTATCTCCACGATTTAATTTTGTTTACAAGATATTCTAAAGTGTCCTTAGATTCTGTAAAAATCAAGATTTTTTCATTTCCGCCAACTTCTTTTAGCTTTCTAAATCCCTCTTCAATAGCCTTCTTTAATTCAGATAGTTTTACTTCCTTTTCTTCTGCTAATATTTCTTTGGCTTTTTCTATTAGTCTTTCAATTGTCCAAATTTCTCTTCTTAGCTCTTCTTTGTTTCTTGCTAAGCTAATTGTTTCCCATTTTTCTTCTATTTTCCATCTTTCTTCTTCCTGATAATCTTCTACTTCTTCAAAGTCTTCTAAATTAGTAAGTTTTTTATCAAGCTCAGGGCTTTTAAGCAGGTCTTCAAGACGGTTTTTTCTTCTCTCAAGGGATTTAAGGAGGGCGTAAGTGCTTGAGGCCATTCTTCTCTGGAGTATTAGAAGGGCAAAACCAATGTTTCTCTTTTTATCAAGGGTCAAAGCTTTGTTGTATTGCTCAACGACATACTGAGAAAGCTCTCGGTAGAGCTCTCTTTCTTCGTCGGAAAGCGTGAACTTAATGGTTTTAGGATAGCGATTGGTAAATAAAGGCTTGCCTTCAAAATCTCTTAGGTCTTCTTTAAGCCGTCTTATAAAAAGAGGGTTATCTTTGTCTCTTAAGGAGGCTTCAACCATCTCAGAGGTTGCAAAAAATCCAGGCTTAAGTAGGTCAAGAAGTAGGCGAAAATTCTCTGGGTCCCCTTTGTGAGGGGTTGCTGTAAGAAAGAGCAGATGAGTAGAGGTTTTTGAAAGGGTTTCCCCTAATTTATACCTTTGCGTTTTTTCTACTTTTTCACCGTATCTGTAGGCTGCCATTTTATGGGCTTCGTCAACGATGGTTAGGTCCCAATGAGAGGAAGCAAAAAGGGGTAAAATTTCTTCTTGTTTAGCAAAATCCATAGAGGTTATGACTTGATTATTCCGAAGCAAAAAGTTGTCTCCGTAGGAGGCGTTTAAAGTGTATCTATCAAAGACTACAAAGGTTTCTTTAAACCTTTCCTGCATTTCTCTTAACCATTGATCTTTTAGATGACCGGGGACAACGATGAGGATCCGCCGAGCAAGCCCTCTAAGCTTTAACTCTTTTATCACAAGACCAGCCATGATAGTCTTTCCTGCGCCGGGGTCGTCAGCCAAAAGAAACCTTATATGAGGAAGTTTTAGGATATAGCCGTAGACAGCTTCAATCTGAAAAGGCAGAGGCTCGACTTTGGAGACGTTTACAGCAAGCAAGGGGTCAAAAAGGGAAGCATACCTAAACCGAAGAGCCTCAAGGGCTAAAAAGGCTTCAGAGCCCGGTTGATTAAAACTTAAAAAGAATTCTTTAGTTTTGATCTTTGGAAGGTCTGAAAAGGCAATGAAATCATCTACATGCTGACGGGAAATTAGCGTTGAACCAACGATGCGGTATCCATCCTCTACCTCTTCTATTCTTTTGACTTCAACAGGCTCAGGCCAAAAGTCTCCTTCGATTATCGAGCCTTCTGTAAGCATGTAAGGTCAAAAGGTAAAATAAGGCATAATTATATAAAAAAAATTATACGTAAAAAATAGCAAGGTGGCAAGGCGAAGTCTTTGAACAATCAAATGTAAAAAATCTAAACTAGAACTGGACTTAGTCTTAGACCTGCGTCTTCGGGGAGACCGAACATGAGGTTTAGGTTTTGGATGGCTTGACCGCTTGCTCCTTTAACGAGATTGTCCAAAGCGGAAACGATGATGCCCATACCACGCTTCTTATCCTCAAAAAGGGCAATCTTACAAAGGTTTGTCCCCCGAACCTCAGCAAGCCTTGGGATCCTGCCAAGGGGCAAAACTTCAACGAACAGGCTATCACGATAAAACTCAGAAAGATAGCTATGCACCTTTTCTAAGCTTGCACGGAAACGAACATAAATCGTAGAAATGATCCCGCGGTTTAGAGGCAAAAGATGAGGGGTAAACACTACGCGAACTTGTTTTTTGGCAAACTCGGATAACTTTTCCTCCATCTCAGGGGTATGCCTGTGGCTTGCAATTTTGTAAGGCTTGAAATCCTCGTTCACCTCGCAAAAGCTGTAGTAGGTGTCTGCCTTTCTTCCAGCTCCTGAGGTTCCGCTCTTTGAGTCCGCAATCACTAAGTCCCCTTCGACCAAGCCTTCTTTAAAAAGGGGAATTAAAGGAAGAAGGATGGATGTTGGATAGCAGCCCGGGTTGCCAACAAGCTCTGCCTTAATAATCTCTTCCCGGTATATCTCAGTAAGTCCGTATACTGCCTTTGAGAGAAGGTCCCGAGGGGGAGGGTCTATCCCGTAAGCCCCTTTGTATGACCCCTCATCTTTAAAGCGGAAATCAGCGGATAGGTCTACAACCTTTACTCCTCTTTTAAGAAAGACTTCAGCTAAGCTTGATGAGGCACCGGAAGGGAGGCAGAGAAAAACGGCTGAAACTTCTTTGGCAATGTCGTCAGGGTTTGGCTCTGTGTAGACAAGGTCGCCAAGGGGGGAGGGTATGCCATAGACCTCTCCGAGGGTCTTCCCGGACAGCCCTCGGGAGGTGATAACTTCTATCTTAAAATGGGGATGATTGGTTAAGAGCCTTATTAGCTCAAGACCAGTATAGCCTGATGCCCCAAGGATGGCTACTTTTATCACAGAAGGAGATCTCTAACGCTTGGAGTATTGTTGCCCTCTTCTTGCACCGTGGAGACCGTATTTTTTTCTCTCCTTTTTTCTTGGGTCTCTCGTAATAAAGCCTGCTTTCTTAAGAATTGGCTTTAGGTCTGGAGAATAGGTAACGAGAGCCCTTGCGATGCCATGCCTTATAGCTTCAGCCTGAGCAGACTTTCCACCACCGCAAACGGTGGTTAAAACATCAAACTTCCCCAAAAGATTAGTAAGCTTAAAGGGAGCATAGATCACATCCTCGGCTACTATGTTGTCGTAAAAGTATTCTTTTAAATCTTTGCCATTAACGGTAACCTTCCCGGTGCCTGGCATCAACCATACACGGGCAACAGCAGTCTTTCTCTTACCGGTAGCGTAAATCCTTTCCATGTGCATTCAACCTCCTATATCTCTATGGGTTGAGGATTTTGGGCTGTGTGAGGATGGTTCGGACCAGCATAAATTTTTAGCTTTTTCAAAAGCTTTGCTCTCATGCGGTTCCTTGGAAGCATTCTTTTTACCGCTAAGTAGATGAGCATCTCTGGCTTTCTCTCTAAAAGCCTCCTTGCCGTCTCAAGCTTTAGCCCTCCCATGTAGCCAGAGTGTCTCCAATACACTTTTTGGTCAAGCTTTTTTCCAGTAAGCTTAATTTTATCGGCGTTGATAATAACATAGAAATCAGCCTGGTCTACATGGGGGGTAAAATCTGGACGGTGCTTACCCTGAAGAAGATAGGCTAACTTAGAAGCAAACCTTCCAAGAATCTGTCCTTTTGCATCGATCAAATACCAGTTTCTTTGAACCTCTTCCTTCTTTACCCAAGGAGTCTGAGTGGTAAGTCCTTTAATCATGGAAAAAAAACCTCCTACTAAAATACCTTCCTCTTCAAGTTTGCCCTTAATGTAAGCCCAATTTTAAATTTGTCAAGCTTTCTCCTCTTCTAATGGTTTCAATACGAAAAGGAGCTGACCTTCTTCTACCATCTGGTTTAGCTTAACGCATATCTCTACGATCTGAGCATCAAAGGGGGCAACTATGGGGTTTTCCATCTTCATGGATTCAAGGTTGGCAATCTCTTCGCCCTTATGCACGATGTCTCCTACTTTGAGTGCCCCTCTTTTGGGGTTGCCTATACGCCAGATTATTCCGCTTATAGGAGCCTCGATTTCGTTCGGCTTGGTAGCCTTTCGGACCTCTGCCTTCTTTGCTCGAGGAGTTGCTATTTCTAACATGCGGGTTTTGTTGTTCACCTTTAGCACAACATGGATGATGCAATCTGTTTCGGAGCCGATTGAGACAAGCTCGATGGTGTAAAGCTTGCCATCAAACTCAAAGTCAACCCTATCGCCGGTTTCTTTAGTCCCTCTCTCCAAACCTTCGTAGGCAAGACAAGGGAGGCAACTCTGTATTTTTCGTGGAACTTTATAAAATTTATCGCATCTTTGGGATGCATAAGGTAAAGAATAAACTCCTCCTCAGTGGCTGGAGGCCTGCTCTCCTCTTCAAGCTGTCTTTTTAAAGCCACAAGGTCTTCATCAGGGATACTTTCAAGGGGAGACTCGTCCCTTCTTTCTTTGATCTTCCCCTGCCAGGCATCGCCAATGGCGCTCTTATAAACCCACTCATCAGGCCAGCAAACAGGAAGCCTTTCATAATCTCCCAGGATAAGGTTTTTAAAATCGCCGGGAGCATTCTTAAAAAGCTGTAAAAGCTCTTCCTGCTCCTCTGGGCTCATGGCAGAAAAATCTTGCTTTTTCTCTTCTCCAAACTTTTCAAGAAGGCTTATAACCGGCTTTACTCCTTCATCGCCAAACTCATTATAATACCTGTTGACGATACCGCTACAGGTGACCCAGGTTATCTGAGAGCGAGGGGTGATATCAAAGTATTTGACTATTTGATTGTAGAGGCTCATAACCTTGAGGATTGCCGGCATGAGATGGAGAAAATTTCCTTTTTCTGCCTGTTCAAAGGAGCTTGGGAAGGCTCCTCCGGGCATCTTATGCTTTGTCACCATGTGGTCAAAGCCCTTGAATGGAGACTCTGCCCATTTGTAATCTATGATCCAATCCTTACTTTTCAACCGCAAGCTCAGCAAGCCTTCTATCAAGGTTTACGGTTATTATCCCCTCTCTTAGTTCAGCCTCTACCGCAAGGAAGGGAGAATGCCCGTAGAACGTGCAGAGGGTATCCTTCTTAACATCTATAGGCTTTGCTCCAGCCTTTACCGGAGGAATCAAGACCGGAAGGGCTAACCCATTGGTGATGTGCCGATGATAGTTGACCACAGGGTCAGGATACTTATCTTTTATGGCAGAGATAAGCTCAGAAGCGGATTTGACGGTGCTAACTCCAGCCATGTCTTTGATGCAAAGGATTATCTCGTCAACACCCAGCAGAGGTCGACCATCTCGTCAACCACCTTGAGGTAGTATTTTGTGTCAAACCAAAGGGCAATGGTGTAGGAAATGGCTGGCTCAAAGAGCCTCCCCGTTTCATGATCGCTTGAGCCACCTTGCGCATGTTCCGTACATTGTTTAAGAAAGAAAAGCATCTCCAAACATCGATGTCTACCCGCTCCACTACATGCTCGATAATGTCTTTTGGATAGGGCGGTAGCCCCACATGTTTGTTTCCCTGATAAGCGTCTGAAGAAGCACATTTGACATAAGCTCACGAAGGATGGCTATTTCTTCAAAGGGGCTCTCCCTGCGGTTCATGATGCTAGCATACTACCCTTGCCCCGCCATGACACTCAGCGGCAAAAAGACCCATTTCGTTGTAGTATGGGCAAGGGTTTTTTAGGTCGTATATCCTCAGGCTGTTCTTGTTATCCGATTGACCAGCATCCCTCATCCCAACGGAGACAAAGGCTACTCCCAGTAGCTCCCGAACTGTCTTTACTATCTCAGCAGGGCTCATCCCTGGTTTGTCGAAGACATACCCCATTGGCTTCCTCCTCTTTAAAATCTTTTAGCATCTCACTACATCCAAGGCTGTGGTCCAAGCGCTGATACCTCGGCGATGTATTGAGCAACCTTCGAGGCTTTGTCATCGGTAGTCTTTTCCCTCGGCGCGCAAGCGCCGAGGGACCTCTCTTTTCGGTCGGGGCGGCAATAAAAGGAAGCAAGAATAAAGGTAATATGTTCTTTATATCAGAAAGAAAAAATTTAGGGGCAAACGAGCTTTTTTTCTTCTTTCACAAGCTTACCATACTCATAATACTGGACGGTTACCCATTCGCATTTACCTTCAGACTTTACAGGCTTGGCGTAGACCCTTTGAACCTTGTCTTCGCTAACATACTCTACAGGTTTTTTGGTTGTTGCTGCCTCTTTGCTTGCTCTATCCATAATGGTTGCTGCTGTGCCCCCGATTAGCGCTCCAAGAGCTGCCCCAACAACAGCTCCGCGCCAGCGGTTATGTTTGTCAAGCAAAGCTCCTAACACACCTCCGGCTACCGCTCCAACTGTTGCCCCTTCTTTAGTCTTCCGCTCAAGCTCAACGCAAGAGCTAAGCCCAGTAAGCAAGAGAACAAACACCAAAAGACTTGCCAGCCACTTTACCCCTCTTTTCACGGTCAAACCTCCTTTAGTTTATTTTAGCATCCTTAGGTGGAGTAAACTTAAATATTTTATCCGGCATGTTTACATTATATTCAAGCTTGCGAAAATTAACAAGCACCTTTTCTCCAGTCTTATGCCAGACTACGAACCTTTTTACCTCGCCCGTTGAAAGGTCAACAAAGAGCGTGAGCCTTTCTACCTGATTTTCCTGAGATAGGGGTAGAAAATTTAGCTCCCAGAGGTTCTCTGACAAGCTCTTGTAGCTTTCAATCCGAAGGTCTTTCCTTATGTCACCTCTTCCGCTCATGAAACCAAGAGCAAGCTGGGAAGATATTCCCTTACCCGTAGGATAAACAAACACCCGCTTCTCTTCAGGATAATAGACATAAAGGTTTGTCCCGTCGGAGATGACGATGAACTTTTCGGGAGCTAGGTATTCCCAGCGGAAAAGTCCGGGCTTTTTGATCCAAATTCGTCCAGTTCGAACTTCCTTTTGGCCGTTTGGATGGATGGTTTCTTGCTCAAACTCAGCCCTTATGCTTTTGGTGTTTTCATAGAAGGCTTGAATGGTATCCAAAACTTGGTTTATGCTTTGAGGGTAGCTCTTATAAGGGTTTACGAGGAGGAGCGATAACAGGACGAGGACGAACACCATCGCTTGGACCGATAATACCCTCTCTCTCCATCCTTTCCACAAGCCTTGCTGCACGGTTGTAGCCAATGCGGAGCCTCCTTTGAAGCATCGATGTAGAAATTTTACCGTATTGGTAGGCTATCTTCAACGCCTCTCGATAAAGCTCATCATCCTCATCACCTGTATTAAGAATTGCCTCTTCCTCTTTTTCATCCTCTGCTAAGCTCAGGTCGGCAAGATAGATAGGCTTTTCAACTTTTTTCAGGTATTCAACCACCCGTTTAACTTCAGCTTCAGAAACATAGGGACCGTGGATCCTTTGTAGATGAGAAGACCCAGGTGGCAAAAATAGCATGTCCCCAGCCCCAAGGAGCCTTTCTGCCCCTTGAACATCAAGAATAGTGCGGGAATCTACTTTTGATGTTACCTGAAAAGAGATCCTAGCCGGAAAGTTAGCCTTGATAAGCCCAGTTATCACATCAACCGATGGTCTCTGGGTAGCAACGAGTAGGTGGATCCCTGCAGCGCGAGCCATCTGGGCAAGCCTTGTAAGAAGCGTCTCCACCTCTTTGGAAGAGACTACCATGAGGTCGGCAAGCTCATCGATAATGATTACGATGTAAGGAAGCTTCTCTTCAAACTGCTCGTTAAAGGATTCTAAATTTCTCACCGAGTATTCTTCAAATAGGGCGTACCTTCTTTCCATCTCATGCACAGCCCACCTCAAGGCTTTGGTCGCAAGCTTTGGTTCAAGCACAACCGGATGAATTAAGTAAGGGATATCCTCGTAGACAGAAAGCTCAATCCTTTTTGGGTCAATCATTAGAAACCTTACGTTGTCCGGAGTGGATTTGTAGATGAGGCTCAAGATCACGCAATGGAGGAAGATGCTTTTTCCAGAGCCTGTGCTTCCTGCGATCAATAGGTGGGGCATCTTCCGAAGGTCGGCACAAACAGGGTTCCCAGATATGTCTTTACCCAAAGCAATGGTTAAAGGGGAGGCAGATTCCTGAAAGGATTTACTTTGAAGAATGTCTTTGAGATAGACCCATTCTCTTTGGGGGTTTGAGATCTCGATACCTATGACATTCTTTCCAGGGATTGGAGCAACGATGCGCACGCTTTTTGCTGAAAGACCGAGGGCAAGGTCATCAACGAGGCTTAGAATTTTGCTTAGCTTTATCCCGGGTGCAGGCTTAAACTCAAACACAGTGATCACTGGACCAGGGTTGATGTGCACAACCTCGCCCTCTATCCCAAACTCCCGTAGCTTTGCCAAAAGAAGTAATGCCCTCTCCCTTAGCTCCTCAGCTCTGATTTTAGAGCTTGTGGTCTTTGGGTCTTCAAGAAGACTTAAAGGTGGAGGAAGTTCAAGTTTTTCAGGCTCTTCAAACTCTTTCGGTCCTTCAAGGCTGTCATTCCTTTTAGACTTGATTTTTTTCCTATTTTCTTCTTTGGGTTTAGCAGTATTTTCAATCTCAGTCATCTCGGCTTCGCCTTGAGTATACTGTAAGGTTTTATTTTGAAGGTGTTCTCTTTTTTTCTTGCTTGAAAAGACCTCCGTAAGTTTAGAAAGGATTCTAATTTCTTTGAGTCCCAAATAGGTGGCTGTTAAAAACATAGTTAAGGTTAGGAGAAAAAGTCCTGGCGTTCCGATTACTGATGTTAAAAGAAAGGTTACCTCGCCAATTACTCCACAGTTCATAGGGAACCTGTTAAGAAAATACATGCCCTCAACCGAGGAAATTCTAAAAAGATAGGAAAGCAAAAAAATTAAGGAAATAAAGAAGAGAAGAAGGATATTCCAGATTTTAGCTGGAGAAATTCCGGTCAATCTTAAGATGAACCCCAAAACTAAAAAGGGAGGGATGAAAAGGGAGGCAAAACCAAACAAGGTAAAAAATAATGAGGCTACATAGGCGCCAAGAAGCCCCGCTATATTTCGCACCCCTTCAGCCCCCACTACCCCAACCCCAGGGTCTAAAGGATGATAAGAATATATAGATAGTGAAAGAAAAGAAATTAGAAACAAAAAAAACAGCACTATGAACCTAGATGGACTGCTTTGCTCTTGCATACTAATATAATTTAATACAATTTGTGCTCATTAAACAGTGATTTTTTTTCTAAGTTAAAATTACCTAAATTTGTCGGGTTTTTTCGACATTTTTGTCGTTTAATGTTTTCGAAGGCCTAAAAACCAAACCTTTATTTATTGGCATGAGTTATGCATATATTTAAACAAAAATTAAAATGAGGAGGAGGTGTAGCTATGAAGAAGGTGTTGGGTTTACTCATTGCTCTTGGTTTAATGGTTAGCCCAGTGTTTGCTGCTGGAGAGCAGGCTGCAGCTGACAAGGGAAATGCACCTGCCCCAGCTGCAGAGAAGAAGCCAGCCAAGAAGGCTAAGAAGGCTAAGAAGGCAGTAAAGAAGGAAGAAAAGAAAGAAGAAATGAAACAGGAACAAAAGCAGCAGTAATTTAGCATTTTCTTGGCCCATCTAAGTAAAGGGACCTTCCTGATAAAGGAAGGTCCCTTTTTTTTGTTTTTTTTTGAGTGGTTTGGTTAAATAGCTAAGCTTTTTACTACTCTGATTACTCTATCCGAAAAAGCTTCTTACGAAACGCTGCTTCAAACAAGGCGAAGATTGCCTCGGCTTATGTTCGGTCTGACAATGAAGTTACTCAGAATTTCAGTTTGTGAATGACCTTATATAACGACAAAGATAGTTCGGGTAAACATAAATTAGATAGAGCCTCTTTGTTTCAATTTTTAGCCCATCTTTGCCTCTTTATCTTTTGTTTTAAATCTCCATGCAGTCGGTCAGGATTATCCTGTCCATTCCGTTTTAAAAATTGGTAAGTGTTATAATAAACCTCTAATAAGTCTGGAAGGAAATTCTCTATTGAAGAGGTTGATTTTGCTTTGAATGCTTGGATGGGATCATTAAAATTTTTATACATATCTACCTTGTAAAGTGTTGACTTTTTGTTTTTTAATGTTATGTTTTTATTAAAACAAAAACATAGGAGGTTATAGCCATGAGAAAGAGGAGCAGACCTGCTACTATTGATGATGTTAGGTTTGTTTATGAGAATTATTCTAAGATGAGCGCTTCTGAGATTGCTGAGAAGCTTGGTATTAGCAAGTTTCAGGTTACTAAAATAGTCAATGAGTTGAGGAAGAGAGGAGTTCCTATCCCTAAAAAGGTGGTTAAAAGAGGAAATATTTACGATCAATTTGTTGAAGAATTAAAGAGTAAAGGCTTACTGAAATAAGCCTTGTTTTACCCTGATAAGATTTCTTTTACTGCTTGACAATCTTTTTTGATTTGTTCTACAAGTTTCTCAACGGAGGGGAACTTTTGTTCCCCTCTTATGTATTTAATTAGTTCAACTTTTATTGTTTTGTTATAAAGGTCATCCGAAAAATCAAGAATATGCACCTCGATTGACAGTTCTTTATTTTCAAAGGTAGGATTTTTACCAATATTTAAAGCCCCCATAAACCTTTTATTTTCTATGTTTACCCAAGCTGCGTAAACCCCTTCTTTAGGGATTAGTTTTTTTCTTGGTACTTCTAAGTTTGCGGTGGGAAAACCAAGTATCCTTCCTCTTCCCTTTCCAGTGATAACCCTTCCTTTAAGACTGTAAGGTCTACCAAGCAATCTATTTGCCCTTTCAACCTCCCCTTTTAAAAGGAGTTCTCTAATTAAACTGCTTGATATCTTGATGCCGTCAATTTCTACTGGTTCTACCACTCTTACCATAAAGTCATACTTTTTTCCCATCTTTAACAAAAATTCTGCATCACCGCTTCGTCCTCTACCAAAACGAAAGTTATACCCAACGACGATAGCCCTTACTTTCAAATAGTCAACTAAATACTCTTCTACAAAAATATCAGGAGTAAGCTCAGCTAACGACCTGGTAAAGGGCAGAACAACCAAACAAGGAAAGCTAAGGGCTGATAGGATTTCTATTTTTTCATCAAGAAGAGTAAGATAGTAGAAAGGAACCTGAGGTTGCAGGACCTCGCGAGGATGGGGGGAGAAGGTTAGCATAACCGGCGTGGCAAGAAACTCTTCGCCAATTTTTTTTGTCTCTTCAAGGAGCCTTAAATGTCCAATATGTAGTCCGTCAAAGGCTCCGATAGCGATAGCGGTAGAGAAGGGTAAAGGGAGGTCGCTAAGAGAATAGATTTTCATTTTCTCCACGCATAAGCTTGAAGAAGCTATCAAACAGATAGAGGGAGTCCCAAGGACCGGGTGCGTTTTCTGGATGGTATTGAACTGAGAAGGCTTTGAGGTCGGGAGCGTAAATACCTTCAAGAGTGTTGTCGTTAAGGTTTATGTGGGTGATTATTACATCTTTTGGCAACTCTTCTGCTCTTACGCAAAATCCATGATTTTGGGAGGTTATCTCAACTCTTCCGTTTAGTAGATTTAAGACTGGATGGTTTATTCCACGATGTCCAAAGCGAAGCTTATAGGTTGTGGCGGATAAAGCTTGACAAAGGATCTGATGTCCAAGGCAGATGCCAAAGATTGGGCGCTTGCCCAAAAGGTTTTTAACCGTTTCCACCACATAGGGTAGGGCACTTGGGTCGCCTGGACCGTTTGAAAGAAAGATGCCATGAGGGTCTTCAGCTAAGATTTTTTCAGCCGGTGTATCCGCAGGAAAGACCAAACACTCAGCTCCTCTTTGGACCATAAGCCTAAGCTGATTGTATTTTAATCCACAGTCTAAAACGGCTACTCTGTATTGAGCTTTGTGTTTAAAGGATTGACAATTAAAGTCAAAGCCTTCTGGTCCGTAGTAATATGGTTTTGGGGAAGTGACGAACTTTACAAGGTCACGCCCCACATAATCAGGGCTTGCCTTTACTTTTTCTAAAAACTTTTTTGGGTCTAAGGTTTCTGTTGTTATACCTCCTTTCATGGCTCCGTAGTTTCTGATATGCCTGGTAAGAGCCCGAGTATCTACCCCCTCAATCCCAAGTATGCCTTGTTCTTTAAGCCAATCTCCAAGGGATCTTTTAGCTCGGTAGTTGCTAAAATATGGTTGATACTCCCTGATGATAAAGCCAGCAACCTGAATGCGAGCGCTTTCCATGTCCTCGTCGTTTACTCCATAGGTGCCGATCAAAGGATAGGTCATGGTGACAATTTGTCCGTAGTAAGATGGATCTGTAAGTATTTCTTGATAGCCTGTCATTCCGGTGTTAAAGACTATTTCTCCGAAGGTTTCTCCGGGTCCAGTGAAAGAATAGCCCCAAAAATGAGTGCCGTCTTCAAGCATGATCAAAGCTTTAAGCCTTTCTTTTTTTTGCATCAATTATCCCCCTGATTCCTTTTTGTTTGCTTTGTAGCTCCAAAGGAGGTATTCGCGAATAAAATCGTCTATTTCTCCATCTAACACCTCATCCACCTTAAAGACTTCAAACTGAGTCCGATGGTCCTTTACCACTTTGTAAGGATGAAGGATGTATGACCTTATTTGATTTCCCCAGGATATGTCCTTTTTTTCTCCGATTAACTGCTCTTTTTTCTCCTCAAGCTTTTGTTTTTGTAGTTGATAAAGCTTAGATTTGAGGATCTTTAAAGCAGTCATTTTATTTAAATATTGACTCCTTTCATTTTGGCAAGTGACGACTATTCCTGTAGGAAGATGGGTAATTCGGACAGCCGTTTCGGTTTTGTTGACATGTTGACCACCATGACCGCTTGCCCTCATTGTTTCTATCCTTAAATCCTCGGGTCTTATTTCTACTTCTATCTCTTCCTCGATCTCTGGAATTACAGTGACCGAAGCAAAGGAAGTATGGCGTCTTGCGTTAGCATCAAAGGGAGAAATCCTGATAAGCCGATGAACTCCCTTTTCACCCTTTAATTTTCCGTAAGCCCATGGTCCTTCAACAAGGATGGTTGCGCTCTTGATGCCTGCTTCTTCCCCTGGGAGGGCATCAACTACTTTAACCTTATAACCCCTTTTCTCAGCCCACCTCACATACATACGAAGAAGCATGTAGGCAAAGTCTTGGGCATCGGTTCCACCAGTTCCAGCATGAATTGAAAGGATGGCTGAAGATTGGTCATATTCCTCAGAAAGGAGGATAGTGGTTTCTTTTTTTAGAAATTCTTGTTCAAAATCCTTTATTTCCTCTAAAAATCCCTTTAAAATCTCCAGATCTGGCTCAGCTTTGTAAAGCTCAAACCACTCTTTGAGCTCAGAAAATTTATGTTGAAGCTCCTCAAAAAGTTTTAACCTCTCTTCTAACTGAGCCTTTTCTTTAATGAGGCGTTTTGTTTCCGGAGAAGACCAGTCAATATTCCGGGAGAAAAATTTTTCTATAGCTTGTAATCTCTCCTTGAGACTATCTAAGTCAAAGACACCTCCTTAAATCTTCTATTTTTTGGGCATAAGAATTAAGAAGCTTCTCAAAATCTACATTTTTATAAGCGAGAAGGAGCTCCTCTTTTGCTGGTTTCCCCCTCATCTTTCTTTACTCACGGTCCCCCTTTTGTTTGGGCATAAATATAACACAAAAAATTTTTATTTACAGGGTGAGTAAATGTAGGGGTGACAGGTCAAAAGTAGGTCATCTCCAGCGGAGGGAAAATGTGGGACCTTTCTCTTAGTAATAACAACAGCCTAAAATCCCTCTTGATTTTTGGTTGATTATTTTTAATAATATTTTTAAAAAAATTATGGAGGTTTGTCATGCCTATCTACATTGTCCTTTCAAAGCTTACTGAAAAAGGGAGGGAAACGATCAAAGAAAAGCCCTACCGGATATTTGAGGTAAACAAAGAGCTAGAGGAGATGGGGGTAAAGGTTCTTCAGCAGTATGCTGTTCTGGGGCCTTATGATTTTGTAAACATCATTGAAGCCCCAGATAACGAGACGGTGATGAGGATGTCTATCGAACTTGGCTCAAGGGGGACGGTAGAGCTTATGTCTTTACCAGCCTTAAGGGTTGATGAGTTTTTGAAGATAATTAAGAGATAAGAATTTAGGGAGGACAGCCCTCTCGCTTGACAGCACACTTTACTCATTGTTCCTTATTGATTATAAAATTTTCTCCTGTTCTTTGAAGGATAGTTCTGATTTTTTATCTTGAGGATTTGCTAAGGTAAGAGTTTTTCCGTTTTTTCTGGCTCGTCCTACTCTTCCTATACGATGAATGTAAGACTTTGCGACTACTCCCCTGCAAAGTTTGAGCTAAAAAGCCTTTTTTTTACTTAAGAGATAATCTATCTGAGAAAACATAATCCCCCCTAAGGTAGCAGTTGATGAATCAAAGTCGTTAAAGTTTGAATACATAAAACCTCCAATAAAATTGATTTTTTTCGGAAGATCCTTCCAAGAATTATCTTAAGATTAGTTTGACTTGGATGGATGTTCAGTAAAAATATAATATAACACATTTTTAATTTTTATGCAAGTCTAAGGTGCTATTTTAATAAAGACCTTCCCCATGTCCTGCTAAGGAGAGCAAGGATGCCTCTTCTCCTCAGCTATCACTCTGGGCGAACCGAAGAATCTTCTATTACCAAGGAAGGGCAAAAGGAGACCCCTTGGCTTGCGCTCGGGACGGTCAAGGGGGCGGAGCCCCCTTTGGTTGGGATGATAAAATTGGGGAAAAATTCACCATTGACATTTATTGGAAACATATTAGAAACACCATTAAATTAAAAGAAGCTTTAGTGGTGAAAAATATACCAAAAAGCTATAAGGAGGGTTTTATGAGCGCATGGAACCTTGACCGAAGGGAGTTTCTGAAGGTTTTAACAGCAGCGGTTGCGACGATGGGGTTCCCTGCAAGCTTTGTTGATAAGGTAGAGGCGGCAGTTGCCACAAAGAAAAAGCCAACCGTCATTTGGCTCAACTTTATGGAATGCACCGGTTGCACTGAATCCCTTTTAAGGGCTTCTCATCCACCCTTGGGAAGGTTTTTGCTCGAAATAGTAAACCTTGAATACCATGAAACCTTAATGGCTGGGGCGGGGGCTCAAGCAGAGGAGGCTTTAAATAAGGCAGTGAAAAATTATAAAGGCGAATACATTCTGGTGGTGGAAGGTGCTGTCTCAACAAAGGATGGTGGCATCTACTGCCAGATAGGCGGTAAACCTGCCATACAAATTTTGAAAGATGTAAGCAAGGATGCTAAGCTTATCATTGCCTACGGGACCTGTGCTTGTTTCGGTGGAGTGCAAGCTGCCTACCCTAATCCTACGGGAGCGGTGGGAATAGGTGAGGTTATTGGTAAGGATAAGCTTATCAACATCCCAGGCTGTCCACCCAACCCATACAACATCCTCTCAACCGTTCTTTATTTGCTAACCTTTGGTAGGCCACCTGAGATGGATGAGCTTAAGAGACCAACCTTTGCTTACGGAAGAAGGATCCATGACCATTGTGAAAGGAGACCACATTTTGATGAAGGAAGGTTTGCCGAAAGCTTCGGAGATGAAGGGCATAGGAAAGGTTACTGTCTTTATAAGCTTGGCTGTAAAGGTCCAGTTACTTACGCTAACTGTTCAGTTCTTAAGTTCTGTGATGTGGGGGCCTGGCCTATCGGGGCAGGTCATCCCTGCATGGGTTGCACTGAACCAGGGTTCTGGGACACCATGACTCCTTTCTATGAACATTTACCAAAAGTTACCATACCTGTTGGTGAAGGGATAATAACCGATGCAGAAAGGATAGGGAAAATGGCCATTACAGGAGCTGGTGCCGTCATTGCTCTTCACGCTGGAGCTGGAGTGATTAAAAGTAGGCTTAAGAAGAAAAAAGGAGAACCCCAGATTTTGTCAGCAAGCAACGAGAAATCTGAGAGAGAGGAGGGCTAAGTTATGGGGAAGAGGATCACTATAGACCCTATCACAAGGATAGAAGGGCATCTCAGGATCGATGTAGAAGTAGATGGGGGGAAGGTTCGCGATGCCTGGGCTTCAGCCCAGATGTGGAGAGGTATTGAAGTGATTTTAAAAGGTAGAGACCCAAGGGATGCTTGGGCTTTTACCCAAAGGATTTGCGGAGTTTGCACAACTGTCCATGCCATCGCCTCTGTAAGAGCGGTTGAGGATGCTCTAGCTTTAGAGATTCCTCTTAACGCTCAGTATGTGAGAAACATAATCCTCTGCGCCCATGGTCTTCATGATCACATAGTCCATTTTTACCATCTCTCAGCCCTTGATTGGGTTGATGTAGTTTCAGCCCTTAAGGCTGACCCGAAAAAGACCGCAGAGCTTGCCCAGGCAATTTCTGATTGGGATGGGAACAGTGAAACCTACTTCAAGAGTGTGAAAGAAACTTTGTCAAACTTTGTTGCTTCAGGACAGCTTGGTCCCTTTGGTTCAGGCTACTGGGGACATCCAGCGATGAAGCTTCCTCCCGAGGTTAACCTTTTGGCGGTAGCTCATTATCTATCTGCTCTTGATTATCAACGTTATGCCAACCAAGTAGTGGCGATATTTGGGGCAAAAACTCCGCACATTCAGACTGTGGTTGTAGGAGGAGTTGCTTTAGCCATCAATCCTGATAATGAAGCAGCTCTAAACATGGAAAGGCTTGCCTATGCTCGGGAGCTTCTTCTAAAGGTAAAAACCTTTACTCAAAAGGTCTACTTAAACGACGCCATCGCTTTAGCGGCTCTTTACAGTGATTGGTTAAAGATTGGACGGGGTGTGGATAATTACCTTGCCGTTCCGGATTTACCTCTTGACACCAAAGGAACAAAGTTTGACTTGCCTGGTGGGACCATATTCAACGGCGACCTTTCTACCTATAAACCCATTTCAAGCTTTGGCGACCCCTACTTTAGAGACAATGTTACCGAGGCGGTTATTCATTCCTGGTATAAGAACATCGGAGCAAAGCATCCATGGGAGGGCGACACAATACCAGAATACACAAAGTTTGACCCTAACGGCAAATACAGCTGGGCTAAAGCTCCGAGGTTTAAAGGGGAGCCGATGCAGGTTGGACCATTAGCCCAGGTCCTGATGGGGATTGCCTCAAAGCATGAACTATTCTTAAAATGGACAAACTATGCCCTGGAGAAATGTTCAGCCCTTGCCAAAACGCAGGTCACCGTAGACCATCTAAGGTCAACGATGGGTAGACACTTAGCAAGGGCTATAAGAGCAGCTGTTCTTGCTGATTTAGCCTTGAAGCATCTTGACCTTCTTGAACAGAACATAGCTAAGGGTGACCTTGAAATCTATCCTTACAGGAAGGGTGTCAAGTTCCCTGAGAGGGAAATCAAAGGCTTTGGTTTCCATGAAGCGCCACGAGGAACCCTTTCTCATTGGGTAGTAATCGAGAAGGGAAAGATCAAAAACTACCAGGCAGTGGTCCCATCAACCTGGAATGTTAGCCCAAGGGATGAAAAGGGTAAGCGAGGTCCTTATGAGGAATCATTGATAGACAATCCGGTTGCTGTTCCTGAAAAGCCTTTAGAGGTGTTAAGGACTATTCATTCCTTTGACCCCTGCATTGCTTGCGCAGTCCATCTTATCGATGGTAGGGGTAGGGAAATAACCAGAGTAAAAGTTCTGTAAAGGAGGTTAAAAATGAAGGTAGAACCAAGATTGTATAAAAGGGTTTTTGTCTGGAGTGGTTCTTTAAGATTGTTCCACTGGGTTTTTGCTCTTTCAACAGCAGTTTTAATTTTAACAGGTCTTTACATCCACAATCCACCTGTCACTACAACTTGGGCTGAATTCAGACCATCCTTTTTGATGGCTATGCTTAGATACTATCATTTTGTCGCCGCTTACTTCTTTATCGCGGCATTCATTTTAAGAGTATATTTGCTATTTTTTGGCAATAAATACGAAAGAATAACTGATTTTCTTCCAATTAATCGCCAAAATGCCCTTTCTTTTTGGCGAACTCTAAAGTTTTATCTTTACCTAACAGATGAACATGAATGGAGAGTGGGTCATACAGTGCTTGCAGGTGTGATATATACTTTGTTATTCTTAGCCACAGTTTTTATGATTTTAACAGGTTTATATTTACTCTATCCTGATGTTGACATCATCAAAAAATTAGGAGGGATGCTTTTTGGCACACCACAAACAGCAAGGTTTATCCATTATTTTCTTCACTGGGCCTTTACCTTTTTTGTATTAGTCCATATTTATATAGCTATTTGGAACGATTTCCATGCTCCAGAAGCCATTATCTCTGGAGCTTTTTCAGGGACTAAGTTTTTACCAGCTGAGGTAGTAGAAAAGGAAAGCAAACCTAAGGAGCCACCCTGTATTTAAAGTAGGCAAGGCAGGCTCCTTCGTTAGAAACCATACAGGGTCCGACAGGGGTCTTTGGGGTGCAGGCTTTACCAAAGAGCTTGCACTCCCAGGGCTTTGCCTTCCCTTGCAGAATCATCCCGCAAAGACAACCTTTCGGGGTGTTTTCTTCATACTTGCAGGGATAGATGGCTTCAGCATCTAAAAAAGAGAAGTCTTCTTTAAACTTGTAGGCGCTTCTTGGGACATATCCAAAGCCACGCCAGGGAAAGGTATCCCTCACTTCGAAGACTTCCTCCATAAGCCTCCGGGCAGCAACATTTCCCTCAGGTTTTACAACCCTTTTATACTGAACCTCGACCCTGGGATTTTTATCTTTGATTAAATCAACAAGATGTTCCAGAGCATGCAATATGTCAAAGGGTTCAAAGCCTGCGACCACCATAGGGGTCTGATGTTTTAAGCTAAGCTCTTCCCAAGGTTTTGCCCCAATGATCGCTGAGACATGCCCTGGGGCGATGATCCCGTCAACCTTTAATCCGTTGATTAAGAGATAATCAAGGATTTCTGTAGAAATAACATGATTTGAGACGATTAGGAGGTTTTTTAAACCCTCTTCTTTAATTCTTTTAGCCAAGAAGGCGGTGTGAGGAGTCGTAGTTTCAAACCCTATGGCAAAGAAGATAACCTTCTTTGAAGGATTTTCTTTAGCTATGGCTATGGAAGCAAGGCTTGAATCAACTATTCGGACATCCTTCCCCTTTGCTCGGATCTGTTGAAGGGAAGGTCCATTGCTTCCAGGAATGCGTATCAAGTCTCCGTAGGTGGCAAGTATTACATCTTCCCTTTCGGCAAGGCTTAAGGCGTAGTCAATTCTACTTTGAGAGATGACGCAAACAGGGCAGCCCGGTCCATGAACAAACTCTATCCACTCTCCCAAAGCTTCATCTATCCCATGCCTTAAGATGGCATGGGTATGCCCTCCGCAAAACTCAAGGATTCTAATTCGGTCTTTAAGTGAAAGTCTGGAAAGCTTATCTTTAAGCCTTGAGAGGAGAGGTTTTAATACTTTGGGGTCTGAGAGAAAAGTAAGAACTTCAGACTTTTTCAAGCGCTTCGTCCCAGAGGTTTATTGTTTGAAGGGCTTGCTCTTCATCGACCTTAGCTATGGCAAACCCAACATGAACCAAAACCCAGTCCCCTGGCTTTACCTCTTCGGGTAGAAGAGAAATGTATATTTCCTTCTTTACTCCCTTTGATTCTGCAAGAGCAGTAAAAGGACCAGTAATCTCTAAAATTTTAAAGGGATAACCAAGACACATCTTATTTTCTCGTTTGCTTGTAAACGTGAAGTATCCTTTGCAGGGCGGTAATATGAGTTAGGACGGAGATTATCGTTAAATAGAGAAAAATGGCTTCCAAAAGAAGGGAGATGATGAGCAAAAAGACCCTTTCAAACCGTGTAAAAAGCCCAACCTTGCATTGAAGCCCAAGACCTTCAGCGCGAGCTCTGGTATAACTTACCATAAGGGAACCAGTTAGGGCTACGAAGGATAGGACAATCCCTGCTCCTGAGCCTACATATATATAGTAAAGGCAAAAGGCAAGAAAGATGAATATCTCTCCGTAGCGGTCAAGGGTTGAGTCAAGGAAGGCTCCAAAGGTAGTCACCATGTTGCCAACCCTTGCTAGCATCCCGTCAACGGCATCAAGAGGGGCAAAAAGGAGAAGCAAAAGACCAGCTACAAGAAACTTTCCCTGAGCAATAAACACAGAAGAAGCTACAAAGCCTAAAAAACAAGCTAAGGTCACATGATTAGGCTTTACACCAAGCCTAAGTAAGAAACGAGCAATCGGGATAAGGATAGGCTCAGTCGAAGCTCGGACCTTTTCTGAGAGGGTAAGCTTTTCTAACATTGTTTATTATTTTAGCACTGAGCGCCTTTTCCTCAAGCCTAAACTTCATAGAGCTTTCTTTCAAGAACCCTATACTGGAAAGCTTCAAGCACATGCTCTTTAGCAATACGTTCACGCCCCTCAAGGTCCGCGATTGTCCTTGCAACCTTTAGCACCTTGTGAAGAGCCCTTGCTGAAAGGGAAAGCCTTTTTGCTGAAGCTTCAAGGAAGGATTCTACCCCGGGTTCAAGAAGACAAACCTTTTTTATCTCCTTAGGTTTGAGTTCGGCGTTTGTTTTCTCACCTTGACGTCTTTTCTGTTTTTCTCGAGCAAATAAAACCCTTTCCCGAACCTCAGCGGAGCTTACTCCAGAGCTCTTCTTTTCTGCCAAAAGCTCGCCTATCTCAACGGGTGGAACATCTACATGAAGGTCTATCCTATCAAGAATAGGACCTGAGAGCTTGCTTTTGTATTTTCTTATTTCCTGAGGAGTGCATTGGCAGGCTTTAGTGGGATGACCAAGGTATCCGCATTTACAAGGGTTCATGGCGCAGACTAGGAGGAACCTCGCAGGGTAGGTTACGGTTGCGTTTGCACGAGTGATGACCACATAGCCGTCTTCGAGGGGTTGTCGCAGAGCTTCTATTACATCCCTTCTAAACTCTGGAAATTCATCCAAAAAGAGGACTCCGTTATGGGCAAGGCTAACCTCACCTGGGCGTGGCGGATTACCTCCGCCGATCAACCCCACTTCTGAGACAGAGAAATGGGGATTTCTAAAGGGTCTAAAGTTAATAAGCGGTCTTTCAGGGGTTAAAAGACCCGAGACCGAATATATTTTGGTTGTCTCAAGAATTTCCTTATCTGACATGGGAGGCAAGATAGAAGGCAACCTTTGGGCAAGCATTGTTTTTCCAGCACCGGGCGGTCCTATGATAAGGATATTGTGATTGCCAGCCGCGGCGATCTCCATTGCTCTTTTGGCAAGCTCCTGCCCTACAACCTCGCTAAAATCAACCTCATACTGGGGCAAAAAGACCTCCTCCGCTAAGCCAAAAGCTTCAAGCCCGCCCTCACCGGTAGTGAGATAGGTAAAAACCTCCCTCAGATGGGAAAAAGCACGAACCTTCACCCCTTTGACCAAGGCTCCTTCTCTTAGGTTTTCCGCGGGTATTATGACCTCATCAAGGTTTAGCTCCTTAGCTAACATAACAGATGGTAAAATCCCCTTTACTCCTTTGATGCTTCCATCAAGGGAAAGCTCTCCAAGGAAAGCCTTTTTTTCAACAGCGCTTTGAGGAACGATTTCTTCGGCAACCAAAATACCAACAGCCATCGCCAGGTCAAAATGTGACCCTTCCTTTCTTAGGTCAGCAGGAGCAAGGTTTATGGTTATTTTGCTTAATGATGGAGAAAAACCGGAGTTTTTTAAGGCTGAGCGCAAGCGCTCTCTGCTTTCTTTGATGCTACTATCGGGAAGCCCAACGATAGTAATTCCAGGAAGACCTTTAGATAAGTCAACCTCAACTTCAACTAAAAAAGCTTCAATACCAAGAACAGCAAAGCTTAAAACTTTACTTAACATCAATCAAAAAGGGGGAGAGGCAAAAACCTCTCCGCCCTTAGTTTCTAAGGAGCTTCAAAGATATTAGCCGCCTACACCGATGAACTGGAGAAACTTAGGAAGAACTGGGTTAGCATAGAGCAAGATAAGGGCGATAACCAGGGCATAGATAACCTGCGTTTCAACGAGAGCTATACCAAGGATCATAGTAACGGTAAGCTTACCGGAAAGTTCAGGGTTTCTAGCGATACCCTCGCAGGCACCGCGGGTTGCCTGACCGATACCGATACCGCAACCAAGCGCACCAAGCCCAACGCCAATACCTGCCGCTAAAATGATGGCTGAGTAGATGCCAAAACCTGTAATCATCCGGTCACCAACTGCAGCAGCAGCTTTTGCTGCTTCCTGTGCAAAGGCAGGTGAACCTAAGAGCAAGCCCAAAAGAGCAACAGATAACAACAAGAAAAGCTTCCGCATACCCACACCTCCTTTAAAAGTTTTTTTTATTTTTATTTCCCTTAAATCAGAAGGTCTTATACCCCCTGATTTGCTCATACTTAATGATGCTCTTCAACAGCTCCAGCAAAGTAAACCAAACTTAAAAGCACAAAGATAAAAGTTTGAATAAAACCAACCGCAACTCCAAGGATCATAACGGGAAGAGGAGCAAAAAACTTCCCGGCAAGCATGGTTAGAATGCCCAAAAGGATCTCTTTTGAGAGAAGGTTTCCAAACAAACGGAAGGAAAGGGATAAAATTCTTCCTACATGACTAAATATTTCGGCAGGTAGCATAAGAGGTATTAGCCAAGGTATAGGACCAAGAAAATCCTTAAAATAGGCTAAGCCCTTGTATTTTAATCCAAGATAATGATAATAAACTATGGTAATTAGGGTTAAACCAAGGGTAACATTGATGTTAGCTGTGGGAGACATAAAGCCTGGAATCAAACCAAGGAGATTACAAAAGAGAATGTAAAAGGCGTAAGCGGTTATTAAAGGGAAAACAGTAGGCATAAGCTCATCAACTTTATCGTGAGGGAGGTTTTGTCTGCAAAAGTTATAAATACTATCTATAACAATTTCTAAAAGATTTTGAAGACCGCTCGGTATAAATTCACTTTTTCTTGTCCCAAAAAAGGCTAATAGTAGAATAAGTAGAATAACAAAATAGCTATGAACCATATGGGGTGCAAGAAGGACGGCCAATATACCATACTTGTCTGCATGTTCATAGTAGTAATATCCAGAAGGTAACCCAAGTTTTTCTAAAATGAGCGTTAAGAATAGGATAGGATGTTCCATCTTTTGCCTCCTTTAGCAAATCTCCTTTTTTTTCAAGGTATACCAAAGGGTTAATAAAAAGATCTGAACATACACTAAAGTAAAACCAACTATCATAAAAACTGGGTGTAATTTTAGCCAAGTTATGAGAAAATAAAATATCAACCCTAAAGCTAAAAGTCTAAGATAAACTTTTATTAAAAAAAGCGTCCTTTCTTTCTGATAAGGTTTTTCCATACAACACATAACATTGTTATACACTTTTTGTAAAAACTTCTTCCCGTCTTCTTTAAGGGTAAAAAGATTTAGATAACCTAAAAGAGCCCCGACTAAAAAAGAAAAGGATATTATCGTTGAAAGATAGATTAATGAAAGTAAAAAAAATCCTGTTAAAGTTGCAAATAGGCTTAAATTTCTTAAATCTTTAAAAAAAGGGTTAGTCTCAGCTTTTTCCATTACCCCTTTCCTTAAACCTTTTTCTGGTGTAGTAAAGAAGGTTTTTTATCCCCCCAATAGCGCCAAAGATAATAAAAATGGTTGTTATCCAGGGGGAAGTCCTACCCTGCAAAAGCTTTTCTTCTATAAACCAACCGGTTATAGCACCCGCTAAAATAGACCCCATGACAGCTAAACCTATAGCAATACTCTCCCCAAGGACAGTCAATAAAAACTTTAAATTATTCTCTTTCCGTTCGTTCAATTTTACAAATAATAGAAGATTAAATCTTTTACTTCAAGTTGGGAAAATCCCCTTTTTTGTTAAATAGAGTATTTAACTTTCAATTTTAAAAATTTATTGCCATCTTTTGCATGTTTGCTTTTCTTTTTCCTTCAAAGAATTCTTTTACCTGTTCTACGAAGGCTTCAATCCTCATCTTTGTTCCAAGGGACTTTTGGCCATCGCAAGGGACGGTTAACAGCGGTAGTCTATCTCCCTCTTCATCCCTAATTCTCTTAAGGATTGCTGCTTGAACATTTCCAGGCATGCAGGCAAAGGGGATTACATTGATCAAACCAGAGACCCCCTTTCTTAAATAATCCCGTGCCTTTCCTATCGAAAGCATAACCTCCCCGCCTTCATAATCTGGATGGACATATTTTTTGGCTAACCTTTCAAGCTCCTCGATGGTTGGCTCATGAGGAAACTCAACGAGGTCCTCAATCAACCTTATGAACCTTTCTTCTTCCTTCATCTGAAATTGATTTTCCAGAATGAATTTAAGGACTGCGCCAAGCCTACCCTCCCTTTTTGCCCATTTCTTAGAGATATAATTTATAAAATAGATCCATTCCCCAACAGGAGGAAGGAGCACTTCAAGCCCCAGGTCCTCAAGCATGCGGTAGAGGTTTTCATTAGAAAAGCGATTATTTCTTACATAAATCTCTCCCACAACGCCAACCTTAGGTATCTCAACTTCTTTTCTTTCTATTTTCATAAACTTTTTTCTTATCTTAGCCAAAGTTAAAACTAAATCCCCTCTCTCTTCAACCGTCCTTTCAATCAAAGAAAGCCCTTCTTTGTAGACCTCATCAACCTTGGCTTTATCAACGGCGTATGGTCTTATGGCCCGGTACATCTTATCCAGGATGTCAACGGCGACTACTCCCCGCCAAGCGATCTTAGTAAAATCCCTCCCTACGATGCCAAGGTCATCATAAAACTCGATATCCTGCTGGGGTGAATAAATGGGGAGCCTATCAAGCCCGAGGTCTCGAAGGATCTTCCTGTGAAGCCTGTTGTATTGCCCAAACCTACAAGGACCAGACCCATCAGGCATGAAGAATATAGCTTTGTCGGGGTCAAAGTCCGGTCGGTTGATGAGCTTTATAAGGTCTCCTGTTGTAAGCACCGTGGGATAGCACTCCTTGCCAGAGGTGTAGCGTCTCCCAAGTTCGAGAGATTCTTCGTCAGGCTCAGGAAGCGCTTCAGCTTTAACACCGCACGCTCTAAAGGCAGCTGCTAAAACCCTTGCATGGTCTGCCATGTAGGGAATGTAGACTGTTCTATTTTCTGAAGGATGTACCTTTTGAGAAATGAATTTTCTTTTAAGCTCAAAGCGTTTGAACTTACCTTTAAGGCTATCAACAAAGGCTTCAAGCCTTGTGATAACGCCTGCTTCTGCGCTGTGTTCGTCAACTTCAAGCTCAAGATAAGGCTTTCCTGCAAGCAACTCTTCAAAGAAATGCTGAATAAAGGAGTCAGGTCCGCAAGAGAAGTTGGTAAAGTAGACGGGGAAAAGGTTAGGCTTCTCCCTAAGATAATGGGCAGCAAGTAAGAACCTTTGCCCGTATTCCCAATACATGCCCTCGAGCCCATCCGTTGTTTTAACCTCATCAAGGGGTAGCATGTCAACAGGCAAGCCCAGAAGACCAAGCTTCCGTATTTTGAAATGTAGACCCAGGTTTGCACCTGGGTCGCAAGAGTTGTAAGGTCTTCCAACTACGACGAGGATGAGTTTGTCCGCAAACTCTTCAAGAAGCTCTTTGCCTCTTGCCTTTAAAAAGTTATGAAATTCTTCTTGAGCAAGCTCAGCTACTCTCCAAGCTTTTTTCACCTTGTCTAATGGCTCATCAAGCATTTTGGCTAATTCCTTTAGTTCCTCGTTCAGCACGCCTCCGCCTCTCCCAAGATGAAAAACTGGTCTTAAAGCTTTCGCCCCGTATTTTTCAAAGGAAAGGCTTGTCTCAACAACCCAAGGCACACCTTGAACCCAAGGACAAATCTTTCCAAGCTTGAACTGGGGAGCCTCGGGTGGTAAGTCCGTTATCTGGGGCAAGAATATGTTCTTTACTCCAAGCTCAAGAAGCTTGTAGATATGCCCAAGGGCGATCTTCACAGGAAAGCAGGGCTCTCCTGGGGCAAGCTCACAGCCGATTTTGATAATCTCCTTTGAAGTAGGCGGAGAGAGAAGGACCTTATAGCCAAGCTCAGAAAAGAAGGTGGCAAATAGGGGAAGCCATTCAAACATCTGAAGGGCTCTTGGGATGCCTATGACCCTATCTGAGGAGGGGTCCCCTTCAAAAGGGGGCACAAAAGAAAGGAGCTTGGCTTCTCTCTCTAAGATGGGGTTTGGCAGGCTTTCTTTTGGTTTTCTGTGGTCAAGCTCGTATCTATCGCATCTTCCACCGTAGAATAGGGTTGTTCCGCCGTCTAAGGTTACTTTGTGGATTTCGCATTGGTTCGGGCAGTGATGGCATTCAAAGGAGGAAATTAGATACTTCACGTTTACCAAATCAAAGCCTTTGAACTTACTTTCTCCTTTGGTTTCTTCTTTAGCAAGAAGGGCGACTCCGATGGCACCGGTTACCTCGTTGTTGGGGGGCACGATGATCCTTTTGCCGAGAACCTTCTCAAAGGCTGAGACAACGCCCTTGTTGCAGGCTACGGCGCCCTGAAAGAAGATCTTATTGCCGATCTTTCTATCTTCTACCACCTTGTTTAAGTAGTTGTAGACGATGGAATAGCAAAGACCGGCAACGAGGTCTTCCTTCGGGAAACCCTGCTGCTGATAGTGTAAAAGGTCAGATTGCATAAAGACTGTGCATCTCTCCCCCATCTTTAAAGGAGCCTTGCTTCTTAAGGCGTAATCGCCAAACTCCTCAATGGGGATGCCAAGCTTTACCCCCTGCTCTTGAAGAAATGAACCCGTTCCGGCAGCGCAGGCTTTGTTCATTGTAAAGTCGGCAATCGTTCCCTTATCAAGGAAGATGTATTTAGAATCTTGTCCTCCTATCTCAAAGATGGTGTCAACTTCTGGGTCGATGTAGAGGGCACCAAAGGCTTGGGCGGTAATCTCATTCCGTATAACATCTGCCCCTACAAAATCCCCTACCAAATAGCGACCAGAACCAGTTGTGCCAACGCCTTTTACTTTTACCTTCTCTGGAAGCTTTGCCCTAAGGTCAAGAAGACCTTTTTTAACGCTCTCTAAGGGCTTCCCATGATGGAATAGATAGGTCTTAGCGATAAGGCGCCCTTCTTTATCTATAGCTACAAGCTTTGTGCTAACTGAGCCTACATCGATCCCCAAATAAACCTCTACCTCCTCATCCTTATCGACCTTGGGGATGATAAACTTTTTCCAGAGTTTTTCGGACTCCTCTAAAGATTCGCATGGGTATAGGACTTTATGCCTTGGCACCTCGACCTTTCTTTCCCTAAGATAAGTAGACAAGATTTCTGAGCCACGATAAGGAGAGCTAGCCTTACCTTCAAGCCCATATAGGGCTGCTCCGATTGCTCCCATTATCTTGAAATGCTCTGGGATAATGAGCTCATCGTCCTTAAGACCAAATATCTCCTTTATGGCTCGCCTAACGCCAAGGTTTGCCGCAACTCCTCCTTGAAAAACAAGGGGTGGACGAATGGGTCTACCCTTGGCGAGGTTGCTCCGGAGGTTTCTTATGATGGCAAAGCAGAGCCCAGCTATTATCTCTTCGTCCGGCACAGCTGCCTGCTGAAGATGGATCATGTCTGATTTGGCAAACACAGTGCAGCGACCGGCAATGCGGGGGATGTTCTTGGCAAGGGTTGCTTTGTAGCTAAACTCTTCGATAGTGTAGCCAAGGCGGGCTGCCTGTTGTTCTAAGAAGGAGCCAGTTCCGGCTGCACAAAGTGTATTTAAGGCAAAGTCTTCGATCTCAGGTTGCCCCCTTTCATGGGTGATGAAGATAAGCTTTGAATCCTCTCCCCCGATGTCGATTATGGTGCGAGCTTCGGGATGGAAAAAGGTTGCTGCCTTGGCATGAGCCATCACTTCGTTCACAAAAGCAACACCAAGGATCTGAGATATGGTTTTTCCTGCAGTTCCAGTGCAAGTTAGACCAGAAAGGTTATTTCCAAAGTTTTTTTCGACCTCGGAAAGGAGGTCTCTTGCTTTTTCAATGGGTTGCCCATGGGTTCTCTCGTATTTCGAGAAAAGAATTTCTTTTTTTTCGTTCATTACTACAACCTTTGCTGTCCCAGACCCAACATCAAGCCCTACATAGAGCACAGCCCTAACCTCCTACACGAAATATTTTTTACTTTATTTTAAATCATAAAGTCTTTAGTTAAAAGTCAAAGTCTACTGGCTTTGCGCTTTTAGTATTGACTACTAACCTAAGGGTTTTTATAATAACTAAAAACTTAAGGAGGCTAAATATGGGGTTTATAGAATGGAGCGACAAGCTTGTGACTGGTGTTAAGGAATGTGATGAGCAACACAAGAAGCTTGTTAGCCTCATCAACGAGCTCTACGATGCTATGAAGCAGGGAAAGGGAAGGGATGTCCTTGATAAGATGCTTGATGAGTTGGTAAAGTATGCAGGTTATCATTTTACGACTGAAGAGACTTTGATGACAAAGTATGGTTATCCTGATTTGGCAGCCCATAAAAAGGAACATGAAGCCTTTAAGGCAAAGATCAAGGAATTTTTAGATAAAAAAGCCAAAGGTGAGGTTACTCTTACCGTTGAGTTAATGTCCTTTCTTAAGGATTGGCTTGTAAAACACATCATGGGAACGGACAAGAAGTATGGTCCCTTTCTCGTGGAAAAGATGAAGAGATAATTCGATGAGCTACCTTTCAATCTTCAAAAGCCTTTTATTAATTTTGCTAACCCTTTTTCTTTACTCCTGCGCAAAGGAACAGCCTGCCTACTTGACACCTCGGCAGTTAGACGCCTTAAAAGTTGTTTTAGTCTGGCCTGCTGACATCTACTGCGAACCTCCTTCCCCTATACCCTTTTACTGCCCGGTGCGGAACATCATTCCTGGTGAAATTTCTCCTTCTGCAAAAGAGGTAATGGGAAGGCTCTTGCGGACAAGCCTTGAAAAGTTCTCTGATAAGCATAATTTCCTCTTTTTAGATGAAGGGACAGCAGAGCTTCTTCTTGAGAAGGTCTTGGAGCAGAAGGTTCAAAGCCCTGAGCTTGCGATTAGAATGATAGCGGAGTCTACGCAAGCTGGTTCAATTCTTTATCTACGGATCTATCGTTTTAAAGAAAGAGTAGGAAGGGGTATAGGGGTTAGTGATCCGGCAAGCGTAGCCTTTGCCCTCTTCCTTTACGACGGAAAAACGGGAAAGCTTCTTTGGCATGAGGTCTTTGATGAGACTCAAAAACCCCTTTCCGAAAACATCCTAAACTTAAGCCTTTATAAGTCCATAAAATGGCTCACTGCAGAAGAGCTTGCCAAGAACGGTTTAGAAAAAATCCTTAGTAGGTCGCCTTTTGCCAGATGATCTTAATCCCAGCCATAGACTTAAAAGGGGGGAAAGTAGTTCGGCTCTTTCAGGGTGATTTTTCAAAGGAGAAGGTCTACGGAGATAATCCCCTTACCTATGCCAAACACTTTGAAAAGATTGGAGCAAAAAGGCTTCACATCGTTGACCTTGATGGGGCAAAGGAGGGTAGACCGGTCCATAAAGACTTGATCCTTAGCTTGGTTAAAGAAATCTGCATTCCTGTTCAAGTAGGTGGCGGTATAAGGACCGAGGAAGATGTCTCCTCTTACCTTGAGGGGGGTGTTTCTCAAGTTATCCTCGGCACAAAGGCGGTAGAGGACTTAAGTTTTTTGGAAAGAATTTGTGATAGGTTTCCCCAAAGGGTCATCGTGAGCGTCGATGTAAAGGGAGAGTTCGTTGCCATCTCTGGCTGGCTTGAAGTTTCATCTGTTAGGTATTTAGATTTTATCAAAAGATTAAACGATTTTCCGCTTTTTGCTTTGATTCTAACTTTGATTGAGAGGGATGGCACTCAGGCAGGCATTGACATTGAGAGGCTATCCAAGGCTTTAGAGGTCTCAAGCCACCCTCTTATCATTGCTGGTGGCGTTACAACTATTGAAGACCTAAAGCTTCTCAAACCCTTAAGTCAAAAGGGGCTTTTTGGAGCCATCTCTGGAAGAGCTATTTACGAAGGAACCTTAGATTTAAAGGCTGCTCTAAGATATCTTGAAAGTCCTTCGTAATAAGCAAAATTTTTAATCAAAATGGACCTGGCAAGCCTTAAGGGATGCTTAGTTGATATCTTCTACCGGGATAAAATCTATCCTGCCTATGTGAAGGAGGTAAAGGGAAAGCGTCTTCTTGTTTATCTTCCTACGGGAAAAGAGGAGTCTGTTTCCCATTCTGCCCTGGTTTGCGTAGGGGCAAAGGTTGGCGAAAAGGTAGACCTAAACAGTCTTTCAGAGCTTTTTAAGAGCGCTCAAGCTTTAAGAGAGGAGCTAAAGAGCCAGTTTAACCTTGAAGAGCTTTGGGAGGTTGTGAAGGGAGAGCTTACCTCCGCAAGCCCAGACTATCTTGTAGAACTTTACCTTGGAAGGAAACCAAAGCCGGATGAGGTCTGCGCCTTCCTAAGGCTTGTCCTTGAGGAAAAGCTTTACTTTCGTTTTAAAAGCTTTGAGGAGGTTGAAGTCCTATCCGAAGAAGAGGTCAAAAACATCATTCATCAGCGGGAAAAGGAGAGGGAGAAGGAGCTTCTTCGGGAAGGATTTAAAGACTTTCTGCAAAGGCTTTCTGAAGGAAAGATCACTTCTAACGACGAAGACTTCATCTCCGCTTTAAAGCATTTTGTTATCTTTGAAAACGAGCAAGCCTTGGGTAAGGACCTTTATAATGTGCTTTCCGAGCATAATTTAGCCCAGCCTCAGAAGGTTTTTTCGCTCCTTGTCAAGGTAGGTGTTTTTAAGGAGGACGAAAACCTTGAACTTTTAAAGTTTGGCTTTCCGCGGGAGTTCTCTCAGGCTTCCCTTTCTCAAGCTGAAGAATGCTTAAGGATGAGGCTTGAAGATTTGCCCCATTTTAACCGTTTCCAGGACCTTACCCATCTTGAGACCTATGCGGTTGATGCGCCTGATACGCAGGATGTTGACGATGCCTTTAGCATTGAGGACAAGGGTAGCACAATAACGGTTTATGTTCACATAGCGGATGTGTCAAACTTTATACCGATTGGGAGCCCTCTTTTTGAAGAAGCTCTTGAGAGGGCTTCAACCCTCTATTTGCCGGATGAAGTTATACCTATGCTTCCTTTTTCGCTATCCCATGACAAATTTAGCCTTCTTGAAGGTGAGCTTAGGTCCTCCCTTACCTTCAAGATAGAACTTCGAGAAAAGCCCTTTGAAGTGTTATCCTTTGAGGTTATCCCAGCCATCATAAAGGTTAAAAAAAGGTTCACCTACGAGGAAGTAGATACCTACCTTGAGGAGGGGCATACCTTTTGGAAGAGCCTATATTCCCTGCTTTTAGAGCATAAGAAGAAGAGGCAGGAGCAAGGAGCATTTGCTATCATTTTACCTGAGGTTCAGGTTAGGGTGTTAGAGGATGGGGAAATCGTAGTTAGTAGGTTTGAGATGACGCCTGCTCGAGACTTGATCTCAGAGCTTATGATCTTGACCAACCATCTTTCGGCAAAGTTTTGTTATGAGGCAGGCATTCCTATCATCTATCGGAAGCAAGACCCGCCTTTCCAAGTATTTCCAGAGGCTGAAGGTTCCCTTTTTTACAAACTTTTACAACTTAGATACTTTGCCAGGTCTGAGCTAACAACGGAGCCTGGCTTTCACTCCGGCCTTGGTCTTAACTTTTACACCACTCTTACTTCACCCATAAGAAGGAGCTTAGATTTGATCGTTCATCATCAGATAAAAAGCCATCTCTTTTCAGAAAAAGCCCTGTCTCAAGAGGACTTACAAAGGCTAATCCCAGAGTTAGAGGAAAACTTTAGAAGGGCACAGGCGATACAACAAAAAAGGGTGCGCTATTTTCTGTTAAAGTATCTTGCTAAACACTATGCTAAAAAGGAAGGGCAAGGTGAAGTAAAACCCTTAAAAGGGCTTGTGGTAGAAAAAAAAGAGAGGCTGCTTAAGGTTTATCTGCCAGATTTTAACCTAATGGGAGAGGTGAGGGGAAGTTTTCCTCAGGTTAATCCTGGGGATGAGGTTTCTGCGTGTGTGGAGAGAGTTGAACCACGAGAGGAGCTTCTTCTTTTGAGCATGCTATGATCGTTTCAGGGTCAACGACGAAGGTATTCCCTGGCATCTTTTTAGCCTGATACATAGCAGAATCGGCTCTTTTGATCAAATCAGAGACAGACCATTCAAGGTCTCCTCTGTCTATAAGGCTTGCTATTCCGAAGGATAGGGTGACGGGTTCAAAGGGGTTCTTTTCGTAGGCTTTGATGATCCTTTTTACTACTACGAGAGCCTTTTTCCAATCGGTATGGGGAAGGATGATGACAAACTCATCGCCACCGTATCTACAAACTTTATCAACCTTAAGCCTCGTGTTTTCACACAATAGAATAGCTATACCCTGTAAAACCTTATCTCCCTCGGCATGCCCATAGGTATCGTTGTAATACTTAAACTTATCAAGGTCTATCATGACCAAGCTAAGAGGAAAACCATACCTTAGAGCTCTTAAAGCTTCTTCCCTTATGCTTGCCTCAAAGAAACGCCGGTTGTAAGCAAAAGTAAGCGGGTCTTCAACCAGAAGTTGTTCAATTTTTTTCTCCAAGTAGTAGGTTCGCAAAAGCTTTGCCAATCTTGCAATAAATTCTCCGATGGAAAAAGGTTTTTGTATAGCTTCGTCAGCTCCAGAAAAGAAAAGCCTTGCTAAATCAACCTCATCATCGTAAGGAGCAAGGCAAAAGACCTTTAGCTTAGGAAAAAGAGATTTTATCTGGTTGATATTAGCGATAACTTCTTCAAAATTACCACCAAAGGAATAGACTAGAACGGTAGGACAGTCCTTTGAGAGAAAAAAGAAAAGCTCTTCTTCATTTTTTACAACCTTTATTTCTTCTACTCCATGATACTTCAAAGCTTCTTCAATAAGCTCCTTAGCTTCTTCTTCCTCTTCAAAAAGCACAATTCGAGGGGTTTCTTTAAGCTCTCTTTTGATGCTATCTAAAATTTCTTTTAGCATTCGCTTTCTTCCTATTTAAATAATCTTTTAGAATTTTCCCATGGTCAAAGCAAAGATTATCCCAAGGTATTTGGTCTATAGATACTAAAAAAGCTCTTTTTGCGTCATCTCCAGCTTTCAATGTTCCTTTACCTTTTGCTACAAATACGGTAGTTATGGTATGAAATCGAGGGTCTCTTTTTGGGTCTGAGTAGCAAGAAAGGAGCTCAAGGTCCTCTACATCTAACCCCGTTTCTTCTTTTGCCTCCCTTATTGCGCACTCCTCTAAGGTTTCTCCATACTCCACAAATCCGCCAGGTAAGGCATAACCATAAGGGGGGTTCTTCCTTTCTATAAGCACAATCTTTCCTTCGTATTCAATGATGACATCAACGGTTGGGAAAGGGTTTCTGAAGGGTTTTACTTTTTCCGGATGCATATCCTTTAGGACCTCTACAAGCTTTTCATGAATGTATGGGTTTGCCGCAACGATGGTGTCTGAGCTTAAGGTATAAGGGTTTCCGTAGTAGTCTGAGACTTTGCCCCCTGCCTCTTCAACGAGGACCACACCAGCCATGGTATCCCAGGGCTTAAGATAAGGCTCATAAAAGCCGTCGTATCTCCCGCAAGCAGTGTAGGCAAGGTCTAAGGTTGCCGCACCAAACCGTCTAACTCCTTGAGATTTTTTAAGAAATTCCCGAAAGGGAACAAGGTAGGGCTCTGGTTTCTCTATGATTTTAGAAACAGGAAAACCAGTGGAAAGTAGAGCCTCTTGCAAATCCTTTGTGTCTGAGACCTTGATCCTTTCTCCGTTAAGATAGGCACCTTTTCCTTTCTCCGCAAAGAAGAGCTCATCAAGCGCAGGATGATAGATAATACCAAGAATGGGTTTTCCAGCTTCAATAAGGGCTATGCTTATACCAAACCAAGGTAGCCTGTGGGCAAAGTTTGTAGTTCCATCAAGCGGGTCGATAACAAAAAAGGTCTCATAGTCTATGCTTCCAGTAAAGCTCTCTTCTGAGACCACGGGAAGGGAAGGGAAAAACCTTTGGACCAATTCTTTTAATTTCTCTTCAGAATAGAGGTCAGCGTTCGTCACAAGGTCGATAGGACCTTTATGGTTCACCTCTAAGGAGGACTTTTGCATCTCTAAAAGTTTTTTTCCCACTTCTTTAACTGCGGAAATGAATTGCTGCAAGTCGACTGACTTAAGCATTTTTGTTGGGCTAATATTTTGATAAAAAGCGGTTTAAGAAAAAAATCATAAAAATTAGATAATGTCAAGAGGAGGAACTTATTATGCCCCCTCCAAGTAAATATTCTTTCTCATAAAAGGCGCAGACTTGCCCTGGGGTTATCGCAAAGACCTTTTGTTTAAGCTCAACCAAGACCTTATCATCTTGTCTTTCAACTCTGGCAACAGCTGATCGGCTACTCCTATACCGCACTTGGGCTAAAGGTGCTTCCCAGAGCTCAAAGGGAAGGTGAAAATTAGTCTGAGAAAGTATCAGTTTATCAGAAAATATTTCATCTTTATTCCCAAGGTAGATGCGGTTTTCTTCAGGGGAAATCCTTGCCACATAAAGGGGCTTTCCCATCCTTACCCTTAGCCCCTTCCTTTGCCCTATGGTATAGAAGTAATAGCCTTCATGCTTGCCAACTACTTTTTCTTGATAAATGATTTCTCCTTCTACTTTTGGAAGGTATTTTGATAGATAGCTTTTTAAGTCAAGCCCTTCTAAAAAGCAAACATCCTGCGATTCTTCAGCCTTTTGCCAAAGGTCTAAACCATAGGACTTCAAGGCTTCGAGAGCAACCCCTTTTTCAGGCACATCCCCCATGGGAAATATAAGCTTTGCCAGGCGATCCCTTTTCACTAAGGCTAAAAAATAGGTCTGGTCCTTTTTTTGATTTTTAGGTTGAGTTAACACAGGATAGCCTTTGTAGGTTGAAAGCCTTGCATAGTGACCGGTAGCGTAAAGGTCTGCTTTTGCTTCTTTCATTGCCAAATCCATGGCTAAGCCAAATTTGATATCTCTATTACAGAGGGCGCAAGGATTTGGAGTAAGCCCCTCTTTGTAGCCTTCGATGAAAGGTGTAATGACCCTTTTTTCAAATTCATTTGTAATGTCAATTACAAAATGAGGAATGTTAAGAACTTTAGCAACCATGGTTGCTCTATCAATTTCGGAACAGCCACTTTCTTTAAGCAAACGGAAAGTTACACCGATGACTTCATAGCCCTGCAATTTTAGCCAAAGGGCGGAAAAAGAGCTATCGATCCCACCGCTCATCGCAACAACAACCCTTCTCATTTTGCCCAAGCGTGCTCAACCTATGGGATTAAATTTTATCAACCTATGCTAAAATGATTAAGATGTCTCTAAGGAGTTTACCATGAAAAAACCATGGGGTGGAAGGTTTAGCGAAGAGATAGATGAATTTTTGGAAGCCTTCTCTGAGTCCATAAGCTTTGACAAGGAGCTTGCCTTTGCTGAGATAAAGGCAAGCAGAATCTATGCTCAAGCCTTAAGAAAGGCTGGTCTTTTGACAGAGGAAGAGCTTTCTCAAATCTTGCAAGGGCTTTCAGAGATTGAAGAGGAGATAAAGCAGGGGACCTTTCCCTTTAGGATAGAGCTTGAAGATATTCACATGCATGTTGAAAAAGCCCTTGCAGAAAAAATTGGAGATATTGCCTATAAGCTCCATACCGGAAGAAGTAGAAACGAGCAGGTGGTTGCTGACGAGAGGATATACATAGCAGAAAAGCTTGAGGAGCTAAAGGTTCTGCTTGTTGATTTTATTTTGGTCATTCTTGACAAGGCGGAAGAATACTTTGAGGTTGTGATGCCAGGTTTTACCCATCTTCAGCATGCCCAGCCTGTTCTCTTTTCCCATTGGGTTACAACCTATGCTGAGATGATGCGTCTTCATCTTCAGAGATGCCTCGACTTTGAGAAAAGACTGAAGCAGTGTCCTCTTGGAAGCTCAGCCTTTGCTGGATGCGGTTTTCCTTTAGATAGGGAATTCATGGCTAAAGCCCTTTCCTTTTACGAACCAACAAGGCATAGCGTCTATGCTGTAAGCTCCCGAGACTTCATCTCGGAATTCCTCTTTATCTTAAGCCTTATCATGGTTGACCTTTCAAGGCTCTCAGAAGAAGTCATTCTCTGGACAAGCGAAGAGTTTTGCTTTGCCTCGTTGCCTGATAGACTAACAACAGGTAGCTCCATTATGCCCCAGAAAAAAAACCCAGACCCAGCGGAGTTGATAAGAGGAAAGTCTGCTACTGTTATCGGAAACCTTTTTCAGATGCTAACCCTGCAGAAGGGGCTCCCTTTAAGCTACAATCGGGACCTTCAGGAGGATAAGCCCCCCCTTTTCCAAGCCTTAAACTATACGGTTAATTCTTTAAAGATGGCGACCCTCTTGATTAAAGGATTAAAGCTAAACGCGGAGAAGATTTCTGAGCATCTAAAGCATGGCTATCTTTTAGCTACAGAGCTTGCCGATTATCTTGTGCTAAAGGGGGTTCCGTTTAGGAAGGCTCACCATGTGGTGGGCGAGATTGTGAGGTATGCTGAAGGCAGAAAAAAAGAGCTTTTTGAGCTATCCCTTGATGAATATAAGAAGTTTCATCAAGCCTTTGAAGAGGATGTTTATGAATGGTTGACCGTTGAGCATGCCTTATCGAGAAGAAACATCCTTGGGGGAACGGGGAAAAGGGCGGTCAAAGAATACATTGAGCGTCTTCGTTCAGAGCTAAAGACGATGGTTTGCAGGGATTAGACCTATGGGGTGGGGTAGATGCAATCCTTAAACCTTGAGGCTTACGCTAAACCTGAAAGTCGAATGAAAGAGGTATTCTGGGAAGACTATGAAAGATTTCTTGCGGAGAAGGGCGAGATTTGTATCGAAAATGTTCGAATACCGTTGAAGGGGAAAAAGCAGGTAGAAGTTCTAAACCCGCCTGAGTTTGAGATTGAAGAAACAACGGTTTGGTCCTTTCCAGAGAGGGGAAGCTGGGCAACACATCAAGGAAATTATCGTGGAAACTGGGCTCCTCAAATACCGCGGAACTTGATCTTGCTCTATACTGAACCCGGGGACTGGGTCTTAGACCCTATGGTTGGGAGCGGAACTACTTTGATAGAATGTAAACTCCTTGGTCGAAACGGAATAGGAGTTGACATAAACTATGAAGCCTTGATGCTAACCTTCGACAGGCTTAATTTTGTCCCCCAAAACCTTTTTGAGAGCCTACCGAAGACAGAAATAAGGCTTTATCATGGAGATGCACGAAACCTTGACCTTATACCCAATGAAAGCATAGACTTAATAGCAACGCATCCACCTTATGCTAACATTATTTCCTATTCTAAGGGTAAAAGTATAGAGGGAGACATCTCCCGTCTACGTTCCCTTGAAGATTATTTAGATGCTATGACCGAAGTAGCTAAGGAATGCTTTAGAGTGCTAAAACCAGGTAAATACTGCGCTCTCCTTATTGGCGATACAAGAAAGCATAAGCATTATATACCCATATCTTTTTATGTTATGGAACGGTTTATGAAAGTTGGGTTTATTCTAAAAGAGGATGTAATAAAGGTGCAATGGAAGATGAAGGGAACAAGAGAACGTTGGCAGTTTAAGAAGAAAAAAGATTTTCTTCTTATTTATCATGAGCACTTATTGATCTTCCGTAAACCAAGCATTGATGAAGATGTAAAAAAATATCGTTATAGTATGAAAAATAATATTGCTACATTACCGAGGGGAAAGAATATACTTAGATCTACAATTTAAAACAAGTTGAAGTATACTTATTGGCGAATATTAAAGCAATTTTTGATAATGAGAAACAATAGGGGGTAGGCAATGAAAAACTATGAAATAATCATTGTTGGAGCGGGTCCGGCTGGGCTTCAGGCAGGAATTCACACGGCAAGGAGAAAACACACCGTCCTAATCCTTGGAAAACCTCAAGCAAGCGCTCTATGGAACGCTCACATTGAGAATTATTTTGGCGTTCCAGGAAAAGCCTCTGGAGCTGAGCTTTTAAAAGTAGGCTTAGCTCAGGCTCAGGGTTTCGGAGCAGAATTCTTGGAAGAGGATGTTGTTAAAATTGAAAAGGTAGAACCCGGTTTTTTGGTTGAGACTGAAACAGGGAAGACCTTCCAAGGCTTAGCCCTTATTTTAGCGATGGGAGTAAAGAAAAAGAAGAAGGTCTTTAAAGATGAGGATAAGTTTGTTGGCAAGGGAGTTTCTTACTGCGTAGACTGTGATGCCTGGTTTTATAGAGGGAAGAGGGTTGCGGTGATAGGCGATGGTAGCGCAGCCCTTCATGGTGCTCTCACCTTAACCAAGTTTGCCGAAAAAGTTTATCTCATCTCTTTAAAAGACCTTCCTATTTCTGCCGAAGAAACAGACAAGATTGAAGTTATAAGAAAGAAGCCTTTGGAGATAGTGGGGGAGAATGAGGTTTCTGGGCTCAAGTTTGAGGATGGAGAGACAATTTCTGTTGATGGTATTTTCATTGAGATTGGAGCCAAGGGACCGCTTGAACTCCTTGCCCCTTTAGGTATTGAGCTTGATCCTCAAACCTTTAGTTATGTTAAAGTTAATCAAAGAATGGAGACGAATGTGCCAGGTGTTTTTGCCTGCGGTGACCTGACCGGTCCTCCTCTTCAGGTAGCAAAGGCGGTTGGAGAAGGTTGCGTTGCCGGAATCTCAGCCTCGGATTATGTAAAGGCTTTAAAAGGGAAAGGCTAATCTAAATGCCCCTTACTTGGTCTAAAACCTTAGAGATAAACCTTGGAAGCTTAAGAAAAAATCTTCAAAGCATAAAAAGACTTCTTCCAGAAGAGGTAGCCATTCTTCCGGTCATAAAGAACGATGCCTATGGGCATGGTCTACTTGAGGTTGCAAAGGTCCTTGCCGAGGAGAAGGTTTGGGGCTTTGGGCTATCCGAGCCTGAAGAGGGGCTAATCCTAAGGAAGGCTGGCTTCATTCATCCTATCATTCTTCTCTCTGGATTTGAAAAGGATTGGCTCCCCGAGATGGTGCATCTCAGACTAACCCCAGTTGTCACAAGCCTTGATTCCTTTTTTACTCTTAAGGAATTCTGCCTAAGAAAAGGGATAAGCGTTGAGTTTCATCTTAAAGCCGAGACAGGGATGAACCGCTTTGGGCTTCCTTTCGAGGACCTTCAAATTCTCATTAAAGAATTAAGGGAAAATTCCTTTCTAAAGCTTGTTGGGCTTATGACCCATCTTTCGGCAAGCGAAGACCCAGATTCTTCTTACACTCAAGCTCAGCTTGAAAACTTTAAAAAATTCTTGAAGGTTTTGCAAACTGAGGGGTTTGCTCCCAAATACATTCATTTTTGCAATTCAGGGGGTATAATTTTTCTTCCTGAGAAGGGGAATTTGGTAAGACCTGGAATCGCCCTATATGGTGGCTATCCATCCTTCCTAGCAAGGGCTTTCCTCAAACTTTATCCTGTTATGAGTTTGAAATCCCGTATTGTTGAAATAAAAAGACTTAAACCTGGAGAAGGGGCAGGCTATGGACCAACCTTTATAGCGAAGAGGGAAACAAGGCTTGGGATAGTTCCTGTGGGCTATGGAGATGGTTATCCTCGGGCTTTAAGCAACCGTGGCTTTGCCTATTGCTTAGGCACAAGAGTGCCTATTGTAGGAACCATTTCCATGAAAGCTTTATACATTGACCTCTCAGAGTTAGCTCACGCCAAGGTTGGGGATGAGGTAATCCTTCTTGGAGGACCGAACAATGAGGTTCCTGCTGATGAGCTTGCCCAGCTTGCCGGCACCATTTGCTATGAGCTTTTTTGCCAGCTTGGAAGAGCAATCCCTAGGACCTACAAGGACTAAGCATGTTTAACATTGGCTTTAGCGAAGCTTTGATCATCTTCTTTGTGGCTCTTGTTGTCTTAGGTCCTGAGCGGTTGCCTGAAGTTGGAAGGTTTTTAGGTAAGTTAAGCCTTGAGTTCAAAAAAGCAATCGATGAGTTAAAGAAAGAGCTTGAGATAGAGGAGCTTGAAAAGGAGGTAGAAGAGGCAAAGGAAGAGGTAAAAAAGGTTTTGGATTCGGAGATAGAGCCTTTGAAGGACCCTTTAAAGCTCCTTGAAGAGTATAAAACTCAAGATGGGTCAAAGGTAGAAGGAAAAGAGGGCTCTTCTCGAACTCCCCTCTAATTAACTATGATAAAAATTCATGAAAAGCTTAGGCTCCTTTTTGCCCCAGATTTTCTAACAAGGCTCCGTCGTCTGCTTATCCTTTATTCTGCCCTTTTTTTTCTCCTTTGGTTAGCAATTTTTCTCCTTTTTCCTAAAATTTTTCCTTTTCTCATGCATTCTTATTATCATCTTGTAGGTGGGAAGCCTTTAGTTTTTATAAGCATTGAGGAAGCCCTTTTTGTAGCCATAAAGACAAGTTTTTATCTAGCCTTGATCCTTCTTTTGCCGGTCTTTCTCATCAAACTTTGGGGTTTGATATCCCCTGAGCTTTATGAATACGAAGGGAGATTTTTGCGAAGGCTTATCGCCCTTTCGTTTTTTCTTTCTGTCTTAGGATTTTTGTTTGGCTACTATTTCCTCTTTCCAGCTTTAGTAAAAGTTTTCTTATATTTTGGGGAAAATTTTGAAAACAATCTGAGGATTGGAGCCTTTTTGTTCTTTATGTTAAAGACAATTCTTTTTTCAGTCTTAATCTTTCAAATTCCGATTATCTTTGCCCTTCTTGTTAAAGAGGGATGGATTACCGAAGATTTATACCGTAAAAGAAAGCTTTATCTTTTGAGCGTTTTCTTTGGGCTTTCCTTCATCATCGCTCCATCCGATTTTTTTTCTCAACTCTTGCTTACATTGTTTTTTTTCTTATTTTTTAAGTTATCCTTTTTAATTGCTAAGGTTTTATAAAATAAGGAGGAAAGTATGCCCAAGAAAAAGAAGCAAGAAGGCATTGAGGTAGAGGCAGAGGTGAAAACCCAAAAAAAGGGGAGAGCTAAAAGCCAGGTTGACGAGGGAACTAAAGAACCCACACAAACAAAGGGTCTAAAGAAAAAAAAGGAAAAGCATGAGCCTACTGGTCCAAAGAAATACATCATGCTTATTGGGGACGGAATGGGAGATTTTATGATAAAGGAGCTTGGATGGAAGACCCCGCTTGAGGTTGCCATAACACCAGGGTTAGACTTTTTAGCAAGCTACGGAGAGGTTGGCTCCTGCCAGACTATTCCTCATGGGATGCATCCTGGCTCGGATGTTGCCATCATGGGACTTTTAGGCTATCCACCGGAAGAAAAATACACGGGGAGAGGACCAATTGAAGCCTATGCTCGTGGTATTGAGCTTAAGCCCGAAGATGTGGCCTATCGTTGTAATCTTGTTACCCTTCGTGTTGAGGGGGATGAGCTGATAATGGAAGACTATTCAGCTGGGCATATCGATACGGAATCAGCCATAGAGCTTATTGAAGCCATAAATCGTGTCGCTGGAACTGATAAGATCGAGATCGTACCTGGAGTGAGTTATCGCCATATTTTAATCTGGAGAGGTGGGTCTGGAGGTTTGCAGACTTATCCTCCCCATGACCTTATCGGAAAGAACGTCTGGTTTGCCTTTCAAGCCTACGACGAGGAGCCTTACCTAAAAGAATTTATTCTAAAGGCTATAGCCGTGCTTGAAAAGCATCCTATAAATCAACAGAGAAAACTTGAGAACAAGCCGGTTGCCAACGCCATTTGGCCATGGGGACAAGGGCGAGCTCCAGACCTTGAGCCTTTTGAAAAAAAATGTGGGCTAAAGGGGGCGGTAATTTCTGCGGTTGACCTTATCAAGGGATTGGGCAGGCTTGCCAAGATGACCGTTATAGAGGTTCCTGGAGCAACGGGATACATTGACACAAACTACGAGGGAAAGGTTGACTATGCTATCACAGCTTTAGAGACGCACGATTTTGTGCTTATCCACGTTGAAGCACCTGATGAGGTAAGCCATGAAGGAAATCTTGAGCTTAAGATCAAAGCTATTGATGAGTTTGACAGACGGGTTGTGAGGTATCTTTTGGAGCGGATAGTTGAACTAACAGATAATTATAGAATCCTTGCCTGCTGCGACCACCTTACTCCCATTTCCATTCGCACCCATTCCACAAAACCTGTTCCCTTTGTCATCTATGATTCTAAGCTTCACACAAAAAAGAAAGGGGATATTAAATTTTGTGAGAGAGTGGCTTATGAATCTCCCCTTTATTTTCCTTCTGGACCGGAGCTTTTTTCCTATTTCATTGAACGTCCTTTAAAATTAGGGGAGTACGCAGAGCATGCTGAGCGTTAGCGAGTCCTTTCCCACTCATCTTGTCGTTTTGAACGTAGCGAGAAATCTCCCCTTTGACAATCGGAGCCCCCTCGGCTTGTGCCTCGGGGTGACATGGAGAAAGGAGACCCCTTGGCTTACGCCTCGGGGTGACATCCTCCACTCTGTCATGCCGAGGGATAGCCAGGCATCCCTCCCTTCGTACGGGAGGGCGTCCTTCCTTACTTCGTTCGGGACGGCGTCCCAGGGGGAGACCCCTCGCTTACGCTTCGGGATGATAAAAAAGATGTTCGGGGGAAAAAAGAGCTTGGGGTGCAAAAAAGAGGGCTCGGGATAACAAAAGGGTGGAGCTAAAATATGAAAGTTGAAAAGACGGATTTTTTGATCGTTGGCTCAGGAATTGCTGGTCTTTCTTTAGCCTTAAAGCTTAAAGACTTTGGAGAAGTTGTAATTTTAACTAAAAAGAGGAAGTTTGAAACGGCAACCTCTCTTGCTCAAGGTGGCATAGCCTGTGTGATGGGAGAAGATGATAGTTTCGACCTCCATATAGAGGATACGTTGATCGCAGGTGATGGTCTTTGTGATAGAAGGGTCGTTGAGCTCGTGGTAAGGTCAGCCCCGGAGAGGATTTCCGAGCTCCTTAGGTTAGGGGTTAAGTTTGATCGGGACCCGGATGACCCAAGGAAATTTCACCTTGGTTTAGAGGGAGGACATTCAAGGCGAAGGATCCTTCATGTGGGGGATTATACCGGAAGGGCAATTGAAAATGTGCTCATCGAAAGGGTTGTCGCCTCATCAAACATTAGGCTTCTTGAGCATCACTTTGTGGCTGACCTTTTGCTTTCTGAAACAGGGGAAGGGAGAAGGCTTGTGAGCGGGGTTCTCGTCTTTGACTTACTTCATGGTGAACCAAAGATCTATCTTGCGGACTTTGTTGCCCTTTGCACTGGTGGTGCAGGAAAAGTCTACCTATACACCAGCAATCCCGATACAGCAACAGGAGATGGCATTGCCCTTGCGGCAAGGGCTAACTGCCGAATAGCCAACATGGAATTCTTCCAGTTTCATCCAACCTGTCTTTATCATCCAAAGGCTAAGAACTTTTTGATCTCTGAAGCCTTAAGAGGAGAGGGAGCAATCCTTCTTAATCCTGAAGGTAAGCCCTTCATGCACCGCTACGACCCAGTAAGAAAGGAGCTTGCTCCAAGGGATGTCGTCACAAGGGCGATAGACTTTGAGCTTAAAAAAACGGGCGGTGAATGCGTCTACCTTGACATCACCCATCTTCCTTCAGACTACATCAAGAAGCGTTTCCCTTATATTTACGAGACCTGTTTGAAGTATGGGATAGACATTACCACTCAGCCCATTCCGGTTGTGCCAGCAGCCCACTACCTTTGCGGCGGAATCTACACCAACGAGTATGGACAGACGGACATCCCAAATCTTTTTGCCGTGGGTGAATGCGCCTACACCGGGCTTCATGGGGCAAACCGCTTAGCCTCAAACTCCCTTCTTGAAGGCTTGGTCTTTGCTCATCAAGCAGGCTTAAAGATTAAAGAGCTTTATCCTCAACTCAAAGGAAAGGTCCCTCCCCCAAAAATCAACGAACCAAAGATAGAAGACATAAAGGATGAAAAAATCTTCATTTCCCACAACTGGGACCTAATTAGAAAGATAATGTGGGATTTTGTGGGAATCGTGCGGAGCATAAAGATGCTTGAGTTTGCCAAAAAGAGGCTTAACCTGCTGATAGAGGAGATATCAGAAAATTGGGGTGGGTATTATCTTGACCTTGATGTCATGGAGTTAAAAAACATAGCCATTGTTGCTGAGCTCATAGTTCGTTCAGCCCTCTTGCGAAAGGAATCCCGAGGAACTCATTACCTTCTTGACTATCCGGAAAAAAGAGAAGATTTTTTAAAACCAACGATCTTATTGCTGAACGGCTCTTCTATTTAAAACATAGGAACAGAGGTTATTTAACGGGCATTCTTCACACCTTGGTTTAGCTGGCTTACAGATAGTTTGTCCAAAGGCAACAAGGAGCTTGTTAAACTTAGGTCTTAGGTCTTCGGGAACAATTTGATGGAGAACCTTTTCTGTTTCCTCAACCTTTTTCGTGTTGATAAGCCCTAAGCGATTGCAGACCCTGTGAACATGGGTGTCAACTCCAATGTAAGGAAGGTTGAAGGCTTGACTTAGGACTATGTTGGCAACCTTTCTCCCAACTCCAGGAAGTTTTAGAAGCTCCTCTTGAGACTTAGGAACTAAACCCTTGTGTTTTTCTAAGAGAACTTTGGCAAGATTGCGAAGCCTCTTTGCCTTTTCTCGATAGAAACCAACAGGATAAAGAAGCTTTGCTAAATCATCTTCAGAAAATTTTAAAATATCTTGAGGAGTGTTTATTACCGGAAGGAGTTTTTCGCAAACCTTAGCTGTAGTCTCATCCCTTGTCCTCGTTGAAATAAGGGCGCAGATTAAAACTTTAAAAGGATGTGGGTCTATGAGGCTTGAAAGTTTCTTAACCGGAGCTGATAGCTCTGAGTAAATTTTTTCTAAGATTTCGTAAATTTGTCGGAGCTTATCTTCCTCCATTAAAGCTTCTTTAAATGGCTTCGCTTGGAATGAAGACCTCCATAGCCTTGGTTATGCAGGCTGAAACACAAAAACCGCAGGCCGTGCATTTTTCCGGGTCGTAGATAACCTGAAAAGTCTGCCTATCTACAAAAAGGGCTCCTGTTGGGCAGACGGCAGTGCAAGCCCCGCAATGGATGCAAACTTCTTCTTTCTTTGCCACCTGCTGAGCTATGGTTTTAACATCAACCCCAACATCTTTAAGATAATTTAAACCCTTCTCTAAGTTTTCCCTATCTCCAGAAAGTTCAAGGATCATAATCCCTTCTTTACCAGGGGTTATCATTGCCTTAAGGATGTTGAACACAAGGTTAAAGTCCTTTACCAATCGGTAAACTATAGGCTGGTCAACGATCTCTGGAGGAAATCTGAGGACCAAACCTTTTTTGAGCATGGGGCAACCTCCATACTTTAATTATTTTCCGGGACAAACTGTTCGCAGTAGGCTAATCCCCTCTTTGCCATTTCTAAATCTGGGTTCAAGGATAAGGCTTTGAGGAAAAACAACTTAGCTTGAGAAAGGAAGAGCATCCTTGCTTCCTCAGTTTGCAAACTTTCGCCAATAGATTTTAAACTAAACCCTGCGTTAGCATAATCTATAGCTGAGCTCGGGTCAAGCTCAGTAGCCTTAAGAAAATACTCTAAAGCTTTGGAAAATTCATGAAGTTTGTAGTAGGACCTACCGAGGAGATTATAAACCTCTGGGGCTTCTCCGTATTCTAGGGCTTGCTCACAGACAGAAATTGCCTTTAAGTATTCACCTTTGGTAAAGTAAGCATCCGCAAGATGGGTTAGAATGGCAAGCTTATCCGGAGCTTGAGGCTCAAGACTTAAAGCCCTTTCATAGCAGGAAATGGCGCTATCTAAATCCCCTCGGTCCTTAAGCAAATTCCCGTAAAATCCCCAGACATAGTACCGATCCTGCACATGAGATAAGACCTCGCTGATAAGCCTTTCTGTTACCTCCCTTGGATGATAGAAATAGCTTACCCTTACTAAATGGAAAAGAAAAGGAATCTTCGTTCTTTCTCTAAAAAGGATGCCAGGAATTACCGCATAGACAGCGGGTAGATTTAGCTCTTCGTTAGTTATGTCTATTAAATAGGTTTCAAAACCTCTATCTTTTAGCTTTTGGGCTAAAGTTTTAAGCTCTTCCACATGGTCTTCAGAATAGACATTAGGAAGAGAGTTAAGCTCAACCTCTCCATCATACTCGATCACAATTTTTGCCTCTTCAAGGGTTTGGAATTTAGGAAGACCGCTTTCAACATACTTTCCCTCGGTATCAAAATCACCTGCAAGTTGGGCAACCTCAGTCAAGGCTCTGATCAAGGCTCTTTCAGGACTTGTTCCTGTCCCAGCTGCGTAAACTATCTCGCTTCTTTCAGGGTAGGTAGAGGGGTCCATAGCCATAACCGCCACTGTAGGTGCCGGCATCCCAAAGGTCATGTCCCTTATCCATACTCGTATGTTTAACCTTTCGAAGCACATCAAAACCTCTTCTGCCGCCCCCTTTATACTATCCCTTTTGATAGCAGGCATGGGTTTGTTAAACCTTATGGAAAGGGCGTTTGTATGCCTTTCAATGAGCTCGCAGATTGCCTGAACGCTTGCCTCAGGATAGGTGTTTCCTCCAGCAGACCCGTTATACTCATAAAGCATCCAAAACCAATGAAAGGGAAGATATTTGACCTCCTTCGTCCTTACTTCAAGAGCTGGAACAAAGTAGAAGGGAAACTTCTTTATAAGCTTTAAAGCCACCTCCTTTCCTCTTTCATCCTCCTCATCTTCAAGGGATTTTAAAAATACATCCCAAGGGATGGCCTCCTCCTTAAGCTCTTCAAAGGTTGCCAAAATTCCCTGCTTAGGCACTTTTTTAAGAAAGGAAAATAGAGAATACCGTTCCACCAATTCCACAAGGGCGCTTGCTTTAGCAAGAAGCTCTGTTGCTCCCTTCCCCATCTGCTTATAGTTTCCGGTGGTTTTGACCCCGTCCACATCATAAAAACTTAGAAAAACAGGCAATCCAAGCCTCCCCTTATCAATCCTTTTTACTCCTTTATAAATCTTTCTTCCAAGGCTTTTTAGTCTTTCTTCAACCAAGTTGACCGTTTCTTCCGGAAGAAGAGCCTTATCCGCGATAACCTTGCGAGAGGAAAGAAAAAACTTATCGAAACTTGGTTTAGTCATTGCCTACCTCCGTTTTAATCTATAGTAAACAATTCAAAATATAAATTATAGAAGTAAAAAGACAATAGCGCAGGTCCTCTCCTTTTGGCATCCCGAGCAAATCAAGGGGGTCCCCTTCAATTCAACACCAAAACTCTTAAATAATCTTAAGGAAGATTAAGGTTAAAAGGAGGCAACTTAAAAATATTCTGTAGAAAATAAAAGCATGAAGGGAATATTTTTTAAGGAAAGGTATTAGAAAGGCTATGGCTACAAGGCTCGAGATGAAGCTACCAATAAACCCAGCAAAAGCTAAATCAGTGGGGATGGTTCCCCCTTTTACCAACTTTAGCCCCTCGTATAAGCCAGCCCCAAGGATTAGGGGAGCTCCTGCAAAGAAAGAGTATCTTGCCGCCTCTTCCCTGTTAAGCCCTACGAGCAATCCAGCTGAGATGGTTATTCCGCTTCTTGAGGTGCCAGGGATCAAAGCTAAGGCTTGCGCAACTCCTATAAAAAGAGCTTTTCCTATGGTTAGCTCGCCTATCCTTAATCTTTTTTTCCCAAGCCTTTCTCCAAGGATCATCGGAAGGGTCATGACAAGCAAAGTAAGCGCTACAACCAAAGGTGTGCGAAAATAGCTTTCAACTATATGGTGAAGGAGTAAGCCAGCTATACCTCCAGGTAAGGCTGAGACAAAGATGAGCCACCTCAAGCTCCAGATTTTTATTAAATCTTTCCAAAAGTAGATAAGGATAGCAAAAAAAGAACCAAGATGTAAAAAGGCATCTATCTCAAGGCTTGATGGTATGTTGAGAAATTTTTCAAAAAGAATGAGATGCCCAGTGCTTGAAATGGGTAGAAACTCTGTTAACCCTTGAACAAAGCTTAAGAGAAGGATGGCTATTAAAGTCATGCTTTAAACGTCCTATATGAATTTCTTCTTTCGAAAAATGAAGAAAAGCACTATACAGATAGCCAAAATTATAGCATTAACTATATAGAAAGCATGGGGGGTTTTTTCTAAAGGTGGCAATTCTTGGAAAGGAAGAGGTATGTTCATTCCATACATACTATAGATGATGCTAGGTATAGAAAGGATGATAGCCATGCTGGCTAAAAATTTCATGATTACATTGACGTTGTTGTTGACAATTGAGGCGTAAGCATCCATTGTATTTGCTAAAGTGCTTGTAAAGACTTTAGTCATCTCTAAAGCCTGTTTGTTCTCAATTTGAACATCGTTTAGGAGTTCAATATCATCATCGGTCAATCTTATAAACCTTCCAGAAAGAAGTTTAGAAAGAACCAAGTCATTACCTTGTAGAGCAGTGTTAAAGTAGGTTAAAGTTTTTTCTATGCTTAACATGTGGAGGATCTCTTCATTGGCTAAGGCTCTAAAAATGGCTTCTTCATAGGTTTCTATGATTCTATCAATGTGTCGAAGATAGCGTATGTAAAGGGTTGTCCCAAGAAGCATAAAGTGGAGTAAAAAGCTTACGGGTTTTGAAAGGTCAAAAGATTTTGTTTTGTTAGCAAACTGGATAAAGTCTTCAAAAATAGGATGTTCTGCTAAACAAATGGTTAAAATGTACTCTTCCGTTAAGATTATGCCTACAGGGATGGTTTCGTATTTATTGTAAAGACCGGTAGTTGTGGGCATAGGAATACGGATGATGATCAAAACTTGTCCTTCTTCTTTTTCAACCCTTGGCCTCTCCTCTTCATCCAAAGGGTATCTTAAGAATTCTGAAAAGATTTTTAGCTTTTTTTCGATGTAGTTTATTTCATCTAAAGAGGGATTAAGAAGGAGTACCCAAGAATGTTTCTCAATCCTTTCTGCTGGTATAAGGTGCCCATTTTCTGAACGATAGATTTTGATCATGCGAACCTCTGAGGCTAAAAAGTGCTTTTTTATTAAACTTCTATTTTTTTACCTGTCAAGCAGTTGTAGAGGGTTATTTTGCAGGGTGAAAACTCATTACCCTTTAATTTAAGAGGTTGCAAGGGTGGCAAAAAATATCTTTAAACTCTTGACCAATAAAAAAGGTTAAAATAAAATAATTTTTAGTCATGGCCCGTCTTGACCCTTTTTTTAAACTTGTTGTTGAGACCAAGGCGTCAGACCTTCATCTTAGCGTTGGCAATCCCCCTATCCTTAGGATCCACGGTGAGCTTCAAAGGGTAAAGTATAAGCCTTTGGAGGATGAAGAGCTTAGGGCAATGCTCTATGAAGTTATGCCTGAAGAGATTATCAAGAAGTTTGAAGAGGAAGGCGAGGTTGACTTTGGTCTTGAAATCCCTGATTTAGCAAGGTTTAGAGTTAATGTTTATCGGGAAAGAAAAGGCATTGCTGCTGCCTTCAGGGTTATTCCTTCGCGAATAATGACTGTTGAAGAGCTCGGTCTTCCTCCCATTCTAAACAAGCTTGCCCTTTTGCCAAAAGGTTTGATCCTTGTTACCGGTCCAACAGGTTCTGGTAAGTCTACCACCCTTGCTGCCATGATTGATTATGCTAACAGAAACCGCTACGACCACATCATTACCATTGAAGACCCCATCGAGTTTGTCCACGAATCAAAGAATTGTTTAGTCCATCAGAGAGAGGTTGGCACTCACACGAAGAGTTTTGCCAATGCTCTTCGGGCCGCTCTAAGAGAGGACCCGGACATAATCCTAGTTGGTGAAATGAGGGACCGGGAGACCATTGCCCTTGCCATAGAGGCAACCTTGACTGGTCATTTAGTCATGTCAACCCTTCATACCATATCAGCTGCTCAAACGATTAGCAGGATAATCGATGTCTTCCCAGCCGATGAGCAAGACCAAATTCGAACCACCCTTTCTGAGGCTTTAAGAGCGGTGATCTCTCAGACGATGTTTAAGAGGATAGATAGACCGGGAAGGATTGTGGCAACAGAAATTCTCATTGCCACCCCTGCCATAAGAAACCTCATCCGTGAAAACAAAATCCATCAAATTCCTTCGATGATTCAGACGGGTAAAAAATACGGTATGATGAGCCTTGATGATGTGATAATGGACTACCTTAAGAAAGGCTGGATTAGTCCCGAAGAAGCCTTCATAAAAGCAATAGATAAATCAAGGTTTTTGCCCTTTGTTAAGAACACAGAACTTATCGATTTTACCGAGGTTCCTGGCTAAAGGTCTATGCTTACAGCCATAGAAATCCATCATCTTATTCAAAAACTGGCAAATCTTGAGAAAGGCATATCCGATATTTTTATCCTTTCTGGTTATCCCTTTCAGGTCATGGTTTACGGAAGGGTAAAAAGCGTCTACTTAGAAGAATTCCCTGTTGAGAAGCTTACTCCTTTCCAATCTGAGCAGATTGCCTTCTATCTTCTAAGGGAGCATCCCTATCTCTACCCAAAGCTTATAAAGGATGGATATGCGGACTTTTCTTATGCCCTTGAGGATGGGACAAGGTTTAGGGTGAACGTTTTCTCCAGGCAAAGGACTTACAACATCATCATGAGAAAGCTCGAAAATCAAATTAAAACCATCGAAGAGCTAAACTTAAAACCAGCTCTTTATAAAGTAGCTAAGGAAAAGTTTGGGTTAGTCTTTGTAACAGGAGCCACAGGGCAGGGGAAGACTACAACCCTTGCCGCCATCCTTCACGAAATAAATAAGTCCGAAGCGGTGCATATCATAACCCTTGAAGACCCTATCGAATACCTACATACACCCATCAAAGCCACCATTAACCAGCGAGAGCTCGGGACTGATTTTTCAAGCTTTGCGGAAGGTTTAAAGGCTGCCTTAAGAGAGGCGCCTCATGTCATTCTGGTGGGTGAGATACGCGATAGGGAGACGATGGACATAGCCTTAAGCGCTGCTGAGACTGGGCACCTTGTGCTTTCAACCTTACACACTACCACAGCTGGACAAACCATAAACAGGATCATCGGTTTTTACCGAAGGGAAGAGGAGCATCAGATAAGGCAGAGGCTTGCAAGCTCGCTTAAATGGATAATCGGGCAAAAGCTTCTCCCTAAGGTTGGCGGGGGAAGGGTGGCTATTCTTGATATACTTTACAACAACATCCGAGCAAGGGAGATAATCCTTCAGGGAGAGTCTGAAGGAAAGACCTTTTACGATGTCATGAGCCAGGGCGGACCTTACGGTATGCAGACTTTTGACCAGCATATCATCGAGCTTTTTGAAAAGGGGCTCATCGATGAGGAAACAGCTTATTATCATGCCATAAGAAAAGATATCGTTGGCAGGCAGATAGAAATAATCAAAAAGAAAAAGGGCATTGAGGAAGAACCGCTAACGCTAGAAATAGCTGGAAAAGGTGTTAAATGAAACAAGATGTAGGAAGTGTAATCAAACCTTTAACTGTAGTGCACTGGAAGCTTAAGGAGCCGAAAGACTTAATTGAGAAGCTCTTTTCTCAAGAAACGGAGTTAAAGCCTATTGAAAATCCGAATGAGCTTATTCCCCTTTTGTATAGGTATAAAATTTCTAACATAGTCATAGGAGCGCAAAGTTCAGAAGATTTTAAGAATGAGTGGTTACCCGTCTTGCAGAAGGTTCCGCTTACCCAGAGGAGGGAAATCTTTGTGCTCCTTGTTTTGCCATCTGCAAAGAGCTTTGACCCTTGGCAAACCTTTCTGCATTCCGTTAACCTTCTTGTGAGCGTTTATGACCTTAAAGACCTTCCTCTTTACCTTGAACGGGCAAAACAGTATTTTAACGAGCTTTACGAGCCCTATTTTAGGGCTATGAGAAAGTTTGCGGAGGAGCTGAGATGATCCGTAAAGCCCTTTTGCCGGTTGCTGGTCTTGGCACAAGGATGCTTCCTATAACCAAGGTCGTCCCCAAGGAGTTGCTTCCAATCCTTAATCGCCCAGCCATTGAATACATAGTCCAGGAGATAATTCAATCCGGATTAGACACGATTATTTTCGTTATATCATCTGGAAAAGAGGGCATCGTTGATTATTTTGACATCAACCTTGGTCTTAGGAAGTTTCTTGAGGAGAGGAATAAGGTTGAGCTTCTTCGGCTCGTGGAAGAGGTTGAAAGCAAGGTCGAAAATCTTGTTGCGGTAAGACAAAAGAAGCCTGAGGGTCTTGGTCATGCGGTATTGATGGGGGAAAGAATCATCGGAAACGAGCCCTTTGCTGTAATCCTTGGGGATGACCTTGTAGCAAGCGATGTGCCTTGCCTTAAACAAATGCTTTCCGTTTATCTTGAGCTTTCCGCAAAATATGAGGACATTTCCCTCATAGCCTTAGAGGAAGTTCCAAGGGAGGATGTGTCTAAGTATGGCATCGTTGATGGGGATAGGCTTTCAGAAAATATAATCAGAATGCGAAGGGTCATTGAAAAGCCCTCCCTTGAGGAAGCTCCCACAAATTATGCCATCATTGGTCGCTACATCTTTACTTCAAAGGTCTTTGAGTATTTAAAGAGGATACCGAAAAGGGGAGGGGAGTATCAGCTTACCGATGCTATTCAAGGTTTGATCGACGATGGCTATCCAGTGTTTGGCTTTTTCTTCCAGGGTATGCGCCTTGATACCGGAAACTTGAAGGGATATCTCAAGGCTATACTTTATTACGCTCTTCAGGATCCGGAGCTAAGGGAAGTAGTTTTGGAAATGATTTCTAAATGAGCTCTCATGAATATCTTATTGAGGTTCTCTACCCTCAGCCAGTAGCCAAAAGCTACCACTATTTAAGTAAAAATCCCTTACAACCAGGGCAAAGGGTTCTTGTTAGAATCAGAGGCTCTTTTACAGTGGGGCTTGTCTACAAGTGCGAAGTTCTCACTCTTGATAAGCTTTCCCCAAACATCAAATACAAGGAGATAGAGGAAGTCCTTGAGGACTATCCCATATATCCAGAAAGTCTTTTCCCTTTCCTTCAGAGCGTAGCAAGCTACTATTTAACGCCCCTTTCTTTGGTGTTAAAAGCAGCCCTTCCTTCAGGTCTTTTTAAAGTTCCAACGAAGAAGTTGAGTCTCACTCCCTACGGAAGAAGCCTTGTCCTTCAAAGGGAGAACCTTGCAAGCTTAAGGATCCTTCTTGATAAAGAGCTAAGCCTTAGAGAATTTTTAAGGAGAACCAGCCTTTCAAGGAATGAGATAAAAAAGCTTGAGGCTCAAGGCATCTTAAACATTAAGACAGAGATTCCGACTTCAAGGTTTAGCAAAGAAAGGATTGTGAGGGTTCGAAAAAGGGAGGAGCTTCCGCCCGAGCTAAAAGAGCTTTTTGAAGAAACAGATGAGCTCCCCTACAGCCTCTTGGTTAAAAAGCTCCCCTCAAGAAAGCTTAAAGGCTTTATTAAGAAGGGCTATTTAGAGGTCTATGAGATACCAAAGCTTAGGAAGATAAACTTGATGGTAGAGGACATAGCTAACTATGCTTTAACGCCTCTTCAGCAGAGGGTAGTAGAAGGCATCTGGGAGAAGGTTCGAAGCTTCACTTTTCAGCCTATTCTTCTCTACGGAGTAACTGGCTCAGGGAAGACCTTGGTCTATCTTGAGCTGATTAAGAGGGTTTTAGCCGAGGGGAAGAATGTTCTTGTCCTTCTTCCGGAGATAGTCCTTACTTCCTACATGGAAAGGCAGATATTGAGGAGGTTTGAGGGTGAGGTTGCTGTGCTTCATAGCGCCCTTCCACCTTCTCAAAGGCTTGCAGAGTGGATGAGGATCCTTCGAGGGGAGGCAAGGGTCGTCATCGGCACAAGGTCAGCTGTTTTTGCTCCCGTGGAAAACCTTGGGCTCATCATCGTTGACGAGGAGCATGACTCCTCTTATAAAGAGGAAAACTTTGCCCCAAGATACCAGGCAAGGGATGTAGCTTTAATGAGAGGGTCTTTATACGGTATACCCGTTCTTCTTGGCTCTGGCACACCAAGCATTAAGTCTTTTTACTTTGCTAAGAAAGGCAAATACCATTACTTTGAGCTTTTAGAAAGACCGAAGACCTTACCCCCTGAGGTAAAGCTTGTCGAAAATAGAAGCCTTTCTCTTTTTACGCAAGAAGCGCTTGCGGAGATAGAAAGAACGCTTAAAGCTGAAAAATCGGTGTTTGTTTTTCTAAACCGCAGGGGATATGCACCTTTGGTGAGGTGCGAAGATTGTCATTATGTTTTCACCTGCCCAAACTGCGAGCTTCCTCTTACCTACCATCTTGATGATAGGGCTCTTAAATGTCATCACTGTTTTTTTGAGATAAGCTCAGGGATACTTTGTCCGCACTGTGGGTCAGGTTATATCAAGTATCTTCGGGCAGGCACAGAGCGGGTTGAAGAGGAGCTAAAAAGGCATTTTCCAACTTTTGACATCGTCCGGTTTGATAGAGATTCCGCAGGAAGCGAAAAGAGGCTAAACGAGCTTCTTGAAAGGTTATACAGTCCTCATCCCAAGATTATAGTATCAACCCAGATGGGGGTTCACGGGCATAACTTTCCTCGGGTGTCTTTGGTTGTGGTATTAAGAGCAGAGGAGGGTCTTTTAATTCCAACCTACAACTCCGCAGAGAGGGCTTTTCAGCTCATCATGCAAGCCCTTGGTAGAGCTGGAAGAAAGGATGAGAGGGGTAAGGTTCTTTTGCAGAGTGCCTTTCCAGAGCACTATGTGGTAAGGTATGCCCTGGCACAGGATTATAAGGGGTTTTTTGAAGAGGAGATAAAAAGGAGAAAGGACTTTGTTTATCCTCCCTTTGTGAGGCTTGCAGTGCTAAAGCTTTCTGGGGTGAAAGAAGAGAAGGTGGTAGAGGTTGGGGAGGTTCTTTGGAGAGAGCTTGAAAAAGTGAGAAAGGGGAGGAGCTTAAACTGTGTAGTTTATCCACCAGCTCCAGCTCCTTTAAGGAAGCTTCGAGGTCTTTACAGGTGGCACATTCTCATAAAAAGTTCAAGGCATGAGTATTTAAGAGAGCTTTTATCCTCTGGAGTCCTTGTTAAAAACTATGGGATAAAAGTTGAACTTGACCTTGACCCTGAATCCCTTATGTAGTATTGTTTAATATTAATAAACGCTAAAACAATAGAACACTTATGCCAGCCCCGAACCGCTACCGAATTCAAAAGGTAACTCTAACACAAGGGTCACACTTCCTCTATGATTTTGATTTAAAGCCAGCAGACCTCGAAGCCTATCTTGATGAATATGTAGTCGGGCAGGCTGAGGCTAAAGGGATAATAGCAACCAAGATCTGCACACATTTCCACAAAGCTAAGTCTTTGCTCTTGAGAGAGTGGCGAGGAGAAAATATTGGTTTTATCAAGAACAATATCATTCTCATTGGACCAACGGGTGTAGGTAAAACTTACATGATAAAGCTAATTGCTAAAAAGCTTGGAGTCCCCTTTGTTAAGGGGGATGCCACTAAGTTTAGCGAGACAGGTTATGTCGGGGGAGATGTTGAGGACTTAGTGAGGGATCTATACTGGGAAGCAGACGGAGACTTAGAAAAGGCTCGATTTGGTATCATCTACCTTGATGAGATAGATAAGATAGCCTCAAGCGGTGATATCATTGGTCCTGATGTTTCAAGAACAGGCGTGCAAAGGGCTTTGCTTAAGCCCCTTGAGGAAACGGAGGTTGAGATTAAGGTTCAGCCAGAAAATGTTTTCCCCTTTGACGCTGAAGAAAAGAAGAAGAAAAGGAAGATAACCATCAACACCAAGTATGTTCTTTTCGTAGTAAGCGGAGCCTTTCACGGTCTTGAGGAGATAATCAAAAAAAGGCTTAAAAAATCAAGCCTTGGTTTTCTTTCTGAGGTTGAGGGGCGCTCCGATGTTAAGGTCAACTACTTAAAGTTTACCACTCCTGAAGATTTAGTAGTCTATGGGTTTGAGAGGGAGTTTGTAGGGAGGCTTCCGGTTATTGCTGTCTGCGATCCCCTCACCGAAGAGGACCTCTTTGAGATCCTTGCCAATCCAAACAGTGCGATCGTTTTGAACAAGAAGAGGGATTTTAAGGTTTACGGCATAGATTTAGCTTTTACCGATTCTGCTTTAAGGCTTTGTGCAAAGCTTGCTTACAAAGAAGGAACAGGGGCAAGGGCACTTCTTCGCATTTTGGAGAAGGCTTTGATTCCTTTTGAAAAGACTTTGCCCTCCTTAAACGTTGAACATCTTGGGGTTACAGAGGAGCTAATCTGCGACCCGCAGGGTTATTTAGCAACCTTCCTTAACAATCCAAAGGACAGCAAATGGGAGGAGGTGTATCTTCAGGCTTTAAAGGAAGAGAAAGAAAGGTTTTTTAAGTATTTGGAGCTTAGGAAGCATAGGTATCTGAGAACGGATGTGATGGAGCTTACACCTCAGAGGCTTAATCTTCTTTTTGACCTTTACAAGTTTGAGGATGTAGAGTTAAGCGTAGTTTTAGATGAAATAGTAAACCTTTATCGCCAGGTTAAGGGATATGAAGCCACCTTCTCAAGGAGGAATCAGATACAAGCGGTGTTTACTGATGATGCCATAGATTACATCATAAACGAAGTCCTTCGCAACGACCGAGGAGTTTTTTCTTTTTGCGAGAAGGCTTTGTCTCGTATAGAGTATGCCTTACTCAACATAAGGGACATTCAGGGAAGAAAGAAGTTTTACATTACTCCTTTAGCCTTTACAAATCCTGAAAAGTACATTGAGGACTTGCTTGCTTTCAGAGTATGATTTTTCTTGCCCTATCTTCAGCCATTCTGGAAAAGGTTTCAGCCCTTTTAGAAAAGTTTAAACTGAAATACCAGGTAGTTGAAACAGGAGAAGACCTCCTTGAAAAGGCTAAAAAGCAAAAGCCCCAGCTTATCATCTTAGAGAAGGACTTGCCTTTACTTGATGGTTTTTCTGCGACCTTACTTCTTAAGGCAAACGAAAAAACAAAGGATGTACCCGTTATTGCTATTTGCAAGTGTGATTTCCCAGAGGAGGAGAAGAAGGCTCGAGACTGTGGGGCAGATTTCCTTTTGCATTATCCCTTTAAAGAAGAAGAATTTATCCAAGTTTTAAGCAAGCTTTTGAAGAAAGATTTGAGGCCCAAAGACTAAGGGGGTGGAAGTTAAATGGTTGGAATTTCAAAGCTTTACTGCGGAACTGTAGAGCCTTCGGACCCTTTGAGGTATGGAAGAAGGTCTAAAGACCTTCCCTCACATCTTCTTCAGTTTTCTGCAGACAAAAAACCCGTTGTTGTCTGGAATGTGACCAAGGCTTGCAATCTTAGGTGTATCCATTGCTATGCCAGCGCAGACAACAGACCTGCCGAAAATGAGCTCACAACCGAAGAGGGCTTTAGACTCCTTGAAGATTTAGCCCAGTTTGGCTGTCCGGTTGTCTTATTTTCAGGAGGGGAGCCTTTAGTGAGGCCGGATATCTTTGACCTCATTGCTTATGCTGTAAGGCTTGGTCTCAGGGCTGTTCTTTCCACAAACGGGACCTTGATCGACCATGCCCTGGCCAAAGAGCTTAAAAAGTTAGGTTTGTCCTATGTTGGTATAAGCCTTGATGGAATAGGGGAAGTGCACGACAGGTTTCGCGGGTCTAAAGGTTGTTTTGAAAAGGTAGTCCAAGCCATTGAAAATTGTCAGAGGGAGGGCTTAAAGGTAGGGCTTAGGTTTACTATAAATAAATTTAACGCCGAAGAGATCCCCAAGGTGTTTGACTTTGTGGAAGAGATGAAGATCCCTCGTATCTGCTTTTATCATTTAGTCTATGCTGGCCGGGGAACAAAGCTAATGGAATATGACCTTTCCCACGAAGAGACAAGGAAATGGGTGGACTACATCATCGACCGCACAAAGGAGCTTCACGATAAGGGGCACAAAGTTGAAGTTTTGACGGTTGACAATCATGCCGATGGACCTTATCTCTACCTTCGGATGAAGAGGGAGGGCAATCCAAGGGCAGAGGAGGTCTATCAGCTCCTTCTTATGAACGGAGGAAATAACAGCGGGATAGGGATTGGATGCGTCTCCTGGGATGGGGAGGTTCATGCCGACCAGTTTTGGAGGCACTACTCCTTTGGCAATGTCCGGAAAAGACCATTTAGCGAAATCTGGATGGATACCTCTGACCCTCTTATGGCTAAGCTTAAAGAAAAGAAAAAGCATGTCAAAGGAAGATGTGCAAAATGCCGGTTTCTTGAAGTTTGCGGTGGGAACTTTAGGGTTAGGGCAGAGGCGGCAACGGGCGATACCTGGGCACCTGACCCAGCTTGTTACTTAACTGACGAGGAAATTGGAATTGCTTAGAAAAGAGAGGAGGTTGGCTATGGAGAGGATTGAGCGGGCTTTAATAAGTGTTACGGACAAATCTGGGATTGTAGATTTTGCTAAGGAGCTTTCCGCTTTGGGCATTGAAATCGTCTCAACCGGTGGGACTGCTCGCACCTTAAGAGAAGGTGGAGTAAAGGTTGTTGATGTGTCAGAGCTAACGGGCTTCCCTGAGATCCTTGGCGGAAGGGTTAAGACCCTTCACCCTAAGATTCATGGGGGAATCCTTTTCAAAAGAGATGATGAGGAGCATGTTAAGACAATCAAGGAACAGGGAATAAAGCCCATTGACCTTGTGATAGTGAACCTTTATGCCTTTGACAAGGTAGTAAAAGAAAAGGGGGACCTTGATACCGCCATTGAAAACATTGACATAGGTGGACCAACCCTTCTTCGGGCAAGCGCAAAGAACTTCAAGTATGTGACGGTTGTAGTTGACCCTGCCGATTATCCTTTAGTTCTCTCTGAGATTAAGTCTCAAGGAAACACAACGCTTAAGACGAGGTTTTACCTTGCCAAAAAGGTTTTTAAGCTTACCAGCGAATACGATAGGATGATATTTGATTATCTCTCGACCTTTGAACTTTAAAGAAGCTATGTATGATGTTTTGCCTTTCTATCGGGGAAAAGACCTGGAGTAAGACTTTAGAGGCAATTCAAAAGAACGTCCATCTTACCCATCTTTTTGAAATTAGGCTTGATTACTTAGAGGATGACCTCTCGGCTGAGAGTATTTCTTCTTTCATTTTGTCTTGCCTTTCTCCATGTCTGTCATGCCGAGCGGAGCGAGGCATCCCTTACTCCGTTCGGGACGGCGCCCCTTCTCTTAAGTTTATCTTCACCTGTAGGCTTCCTGAAGAGGGTGGAAAAAGGCATCTTCCTGAGGAAGAAAGGCTAAGAATCCTTAAGCATTGTCTTGAGATGGGGGCTTATCTTGTTGACCTTGAATGGAAGGCTTTGCAAAGGTTTATAAAAAAGCACGGCAATCCTCCTTTCCCTTTGGATAGGACGCTTGTTTCCTTTCATGATTTTGAGGGAACACCTAATGATAGGGCTCTTAAGGGGCTGATGAAGAGCCTGAGCCAAGCTTCCGTAAAATTAGCCAAGGTTGTTTGTTTTTCCGAAAAGCCTGAAGACGGTTTGCGGATCTTAAGTCTTATCCCTTATGGGAGAAGGCTGGGTATTGAGGTTGTAGCCTTTGGTATGGGAGAGAAGCTTTCCTGGACAAGGATAGTAAGCTTAATCCTTGGCGCACCCTTTACTTATGTTAGCGCAAGCAAAGATGCGGGGACTGCACCGGGTCAACTTGACATCTTATCAGCAAAAAGCCTCTATGAGGGTTTAACTTCATGTATAAGGTCTACGGAATAATCGGCTATCCTGTTTCCCATTCTCTATCCCCGGTTATGCACAACCTTGCCTTTAGAGAGCTTGGGCTCAAAGCCGTCTACGGTGCCTTTGCTGTTAAGCCAGAAGACTTAAGCTACGCTATAAGAGGAGTTAAAGCCCTTGGCATTTCTGGGCTTTCTGTAACCATCCCGCATAAGATAGAGGTGATGAAGCATCTTGATGAGGTTGATGAAAAAGCCAAAGAGATCGGGGCTGTAAACACGATAATAAACCGCGAGGGGAGCCTTTTTGGGACAAACACCGATTGGATAGGGGTCTTGAAAGCCTTTGAGGAGGTTGGAGTTTCTCCTTCTGGGAAGAGGGTTGTTATTCTTGGGGCAGGTGGAGCAAGCTTAGCCATCATCTACGCTATGGTCCATGCTTGCGCAAAGGAGATAATCATTTACAATCGCACCTTCGAGAGGGCAAAGGAGGTGGCAGAAAGGTTTTCCGTTTTAGCCTATCCCTGGGAGGCTCTATCCGAAGCTTATGGAGACATCCTTATCAACGCAACAAGCGTTGGACTAAAAAGCTTTGATTCTGCAGTAGCTAAAGAGGTTGTCTCCCGCTTCTCAGTTATTATGGACTCTGTCTATATGCCTTTAGAGACAAAGCTTCTTACCATGGCAAAGGAAGAGAACAAAATTGCCATAGATGGTTTGAAGATGCTTCTTTATCAGGGGGTTGAGCAGTTTAAGCTATGGACTGGACTTATGCCCCCTGTTGAGAAAATGAGGGAAGCCCTCTACCGGGAAGTCTTAAGGATGGAGGTTGAGTTTGGTCTTAGAAAAGGAGATAAGACCTCTTAAACATTTCAAAGGTGCAAGGCTTAGGGTTCCAAGCTCAAAGAGCTTAACCCAAAGGGCTCTTATTTGCTCAGCCTTAGCCGATGGAAAAAGCCGAATTATAAACCCCCTTTTAAGCGAGGACCCAAGGCTTCTCCTTTCAGCCTTAGAGGCAACTGGAGTTAAAGCAACTTTTTCTGAGAACAACCTTATTATAGAAGGCGTAGCTGGGAAACCAAACCTTTCTGGCAAAAAGGTCTATCTTGGCAACAACGGGACGGGCACAAGGTTTTTTATCGCCTATGCAAGCCTTGGGCGGGGAAGCTTCGTTGAAGTCTTTGGCAAAGAAAGGCTTCACGAAAGACCCGTTGCCCCTCTGCTTTCTGCCTTAAGAAGCTTATCAGCAAACATCGAATGCTTAGAAAGAGAGGGCTATCTACCTTTAAGGATATACGAGGGGAAGCTTAAGGGAGGAAAAGTTAGGCTTCCCGGAAACGTAAGCAGTCAGTTTATCTCAGCCCTTTTGCTGATCGGTCCTTACCTTAGCGGTGGGCTCACTGTTGAGGTTGAGGGTGAGCTCTTGTCCGCAGGCTATGTAGAGATGACAATCGAGGTTATGAAGCACTTCGGCGTGGATGTGGAAAGGCTTATCGGTGGTTTTAGGGTTAAGGAGGGCTTTTATAAGGAAACAGAGTATGAAGTCCCTGCTGATGCCTCAAGCAGTTCCTACTTTTTGAGCATCCCCCTTATCTTGGGGAAAGGAGAGGTCTACATCGAAAACTATTCCGCAACCTCATCCCAGCCTGATGTTGCGCTTTTAACCTTCTTAAAGGAGATGGGGGCTAAGATTGAAGTCCTGCCTCTTGGGGTTAAGGTAGCCTTTGAGGGAAGACCCAAGGCTTGTGAGTTTAACATTAGTGATTGTCCGGACCTTTTTCCAACTCTTTGCGTTCTTTTAGCTTGCGCAGAAGGAAAGGGCATAATCCGAGGTGCACCCCATCTTCGCTATAAAGAAACGGACCGAATAAGGGCTATGGCAACGGAGCTTAAAAAGCTTGGCGTTGAAGTTGAAGAGCTACCCGATGGCATTGTGATCGAGGGAAGGGAAGATTTTAAGCCTGCAAGGATAAACACTTACGATGACCACCGGATAGCCATGTCCTTTGCCATCCTTGGTCTAAGATGTGGAGGACTTATCATCGAGAATCCGGCCTGCGTTGAAAAGTCCTATCCAGAGTTTTGGGAACACTTGGAAAGCGTCTACGCTCAAAACTCATGAAAAGGACCTGGGACAAGATAATTTTAATCGGGTTTCGTGGGGCAGGGAAAACAACCGTTGGCAAGCTCTTAGCGGAAAGCCTAAACCTTCCTTTCCTTGACCTTGACGACGAGGTCCAAAGAAGGGTTGGTCTATCCATAAAAGAGATGGTTGAAAGGTATGGTTGGAGCTACTTTAGGGAGAGGGAAAGGGAGGTGCTTGAGGACCTTATAGAAAAAGAGGGATGCGTTGTTGCCCTTGGAGGGGGGAGCGTTCTGCATGAAGACCTCATGGAGAAGCTAAAGAATAGGGCGTTCATTGTCTATCTTAAAATTTCGTCTGCTTCCGCCGTAGAAAGAATAACTAAAGATTCCAAATCTGAGCAAACCCGCCCCTCTCTTTCAGACCTTTCTTTGGTCGAAGAGGTTGAAAGGGTATTAAAGGAAAGAACTCCACTTTACGAGAAGTATGCGGACATTATAATAGAGGCTGATAGAAAGGATTTAAATACGCTTCTTAAGGAAATTTTAAAACATTTGGAGGGCGAGCCATGGCGCTAACCATACCCGATGCGATCCAAGCATCGGTTTCTGAAGTCTTAGGGACCTATCTTGGTAAACAGCCAAACCTTAAAGCAACGGAGGTTAGAAAGGAAAACACCGCCCTTGGTGAAATTTCAGCCATCATCGGTTTAACCGGGGAAAAGGTCCAAGGTGCATTCGTGGTGTCAGTGGAAAGGGAGCTTCTTTTTGAGATCATGAAGGTTTTGCTGGGTGAGGCTCCAGCTGAAATAAACGAGGAGGCTTTAGACATGGCGGGTGAGCTTGCCAACATGATCTGTGGCTCCTTTCGTAAACGTTTTGAACAGATAGGGACGCCCCTCAAAGCCTCTGTTCCAAGCATGATCACTGGGAAAGATTATCAAATCCACGCCCTCTGCAAAACACCAAGGGTAGCCTTTAAGTTTGAGCTTGACGGAAAGCACATCTTCGTTGAGTTCTGCTTAGACAAATTAAGTTAGAGACTTAAGGGGGCTTAGCTATGGAGATAAGAACTCATCGCCGAATTGACCAGAGCTTAAGCGGTGTACCGGTTGAGCTTTCTCAAGGAAAAGCCATCGTTAAGCTTAAGACGGATGAACGGATGGTTGCGGATGAATACGGTCTAATCCATGGTGGGTTTATCTTTAGCCTTGCTGACTATGCAAGCATGCTTGCGGTAAACGAGGAGACTGTGGTCTTAGCCAAGGCTGAAGTTAAGTTTTTAAAGCCCGTGAAACTTGGCGATGAGGTCGTAGCTACCGCTGAAGTAAAGGGCATTGAAGGTAAGAAGAGGTTTGTTTCCGTTGAAGTAAAAAGAGGTGATGAGGTTGTGTTTACAGGAGAATTCCTCTGCGTTGTCCCTGAAAAACATGTGTTAGCTTAATAAAAATGTTCGAAGGGGGGTAAAAATGTTAAACTCAATGAAAAAGTCCTTTATAGCTCTCATTGGTCTTCTATCTTTTTTATTTGCTTTGGCTATAGGGATCATTTACTTTGTTATTCAGAACAGTCGTGGCTATAGCGTGACTATCGATTATGCAGGAAGGCTCAGGTATAATGCTCAGCTTTTTGTTAAGCTATCTTCCCTATACTTTGCTAAACATTGTTTAAACAAAGACTTACCCTTGGATGAAGAAGACCTAAAGGAAAGGCTTAATACGGTAAGACAGAATATTGCCAAAGGAAAGGCTGTTCTCGTTGAAGGTAAAGAGGGAGGGAAAGCTCTTACCGAATTGGGAGACAAAAAGGCGTTAGAGTTATACAAGCGCATTGAAGAACATTTTAATGGACTTTTTGCCGGCTTTGACAAGGTTTCTGCCTGCGACCTCAACGCATTGGAAGAGTTGGATGATCAAGCTTCAGAGGTAGTAGAACATGCTAACGAACTACTTTCTATACTTAAAACTCATCAAAGTGTGCATCGTCTCGAATTACTTATAACAGGAATCGCTCTTGCTATTCTTATTCTGTATGCCCTCATTATGCGCTTTATCTATACCAGGATAAACCAAGAAATTTCTAAAGCGGTTGATACTTTGAAGGACTTTGAGGCAGGTAGATTTGATAGAGAAATACCAGCCTTTGTTTTTAGGGAATTAAAAGCCCTTGAAAGGGCTTTGAGTGGGTTGAAGAGTTCTTTCGGGCAAGTTGTTTCTTCCCTAAACAGACAATCTAAGGTCTATGCTGAGGCTTCAGAAAAATTAAAGGAAGAAATTACTGAATTGCCTGTCGTTTCAACCCAGATAGAGGAGCTTGTAGCCAAATCCTCAAGCATCTCCTCTGAGGTTGCAGACCTTCTATCCTTGGTTGAAAGGTCAACGGAGGAGATGAAAACCGCCATTACCGAGATCTCAAGGAATACTCAAAACACAGCAGAAAAGGCTGTTAATGTAAAAATGACGGCTGATGAGATGATAGAAAAGGTGAAAGAGCTATCCACAAGGACAGCGGAGATAAGAAACATCACGGAAATAATCAGAAACATCGCCGAGCAGACGAATTTGCTTGCCCTTAACGCTTCTATTGAGGCAGCAAGAGCTGGAGAAGCGGGTAAAGGCTTTGCCGTGGTAGCAAACGAGGTAAAAGAGTTGGCAAGAAAGACCCAAGAGGCAACAAATGAGATAGATAGCATCATCGCCAAGCTTATCTCTCAGGTGGATGTAGTTGCAGAGGCATCAAACAAAACTAAGGAGATGGTCGATGAGGTTGAACAAGCGGCAAACCTTATTGCCGGAGCGGTAGAAGAGCAGACCATCGTCACAAACGACATCGTATCCAATGTTTCCCAAACTAAGGAGAAAACTTTTAATTTAGCTAAAGAGGTAGAAGAACTGGTAGCAAGCACAGAAAGATTAAAACGAGTAGCCGGTGATCTTGAATTTTTATTTGACACCTTGGCTGAGATGGCTAAAACTCAAGAGATAACCGCAAAGGATGTCTTTACTTTCAGAGAAGAAACCATTACAGATGAAAAACTTAGGTCTTTCTCTTCAGAAGCTCTTTTAAATCTTGCCATCATGGGGCATGTAAATTGGAAGGTCAACTTTATTAAGGATGTTCTCGAGGGTAGGGTGCCAACCGTTGAGCGTGACTATAAGAGATGCTTACTTGGGAGAAGCGTGCCTATTCTTCAAGAAAGGGCATCTCAGATGAGGAGACAGGATGTGATCAATCTGCTCTCTGCCCTTGAAGAGCCTCATGCCAAACTTCATGGCTTGATCGAGAAGCTTGAGAGGGAAGTTAACCTTAAGGATAAACAAGCAGTTACTGCCTTCCTTGAAAAGGAGCTTATCCCAACCTTTGATGAGGTTATAGGATTGCTAAAGGAATTAAAGAAGAGCTTTTAAAAGAGCGGAGGTGTTTGAGAAATAATTGGGGCGAGCGGTTGCTCGCACTTTACAAGTATTGAGCAACCGCCCGTTGCCACTACATCTTACCCTTTACCCTTTTTTCTTTACCTTAAGCTTAAACCCTTCTTTTCCTTCGACCAAAACTTCTTCCCCTACTGGAATTATCTCATCTGCAGTTGCAGACCAGATCTCTCCTGAGACAAAGACTTTTCCTCCTTTAGGGGATACCTCTTCAATAACTTTCCCTGTTTTTCCTATCAAAGAAAACTCTCCTGATACTGGCTTTTTTCTTTGAGTTTTTACCACTAAATAAGCAATTCCTCCAAAAAGTAGAGAAAAGGTAATAACAACCGTGTAGAGTAAAGGCTGATAGACCTTAAGCCAAGGAGGATTGTCTCCAAAGAGAAGAAGGGAGCCTAATAGGAGGGATATGGCTCCACCGATGGCTAAGAGACCGTGAGATGGAACCTGAGTTTCAAGGAAAAATAGGAGCCCAGCAAGGAGGATTAGGGCTAAGCCAGCATAGTTCACAGGAAGAATGCTAAGCCCAAATAGGGCAAGTATAAGGCATATAGCTCCAACCACTCCAGGTAAGATAGCTCCAGGATGGGAGAACTCAAGATAAAGCCCAAGAAGCCCAAGCATCAGCAAAAAGTAGATTAGATTTGGGTTGGTTAAGACCTTGAATATTCGGGTTTTTAAGTCTTCTTCTATCCGGATAAGTTCGGAAGATTTAAGCCTTAGCTCGACCTCGCGGTTTTTAATCTTAACCTTTCGCCCGTTTGCCTCATCAAGAAGCTTTTGCAAGTCTTCGGCGATGATTTCAACAACGCCCCTTCGAAGAGCCTCCTTTTCAGTGAGGCTTACGCTTTTTTTTACCATCTCTTCCGCAAACCTTTGGTCTCGTCCTCTTAATTCCGCAAGGTTTTTGGCATAGGCGGCAAGGTCGTTTGCTATCTTTTCCATGATCTTTGGGTCAGCTTTGCCTGAAAGCTCTATGGGATGTGCTGCTCCGACATGGGTTCCCGGAGCCATGCCAGCTAAATGGCTTGCAAGCACGATAAAGGCTCCAGCAGATGCTGCCCTTGCTCCAGAAGGAGAAACATAGACGATTATGGGCACCTCACTATCAAGCATGGCTTTTACTATCTCCCTTGTAGACTCAACCAATCCCCCTGGTGTATCAAGCTCTATCACCAAAGCTTGAGCTCCCTCTTTTTGAGCCTTAGATATAGCAGAAATGATAAAGTTTGCCGTAGCTGGAGTTATGGCAGAATCAACTTTAAGGAGATAGACCCGCGCCCCATGTGATTTTGAGACAAGCGCTAAAGAAACAATTAAAAGGGATAAAGCTAAGACAGCTCCTTTTTTAAGCATTCTTTAACCCTTTGTAGGTCTTCCCAGATTAAGCGCCTTACTTGAGGGTTCTTAGTCATGTCTTCTGGATGAAAGGTAAAGAATACAGGTATCCCTTCAAAGTTAAAGGTGGTTTTTCTTGCCTCATTTAGGGTGATCTTTTTTTCTATCCCGAGAAAGGATTTTATCGGCGTTGAGCCAAAGCAGAGGATGACCTTTGGCTTTATCATTTGAATTTGCTTTACTAAGTGTTCTTTACAAGCTAAGACCTCCTCGTCCTCCGGAGGTCTATCGTTGTAGGGGCGACACTTTACCGCATGGGTAAGGAAAACTTCTTCAAGGTTTGAGGCTAAGGTCTGCAAAAGCCTCTGAAGCATAGTTCGATAGCCACCAGTAATAACAAGACCTTGCAGTTCTTCATCCCTCCTTGGATAGTCAAGGATGCCCAGGATTTTGGCTGAAAGCTTTCCTTCACCAAAAATAGCTGTTTTCCTTGTTTGAGAAAGGGGGCAAGCTGCGCAGTTTAGAACTTCTTCCTTTAATGTCTCTTCATTAACGATGAACCTTTTTGGCTTTTTTATTTCCGAAAGAAATCTTTCTATGCTTGGAGTTTTAGGAAGCTCTGTAATATCTAAGTTTTTTAAGTAGATAAGATAGGACCTAAGGATAGCATATTTACCCATTTCTTTTAAAGTATAAGCTTTTAATTCTTACTTGTCAAAAGCTTTAATTAGCGGTAGATTTTTTAAAACTTGGATGAGGGAGGTATTATGGGAAGGATCGTTATCAATCAAGACATCACTTTAACCGTGCCTGATGACCCAGAAATTCCTTACATTGAAGGAGATGGGATCGGGCAGGACATAACACCTGCCATGATCAAGGTCGTTGATGCCGCGGTTGACAAAGCCTATGGAGGTAAAAGGAAGATAAAATGGATAGAGGTTTTAGCCGGGGAGAAGGCTTTCAAAGAGACAGGTAACTATCTTCCTGAGGAGACGATTAAGACTATAAAGGAGTGTGTGGTTGCCATCAAGGGTCCGCTTACCACTCCTGTTGGGGGTGGCTTTAGAAGCCTAAATGTAACTTTAAGACAGGTTTTAGACCTTTATGCCTGCGTTCGACCGGTTCGCTGGATACCCGGAACACCAAGCCCGGTCAAACACCCTGAAAAGGTAAACATGGTGATCTTTCGTGAAAACACCGAGGATGTCTACGCTGGGATCGAGTTTGAATCAGGCTCAAAGGAAGCAAAAAGGCTTATAGAATTTTTGCGGGAAGAGTTGAAAAAAACGGTTAGGGAGGATGCTGGAATTGGCATAAAGCCAATCAGCCCCTTTGGCTCAAAGAGGCTTGTTCGTAAGGCGATAAAATACGCTTTAGAACATAAGCTCCCAAGCGTGACCTTGGTGCATAAAGGAAACATCATGAAGTATACTGAGGGTGCCTTCAGAAACTGGGGCTACGAAGTGGCAAAGGAGGAGTTTCCTGAGGTAACAGTGGCTGAAGAGGAAATTCCAACGAGATTCCCAAACGGCGTTCCCGAGGGTGTAGTGGTGATAAAGGACCGGATTGCTGACGCTATGTTCCAGTGGGCTCTCCTTCGTCCTGAGGAGTATAGCATCCTTGCCACGCCTAACCTAAACGGCGACTACCTTTCCGATGCCTTAGCAGCTCAGGTAGGTGGGTTGGGTATGGCACCTGGTGCTAACATCGGAGATGGCTATGCGGTGTTTGAGGCAACACACGGCTCAGCCCCAAAGTATGCTGGGCTTGATAAGGCAAACCCTTCATCGCTTATCCTTTCCGCAAAGATGATGCTCGAATACATAGGCTGGAAAGAGGCGGCTGACCTCATTTGGGAGGCTTTAGCTAAGACCATCCAAAGTAAAGTAGTAACTTACGACCTTGCAAGGCAGATGGAGGGTGCTCGAGAGGTAAAGTGTTCGGAGTTTGCCGAGGAAATTATTAAAAATATCTATGAAACGCAGTCTTGAAAACAGGGATATGCTTGCCAAAGCTTAACAGGAAATCAAAAATAGATAAGATGTTTGATATCTAAAGGGGGAAGGCTACCATGAGCGAATACAATTTTTCTCAGATAGAGAGGAAGTGGCAGGAGGTCTGGGAGAAAGAGGGCGTTTATCATTCCGACCCTGACCCAAAGAGACCAAAATATTATGTCCTAGAGATGTTCCCCTATCCCTCAGGTCGAATCCATATGGGGCATGTGAGAAACTATACCCTTGGAGACATCATAGCAAGGGTCAAACGGATGAAAGGCTACAATGTGCTTCATCCAATGGGATGGGATGCCTTTGGGCTTCCTGCTGAGAATGCGGCTCTCAAGCACGGGGTTCATCCTGCGGACTGGACCTTTTCTAACATCGCTTACATGAAAGCTCAGCTAAAAAAACTTGGTTTTAGCTACGATTGGAGGAGGGAGATTACCACCTGCACGCCCGACTACTATCGTTTTGAACAGAAATTTTTCATCGAAATGTATGAACGGGGCTTAGCCTACCGTAAAAAGACCTTGGTCAATTGGTGCCCGAAGGACCAAACAGTTCTTGCTAATGAGCAGGTTGAGGATGGAAGGTGCTGGAGATGCGGAACCGAGGTTACAACAAAGGAAATGGAGGGTTGGTTTTTAAAGATCACCGCCTATGCTGAAGAGCTCCTTCAAGACCTTGATAAGCTTGAGGGAAAATGGCCAGAAAAAGTCATCACCATGCAAAGAAACTGGATCGGGAAAAGCGTTGGGGCAGAGATTAAGTTTTTTGTGCCGGATTTGGAAGAGGACTTAATCGTTTATACCACAAGACCCGATACCCTCTTCGGTGCAACCTTTGTTGCTCTTTCCCCTGAGCATGAAATGGCAAAAAAACTTGCTGAAAAAAAGGCGCTTAAGGCAAAGCTTGAGGAGTTTATTGAAAGGGTCCGCAAGGAGAGAAGAGCTATAGAGGAGGGTAGGGCAGAGAAAGAGGGGCTTTTCCTTGAGGCTTTCGCGGTCAATCCACTCACCAAGGAGCATATTCCTATCTTTGCGGCAAACTTTGTCCTCATGGAGTATGGGACCGGTGCTATCATGTGCGTCCCAGCCCACGACCAAAGGGATTTCGAATTTGCCAAAAAATATGGCTTACCCATAAGGGTAGTCATAACTCCTAAGGATAAGGTTTTAAAGGCTGAGGAGATTGAATCTGCCTATGAAGACCCAGGCGTCCTTATAAATTCTAACGAATTTTCTGGTCTTTGGAGTGAGGAAGCCAAAGAAAGGATCGTTGCTAAGCTTGAAGAGCTCTCTCTTGGCAAAAAAAAGGTGACCTACCGGCTTAGGGACTGGGGAGTTTCTCGCCAACGCTACTGGGGTTGCCCTATACCCATGGTCTACTGCGAAAAGTGCGGCATCGTCCCAGAAAGGATTGAAAACCTTCCCGTAGTTCTACCCCTTAATGTTCAGATAGACAAAACCGGAAAAAGCCCTCTTCCTTATCTTGAAGACTTTGTGAACACTACCTGCCCAAGGTGTGGGGGGAAGGCGAGAAGAGAAACAGACACCTTCGACACCTTCGTTGAGTCCTCTTGGTATTTCTTACGCTTTGCCTCGCCAGACCCCAACCTTCCCTTTCGAAAAGAGGATATAGAATACTATCTTCCTGTTGACCAATACATAGGGGGCATCGAACATGCCATCCTGCATCTTCTCTACGCTCGGTTCTTTACCAAGGTGCTAAGAGACCTTGGATACATAAACTTTGATGAGCCCTTTGAAAGGCTTTTGACTCAAGGCATGGTGATCAAAGAGACCTACCGCTGTCCAGTTCATGGTTGGATCTACCCAGAGGAGGTTTCTTCGGAGGGCAAATGCTTAAAAGATGGCTGCGGTGAGAAGGTTGAGGTAGGAAAACCCGAGAAGATGTCAAAGAGTAAATGCAACGTCGTTGACCCCGATGAAATGATAAAGAAATATGGAGCAGACACGGTGAGGCTTTTTATAGCCTTTGCCGCCCCACCTGAGAAGGACCTTGAATGGAGCGACCATGGCATAGAAGGAGCCTTCAGGTTTTTAAGAAGACTTTATTCGCTTATTTCTTCTTACGCCGATGAGCTTCGGGAGGTTGAGCTAAAAGAAGAAGAACTAAAGGAGCTTTCAGACAAACTTTTGAAGCTCCGTAGAAAGCTTCATCAAACGATTAAGAAGGTGCATGTTGACTTTGAAGAAAGGCTTCACTTCAACACAGGAATTGCCGCTATAATGGAGTTTTTAAACCATCTTCAGGATACTTTGAAGGAGCTTTCTCCAGATGAGCTTAAAGATTATAAAACTAAGATTTTACTCAAAGAGGTCTTCATTAAAACTTTGCTTCTTCTTTCACCCGTTTGTCCCCATCTTTGCGAAGAGCTTTGGGAGAAGCTTGGCGGAGAGGGGAGGGTCGTCAACGCTAAATTTCCCACCTTTGACCCCACTCTTCTAAAGGCAGAAACCTTTGTGCTTGTGGTCCAGGTTAACGGTAAGGTGAGAGACCAAGTTGAGGTGCCCGCTGATATTACCAAGGAAGAGGCGCTCGAGCTTGCTCTATCCCTTCCGAAAGTTAAAAAATTCGTTGAAGGAAAGAACATAAAGAATGTGGTCTTCGTTCCTCAGAAACTTATTAATATTGTGGTTTAGCGGTTTTCTTTATGCCTGTGGGTATACCCCTGCTGGGAAACCTACCCTTCTTAATCCGGAATGGAAATACATCTACATCCCTCCTTGGAAGAACTATACAGGTGAGAAGGCGTTAGGGGAGCTCTTAGCCTTTGAGTTAAGAAAAAAGATAGCTCAAGACGGGTTTTTGGTTCCCGTTTATTCCCCGGATTCTGCAGATTTAATCCTCCAAGGCGAGGTCTTAAAAGTATACTTTGAGCCCGTAGCCTACGCCACCTTTTTACAGACTAAAACAAGAAACATCCAGTTTGAGGGAAAGTTTGTCTTAATCGAGAAAAGGACGGGTAAAAAGATTTACGAAAATCCAAAGATTACAAGGTATGAATCCTATCGCGTGGCTGAGGTTACCTCAAACCTTTTAAATCCTGGTAAAGACGAAGCTTTACGCCTTTTGGTAAAGGATTTGTCGGAGCTTATTATGCAAGAGCTCTTTAATCGCTAAGCTGAATACCAAGATTTAAACCCTTCGATTGTGTCTCTTATTTCCTTTGGGTCAAGAAATCTTAAGCCCAGCTTATCAGCCATCTTCAACACGCCTTGGTCAGCAGAAACCACTATTCCATCAAGCTCCAGAGCAAGCAAAATAAGTTCTAAATCTTCCTTAGAATCTACGATACCTTCCCTTAGGACCTCTCGGTATCTCCTGCGCAAAAATTTTATCGCCTCTTCTGGTTTTTTTTGAATGGCAGTTTTTACTGCCTCCTCAGCAACCCTTAAACCTTTGTTTATCCTTGCTCTTAAGTCTTCTATAAATTCATACATCAAAAAAGCTGGTATGTAAAGCTCATACTTTTTGGGAGATTTGATCTTGAGGACTGAACGAGCCTTGGGAGGAATTATAAGGTCAGGGATCATTCTTTTTAACTCTTCGTAGATGGAGGTAGGGATGTAGACCGAAACTTCTCCCTCAACTTCGCTTACAATGAGTAAGAAGTTTTTAAAAGCAGCCGAGGGAGAATCTCCAAATTGGGCATACACATTCGGATTAGTAAAGATACTTGTATCACAAACAAGCCTTTCTTTTTCCATGAGGTTAATTCTAAGATTTTTTCATAAGAGGGCAAGTGGGATTTCTCTTTCTTTTTATTCACATGAAATACCCTCTGTTTGTGGTATGATAAAAATATGAACCTCAGGCGCATGGGCATTACGCTTTTCGGTTTAGTTTTTGTCTTATTCATCCTTTGGTTATCCTACAAAGGGAGGCTTTTTGAGAGCCTTTTTGGAGGAGTGTATAGGATATTTTTCTCCGTTGAGTCTCATCTTGCTCAGAAGACTAAGGAGTTTTTCTCTTCCTACTTCTTTCTTGTTGACCTAAAGAAGGAAAATCAGCAGTTAAAGGAGGAAAATTTGGCATTGAAGCAAAAGCTTGCTGAGGTTCTTGATGCGATGAAGCTTTGCTCAGAGTATGAGAAGTTTCTTAAGGCTACCTCATCCATTAAACATCCTAAGGTTCCAGCAAGGATAATCTATAAAGCCATCGACCCCTTTTCGGATTTTATTCTTATCGACCGAGGTAGCAAAGACGGTGTTCAACCCCAGATGCCTGTGCTTGCCCTTTTTGGTAATTCCGCTATAGGCTTAATCGGACAAGTGATAGAAGTATATCCAAACTACAGTAAAGTTATGTTAATCAGCGACCCCTCTTTTGCCGTAGATGTTAAAGTAGTGCGAACAGGGGATAGAGCTATAGTCCGAGGAAAAGGCGAGCCTATTCTATCTCTGGAATACCTTCCGCTCTATTCCCAAGCTCAACCAAAGGATATCGTGGTTACCTCAGGGCAGGATGCCCTGTTTCCAGCAAATCTAATCATCGGAGAGATTGTTTCCGTTACCAAGGACCCTCAAGGGCTTTTTAAGCAAGGTGAAGTAAGACCATATGTTGATGTATACAATTTGAACTGGGTTGCCGTAATATTGCAAATACCAGAAATTCCATTATAGAATGAATAGCAAACAGTTTTTTTTCCTTTTTTTACCCTTCTTTTTCATCTTATCATTGATAGAAAATTTTTTTGTTAATTTATTTTCCTATCGTTTATTTGATGTATATATCAGCCTTTTTCTCTCCATGCTTATTCTATTTAAACCAACCATCTTCCTTATTTTAAGTTATTTTATGATTAGTCTAATAAAAGGATTTAATGATTTTTTATACTACTATTTTTGGTTCTTCATTTTTATAACTTTTCAAATTTTGTGGATTCTTTATAAAAACTATTTTAAAATAGAAAAGTTTTCTATGATATTGATTTTTTGGGGAATTTTTTGTTTGTTTCTGTTTGGGATTAAAATTTTATATTTTTATAATTTGATTAATCAACCAAAACTCGATTTTCTTTTCAAAATTTTTTGTAAAGGTTTTTTATATTTTGGCCTTACTTATTTTTTTGCTTATATTTTTTATTTTCTACAAAAGAAAGTATTATTAAAAGATGAAGCTGAAAATAAGGTCTAATTTTAAGCACCAACTTAAAGATAACGGGTATGCAGATACTACTGAATTAGAAAATATATGGAAACGAAGGATTTTCTATGTCCAAATCCTTTTATTTGCCATACTTTTCTTACTTATTGGACGTGCCTTTCAATTGCAAATTCTTAAACACAGTTACTACTTAAAAAAAGCTAAGGAACGGGCTGTAGCAACTTATATAATCCGGGCCCCAAGAGGTGAGATTATTACCTCAGATGGGGTAGCTGTTGCTACCAATCGCGCAGTTTTTCAGCTTTACCTTGATCCAGAATCTATAGAAGGAGAGGAAGAGGAAGTTTTAGATAAGCTTAGTAAAATCCTGAAAGAAGACTTTGGTCAGCTTAAAGAGAGGTATTACTTTGCCAAAAAAAGGTATTTTGGTAGGATTCTTTTGAAAAGGGACCTAAGCTGGGATGAGGTTAGCAAAATCTTGGTAAGGCAATACTATTTACCCGGGGTTATCGTTGAGGTTGAAGCCGAAAGGTATTATCCTTACGGAGAAGCCTATTTTCATCTTTTAGGTTATGTGGCAAGGATCGACCGGTCGGAGTATCAAAAGCTGAAGGATAAGGGCTATTCACCTGAGGATTACATCGGCAAAAGCGGGGTAGAAAGGTTGTTTGAGGAATATCTTCGAGGTGAAAATGGAAGGATTGAGGTAGAAAGGGATGCTAGAGGTAGGCTTGGGAAAGTCTTAGCTAGGGTTCCCCCAAAGGCAGGGAAAGATTTAGTTATAAGCGTAAACCATAAACTTCAGATGACCGCTTATGAATTACTAAAAGATAAAAGAGGAGCCATCGTTGCCTTATCTCCTAAGGATGGCTCTCTACTTGCTTTGGTTAGTAGTCCCGCTGTTGACCCAAACAAATACCTTACAGGCTTTAGCCCAGAGGAATGGAAAGCCTTAATTTCTGACCCGAAGAAGCCCTTTTTAAATCGAGCTATCCAGCCCTATCCCCCAGGTTCAACTTTTAAGCTTGTCACTGCCCTTGCTGGTCTTCAATCAGGGGTCATAAAAGACCCAAAATCTACTGTCTTTTGTTCAGGTAGTTTCCCCTTTGGACAGAAGGTTTTTCGTTGCTGGGAAAGGAAAGGACATGGTAGCGTTGACCTTTTTAAAGCCATTGCCCAATCCTGCGATGTATACTTCTATAATCTTGGGTTAAAGCTTGATATTGACTTTTTGGCTAAGGTTGCGCGAAGCCTTGGTCTTGGCTATCCTACTGGACTTGGCTTTCCAGATGAAAAGCCTGGGATAATTCCAGATAGGGCTTGGAAGAAAAAAAGATTTAAAGAGGATTGGTATGCTGGAGAGTCTATCGTTGTAGCTATCGGTCAAGGATATGTAACCACCACCCCAATCCAGATGGCTAAAGCATATTTAGTGCTTGCTAATGGAGGATATAAATACAAGATCAGCGTTGCTCGGGAGGTGAGGGATAAAAACGGAACGGTTTTAAAAAGGTTTGAGCCGATCTTAGAAGAACGGGTCTCAATTAACCCTCAGCATCTCTCTTGGCTTCATGAGGGGCTAAAACAGGTCGTAGAGATAGGGACGGGAAAGTCAGCTCGTGTGCCCGGTATTCAGGTTTACGGAAAAACCGGGACCGCTCAGGTTGTGTCCCTTGAGAGAAAAAGGGCAAACCTCGAACATCATGCCTGGTTTGTTAGCTTTGCGGGAAATGGTAGTATAGATATCGTCACCTCAGTCCTTGTAGAGCATGGTGGTCATGGAGGGCAAGCTGCCGCGCCTCTTGCTGGAGAGCTTTATCGAGCCTACTATGGGTTACCCTCGCAACGAAAACCTAAAGAGAAGGAAAGTGCTAAGGAAGAAGCGCCTGAGGAAGCACCTTTAGAGCCTTTACTCAATTTACCACCTTTAGAGGAAAGGGAAGTTCAATGATAGAACAGAAAGAAGGGTTAAATACTATCGTTAGCTTCATTAAAGATAATCTGTTAGCTTGGATAGCTTTTTGGGGGTTAGTTTTTATTGGGATTCTTAATCAATTTAACATGGGTGAAAGCACAACCCATATTTTTAAAAACATTGCTTGGCATCTTATTGGGTTTTTAATTTTTTTGATTTTTGTTTTTAAGGTTGATTTTAATAAGGTTTCTCCTCAAATTTACCTTTTCTCCTACCTCTTTTTGACGGTTTTGATGTTTATACTTGCTGTCTTCAAGAAACGATGGCTTGTTATTGGTCCTGTTAGTCTGCAACCCTCAGAATTTTTAAAAGTTGTGCTTGTGCTTCTTTTTAGCTATATGGTAAGCAAACGTAGAGGTCTACCTTTAAGCTCTAAGGATTGGTTAATTTTTTTTATCATTCTAATTATCCCACTTCTATTTCTCGTGATCGTTGACCTTGATTATGCCTTTATCATCGGCGGGATGTTTTTCGTCTTTTTTATGGTTTTAGGCTTGCCAAAAAGGTTTGTCGTAGGGATGATTTTAGGAGTATTAATTTTCGGTGCTCTATCGGCACCTATAGCCTGGCAAAAGCTTAAACCTCATCAAAAGGGTAGAATTTATGGCTACTTAAACCCAGAGAAGTATTATAAAACCTGGGGCTATCAGCTTTATCAATCTTTGATTGCCATAGGTTCGGGTGGATTGACTGGACAGGGTTTTAGGCAGGGATGGTCAACAAGATTAAACTACCTTCCAGCAAAGCATACTGATTTAGCCTTTGCCGTATGGGCTGAAGCTTTTGGTTTTTTAGGGGTTTTGTTTTTTTTAAGCCTCTATGGCTACCTTCTCTACTGGGGTCTCACTTTATCTCAACAGGTAAAGGACCTTTTTGGTAAATACTTAATCGTAGGGATAGTCTTACTCTTATTGTGGCAACTTTTTTTCAACTTTGGAGGAGCGATGGGCTTACTCCCCATGACCAGCATCCCTCAACCCTTTTTAAGCTATGGTGGTTCTATTACGATTACGACCTATCTCATGCTTTCTTTCCTATTTAATTTTGCAAAAAGAAAAAGTCTCTTTAAATAGCTTGAATTTTTATAATGAAATAGGGCTTGACATCCCGTTTGAAGTAGTTAAAAGTTGTAAGATTAAAGTATGGCTTAGATTTTAAGCAAAGGAGATAGCTATGCTTTCATTCGATATCAGCTTAATTGTTCAGATAATCGAAACGATAGTCTTAGCCATTATTTTAAATGCCCTTTTGATTAAACCCATTATGAAAAATTTTGAAGAAAGAAGAATGCGTTTCCAAGGGTTGGAAAGGGAGATTGAAGATTACAGCCTAAGAGCAAAAGAGCTGCTTGATAAGTATCAGCAAACTCTTCATGAAGCTCGTAGCGAAGGGTTAAAGAAACAGGAGCTTTTAAAAGAAGAGGCAAGAAAGATCGAGAGGGAAAGGCTTCAGGCTGTGATGAAGCAGGTTGAAGCCAAGAAAAGGGAGTGGGAAGAGGCATTTAAGAAGGAGTTTGAGGTTCTTCGTCAACAGATTTTGGGTCAAAAGGAAACACTGGCAAACTTGATCATCGAGAAGCTAGTTGGGAGGAGAGTATGAAAGTTTTAGCCTCCTTATTTTTAATCCTTTCTTTTTTAGTTCAGGTTGTTTATGGTGCAGAAGAGGGGCATCATGGTATAACCCCAACCCAAATTCAAAATCTTATCTGGTGGACGGTAAATTTTTTAGTCCTTCTTATCATTCTTTTTAAGCTTTTGCGGAAACCCTTAGTCACCTTTCTTCAGAATAGAAGAGAGACTATTCAAAGGGAGTATGAAGAGCTTCTTCGGAAAAAGAGAGAAGCTGAAGCTCAATATTTAGAGTTGCAAGCAAAGTTGAAAAACATGGAAGATGAGGCTAAACAGATTTTACAGAACTACATAGAGCAGGGGCAGAAGGAGAAGGAAAGGATTATTAAAGAGGCTGAAGAGCAGGCAAAAAGGATCATGGAGCAAGCTGACCTTTACATCAAACACGAATTAGAAAAGGCAAAAGAGGAGCTCCGGAAGGAGTTGGCTCAAGAAGTGATCAAGCTTACGGAAGAAAGGTTGCTTAAAGGGTTAACCATAGAGGATCATAAGAGGATATTCCGAGATGTTGTGGAAAGTTTAAAAAGTTTAAGTATAGTTAAGCATTAGGATAAGAGGATGGGAGGAGCGCCTTGAGAGCGATAACCACTGCTTTAAAGTATGCTAAGGGATTGTTTGAGGTTGCTAAAGAAAAGGGTAAAACTCAAGAATTTTGGGATGAGCTTTCCGCTTTTAGGAATTTTATAAAAGAGGTCCCTTCCGCCATAAATGTCCTTCAAAGTCCAATATATCCGCCAGACCTAAAGCAAGAAATTCTTGATGAAATCTTCAAACAAATTAAATTAGACCCGGAGATTGAAAAATTTTTGCGACTATTAGTTGAAAGAAGAAGGATGCATTTATTCAATGAGATAGTAGAAATGTATCGTGCACTTCTTGATGAGGAACTTGGTATTTTAAGGGGTGAAGTGATAGCGCCGATTGAGCTATCTCCTGAAGAGGTTGAAGAAGTCAGGCAGGTATTACGAGAGAAGTTTGGTAAGGAGGTTTATTTAGACCTAAAAGTTGACCCGAGCATAATAGGTGGTTTAAGGATAAGGATAGGAGATTTTGTGTGGGATGCCACCTTTAAAAGACAGTTGAGAGTTATACAGGAAATTATTGAGAAGGGGGTGTTATAAATGGAGGCAATAAAAGCTCAGGAATTAAGCGACCTTATTAGGAAGCGTATTGAGGAATTTGAGAAGAAGGTCAATCTTGAGGAGATGGGAGTTGTGATTTCCGTTGCGGACGGTGTGGCGAGAGTTTTTGGTTTACGCAACTGTGAATACATGGAGCTCATTGAGTTTCCTGATAGCGGTGAGGTAGGAATTGCTCTTAACCTTGAGTTTGATAATGTGGGAATTCCTATTATGGGAGATTATACCAAGATCAAAGAAGGTGACATTGCGAAAAGAACAGGTAGAGTGGCATCCATTCCGGTAGGAGAATCAGTTTTAGGGAGAGTTATCGACCCTGTTGGAAGACCTCTTGACGGAAAAGGACCAATAGAAGCTAAAGAGTATAGGCGTATCGAGATTAAGGCACCTGGTATCATTATGAGGAAGCCAGTGCATGAGCCTCTGTATACAGGGATAAAGGCTATTGATGCTATGACCCCTATAGGAAGAGGGCAGAGAGAACTTATCCTTGGTGATAGGCAGACTGGTAAGACGGCAATAGCTATTGACGCAATTTTGGCTCAGAAGGATACGGATGTTTACTGCATTTATTGCGCTATTGGACAGAAAAAGTCAACAGTTGCCCAAATAGTGGAAACTTTAAGAAGATATGGGGCTATGGAGTATACTACAGTAGTTGCGGCTTGTGCTTCAGACCCAGCTGCCCTTCAGTGGATTGCACCTTATTCAGCCTGCGCCATTGGTGAGTACTTTAGGGATACGGGAAGACATGCTCTTGTTATCTATGATGACCTATCTAAGCAGGCAGCAGAGTATCGTGAGATTTCTCTTCTTTTGAGAAGACCTCCGGGGCGTGAGGCTTATCCTGGTGACATCTTCTACAACCACTCAAGGCTTCTTGAGAGGGCAGCAAAGCTTGATGATAAATACGGTGGTGGTTCCTTAACTGCTTTACCGATTGTTGAAACCTTGCAGGGAGACGTGTCAGCCTATATTCCAACGAACGTTATCTCTATTACTGATGGGCAGATTTATCTTGAGCCTGGTTTGTTCTTTGCAGGTATTAGACCGGCTATCAACGTAGGGTTGTCAGTGTCCAGGGTTGGAGGAGCAGCGCAAATTAAGGCTATGCGTCAGGTAGCTGGTAGGCTTAGGCTTGAGTTAGCGCAGTATCGAGAGCTTGCTGCCTTTGCCCAGTTTGGTTCTGAGCTTGATAAGGCAACTCAAAGGGTTCTTCATAGGGGAGCAAGGCTTGTTGAAATATTGAAACAGCCTCAGTATCAGCCCTTACCTGTAGAAAAACAGGTCTGCATCTTATTTGCTGGAACAAGAGGCTTCCTTGATGAGATGCCCCTTGAAGTTATTGGGCAGTATGAGAAAGAGTTATACGAGTTTATCGGAAGTAGGTATCCAGAAATCTATCAAGAGATTAGGGAAAAGAAAGAGATAAGTCCCGAGCTTGAAGAGAAGATGAAAAAGGCTTTGTCTGAGTTTAACGAAGAGTTTAAGAGGGCTCATAATATAGAGCCAGTTCCAGTGCCCTAGTAGAGGAAAGGATGGCTTGGGGTTGAGATAGCTTAGGGGGAAAAGCATGCCTGGTCTTCGGGATTTAAGAAAGAAGATAGAGGCGGTAAAGAAGATAGGTCAGATTACTAAAGCAATGAACATGGTTGCTTCTGCAAAGTTAAGAGGTCTTCAGGGGCGTTTAGAGGGTCTTCGTCCATACAGGACGCGATTTGAGACTGTCCTAGGAAGAGTATTGGCAAGTCCTGGTTTAAACAAATCTCGCATTGCTCTCCTTCAAGAACGGGAAGTTAAAAGAGTTGGAATAGTGTTGATAACTGCCGACAGAGGATTATGCGGGGCTTTTAATAGCAACCTCATTAGAGAAGCGGAAAACCTGATAAAGCGTTTTAGAAAAGAAGGTAAGGAAGTTGAGGTGATAACCGTTGGGAGGAAGGGGTATAATTACTTTAAGAAGAGGATTCCTATTCGGGAGGCATATCTTGATGTCATGGCTCGGGTTTTAGTTCAGGATGCAAGAAGGATAGCTCGGTCGGCAACTCAAGCCTTTTTAAATGGTGATTGGGATGAAGTGTATCTAATTTATGGAAAATTCATTAACATTGTTAAGCAAGTTCCAGTTGTTGAGCCTTTTTTACCTTTAAAATTTTCTAAGGGAGAAGAGGAAAAGGAGGCGACTAAGGCAACGGCTTATCTTTATGAACCAGATGAGGAGGAGTTGTTACCACTCATTTTACCTCAATATCTCAACACTTTAGTTTTTGCTGCGATGCTTGAGACGGCAGTAAGCGAGCAGGCGGCAAGGATGACCGCTATGGACAACGCTAACAGGGCTTGCGCAGATATGGTCAAGCAGTTGACGTTGTATTACAATAAGGTTCGCCAGGCAAGCATCACCAAAGAACTGATGGATATAGTGGGTGGAGCAGAAGCTATTAAAGGATAAAGGAAAATTTAAAGGGGGGGTATGAGAGATGGCTGAGGAGAAGGTTATTGGTCGTATAGTTCAGATAATGGGAACGGTTGTCGACGTGGAATTTCCACCGGGTAAGGTACCTAAGGTTCTTGATGCTTTGAGAGTAACCAACCCTATGATAGATAACAGAGAGTGGAACCTTGTTCTTGAGGTAGCTCAGCAGCTTGGTGATAATATAGTTCGTTGCGTAGCTATGGACTACACTGACGGGTTAAGGCGGGGTCAGGAAGTTTTGGCAACGGGTGGACCTTTAATGGTTCCTGTTGGGAGAGCGACTCTGGGGAGGATAATTAACGCCGTTGGCGACCCAGTGGATGAGGGTGGACCCATTAAGACGGATAAGTACTATCCTATCTTTAGACCGGCGCCACCTCTAACTGAATTAGATGTAAACATTAGGGTTTTAGAGACGGGAATCAAGGTTTTTGACCTTCTTATTCCTTTTCCGCGTGGTGGTAAGATGGGAACTTTTGGGGGAGCTGGCGTAGGTAAAACGGTTGTTATGATGGAGATGATCCACAATATTGCTATGCAGCACGGTGGAATTTCCGTTTTCTGCGGTGCTGGTGAGAGGACCCGTGAGGGGAACGAGCTCTACCTTGAGATGAAAAGATCAGGAGTTCTCGATAAGGCAGCACTTGTTTATGGGCAGATGAATGAGACGCCAGGGCACAGGGCAAGGGTTGCTCACACCGCTGTTACCTTAGCTGAATACTTTAGAGATGAAGAGGGGCAGGACGTTCTACTCTTCATCGATAACATCTACAGGTTTACTCAGGCAAATCAAGAGGTTTCAGCTCTCTTGGGAAGGATGCCATCCGCGGTTGGATATCAGCCGACATTAGCCACAGACATCGGAGCCCTTCAGGAGAGAATTTGTTCCACAACCAAGGGTTCTATTACCTCTGTTCAGTGCGTCTATGTTCCTGCTGACGACTTGACTGACCCGGCCCCAGCCACAACCTTTGCCCATCTTGATGGAACCGTGGTTCTTTCAAGGCAGATCGCTGAGCTTGGTATTTATCCAGCGGTTGACCCCCTTGATTCCCAATCGAGAATTCTTGACCCCAATGTTGTAGGATGGGAGCATTATACCGTTGCCAGGCAGGTTCAGCAAGTCCTTCAGAGATACAAGGACCTTCAGGATATTATCGCCATTCTTGGAGTCGAAGAGCTCTCTGAAGAGGATAAGATTATCGTAGCTAGGGCAAGAAAAATCCAAAGGTTCCTGTCACAACCTTTCCATGTTGCCGAGCAATTTACCGGTCTTCCTGGTAGATATGTAAAGCTTGAGGATACTATCAAAGGTTTCAAAGAAATTCTTGAAGGCAAACATGATGAGCTTCCTGAGCAGGCATTTTACATGGTAGGCACAATCGAGGAGGCTGTGGAGAAGGCTAAGAAGCTCCTTGAAGGATAAAAGGAGGAGATATGGCAAGAATTCTGTTAGAAATTATAACGCCAGAGCGGGTGGTGGTAAGAGAAGAGGTGGACGTTGTTACTGCGCCCGGTGTTGCGGGTGAGTTTGGAGTGCTAGCAAACCATTGCCCAATGGTTGCTGGGATAAAGATCGGTCCACTTAGATACAAAGTAGGAGATAAAGAAGAATGGGTAGCGGTAAGTGGAGGTTTTTGCGAAGTCTCGGGAAATAAGATAACCTTTTTCGTGGAAGCAGCAGAAAGAGCTTATGAAATAGATGTTGAAAGGGCATTGAGAGCAAAAGAAAGGGCAGAAAAGAGGATACAAGAATACTTAGCGGGAGCAGAAAAGGTCGATTATGCGAGGGCTCGCGCCGCCCTTCAGCGAGCTCTCACCCGCCTTTTAGTTGCGGAACGAGGGAGGTCTGGGGTTCCAAGATAATTGAGTGTTCATCAAGAAGAGAAACCTAGACTCCGGTTTATTTTTTTAGCAAAAAGAGAGGCTTTAAACGAATTTTTAGTCAAAGATTTATCTTGTAAAATTTCTCAAGAAGCAATTAAATTCATTTTACTCCAAGGATTTACAAAACTAGCCTTTTACATGGCTAAGGGGAAGGAAGTATCTCTTTCTAAGGCTATAGGTAAATCTTTTATAAAGGGAAAAGAGGTATACTTACCTAAGACCTGGACTGAAGATCGGAGGTTAACCTTTCATAGGGTCTACAGTTTTTCTGACCTTGTGCCAGGTCCATTTGGTCTTCTTGAACCAAACCCGAAGAATGAGGAAGCAGATTTAGGCTCTTTAGAAGTTATATTTATTCCTGGTTTAGCCTTTGATGTAAAAGGTTATAGGCTTGGGTATGGCGGTGGCTTTTATGACAGGGTATTAAGGGAAACGAGCGCTTTAAAAGTTGGTGTTTGTTATTCCTTTCAACTAGTGGAAAGCTTGCCCGTTGAGCCTCACGATGTTCCCGTTGATTTAATCTTAACTGAAGACGGGATCATCCAATGTCAAAGACTTTAGTAGATGTTTTAAGAAAAAATTACGAAAACCTCTTAGAAAGAGTGGAGAAGGCTTGTTTGAGGGCAGGGCGAAGCCTTGAAGAAATAAAGATCCTTGGGGCAAGCAAAGGGCAGAGCGAAGAAAAGATAAGGGTTCTTTATTCCTTAGGTTTAAAGCTTTTTGGTGAAAACTATGTTCAGGAAGCTGAAAAAAAGATAAAAAATTTAGCAGACCTTGACATTGACTGGCATTTCATAGGCAGGCTTCAGACAAACAAAGCTAAAAAAGCTGTAGCCCTTTTTAGCACTATTCATTCCTTAGATAGACTGTCTTTGGCAGAAGAGCTCGAAAAAAGAGCAAGGTCTTTGAATAAAAGAATAAATGTTCTAATCGAGGTAAACATTGGACATGAAGCAACCAAAGCCGGTTTTTTTGAAGAAAATTTAGAAGAATTTGTAAAGGAGCTAAAGGGGTTCCCTAATCTTAACCTGATTGGTCTTATGTGTCTTCCTCCTTTGACAGACGATGAAAAGAAGACAAGGTTTTATTTTCAAAAGATGAGAAATCTGTTTGAGAGGATTAAGCCTTTAGTTGGAGAAGGTTTCACTCAACTTTCCATGGGAACAAGCTCTGATTTTGAGATTGCGATAGAAGAGGGTGCAACTATCATAAGAATAGGGACGCTACTTTTCGGTCCAAGGATGTGATAAAGGCTTATTTTTTTGTCGTAGCAACTTCTTTTTTAATCGGTCTTTATCTAAGCTTTTATTCAGCGCATCTTGTTTTTCTTTTTTATGTTTTGCTGCTACAGCTTTTCTTTTTTCCACAAAATAAGCTAAAAGCTTTAGCTGTTTTGACTCTTATATTAAGTTTTATGTTTGGTTCTTTTTACTTTGGAGAAGGAAGCAAGCTTCCTACTAAAGCTCAGTTTTTCGGTGAAGTTTTAAAGGTTGAGCCTTATTTTGCAGGAAAAAGAGTTTTATTTAGATTGACATTAGGGGAAGAGATTCTTTTTACAGCTTATCATGGTGATTTTAGTCCAGGGATGAAGTGTTTATTAAGCTTAACCTCGAAGGAGATGAAGGAGGGGTTAAATCCCTTTCGTCCTGCAACAAAGGAGTTGGCACGGGCTCAAGGGGTTGAGGGATTCTATGAGTTTAAACGACAAGATCAGGCTATATGTAAAACAGATGGCTTTAACATAGAAAGCATACGGTATGAGCTATTTAGATTTTCAGAAGAGCTTTCGGGTTTAGCAAAAGGGCTTTTCCAAGCCCTTGTTCTTGGTGTTGAAACTCAACTCCCTCAAGAATATTTAGAGGCTTTAAAGAAACAGGGATTATACCATCAGCTTGCCATATCTGGCTTTAACCTCGGGATATTATACGGGATCTTATACAAATTTACGCTTTTTTGGCTTAGAAGATCTCCTTTAGTATTCACACGGTATCCTCTTCAAATCTACGCCATGATATTTTCTTTACCTGGAGCTTTAGTAGTTCTTTTTCTTTCAGGCTTTGCTGGCTCGGCAGTTAGAGCCTTTTTCTTTCTCTTTGTATTAGTTTTAGCCAAGGTGTTTTTTAGAAACACACCAAGCCTTCTTATTCTTTTTTTGACTGCCTTTATCCTTTGCCTTTTTGAGCCCTCCCTTATCGGAAATCTTTCTTTTCAATTTTCCTTTTTAGCCACCTTAGGATTACTCCTTGCCAATCAGCTTTGGCAAAGGCTTAATCTAAAACCTAAGAACCTATGGCAAAAGAGTTTATATATTAGCCTTCAAGGTCTTTTCGTTTCAAGCTTTATTTCTCTTTTGCTTCTGCCTATTCTTTTATACCGAATTGGCTATTATGCTTTAGCTACACCGATTAACAATTTATTAGCATCAGCTTTCTGGAGCTTTATCTTTATTCCTCTTTCTCTGCTCTCAGCTTTAATTTATTTTCTTGATGAAACCTTAGCTAAGTATTTAATGGAATTTGTAGCCACCATCTTTAAATGGTATATGAAAATTCCTTTTTTTGATTGGCTTTATATTCCTTCCTTTTCTGTTAATCTCCTTTTAATCAGCTTTCTAATTTGCCCTTTAGTTTATTTTACCACCCAAAAGATAATACAAAAACTGAATTTTCATTTTTCTTTTTATGTTAAATATTTTCCCTTTTTTCTTGCCTTTTTATCCTTCATTTTAACCTATTACTTCTTTGAAAAATTTTACCAAAAGACTGATTTCATTATAGTTTTTAAAGATAAAAACTTTCCTCACTTTTTGCTTAAAAATCAGGACAAATTTGCTCTATTGCTTAACTTAAAATCAGAAGATATTGAACCCTATAAAGCTAAATATTTCCCAATATATTACAAACTTGGTGTATCAAGCTTTGAATGTGTAGTAAATTTTTCACGTTTTAATCCCTATCGAGTTTTTAGCAAGGATTTTGAGGTAAGATATATTTCTACCCTTGAAGAGAAAAAATATTTGGATATTGAAGTTTGCGACCCAAGAATGTTTGAGTTGATAGAACTAAAAGAAGAAGCTTATTTCTTAGAGTTTAAAGGCTTAACCCTTGCTTTAGTTTTTCATCGCAATCCAAGTTTACCTTTACCCGCTGAAGTTTCAATCTTTTTACACAAGCTAAAAGATATGAAGGATTTACCCAGTGAAAGCATCTATTTAGAAGGCGAAAGGCAATCTGCGCTTATCCTTATTCCCAAGGAAAAGTATGCCCTTCTCTTTTTAGAAAAAGAAAGGCGGGACTCTTTCTTAGCCTATTTTCTTTTCCCCCTTGTGCCTTATTATTTTGAAGATAACATAGGCAAGATAATAAACTATCATCACGAGACCCTACCTTGAGGTGCCCTCTATGAAGAGATACGAGACCTTTGAGCACGGAGCAGATGTTGGTATAAGAGGCTATGGCGAGACTTTAGAGAAAGCCTTCTCTGAAGTTTTGAAAGCCCTTACAACTCTTTATGTTGAAAACATGGATTTTAATGAGGTTTTTCCCGCAAGCGAAAGAGAAGTTGAGGTGTCTGCCGATACCCTGGATGAGCTCCTTGTCTTCTTTGTGAATAAGGCTATAAGTCTTGTTTCTCTTGAGGATGTTTTAGTAATTGGTTTTCAAGGAAGGATTGAGGAAAGAGAGTGCGGATACTATCTTACTGGGAAATTTTTGGTTATTCCCTTTGATGTGGAAAGGTTTGGTTATGGGGTTGAGGTAAAGGGAGCAACCTTTACCCAAGCAAAGGTAGAAAAGATAGACAAAGGGTGGATAGTTCAATGCGTGGTGGATGTGTAGAGCCTTCCTGCAAGGTGATAAAGGTTAATCCGGGGGAGATTAAGCTTGTTGAGCGGTTTGATGCTGAATCTTTTAGGAGCTTTTTGCAAAATAGATTAGACTTGGGAGAATTTTGCTTTAGTTTAACCTCTTTAAGGAAGCTTTCCCATTTTCTAAGGCAGGGAAGACCTTTTAAAGGAGTTTTTGTGAAAGAGGAAAAAGGTCTTTTTCTTGCTGACCTTCTTGAGGAGGAAAGCCCTGTTTATGGCTTAGCTATTGACCTTGGGAGCACAACCATTGCCTTCTATCTCTACGACTTTGAAAGGGATGCTGTGCTTGAAGAATCTTCCATCCTAAACCCTCAAACAAAGTATGGAGAGGACATCCTGATGAGGCTTCATTTAGCAAGGAAGAGAGAAAAGCTTGAAGAAATTAGGCTTGAAACCTTAGAGGCTATAAACCAGGAGATAGAAAGGCTTAACGGTGAGAGAATCTACTATGTTTCTCTCTGCGGGAACACGGCGATGAGCCATTTTTTGCTTGGTTTGCCTGTCAACTATTTAATCCTTGAGCCCTATCCTCCGGTTGCAAAGTGGTATGGCGTTTCTAGAAGCATTGAGGTTGAGTTCAAGATCCATCCTGAGGGGCGGGTATTTATCTTTCCTTCAGCTGGTGCTTACTTTGGAGGAGACTTGATAGCTGGACTTTTTTTCGTGGAGCTATATAAAAAGGATGCCCCTTGCTTTTTTATCGACGTTGGGACAAACGCTGAGGTAGTGCTTGGTAATAAGGATTTTTTGCTTGCCTGTGCGGGGGCTGCAGGTCCTGCGCTTGAAGGTGGCATCTTCTCCGCAGGATGTAGGGCTGAGCCAGGAGCTATCTACAAGGTCTACATCAACCGAGCAAGTAATCAAGTCTACTTTGAAACGCTAGGAGGGCATCCGCCCAAATGCATGTGCGGCTCAGCCATCATCGACCTTATGGCTCAGTTATTTAAAGAAGGAGTTCTTTCCCCGGAAGGAAAGCTGATAAAAGAAAGTTGGAGGGAGAGGGTCATCGAGACAGATGAGGGGGAGGCTTTTTTAGTCTATGAGGATGGGCAAAGGCGGATCCTGATTAAGGAGCCTGAGATCAAAGCTTTTATTAGGTCAAAGGGTGCTATGTTTTGCATTCTCAGTCTTTTATGTGAAAAGTCAGGGCTTAGCTTTGAGGATGTAGAAAAGTTTTACTTTGCCGGAAGCTTTGGGGTAAACATCAATGTTTCTTCTGCGGTTATGCTTGGAATGCTTCCAGATTCAGCCTTGGATAAAGAAGTAGCAGTTGGAAACTCTGCCGGGCTTGGAGCCTTAAAATTTTTAAGACATGCTGATTTTGAAGAAATAAAAAAGATAGTTGACAGCATTACCTATCTTGAACTAAACACCGAACCGAGGTTTATGGAACTCTTAACCGGTGCTTTGTTTATCCCTCATGTAAATTTAGACCTTTTTCCGAGGGTCAAATCCTTAATTAAGAGGAGTTGAGATTATGTATCAAGCAGTGATCGTTGGTCGTCCTAATGTTGGGAAGTCCACTCTGTTCAACACGCTCATTGGTGAGCGAAAGGCAATCGTTGAGCGAACTCCTGGGGTTACAAGGGATTTTTTGTTTGATTACGTAGAGCTTGAGGAGGGGCACGGAATAAGGCTCATCGACACAGGTGGGATTCAATGGGGAAGCGAAGATTTTTTCTCTCAAAAGATATTTGAAATTGTAGATAAACTTGTTGAGGATGCTGACCTTGTCCTTTTCGTAGTTTCTGCTAAGGAGGGCTTAACGCCCGGTGATGAAGTCGTCGCGGATTATCTGCGGAAAAAGGGGAAAAAGGTTCTATTAGTTGTGAATAAGGTTGATGGAAAAGAGGAGGAAGCAAAGGCTTTAGAGTTTTTTCAGCTCGGGTTTGAGGATGTGGTCTTTATTTCGGCTAAGTCTCTCAAAAACATCGGACTTTTAAAAGAGAAACTGTTAGAGCTAGCAAAAGACAGGCTTGAGAAGATCCCAGAGAAATCCTTTATCAAGATTGCCGTCTTTGGAAGACCAAATGTAGGGAAAAGCACTTTGGTTAATAGGCTTGTTGGTTTTGAAAGGATGATAGTCTCGGAAATTCCTGGCACAACGAGGGACTGTGTAGACATTCTTCTGACTACCCCAGAGGGTAAAAATTTTCTTTTAATCGATACACCTGGGATAAGAAGGCGAGCAAGGATTGAGGAACGAGTAGAAAAATTTAGCGTCGATAAGGCTCTCGACATCCTTAAAAACGTTGATGTGGTCTTGTTTATCATCACTGCTGAGGAAGGTTTAACCCATCAGGATAAGACTCTTTTGCGGCAGATTGCAAAGAACTATCGCCCCTGTCTACTTCTTGTCAACAAATGGGACCTTTTTGATGGAAGGAGAGATGCAGGAAACGTCTTTCTTGAGCTTCTCAAGCATGAGTTGAAGTTTATGGATTATGTCCCGGTTCTAACGATTTCTGCTAAGACGGGAAGAAGGGTAGGGGAGATACTTCCGCTTGTTGAAGAACTTTACGAGGAATTTAGCCGAAGAATAACAACTTCAAAGGTAAACGCACTCCTTGAAGAGATAAAAACTCAATATTCCTTTACCATCGCTGGAAAGAGGCTAAAGGTCTACTATGCCACTCAAGTTGAGGTTGCTCCTCCAACTTTTGTTGTCTTTGTAAACGTTAATCCGGAGACCATTCCTAGGCATATCCAGAAGTTCTTTGAGAGAAAGTTTAGGGAGGTTCTTGGTTTTAGAAGGGTTCCTATAAAGCTTATCTTTCGGGAGAGGAGCTAAGGTTTGGTTTACCCTCAAGTGCTTGGGTAGGCTTAGGCTGAGGGTAGCGAACCGTCAGGGTGATCCTTCGGTTTCTTGGGTCGTAGGGGTTGTCTGGGAATAGAGGCTTTGTGTCGGCATACCCTACGACCTCAGTTATTCTTTCTGCTGGAAAGCCGTTTTTCTCAAGCTCAAGCATGGCTGAGATAGCTCTTGCGGTGGATAATTCCCAGTTGCCTACCTTTCCTCTACGAGAGGGCACAGCGTCTGTGTGCCCCTCTACGGAGACTAACACATTTTCTCCTCGAAGTTCTTCGGCAATAACTTTTAAGATTTCTTTGGCCTCTGGCTCAAGCTCTGCACTACCTGGTTTGAAAAGAGGCTTTTCCGCAAGGTCAACTATCTCAATCTTGACCACCCTTTCCTTGGTAGGGGTCTCGGTTACTTCAATTAGAACATGCTCCCGTAGGCTTTTGAGTCTGGTTTCAACTATTCTCCTAAAGCGGTCACCAACCCCCTTTACCTCGGGAAGTTCTTGAGATAAAGTTTGAACTTTTGGGGTTTCTATTTTACCTGTCCGGTAAAACTCCATGAGCATGCTAACTCCGGCTTTAGAGAAGATGTTGAATTTTTTGAAGTAGGCGGCAACCTGAGCTTTGGTCTTTGGTTCCATGAGGGTCACAAGCCATAAAAGCAGGAAAAAGGTCATCATTCCAGCAAGAAAGTCGGCATAAGCGATCTTCCAGGAACCTCCATGATGCCCGCCTGCAACTTTCTTAACCCTTTTTACAATGATGGGTGGAGTTGACATTATTTCCTCTCTTTAAGCTTGGCTTCAAGCTCGCTAAAACTTGGTCTCATGTGGGGGGGAATAGTCCTTCTTGCAAACTCGACCGCCATCGCAGGGGCACCACCAGCTATGAAAGACACTATAGCTTGTTTTATAACCATAAGGTATTCCTTCTCCTCGTTTGCCATCCTCTCCATCCGAGCAGAAAGGGGAGCCATAAACCCATAACAGGTAAGAATTCCGAAAAAGGTGCCTGCAAGGGCAATGGAAAGATGATGAGCAAGAACTGCTGGGGGTTCGTCGATCTTTCCCATAGTAAGGATGATGCCAAGAACCGCAGCCACCAAACCAAGACCCGGCATAGAGTCCGCAAGGCTTAATAAACGATGTGCAGGCTCAGCCAGTTCATGATGAATGATCTCTATTTCATTTTCAAGCAGGGCTTCTAATTCAAAATGACTAAGATTGGTGGTAAGGATAGAACGAAAGGTGTCTCTGATGAAATCAAGGGCAACATGATTGGTAAGAATCCTAGGAAAGGAAGAGAAAATTTTACTTGCTTCTGGGTTTTCTATGTCTTGCTCGATGGAGATTAGACCTTCCTTTTTGATTTTTTTAAAGATGTCGTTAAGAAGTAAGAGAAGGTCGACAAAATCATCCTTCGTGTAGACCCCTGGTTTGGTTAGGCATTTTATAGCCCCTTGAACTATACCTTTAACGACAGACATGGGATTGGCGATAAGCAAGGATCCACCCGCAGCCCCAAAGATGATAAGCCATTCAACAGGCTGAATGATAACTGAAAAGTTTCCGTGCTCTAAAGCATAGCCGCCAAATACGCATATAATAACAACGAGCATACCAACGATCGATGGCATTTATTTCAACCTCTTTTCTCGGATGAGCTCTCTTTCTTTGTTTAGGATGTATAAACCAAGCTTTTCTTTGATATCAATGGGCAGTTTAACAAATTCAACTCCTATCAGGGTCCCCTCGGGTGTATCTTTTGCCCAAACTACTCTTCCGTAAAGATAAAAACCAAGAGGTCCGAAAAAGTCTAAAACTATCTTGATTTCTACAAGGTCCCCAGAGTTTAATTTTTCAGGAGATTTCAGACATATACCCTTTTCGCTTAGGTTGACCTTTTGTAAAGGCAGGTCTCCAAAGCCTTCTTTTTCCCTGGTTAGTAGACCGATTAAATAATCAAGCTTTGCGTTGATAAGCTTTAGCCAGTTGTTCAAGGCTTCGTCCATGGTGTCTTGAAGCTGTATGTAGGAAAGGTAAGGTACTTCCCCTACCACCCGGGCAATAGAATTTTCAAGCTCTACCTGAGAAATTTTCCTTACCGATACTGGCACAACAACCTCTATCCTTGCCGCTTCCCTTTCCATGTCCTTTTCCATCGGTTAATTTATCGGAAAAATTTCCCGGTTCTTCAGTCAGTTTAAAGATAAATCTTTCTCTTGACAAGGCAGATTTTAGCAATATAATCCTTAAAAATCCAAGAAAAGGAGGTGCTGTATGGCAGAAGTGCTCTATGTTGTAGGTCACAAAAATCCTGATACGGACTCTGTTTGTTCTGCTATAGCCTTTGCTTACCTTTGGAATGAATGGAGGAAATCTGGGGTCCTTGCGAAGATGAAGATGCCTGACCTTGAGGCAAAGCCTGTAGTTCAGGGTGAGCCAAACGCTGAGACTAAATTTGTTCTTGAGAAGTTTGGTTTTTCCGTTCCTGAAAAGATGACGGATGGGGCCGGCAAAAAGGTTGCTTTAGTTGACCATTCAGATGTAGCTCAAACGATTGATAATTATTCTCAAGCAGAAATTGTCGCCGTTGTTGACCATCACAAGATCGGTGATGTAACCACCCCTAATCCTATCTGCTTTGTCAACTTTCCAGTTGGTTGTAGTGCAACGGTCATCAAGTATCTTTACGACACAACAGGTGTTGCCATACCTAAAGAGATCGCTGGACTTATGCTTTCTGCCATACTTAGCGACACGGTTATCTTTAAATCCGCAACCACAACCCCGATGGACAAAGAGGCTGGTGAAGCCTTAGCCAAGATTGCAGGCATTGAAGACATTACCAAGTTTGGCATCGAGGTTAAGTCAAAGCTTTCTGATGTTAGCGGAATGTCTGTGAGAGATATCATCATGAGAGACTATAAGGATTACAACATGAGCGGAAAGAAGGTTGGCGCTGGTCAGATCGAAGTTATTGACCTCTCGCTCATTGAGCCAAGGAAGGAGGAAATCTATCAAGAGCTCGTTAAGATGAAACAGGAGGGTGGCTATCATAGCATCGTGTTCATGCTCACTGACATCATGAAGGAAGGAACTGAGCTTCTTGTCGTGACCGATGAGCCTGCCATCATCGAGAAAGCCTTTGGTAAAAAGCTTGAAGGAAAATCAATGTGGCTTGATGGGGTCATGAGCAGAAAGAAGCAGGTTATTCCACCATTAGAGAAGGCTTTTGCTGGACAATAGTATTAAAAGAGGGGTGGGGCAAGACCCTGCCCCTATTTCTCTTAATCTATTTATACTTTCCAAACTTTATCTAGTTTAAAGCTTATATCAACGGCTTTGACGCTGTGTGTTATTGCCCCTGATGAAAGGTAATCAATTCCTGGGATTAAAAATTTATCTAAATTTTCTTCTTTTACCCCGCCTGAAACCTCAACCAAGAGCTTTTTCCCGCTTCTTTTAATCATGTCTAAGGCTTTTTCTAAGTCTTTTTGACTGAAATTGTCAAGCAGAACTGCTGAGATGTTGGCTTCGCTTTCAAGGATTAAGGATAGCTCGGTTAAGCTTTTGACCTCTATTTCCACGGCTGCATAGTGAGGTGTTCGGCCAAGTTTTTCTAAGACTTTTTCGAGTCCTCCGCAGGCTTTTATGTGGTTATCTTTAATTAAAAGGCCATCGGAGAGGGAAAACCTGTGGTTTTGTCCCCCTCCAACCCGCACTGCATACTTTTGTAAGACCTTTAAACCGGGTAGAGTTTTTCTTGTATCAAGAAGGATGATTCCGTAGGGAGAAAGCTTCTTTTGCATTCTTCTAACCACGGTGGCAATCCCTGAGAGATGCTGAAGAAAGTTTAAGGCAACCCTTTCGCCTTTGAGTAGGCTTTTTACTTTGCCTCTAGCAAACCCAAATTTTGTTCCTTTAGGAACTTCCTCTCCTTCACTAACTTCAAAGTAGAGCTCAACGGTCCCATCAACCTGTTGAAAGACTTCTTCTACAACCGGGATACCGCAGACTACCAAGTCTTCTTTAGCAAGAAAATAGGCTTCTCCGTGAAGGTTATCCTCTACGAGAAGTTCAGAGGTTAGGTCTTCAAAGGGGAGGTCTTCAGAGAGGGCTTTTTGAACAATTTCGCTTATTTGCCATTTATTCAATTTTTGTCTTCCCCTCTGGAAAATTTAAAAGGGATACTTAATTTTATCATAGCTTTTTTTCCTAAAAATCAAATGGGGTGCTGGGCCATGGAAGCAGTAAGAGAAGAAGTTTTAAAAAAAGAGGTTTTAGAAAAGGAGGAGACGCAGATAGAGAAGGAGGAGGTTCAGACAAAGGAAGTGGAAGAAACTAAAAACTTAGAAGAGGAATTGAAGCTTTGGAAAGATAGAGCCCTTCGTTATGCTGCTGAGGTGGAAAACTTGAAAAAAGCCTTTCAAAGAGAAAAGGAAGAATACTATAAGTTTGCTTTAGAGAATGTTTTTAGAGAGCTTCTTCCCTCGATAGATAACCTTGAGCTTGCGCTAAAATCCTTTGAAACTTCCCAGAACATTTCTGCTCTAAAGGAAGGCGTTGCCCTTAGTTTAAGAGTTCTTATTCAGACGCTTGAGAAGTTTGGGTTAAGGCAGTTTGAGCCAGCTATCGGTGAGGCTTTTCAACCTTATTTGCACGAGGCTTTACATACAGAGCCTCATCCCGAAATTGAAAACGGGAAGATTACCCGAGTTTTCCAAAAGGGATACATGCTCCATAATCGGGTGATAAGACCTGCTTTGGTTTGTGTTTGCATGAGAAGACAGCAAGAAGAAACTCAAGAAAAAACAACACCTGAGGAAGAGAACGGAACTGAATAATTAGAAAAACTTAGGAGGTGGAAAAGATGGCTAAGGCAACACCTATCGTTGGAATTGACCTTGGAACTACTAACTCTTGCGTAGCCATATTTGAGGGTGGCGAACCTAAGGTGATACCAAACCGTGAAGGAACAAGAACGACCCCGTCTGTTGTTGCCTTTCAGGAAAGCGGAGAAATTCTTGTTGGTTTGCCGGCAAAACGGCAAGCCATCATTAACGCTGAGAACACCATTTTTGGTATCAAACGTTTGATGGGTAGAAAGTTTAACGACCCAGTGGTCCAGGAATGGAGAAAGAGGGTGCCTTACAAAATTGTTGAGGCGCCAAACGGTGATGCCCACGTAGAGGTCCGCGGCAAAAGGATGAGCCCTCCAGAAATTTCAGCAATGATCCTAAGGAAGATAAAACAGGACCTTGAGGAGTATCTTGGGACTGAGGTTAAAGATGTAGTCATTACCGTTCCCGCTTACTTTGATGATACCCAAAGGCAAGCAACCAAGGATGCAGGAAGGATCGCTGGCTTAAATGTCATAAGGATCATCAACGAGCCTACAGCTGCCTGTTTGGCTTATGGTCTTGAGAAGAAGAAAGAGGGAATAATCGCTGTTTTTGACCTCGGTGGTGGAACCTTTGACATTTCTATTCTTGAGATTGGTGACGGCGTTTTTGAGGTAAAGGCAACCTCCGGGGATACCTTCCTTGGTGGAGAAGACTTTGACATGAGGATCGTTGACTACATCGCTGACGAATTTAAAAAGGAGCATGGTATCGATTTAAGACAGGATAAAATGGCTTTGCAAAGACTTAAGGAGGCTGCGGAGAAGGCTAAGATCGAGCTTTCTTCAACCCTTGAGACGGAGATAAACCTACCCTTTATCACCGCAGATGCTACCGGACCGAAACACTTGGTGATGAGGCTAACAAGGGCAAAGCTTGAAAGCCTGGTTGAGGACCTAATTGAAAGGCTTGAGGAGCCCTGCCGAATTGCTATGAAGGATGCTGGAGTAACTCCAAAGGACATCGATGAAGTCATCCTTGTTGGTGGTATGACTCGTATGCCAAGGGTCCAGCAAAAGGTGAAGGAGATTTTTGGTAAGGAGCCGGTAAAGGGCGTAAACCCCGATGAAGTGGTTGCTATGGGAGCAGCCATTCAGGCTGCAGTCTTAAAGGGTGAGGTAAGAGATATCCTTCTCTTGGATGTTGTTCCTCTTTCCTTGGGTATTGAGACCCTGGGTGGGGTGTTTACGGTCATCATTCCTAGGGGAACAACCATCCCCACAAGAAGGAGCCAGATCTTTACCACTGCCGCTGATAACCAAACAGCAGTTACTATTCATGTTCTTCAGGGTGAAAGACCTTTGGCAAAGGACAACAAAAGCATTGCCCGCTTTGATTTAGTGGGGATTCCTCCCGCACCAAGAGGAGTACCTCAGATTGAGGTTACCTTTGACATCGATGCTGACGGAATCCTTCATGTTACAGCCAAAGACCTTGGCACCGGGAAAGAGCAATCAATAGTTGTTAGACCAACTTCTGGGCTTACTGAAGAGGAGATTAAGAGGATCATTGAAGAAGCAGAAAAATATGCTGAAGAGGATAGGAGAAAGAGAGAGCTTGCTGAAGCAAGAAACCAAGCTGATAGTCTTATCTACTCTGTAGAGAAGACCTTGAGAGAGCTTGGCGATAAGGCACCAGCCGACCTAAGGAAAGAAGTTGAAGAAAAGATCGCCAAACTTAGGGAAAAGATGGAAGGCGACGATATCGAGGCTATAAGAAGGGCAAGCGATGAGCTAACTCAAGCTTCTTACAGGTTGGCTGAAATGCTTTATCGGACAAAGGCAGGTGCTAGAGATGCAGGAACTGCATCCCAGTCTCAGAAAGGTAAGGATGATGTAATCGACGCTGATTTTGAAGAGATGAAGTAGGATGATAGCCATAACCCTTGGGGACCCCGCTGGGGTCGGCCCCGAGGTTTTACTCAAAGCCCTTCCCCATTTTAAAAGGCACTTAAAAAAGTTTGTCATAATCGGTGATAGAAAGGTCTTAGAATCCCGCGCTAAGCTCTTTTCCCTCAAGCTTCCTCAGGAAGTAGAAATTCTTTCTCTCTCTGAGCTTGATATAGAACCTTCTCAGCCAACCATTGAAGGCTATCAAGCAATGCTTTCCTACCTTGAGAAAGCTATTTCCCTTGCTAAGGATGGACAAGTCAAAGCCATCGTTACCCTGCCCTTAACTAAAGAGGGTTTAGCTAAGGTCGGCTCCAAATACCGAGGACATACCGAGCTTTTAGCCGATGCGTTTGGAGTTAAGGACTATGTGATGTGTTTTTATGGGAAAAGGCTTATCGTTTCCCTTTTAACCACCCATCTACCCCTTAAGGATGTTCCAGGTGCGCTTTCAGAAGAGAAGGTGCTCTCCGTAGCGAAGCTATCTTACGATTTTTTGCGGAAGATTAAACCTAAAAAGAAAGGCTTAAGCATAGCTCTTTGCGGGTTAAACCCCCATGCAGGGGAGGCAGGTCTTCTTGGTGACGAAGAGGTAAAGATTTTTATTCCTGCGGTTGAGAAAGCTAAAGCCTTAGGCATCCCTTTGAGCGGACCCTATCCGGCAGATAGCCTTTTTTATCATGCTCTCCAGGGTAAACACGACCTTGTGATTGCCGTCTACCATGACCAAGGCTTAGCTCCCTTCAAACTAATTCATTTTAGAGATGGAGTAAACGTTACTCTTGGGTTGCCCATCGTTCGAACCTCTCCTTGCCATGGAACTGCCTATGACATAGCACCTCTTGGCATCGCAAGCCCAGACAGCCTAATATCTGCCCTCAAACTTTCTTTAAAACTTTTAGATTAGTGCTAAATTTAAAGCATGAAACGGTTTCTCCTCTATTTTGGTCTTCTTTTCCTGTTTTTCCTTTTTTTAATAGGTTTTTGCACCCTAAACCTTACTTTTTTCCTCAATCATCCTTTTTTTAAAGAAAAGCTGAAAAACTACCTCGAGAGAAATCATCAGATAAAGGTAGAATATCATCATGTCTCCGTTGATTTGGTAAAGCTTCATTTTAAGTTTCAGGATTTTAAGCTTGAGCATCCAAGGCTTTTTTTAGCCTTGCCAAAAGCAAAGGTAGATTTTGATTGGTCAAAGCTCGTGCGAGGTTCTTATTTTCCGGAAGAGGTTCATTTGAGCTCACCTACGATTAAATTATCGATTCCGGAAACACCTGAGGAAGAAGAGATAAAGTTTGATTATAAAGCTCTTCTCCAAAAATTAGCTCCTATTCGTTTTGTGGTGCGGGATGGAAATTTTTCTGTAGAATATAAAGGGAAAAACTTTGAGCTAAAGGGGCTAAATCTTAACCTTATTGATAGGAAGGACCAGCTTCTCTTTGACCTTAAGGCAAGAGCAAACTTCTTTTCTCAGCTAAGCCTCAAAGGATATCTCAACTATGTAAGCTTTTTTGGTGAGGGTTCGGTTGAAGTTAAAGAGCTTAACTTAAAGCCTGCTTTGAAGCTTGTAGACTTTGACCCCGGGGAAAATAAGCTAAACCTTCAAGCTCAAATTTCTGTAGAAAAAGATAGAGTTTACGCTGGGTTTTCAGGAGATGCACCGTGCCTCATTCGGCTTGATGATGGACAAAGGGTTATCTGTGGCTACTTTGAGGGTGTAGCAATCTTAGGAAAGGATGGATGGGAGGTTGAATTTCCACTTCTCGATTTTCATTATCCAAGGCTTAAAGGAGAGCTTAAGGTTTTAGCCACTGCGAAGGGAATAGATGTTAGCGCTAAGGCAGATTCCTTAGATTTCGAAACCATAAGCCCAGTCTTAGCCAAGCTTCTTCCAAGGGATGTTTTTAAGGCTATTTCAGACTACTTAAAGGGTGGGGTATTTACAGAACTTGTCTTTCAAGCTCGGGGAAAGGACTGGGATGAAGCATTTAGCCTAAATTCTATAGAGTTAAGCGGGGAGGTAAAGGATGGAAAGGTTGAAATTCCAGGGCTTCCTCTTTCTTTTGCCGGGGTAGAAGGTAAGGTAAGCCTTGAAAAGGCAAAGCTTAGGTTTGAAGGAAGCGGGATTGTCAACGAGAACATTCAATTTATAGACTCTCAGGTGATTGTGGATTTTGCTCCTAAAGAGCCCCGGCTTGAGGTTAAATCTCAATTTTCAGGGCTTGCAGAAAATCTCAAAGATTTAGTCCTTAGGTTAAGTAAAGATGCTTCCTCTCTTGAAAACTATCATGTGAGCGGAAAGGTTGAGGGAAGCATTGTCCTCTCAGGTTATCCCCCCTCTTTGGATGTAGCGCTTAGCCTTTTTCCAAAGGATGTTGCCGTTTCTATTGCCCCTCTTAAAAAAGCCGTAAGAGTTTCCTCAGGAAGTATAGACTACAAGAACGAAAGGTTTAGTTTTTCTGGGATAAACCTCTTTTTTGAGGATGGGAAGGCTCTTGATTTAAAGGGGCTTTTTGAGATAAAAAATAAGCTTCTTTCTCTATCGATTTCTCAGGTAAGCCTACCAAAGGAAACTCTCTTTACGCTTTTATCTTTAGATGAGGGGATAAAACAAAAGCTTGAGCCCTATGCCATAGATTTGGACGAGGTCTTCTTAAAGGATGTTGCTCTTAGCTCCTTATCCCTTGGGAACTTAGATAAAGAGCAAGCTTTGCCCCTTCTCTCGCAAAGCCTTTCTTTTTCCGGTAGGATAAAGGGGCTAAGTCTAAAGTTTGACCTCACCAATCAAACGCTTAGCCTTTCTTCACCTGAGCTTTTTATTTCCTTTAAAAATGGGCTTCTTTATTTAGATGAAAGCTTGGTTAAGGTTGAGGATAGCGAGTTTAGCCTTTTTGGTTCCTATGCCTTGGCTAATTCTTTGCTAACTCTTCGGGGGAAGGGAGAGGTTAAAGAAACTCTTTATGGGAAGATATCAAGCCTTGTGAGCCTACCTCAGGGTGTAAGGCTTAAGCTACCTGCCAAGGTGGAATTGCAAAAGCTTAAGCTCGATAAAGAGAAAATAGCGGGAGACTTATCTATCCTCGGAGAAGGGGCAAAGCTTTCTCTTCAAGCTCAATATGGTTTAGCCTCAAAGGGGCTTGACCTTACCGCAAGGTTTGAAGGAAATAGGTCCAACTTAAGCCTTAGCCTTTCTTATGAGCAAAGCTTAAAAGTAAACCTTAAAGGAGAGCTCTCAGCCCTTGACACCCTACTTCTTTTTGAGGGCTTGCCATTAAGCTACGGGAAAATTTCTTCGGATTTGAGCTTAAACCTTGAGGAAAGAGACTTCAAAGCTTTGAAAGATTTCAAAAAAGACCCTCTTCAAGCCTTTTACAGGCTTCTAAGCTCTGGAAACCTCTTTCCTCGTCCTTCATCTCTTCACATAAAAGACTTAACCCTTAAAGAGCCCTTAAGCTTGACCGCAAGCCTTTCCGCAGAGTTTGAAAATTCAACGGTATCTATCTCTTCTTTTAGGATAAAAAAGGAGGGTTTAGACTTTAACGGGAGTTTAGCCGTTAAAGCGAAAGAAGATGCCTTATGGATAGATGGTAAGCTCTTTAGCGAAACCTTAGACCTTGCCAAAATCTTTCCTACAGAGGCTCTAAACGCTACCAAAGAGAAGCCAAAAAAAGCTGAAATTGAGCTAACGGTCCCTGTTAATGCAAACATAGCCTTTAGTCTTCACAAGGTTATCCTTCCGACTAACCATACTATTGAAAGTTTAAACGGGACTCTTAGCATAGTAAACGGAACAACCTACGCCCTTAAGCTTCCAGAGGTTAATTTTTGCGGGCTATCTTTTACGGCTGAGGCTGAAAAGACAAACGTCTTCCATTATGGATACATAGAGCTAAACCCTTCGCAAGGTGACCTTTTAGACCTCTTTTCTTGTCTCTATCCGAACGAGATGCCTAAGATCATCTTTGAAGGACCCTTTAAGGCTCATGGCTTTTTCTACTTTGACGGAGAAAAATCCCTTATTGAGCATAGCTACGGTGAGGTCTATGCAACATCTCACAGGGGCTACATGTACCGAGCTCCGCTTCTTATGAGGGTTCTTGGCTTCTTAAGTCCCATAGACCTATTCAGGGGTAAGATCCCAGACCTTGAAAAGAACCTCTTACCCCTCGATGAGCTTACTTTAGCTCTTATGGCTTCCAATTCCTATCTTTTGGTTGACGAATTCTTTATGTCCGCTCAGGGCTTCAGGTTGTTTAGCTCAGGCTATGTCAATCTTAAGGACAAAGGCTTAGCTCTAACCTTCTTTGTTTCGCCCTTCAAGACGGTTGATGTTATCATAGAGCATATTCCTTATTTAAGTAGGCTACTTCTTGGCAAAGAGAGGATGCTCGTTTATCTTCCCCTTGAGGTTGTCGGCACCTATGATAATCCGATTATCGTTCCCCTTCATCCGGCAAGCATAGGAAAGGGGATTTTCCGTTTTGTGTTTAAATTCTTTGGGATTAGCGAAGATTTCTTCCAAAAGAAGCCAGAGCTTGAGGGTATTAAAAGAAAGGATGTCCTTGAAAGAAAATTGGAAAATCCTCAAGGAAGATAAGCATATCTTAGCAGTTTATAAGCCATCCTCGCTTGTTGTCCAGGGTGCAAGGAGGGTTGAAGAATCTTTATTTCATCAGCTTAAGGAGCATATTAGGATAAGGGATAAAAAGCCTGGCAATGTGTTTCTTGCCGTTGTCCATAGGCTTGATAAACCCGTCTCCGGAGTAGTCCTCTTTGCGAAAAGAAGTAAATCGGCAAGCAAACTTTTTCAGGCTATGCAAAAGGGAGATTTTACCAAGGTTTATCTTGCCATGGTTGAAGGTAAATTTTTAGGGGAGGGTTTGCTCATAGATTATCTTAAGCATGACGAAGGATTGCGAAAGGTTATAGCCTTTGATAAAGAAGCCCCATCTACAAAGAGGGCTTTAACCTACTTTGAGAGCCTTTATTCCACAGAAAAGTATAGCCTGCTTTTACTTTGTCCCATCACCGGAAGAAAACATCAGCTAAGGGTAGCAACAAGTAGGAGAGGAGCACCCATCGTCGGGGATAGGCTTTATGGCTCAAAGGTTAACTTTGGGGGAAGAATTCTTCTTCATTCTTTGTTTTTAAGCTTTCCCCATCCCTCAACCCAAGAAAGAGAAGATGTTTTCTGTCCTCTGCCTCAATCCTTTTTGGAAGTTGCCCTATTCTTAACGAAGGACCAAAGAATGGAAAAACTTCTCATTCGGCTTGACAAACCTTTTATCTTAGAGTTTCTTAAAAGAGTAAGGCAAGCTCTGGATAAGGAGTTAGCTTATGTGTCAAGCAAAGATTTGGCTAAGGTGTAAGGGTGAGGAAAAGGAATGGATAAGGGATATAACCCAGCTTGAAGTTCAGGGCGAGGAAATCGTGTTTAAGACCTTTTTTGAGCCACCAAGGCGTGTTAAAGGAAGGATCCTCTCTATAGATTTTCTCAAAGCAAAGGTTATAATTGAGTGTGATGCCTTCCCAGAGTGAATCTTCAAAAGCATCTGAAGAGATTGTTCTTTGTGCAAGGTGCGCTTGGCGAGAGTTTTGTCTAAAAAAGTTTCAGTTTGACAACACAAAACCCATAAAGTGTCCAGATTTTTCGCCAGACTTAACTCTTTTGAAAGAGGCAAAAGATGATAAAAAGGGTCATAAGGAGCAAAGTTAAAGAGGTCTTAGAGAGCCTTTATCCCGAGCACAAAGATACATTGTTTGAGGTAGAAATTCCAAAAAACGAAGCCTTTGGTGATTATTCAACGAATGTCGCCTTAGTTCTTAAAGGAAAGGTTGGTAAGCAACCAAGGGAAATAGCTCAATCCTTTTCAGAGATGCTTAGTCAAGAAGAAAACTTTAGCAAGGTTGAAGTAGCAGGACCTGGGTTTATCAATTTTTGGATAGCTGAAGATTTTTATCGAAAAAACCTAAAGGACCTCTTAGAAAAGGGGGACGATTTTTTTAAGCTTGATTTAGGGAGAGGGCAAAAGGTTTTGGTTGAGTTTGTCTCGGCAAACCCAACCGGTCCTCTTCACATTGGTCACGGAAGGGGGGCAGCCTACGGAGACTCTATCGCTCGCATCTTATCTCAGGCAGGCTTCTCTGTGGTTAAGGAATACTACATAAACGACCAAGGGACGCAGATGCACATCCTAGGCAAATCTGTCTATCTTCGAGCAAGGGAGTTAGTAGGTGAAAAAATCGAATTCCCTGAGGATGGCTATCAGGGGACCTACATCTACGACATCGCGAAGCTTGCTTTAGAAAGGTATCCAAACCTTCTTAGTCTGCCCGAAGATGAGGCTATTGCCTTATGCCGGGACTTGGCGGTTGAGGTCATTCTTGAAGATATTAGGATGGATTTAGAGAAGTTTCGAGTCCATTTTGATAGTTGGTATTCTGAGCGTTCTCTTTTCGAAAGAGGGGTTGTGGCGAGGGTTCTTAGGCTTCTTGAAGAGAAGGGTCTAATTTATGAGAAGGATTCTGCCCTCTGGTTTAGGGCAAAAGATTTTGGGGATGAGAAGGATAGGGTCTTGCGTAAAAGCACTGGAGACTATACCTACTTTGCAAGCGACATAGCTTATCACTATGAGAAGTTTTTTGAGCGGGGCTTTGACCTTTGCATAAATCTCTGGGGGGCAGACCATCATGGTTATGTGCCAAGACTTAAGTCTGCGATGAAAGCCCTAGGGGTTCCGGAGGAAAAACTAAGGGTCATCCTCATTCAAATGGTAAACCTACTTGAGGGGACGGAGCTTAAAAGCATGTCCACAAGGCGGGGCGAGTTTGTGGAGCTAAAGGAGCTAATCTCTGAGGTGGGCACCGATGCGGTAAGGTTCATATTCCTTTCCCGTTCAAGCGACTCCCCCCTTGATTTTGATGTTGAGCTAACTAAAAAGCAATCCCAAGAAAACCCCGTATACTATGTGCAGTATGCCCATGCGAGGATCTGTAGCGTCTTTGCAAAGGCTGAAGAAAAGGGCATAAAGCCAAACCTTCTTGAAGCTAACTTAGCCCTTTTACAAGAAAAAGAGGAATTGAAGCTTTTAAAGCTTATAGATAGCTTTGATGATGTTTTAGAGAGTTCTGCTCTTCAGCTTGCACCCTATAAGATTACCTATTATCTTATGGATTTAGCATCCGCTTTTCATGATTATTACACTAAGTATAGAATTATCCAGGATGATACAGAGCTAATGGAGGCAAGATTAGCCCTTTGTGAAGGTGTAAGGAGGGTGCTAAGGCTTGGCTTAGACCTTCTTGGGGTGTCAGCCCCAGAAAAAATGTAAAATAATGAAGGAGGGACATTTATGGATGGGGAGAAAAAATTTAAGTTTGAAGTAAGTAAACTTGGTTTGGTTTTTATAGTGCTTTTTGCCCTTTGTATATTGATTTGGACCTTTATACTTGGAGTTTGGATTGGGACAAAGATTGGGGAGAAGCCTCAAGTTGAAACTGTAAAGCTTGAAACACAACCAGCTCAAACTCCTCAGGTGCCTCCCGTAAAAGAGGTTGTTCATTATGAAAATCAAACTAATCAAACTCAGGTAGGAAATCAAACAGCATCTCAACAGGTAGCTTCTCAAGTTCAGCCTGAAGAAAAAACAAAGCCAGAAGTAAAGGTAGAAAAGGAAAAGCCAAAATCGGAAGCAAAGACTGAAAAAGTAAAAACTGAAGCGGTAAAAACTGCTAAGGTCCATCCCCAAGAGAAGGTAAAGCCTCACCCTCACCAGGAGGGTATGCCATTCTATGCCCTGCAGGTAGGTGCCTACTCAAAGAAGGAATCAGCTGAAAAAGTAAAGGCAGAGGTTGAAAAGATGGGGTTTAAAGCCCTTATCAAAGAGAGCACTCAAGATGGGAAACCGATATACAAAGTTTTAGCGGGAAGGTTTGAAAATCGAGAAAAAGCAGAACAATATAAAACCATGATTGAATCAACTCTTGGAGTTAAGCCTTTTGTGGTTGAGGTAAAATAGGCTTGGGTAAGGTTCGTAAAGCTAAACTGTCCGATGTAAAATATATTTATAAGCTTATTCTTTACTTTGCCAAAAGAGGCGACCTTGTTCCTAGACCTCTTTCTGAGCTTTATGAAAATGTGCGCGAATTTTTTGTGTATGAAGACAAAGATTTAATCGTTGGGGTTTGTGCTTTGCATATTCTTTGGGAGGATTTGGCAGAGATCAGGTCTTTGGCTGTGGCCGAGGAATACCAAAAGCAGGGTATTGGCAAGGAATTGGTCCTTTCCTGTTTAAAAGAGGCTGAAGACCTGGGAATAGACCGAGTCTTTGCTCTAACCAACTCCCCTGAATTTTTTAAAAAACTTGGCTTTGAAGAGGTCGCAAAGAGTGAGCTCCCTCAAAAAGTTTGGGCGGATTGTATTAGGTGCAGCAAGTTTCCTGATTGCGATGAGGTTGCCGTTCTCAAGGTCTTGACAAAAAATAAACTTTGAGTATTATTAAAACTCGATCATAAAAAATTAATAAATAAGGAGGTGGGGGTTATGCCAACAGTTGAGTACAAAGGGAAGGTTTTTGAGGTTGATGAGGATGGGTTTCTTCAGGGTGGTTTGGATGTTTGGTGTAAAGAATGGGTTGAATATGTTAAGGAACAGGAAGGAATTCAGGAGCTCACCGAGGAGCACTGGAAGGTAATCAACGTACTTCAAGACTACTACAGGAAAAACGGCGTTGCCCCTATGGTGAGGGTCCTTTCTAAGGTAACAGGCTATCCCCTCAAAAAGATTTACGAACTTTTCCCCTCCGGACCTGGTAAAGGTGCCTGCAAGATGGCCGGTCTTCCCAAGCCAACAGGTTGCGTGTAAAAAGCAAATTCTGGGGGCTTTACCCCCCCTTTATTTTAATTAAAGCTTACTTTTGAAATGCATAATTCTATTAGAATTTTGTTTATACTTCTTTGTTTCACTTTAATAGCTTATCCTCTCTTTTCGCAAAATCTGATCGACCTTAATACAGCCTCAAAAGAAGAGCTTGATAAGCTCCCAGGTATAGGACCAGCTACGGCTCAAAAAATTATCGAGCTCCGGGAGAAAAAAGGTGGTTTCAAAAAGGTAGAAGAGCTCCTTGAGGTTCCCGGTATAGGACAAAAGAAGCTTGAGGCTATAAAGCCTTATGTAAAGGTTGAAGGAGTGGCTGCTCCATCTGGATATAACAACTCTACTCTTCAATCCCAATTAACATCAAACCCCTCAACTAAACCTATTTACAAGTACATTGACGAACATGGGGTTGTTCATTTCACTCAATTCCCAGAAACGGTCCCCCAAAAATACAAAAAGTCGCTTAAACAAGTAAATTAAGTATAAAAACTTCAAAGCTGATTCCAGAGGTTGTTAACAAAGTCCCTTACTTTGTTGAGTCAAGCTATAACCGAGGCATCCTTCACTAAGTTTGGACGGCGTCCTTAAGGTGACCTATCGTCTTACGCCTTGGGGTGATAGCAGAAGGGCTTGCACAAAAACCTTTTTAATACAAGCTGAGCTGATTCCTTGACCTAAATCAAGGAAAGTTTTTATCCCATCTCCTATTTTAATGTTAAAAAACTTAAGGAGGTGGGTGTATGTTTTGTAATCAGTGCGAACAAACAGCAAAGGGTTTTGCCTGCACCGTTCGCGGAGTGTGTGGCAAAACTCATGAGACGGATGTTTTACAAGACCTTTTAATCTACACCTGTGCTGGTTTATCTGAGGTTGCCCTTTTAGCTGAGGAAAAGGGAGTAAAAAAACCTGAGGTTGATTTCTTCTTAATGGAGGCGATGTTTTCAACTTTGACGAACGTTAATTTTGACCCAGAGCGGATTAAAGATTACATTGAAAAGGCTGTAGAGCTTAGGGAATCTCTTAAAAAAGAAGCAAACATCCAAACTGATTCTCCTATTAGCAACTTTAAGCCAGCAAAATCAATGGAAGAGCTTATCAAGCAAGGAGAAGAAAGGGAGATAGAACCAACGGTGTTTAGAGAAGAGGGAGAGGATGTAGGAAGCCTTAAGCTTACCATCCTTTATGGTTTAAAAGGTATCGCTGCCTATGCTTACCACGCTGAAAAGCTTGGAGTAAGGAATGAAGAGGTCTATAAAGGGTTCAAAGAACTTTTAGTAAACATCTTCAAGGATAAAACTTCAGACCTTAAGACCTGGGTTGACCGAGCCTTAGAGACAGGAAGGTTAAATCTTCTTACGATGGAGGCTTTGGATAGGGCAAACACTTCAGCCTTTGGTCATCCTCAACCAACCAAGGTCTCCCTTGGTGCCAAAAAAGGAAAAGCCATCCTTGTCTCCGGGCACGACCTTAAGGACCTTTATGAGCTTCTAAAACAGACTGAGGGTAAAGGGATATATGTCTACACTCACGGAGAGATGCTTCCTGCCCATGGTTATCCTGAGCTAAAGAAGTTTCCCCATCTTGCCGGTCATTACGGAACAGCTTGGCAGAACCAACAGAAGGAGTTTGAAGTCTTCCCAGGACCTATTGTTATGACCACAAACTGCCTTATGCCTCCTAAGGATTCCTACAAGGATAGGGTGTTTACCCTTGGACCGGTAGGCTATCCTGGGGTAAAGCATTTGCCTAATGAAGATTTTACTCCGGTTATCGAGATGGCTTTGGCCATGGAAGGTTTCAAGGAAGATATCCCTGGCAAGGAGGTCATGACCGGCTTTGCTCGGAATGCAGTCTTATCCGTTGCTGACAAAATCATAGATTTGGTCAAGGCTGGCAAGATTAGGCACTTTTTCCTCGTTGGTGGATGCGACGGCGCAAAACCAGTAAGAAACTACTACACTGAGTTTGTGGAAAAGGTTCCAAAGGATTGCCTTGTTTTGACCCTGGCCTGCGGTAAATTTAGGTTCTTTGATAAGGACCTTGGAACCATAGAAGGAATCCCAAGGCTACTTGATATGGGTCAGTGCAACGATGCCTACTCAGCTATTCAGGTCGCTTTAGCCCTTTCTCAAGCCTTCGGCGTGAGCGTAAACGAGCTACCCCTTTCTCTTATCCTTTCTTGGTATGAGCAGAAGGCGGTAGCCATTCTTCTTACCCTCCTTTATCTTGGCCTAAAGAACATGAGGCTTGGTCCAAGCATGCCAGCCTTTTTAAGCAAAAATGTTGCTAATTTCATCGCGCAGAACTACAACTTAAAGCCCATCACCACACCCGATGAAGATTTAAGAAGCATTTTAGGCTAAGGTCCTCCTCTACAGGGGGGCTTTCCCCCCTTCTTAATGAACTCAAAGCAAAATTAAGGTGTTTTTAAGTAGGGGCGCCTTGTGGGGTGCCCTATATTTTGTATCAGTAATCGCCTAACTTCAAGGTTTATGCTAACATATAGGCATGAACCGTTACGCAGGAATAACCTTTTACCGAACGGAAGTTTCCCCCGGGCTTACCACTTTTCGGGTAGTTGTAAAGCAAACTGACCTTTTTATACTTGCTGAAAGAGACCTTACTGAAGAGGCTGTTAAAGTCGTGAGAGAGGTTCGAACCCCCCTTGAACAATACATCTTTAAAAATCCGGTTTTTTTAAAAAGTCTGGTTCCTTTGCCCTTTGACCCGGAAGCTCCAGAGATTGTGAAAAGAATGCTAAAAGCTGGGGAGAAAGCAGGGGTTGGTCCTATGGCGAGCGTTGCCGGAGCTATTGCTGAAGCTGTAGGAAGGGAGCTTCTGCGAAGGGAATTGACAAAGGTTATAGCCGTTGAAAACGGAGGGGACATCTTTCTTTCGCTTAATCGTGATGCTAAAGTCAAGGTCTTTGCTGGAAATACCGTATTTTCTGAACTAACCATCCTTGTCCCAAAAGAACTTCAGCCCTGCGGAGTTTGCACATCATCAGGGAAAATCGGTCATAGTTTGAGCTTTGGAAAAGCTGATGCAATTACTGTCCTTGCGAAGGATACCGCCTATGCTGATGCCTTGGCTACTGCCTTAGGAAATATTTTACGGGAAAAAAGGGATTTTAAGCTTCTTGAAAGGGAGGTAAAAAGAAGGGAAGGCATCCTTGGCGTGGTCGCTATCCTCGAGGACAGAGCCTTCCTCTGGGGAAGGATAAAGATAGTTTGATGCTTCTTGACTAAACAAAAATTGACCTTAAAATAAACCTTAGCTTAGAAAAGGGGGGAAAGATGAGCTGTATTTTTTGCCGTATTGTAAACAAAGAAATTCCAGCCAAAATCGTTTATGAAGATGATAAGGTGGTTGCTTTTCATGATATCAACCCTCAGGCTCCTTACCACATACTTGTCATCCCAAAAAAGCATATTTCAACCCTACTTGAGCTCACCGAGGAGGACAAAGACCTTATCGGGCATATCTTTCTTGTGATGAAAAAGCTTGCTTATGACCTTGGCGTTGCCGAAAGGGGCTACCGGGTAGTGGTAAACTGCAACGAAGAGGCTGGGCAAACGGTCTTTCATGTGCATTTCCATTTCTTAGCGGGAAGGGAAATGCACTGGCCTCCGGGATAATACCTTAAAATAAGCTTGCCCAGCACACACTTTACAAAGGCTTCTACCCTCCTTTACTACTTCTTTTCCATCCCTTATAGTTTCTCCGCACTCCTCACAAACAACCTTTCTTCGAGGTTTTCCTGGAAGGTCGTATTCTGAAAAAATCACTTCCACCTCCTCAACCCTAAAAAGCTCCTCATCCGGCATGATTTTGTAGGCTAAAAGCTCCCTTTGAGCGGGGCTTACAATCTCTGGGAAGTATTTTTTTGCTTCCTCTTTTGCTGATTCTTTAGCAACGATTCTGAAGGCTTTTCCTGTCTCCAAGTTGAGGAAGGTTGCCGCCATGATACCATAATCAACAAACTTCATCGTTCTTTTGCCAAGGCTAACTCCGGCAACCGTTTGGATGGCATCGGTTGCGCAGCGGTCGACCTCAACCCAAACTAAGAACTTTTTTCGGTCCTCCCCATAGGGGTCTTTAATTCCAATAAGCGTAAGCCCAAGAAGGGCTAAACGAGCGCCAAGCACCTGCCCTGCACAAAGATGCCCATGCCTTTCTCGGCAGACCTCAAGAAGCTCTTCAAAGGGGATTTCAAAGGGGTTAAACTTAGCCAACCTTGGCTCCGGGTTCTTTTTCTTTTTCTGGGATGATTATGGCCAAGCCGCCAGCATCCTTTGCGGCAAGGAGCATCCCCTCAGATACTAAGCCCTTTATCTTTGCTGGCTTGAGATTGGCAACGATAATGACTTCTTTTCCGATTAGCTCTTGTGGTTCATAGTATTCAGCTATGCCGGCAACTATCTGCCTTTTCTCAGGACAGCTGACCTCAAGCCTAAGGAGCCTGTCAGCTCCAGCAACCTTTTCCGCAAAAAGCACCTTTGCAACCCTAAGGTCAATCCTTCTAAACTCTTCAATGGTGATGTATTGAGGCTCCTCCTTTACTTCAGGCTCCTTCTTTGCTTCCACTCTTTGTTCCTCCTTCAGAATTTTTTCCTCATCTACCCTTGGGAAAAGGGGACCACATTTTTTAATCCTTGTGCCAGATGCTGGAAGGTCCCAGTTGAAAAGGTCTTTGAAAGAGAGGTTCCTCGCTTCGCTCGGAATGACAGCGGGGGAGCTCGGAATGAGGGCGGGGGTGCTCGGAAGGACTGATAGGGCTGAAAGGAGGGTTAAAGAAGAATTTGGAAGCACAGGATAAAGGGCAAGGGCAAAGCTTTTTATGGCGGAAATAATATTCCGTAAGACCGTTCCTGCCCTTTGGTAGTTTCCTTCTTTAACCCTTGTCCAGGGGGCTTCCCTATCTATGTAGACATTGGCAAAGCGAATGGCTTGCCAAAGCTCCTCCAATGCTGTGTGGAAGTTTAGCCTTGGAAACTCTTCAAGATATCTAATGATTCCCCTTTCTACCTTTTCGCGGAATTCTCTGTCTTCAGGCGTTAGCTCACCCCAGGGAGGAATAGTTCCGTCAAAGTTTCTCTCAAGGAAGCTTAAAGTTCTGTTCACAAGGTTTCCGTAGTCGTTTGCCAGGTCGGCATTAATTCGTTTTATAAGGTTAGGAAGGCTAAACTCCGCATCATACCCAAAAGCCATATCCCGAAGTAGATAATACCTTACTTGGTCTACCCCAATGGTTTGGGAAAGCTCAAGAGGAGAAACGATATTGCCAAGGCTCTTTGACATTTTAAGGCTTCCCATAAGCCAATAGCCATGCACAAAAAGCTTTTTATACATGGGTATTCCAAGGGCTTTTAGCATGATGGGGAAGTAGACGGCATGGGGACGAAGGATGTCTTTGGCGATAAGATGATGGGAGTTTGCCCAATAGTCTTGCCAGGAAGGATCATCTGGGTAGCCTATCCCCGTTAGATAGTTTAGTAGGGCATCAAACCATACATAGGTCACATAATCTTTATCAAAAGGAAGCTCTATACCCCAGGAAAGTCTTGTCTTGGGACGGGATATGCAAAGGGGAGGTAAAGGCTCTTCAAGGAGGTTTAGCACCTCCTCTCGATAAAAGCTTGGATAGATAACCTCATTCTTTGAGAGATAATCCTTAAGCCAGCCTCGGTATTTTTCAAGGTTAAAGAAGTAGTTTTTTTCCTTCAAATAGACGGGGGGTGCCTTGTGGTCTTTGCAGAGCCCCTTTTCGTCAAGCTCTTTTGGCGTAAGGAATCTTTCACAACCAAAGCAGTAGTTCCCCTCGTACTCATCAAGGTAAAACTCTCCCTTATCAAAAAGGGTCTGAAGCACATGCTGGACAACCCGTTTATGTTTATCCGATGTAGTCCTGATAAAGTAGCTATAGTTTATCCCCAGCTTATCCCAGGTTTCTTTAAAGATGTTTGCTATTTCGTCCACAAATTGCTTTGGGGTTTTGCCTTGAGCTTCCGCTGCCTTTGCAATCTTATCCCCATGCTCATCCGTTCCCGTCAAGAAAAAGACTTCATACCCTTGAAGACGGTAGAACCTTGCTAAGGCGTCGGCAACGATCGTCGTATAGGCATGCCCAAGATGGGGCAGACTGTTTACATAGTAGATAGGGGTAGTGATGTAGAACCTTTTATCCATCCCTTAACCCTTCCTCCGGCTCTTCGGAAAGTTCTTCCTTTAGCACAAAGTTTTTTAACTCCTCAAAGGATACAGAAAGGATAGTTCCGTCCTCCTTCTCAAGAGTGGCGATTCGTTGAAAGAAGTTGTATTTAAGGATACGAAAGTTCTCTTCTCCGAGAGAAATTTTACTCCCAAGGCGAGGGAGGCTTGCTAAGCATTCCTTATACCAGCTTTCTTCGTAGGCTAAACAGCAGAGGAGCCTCCCGCAAGGTCCAGATATCTTATTCGGGTCAAGGATTAAGCCTTGCTCTTTGGCCATTTTTATAGTCAAGGGCTGAAAATTCTTAAGGTATTGGGCGCAGCAGAATTCTTTTCCACAGTAGCCTATTCCACCGAGAAGCCCGGTTTCATTCCTAACACCAATCTGCCGCATTTCAATACGCATCCTAAGAGCCTTGGCAAGCTGTTTAACAAGCTCCCGAAAGTCAATCCTTCCTTCAGCAGTATAGTAGAATATTATCTTTGAACGGTCAAAGTAGCACTCTACATCAACAAGCTTCATCTCTAAGCCCAATTCCTTAGCAAACTGCTTACAGAATTCCTTTCCCTTATCCTCAAGCTCAAGCCTCTTTTTATGATTTGCAACCTCTTTTGGGTTTGCTTTGCGAAGGATGGTCGGCAACCCCTCTATATCCATGGAAATGCTGTAAGAAAAATCATCAAGATAAAAAACTTCCTTCCGATTATCCGGCATCTCAACCAAAGCATAGGTCCCGCTTGAAAGAGGCTCATACCCCTTCAAAACCCTCTCCGGTCTCCCAGGTCTTGTAGTTCCATGCACAAGATAGACACTTTTTTTCTTCTCCGGCTTCTTTTCAGATTTCTTTTCCCTTTTCATTTAACCACCTATAGCCCTCATCGGTCTTTGAGTGGATGCTTTAACGCCTATTTCGGGCTTTATTCTCAGAGCTTCCCTAAAGGCTTCTTCAAGGGAGCCTTTTTTGCCTCGCAAATAGTCCTTTAAGTTTATCTCTTCGTCTGAGAAAAGACAAGGTCTAAGCCTTCCGTCTGCGGTGATCCTTAAGCGGTTGCAGGATCCGCAAAAATGGCTTGAGAGAGGGGAGATGAAACCAACCTTGCCTTTAGCTCCTTCAAATCGGAAAACAGCTGCCGGCCCCTTCCCTACTTTTTCTGCAGGCAAAAGCTTCCCCAACCTTTCAACCCTTTCTTTGATTTCAGAAATAGGCACAACTCGGCTTTCATCCCATAGTGAGTTTTTTCCAACGGGCATAAACTCTATAAACCTAACCTCAACGGGTAGCTCTATGCTAAGCTTTGCAAGCTCCTCGCATTCTTCATCGTTAAAGCCCCGTATGATGACGGAGTTTATCTTTACCGCGGTGAAACCTGCAGATAGGGAAAGATAGAGACCTTCCATTACTTTTTTTAAAGAGAAGCCCCCTGTAAGCTCGGAGTACTTCTCCTCAGACAGGGTATCAAGGCTTATGTTTATCCTTTTTAGCCCAGCCTCTTTTAGAGGCTTTACCAACTCAGATAGAAAGTAGCCGTTTGTGGTTAAGCTTAGGTCTTCTAATCCGGGGATCTTTGCAAGCCTTGCCACAAGCTCAACGATGCCTTTCCTTAATAATGGTTCACCGCCCGTTAGCCTTACTACCTTAACCCCGAGCTTAACCCCTACCCGGACGATGCTTTCTATCTCCTCAAAGGTTAAGATTTCCTCATGGGGCAAAAATTTGAACGGTCCCTTTGATTGACAGTAGATGCAGCGGAAGTTGCACCGGTCAGTTATTGAGATCCGAAGGTATTCTATCCTTCTTCCCTTTGGGTCTACAAGCACTTAAGCTTCCCTTTGTAGATTTCCCGAGCTTGATTGAAGGCAGAGATAATCATAGGTTCTTGATAATCAGGATAGGTCCAAGGCAAGGGTCTAAACGAGCCTTCTTTAAAGATGTATTCTACCTCAGCAAAAACAGACCTGCCAAGGTATACCCGATGAGCATAATCCTTAAAGGTTGAAAGGATAACCTTCGAGAGGGTCAAATAACCAGGGTCAAGGTTTACAAGCCTTTTTCCATCCTGCGAATGCTCTTTTTCGATTTCATAGCAAAGGTGCTTAAGCTCAACAAGCTCCTCAGGGTCCTTTAAAACTTCGAAAAAAAGGACTGTTTTAAAAAGAGGATAGCCCATCTCTTCTTCATAGTAGGAAGTAAACTTGCTAAATTCATAAACCGGTCCTTCAAGCACAACCATACCGAGAGAATTTTCAAGCCTTTTTAGGATTTGGTTCTTTAAGCTTAGGTCCTTTGAGGTCAAAGCAATAAAAAAAAGAGCTGGTTTAACCCTTTGAGGATGGCTCATCTTTTAAGGATATCGCAGATTCGACCAGCATCTCCGGAATATCGTCTACGATAGGATAGAGTAGGGAGCATTTTGGGCAGAGGAAACCTTCGGTCTTTTCAGCTTTATGATAGACAAGGTCTCCCTTACATTTTGGGCAGGCAAGGAACTCAAGATAAACTTTTATCCTTTCTTCGTCCATGCTTTAAGAATAGCACTAAAAAAGGATAACGCAATTTTTTCCTTGCGCCTTTGCTTGGTAGAGGGCAAGGTCAGCCTTTCTAACAAGGTTGTAGACATCTCCCTCCCCGCTATAGCAGGAGACCCCTATGCTTGCTGTAATGCCTTCAACAGGGGGAACTTTTAATTGACAGATGGCATTCCTAATCTTTTCAGCAACTTTTATGGCATCTTCAAGCTCAATCCTCCGAAGAAGGATAAGAAATTCCTCTCCTCCCCATCTTGCAACGATGTCCGATTCCCTAACGTTTCTTTTCAAAACATTAGCTACCGCAACCAAAACCTTATCCCCAACATCGTGCCCATAGACATCGTTTATTATTTTAAAGTTATCAAGGTCGATAAGGAGGATACAAAAAGGAGTTTGGTAACGCTTGTAAGCGAGCTTTTCTTGTTCAAGCATTTCATCTGCAAACCTCCTGTTGTAAAGCCCCGTCAAAGGGTCGGTAATCGCCGCCTGATAGAGCCTTTTTTCAAGCTCCTTTTGAGGGGTGATATCATAGAAGTTAACGAGAACATAAGCTCTGCCTTCATGTCTTATCAGGGTTGCAAAGATGTGGGCAAAGAAGGTTTCTCCATCACCTCTGTTTAAAAGAGCATCAAACTCGCAAACCTTACCTTCTTGAACTAAAGCTTCATAAGAGCAAGAACTACCCTCAGAAAAAAGGGCAAAAAGGGTGCTTCTTGCGTTCCTTCCGATAAGGTCCTCCTTTTGCTTTTTTAAAAGCTCGCAAGCCTTTTTGTTTGCGTAAACGATGGTTCGCTCTTCAGAGATAATGATTAAACCGCTTCCCATGTTTTCAAGGATTGAATGGCTAAGCTTGCACCAATCTATCATCAGGTAGGGAAACCCCTTAATTTTTGCCTGTCTCTATAGGATGGGTTTTAGTTCTTCCTTCACAAGCATAAGATATTCTGAAAGCTTTTCAAGGATGATTGCTTGCTTTTGAGCTATATCCTCGGGGGATAAGCCTTTAAGCTCCTCTTTTAGCTCAAGCATCAGTCTTTTTAAACCGGGCGAGACGGAAGCCGATACCCTTTGAACGAGCTCTTCTAAGCTTGGTTTTTGTTCCTCTGGCTTTGCTACTTCAAGGGCGTAAATGGCTTTTAGACCGAGGGAAAAGATATCCAAAGCCAAGCTTGGAGTAAGAGGTCTTGTGCCTGATTGAACTTCCTTTAAAAGCGATTCGGCGTAGCTAAAGTAATACCTTGCCCTAACAAAAAAGACCATGTTAGTTTAAATCTTTGCCACCTTCGCCGATGGGCACGCCCTTAAGCCTTTGGTAAAAGTGCTGACTTATGACCTCGTTTGCCTTCTCGCAGATTTCAAAGAGAAGGTCGATCATGTCAAGCATCTCAGCTTGACCATCGGGCGTTCTCATCTCAAAATCTTCGATAAAGGCACCGCTTTCTAGGTACTCTTTGAATTCTTGGAGTTTTTTTAAGGTTAGCATCTTAGCCTGCCCTCTCTACGTATTCTCCTGTTCTCGTATCAACCCGTACGATATCTCCCTCGTTAACAAAAAGGGGAACTTGAATGACTAATCCTGTCTCTAAAGTTGCTGATTTGGTTGCCGAGCCTACGGTATCTCCCTTAACCCCTGGCTCAGCGGAAACCACCCTTAGCTCTACAACCTTGGGTAGCTCAATACCGATTATTTTCCCCTTGTAAAAAAGAAGAGAGACTTCGAGGTTTTCGGTAAGATACTTTTCGGCCTCACCAACCTCTTTTTTATCCACATAAATTTGATCATACTCTTCAAGGTCCATAAATACAAAACGATCTCCTTCTTTATAGAGGAATTGAGCCTTCTTTTCTTCAAGGTCAGGCTTTTCAAACCTTTCCCCAGAGCGAAAGTTTACTTCGAGGACCCTGCCGGTTGTCAAATCTTTAAGCTTTGTTTTAACCATAGCTTGCCCCTGAGCTATTTTAGTATGCTGAAAGTCAATGACCTCGTAGGGTTTTCCTTCCCACTCAATCTTTAACCCTCTTCTAAAATCCGATGTAGTGTAGGCCATTATCCTCCCTCCTTCTTTTCAAGATAGGATGGAAGGGGCGTTGCCCATGCTTCATCGTCAAAATAAAGCTCTTCAAAGTCCTTTGGCTTATCAATGGGTAATAGGTATGGCCCCTCAACCACCTCAAACCTTAGAAGACAGCTTTTATACCAGTCAACATCAGGAAGGTCAAGGTCAAACTCTCGCATGATACGATAGGTCCGATAAAAGTCTTCCCATTGGTTTTCCGCTTCAGGATAGGTTGTAAAATCTCGAAGAATATCAGTGATCACAAAGCCTGAATCGATGAGAAATTTCTCAAAGTCCCGCCATTTTCTGAGGGAGGCTTCCCTATGGGTAAACCCCATATAACCTACTGAGCCCTTTCCTTTGAGAGAACTTATGCACCTGCTGACAAAGAGCTTTAATCCCTTTTCAGTCTCAACCGGGTCAGTGAAAAAAACATCAAAGCTCCTTTCAAGATGTGAGGGCAAGTTATCTATTACATTATAGTCGTAGACCTCAAGGGCTTCATAACCTATTTCTTTTGCCTTTTTTCTTATGAATTCGTTTATTCTTTCATCGATTTCTACTACAACGACCCTTTTAGGAAGCTTGGTCAAAGCCATGGCCAAAGAAAGAAGGTCATCGTCCCCAAGGATAAAGACTTCTGTCCCTTCAAGGTCACCCCTCTCGTAGATGAAGGCAACCCTTCTTACCGTGTCGATAGGTCGTATAAAGCCTTGGTCGTAGTCGCTTGTTGGAAGGGGGCGGTCTTTGGTTAACTCTTTAAACCTTTCCAAAAGCTCTTGCCAAAACTTGCTTTTAGAAAAGGAATTGCAGAAAAGACAACCTGGGTCTTCATAGGGTAATCCAGCGTAAGATGAGGAAAGATAAAAAAAAGGTTTTTCGTATTTGATGATTCCTTCCTTTAGGAGCTCCTTAATAGCCTCAAGGAAGTCAACGAGATGGCTGTCCTGGTAGTTTACTAACTGCCAAAAGGTAGCTTTTCCTTGAGCAAGCCTGCGAAGGATTTGATTTTTTATCCTTTGATATGGGGTCACTCAAGTCCTCCCGTTTGAATTCTAAACCAGAGATCAGTCTTGATAAAGACAAAGCTTTCCTCTAACACCCCGAGGGTTTATGAGGTTATAAAAAAGAGAAAAATGGTTGCGGGGGTGGGATTTGAACCCACGACCTCCGGGTTATGAGCCCGACGAGCTACCAGGCTGCTCTACCCCGCGTTCTTTAAAGAGCTGAAATAAATATAGTTTCTTTATGCCAAATGTCAAGGGGTATTGAAGGCTCTTTAAAAAAGTCTCCTCTACTTTATTCTCTCGAGCGATAGCGAGGCAGCCCCGCATCACCCTCTCTTTTCGAGCGTAGCGAGAAATCTCCTCACTGTGGTAGGGAAGACAAAAAAGGGAGACCCCTCGCTTCGCTTGGGGCGACAGCCTCCCACCGTCATCGTATGTTTAGGTTAATCAATTTGACTTTAAAACCAGGTTATAATATGCAGGACATGAGGAGAGAAAGAAGGAAGGACAGCACCAACGTTCTGTCACTGGTCCATAGAGACCGTTCGGGATGCTTTGGGCTGTCCTTCCCCTT
>Ga0209739_100009_pt1 | contig 114323 bp, 113 predicted proteins | sample JossMetagenome_2_FD_184729 | JGI IMG/M metagenome (GOLD analysis project Ga0209739, IMG submission 184729) | Hot spring sediment microbial communities from Joseph's Coat, Yellowstone National Park, USA - JC3_ASED (SPAdes) (version 3) | ecosystem: Environmental > Aquatic > Thermal springs > Hot...
CTTTTAAAACATTATTAATACTATTCTCTAGTGAGGTGAGAGAATGGCTATATTTGTAGTGAAGAGAAATGGTTTTAAGGAGGAGTTCATACCAGAGAAAATTGTTGTTAGCTGCCTAAAAGCAGGAGCTACACTTGAAGCCGCAAGAAAAATTGCAAAAATTGTTGAAGCAAAACTGTTAGAGCAAAACATTAATGAAGTTACAGCCAAAGATTTGACAAAAATGATTTTGGACATGCTTAAAAAAGAAAATGAAGAATGGTACAGAAACTGGATAATATTCGATAGAGCTGTAAAGAAAAGAAAAACTGAGGAAGAACTTGCAAAGAGTTAGATCTAGCAACCTCCACACACTTCCATAACCATACTTTTTATATCTCTCTAATAGCAACCCTTCTACATTTGATGATGAAGAAGAGCCGATTTGAGGTGTGATGAAATTATCCTCAGCTGACTGCAGCCGTGGCTGGGTCTGCATCAGCTGTATATACTTGTGAATAGCTGTAAATGCATTGATCTAGCTGTGCAACATTTTCACAAACCTCTAAAACTTATAACCATGATAAACACCTAGTGCTTTCAAAACACCTGTGAACCCACATAGATGAGGGTTTGGCAACCCCCTGGCTGCCCCCAAGATGTGGGCAAGGGGCTGAAGCAGATGAGGGGCTCAAGGGTTATGTGGAGCCCTGATAGCCCGGGCAGTGATGCTATGAAGAGCCGAACAGAGCCCGGAAACCTCCGGGGCAAGATTCACAACTAACTACAGCTAATTACAAGTAATTGCCTCAGAGAAACCCATCAGCACTATAGGTATGAACTCTTAAACAAATTTTCCTAGAGATTAATATATAGCTTTTAATCTTCAAATACTAAATAGTCATCATAATACTACTTCTAAAATTCCTCAAGATCTTTACATTAAGTTTCGTTAGCATGCTCCTCGCCATGAGTAGTGAAGGTTCTGCACTTATCTAGCTCTCCCTCATCTTCCAGGTGCTCCTCACAGGTGCAGTATCATGATTTTAGGCTCGTCACCAGCCTTGGAGAGGTATGGGCTCATAGCCTGCTAAGCTTGTCCACGCCCAACATCAATAATTTTTACTTGTAGGCAAAAGTCTATAAGCCTTCTTGCTCACTACTATTCTTGATAAAAGCCTCTCCATCCTGAAGGGCAAAGCCTTAAACAAGAGGTGAATAAATTTGGTTATTGATATTCCCATAGAGGATTTAATGAAATACTTAGAAAACTTGTATTCTGCTAGGGAGTATCTGATAAAGCAGAGTAGGGATATACTTACATTATGCAGGAGAGCTATAGTTTCATGTATACATGATAATCCTGAGGCTGCAAGGTATGTAAGTGAGTTGATGATGCTATTTGAGAAGTATAAGGAGTTTGCGAAGATGTATCCACAACTTTTCTTCAGCAATTTCTATCGATCTATAGAGTCTGAGTATGTGGAGGCCATAGAATTTTGTTCTATAATTAGAGGAAACAAATTTCCATCATATAAAGACTTGGATGTGTCACCAACATCATTTGTGTTAGGTTTACTTGATATGCTAGGCGAATTAAAGAGGTATTCCCTTGAATTAATCAAGAGGGAAAGATATGATGAAAGTCTGCATGTATTTGAAGTTGCTGAAAATATTTTTAACCAGTTAGAGGAATTAGCATTTGCTGAAAATGTCATTACAGGTCTTAAGAGAAAGCTGGATATATACAGAAAGGTTTTGGATGATTGGAAGGAGTTACTCATAGACATTGTGTCTAGAGAAAAGCTCAAGAAAATAATAGAACAAGTTAAATCACATCAAAGATGAGGTCAAAACCAACATGATGAAGGTTAGATAATCTGAAATATGATGAACGGTTTCTGGACTGAATCATTGAATTAATACTATTAAACATTGATTAAAACATAAAGAGATTCAACTCTTATTTATATAGTTTAGCATTTTCATCACTTTAGCTAAAGGCTTTGCTCTTTAGGGTGGAGAGGTTGTCGAAACACATAAGTCTCTATTTATTTAAATGCTTTGAGAGTTAGGCATAAGCAAGCTTAGCACATTGCAAACCTACAACTCCCCAAAGCCAGCAACGGTTTAAAACCATGACACCATACGTGAAGAATACTCAATAGATGAGAGGGTAAGATCTAATGAGTGCAGAGCCCTACAACTCATAGCAAGGAGCCAATGATCCCCATTCTCTCATATTGCTCTTGAGACTTTATCCATCCTTGGATGTGTTACAACTAATCCAAGAACTCTAAGTCTTTAGATATTCAAGGAAAGTTTTAGGCTGTTATAGTTTTGAAGTGGCTTGCAAAATCTTTATCCTTATAATGCCTGTTCCATTATCAAGCACTATAATACCGTTGGCGTTAGGCTCATATACCTTGGTAATGCTGTATGTAAATGTTTGCCTTGGGACAGATACATAGACATACCAGTAATTAGCCCACCAAACTCCTGCATCATCATGAATATTCGATTTGCTTCCAGTTGACATGTATAGTGTTGCTGATGTTGTAAAGTTACTTGGTGTGTTCTTAGATAATGGGCATATGTAATGTGCTACACAATCGCCGAAGTTATTTCGCTGAGCACACCCACAGAGCCAGCTACCAGCACTTGATGGAGGTGGTATAGGTGCTGAAGGTGTGCCGTAATAAAATACACCATAAGTTCCATATTGATTTGCATTTACCTTCACACCTACCCAATTATTACTCACACTAATCTGAGCTGAATATATACTACCAGGATTTGTATAATCAGGGTCAGGTGGATATCCGTCACCATGCCCATAACTCATGGAAAGCACCTTCCAATTCATGTCATATGTAAGTGTTGTAGTGTTAGCAACAACTATTCTCCATCCATCAAATACTATACTCGTGGTTAACTTTACATTAGGTCTAACAGTTATCGATGAACATCCTTTCTTTGGAAAACAAACAGTTATGGTGATTATAGGATCTTGGAGAAGGGCATCTTCTTTAAACCAGCTACTAGTGTCCTTTATCTGCAGTGAAGACACTTCTTTAAACCACACATAACTTAGATTTTGAGGTACATAAAAAAGTATCCAACTTCTATTAATATCCCAGATATATGTCGGAAGCTCAACCCATTTTCCGATAGTTGTATTGAATGCTATTGCAACTGCATATGAATTTCTAAAAATCGATAAAGGGGCAATATACCATGTACCCGGTTCCAGCCTTATACCTGGAAATAGATATTGCGTTGAGTTGCAAAAGATATTGAGATACTGTGTATATATGCAAAGGCGAAGTGCATCAGAACTAATGTTCTTTGGTAGGGTTTTCACAATTTTACTACCTGTTGGAATAGCAAAGTTATTGTCAATATATGTAAATGTGCCATTATCTTTTAACATTATATAACCTCTTACAATTGATGAGCCATCCCAGTCATTAACTATGAGTACTTGGCTAGCGTTGTTGTTGTAGGGATACACAACAATGAGTTTTTCCTTAAATCTGAGAACATCTTCGCCAGCTTCTCTCCCAGTGTTGATTAGGTAGTTTGTCCATTGTAAAGCAAGTTGAGTAAATAGTAAGGCTATCATAAGCATTACTATAGCAGTAACATATTCCCCTTGACCAATTGTCTGCATATCTCCTCACCTATACACTATCTCAACTCCTAACTCCTGATCATTATAGTCACTGAGCGCAGCCTCAGCATAGAGGATCCTGGTGGAGATAGCACGACACATAGCGGAGGTTACATTGCAGAAGAGTGGCTTTACTGCCAAGGCATCAATATCGAGTTCTATGGGCTTATCTCTACCAGATAAGTAAAGTCTTAGCTTAACATTATAAGCCAAGGGGTTAGATACTAGACATAGGTAGCTACTATTACTTGAACTAACAGTACTAGGACTGGTTATATTCATACCAATCAAGTAGCACATAATTCTAATCTTAGCATTACTTAATGGGGGTTTTGCAATCCCAAAAACACTATTCATATTAATGTAGACAGAGACTCCTATAGCAATACTTAGTGTTAGAATTATCACTACAGCTATGAAGCCTGTTAAACCAGTTGAAAAAAGGTTTTTATTAAAAATACTATTTCTCATCATGCACATCACGCAATGAGCTACATTATGTATGTGGTAGCTGATGCCGCAGCACTGCTCTTGTCATCATATGTCGCTGTGATAGCTACATTTACAAGTGTCCCTACTTGTACTTGACCTCCCTTCACCTTTACTTGCAACACTAATGATCTTTCTTGGCCTGGTGCCAAATTCAGATTAGTACATTGTACTTGTTGTGAGGCTGAGCTACATGTTGAAGATGCAGGATTTACTGGTGTAATGGTGTAGCTTTGAATGTTACCTATAGAGATGTACGTTGATATGTTAGCTATGTTTTTTGTGCCAAGATTCTTAATAGACACTGTTAGGATAAATGTACTTGTATTCACTCTGTTCGCTGTTAAAGATGTTATAACCACTCTCTGTTGTTGTGACATAGACGTTACATAACCTGGTAAGATAGCGAACAACGTAACACCAATGGCTATAGCTATAACCACTCCAAGTACTATTGCAAGCATTTCACTAATTCCTTTATGTAGCATTCTTTTTGTTTTCATCTTAGGTTCCCCAAAATTTTGCATAATTTATAAAGTGTTATAACATTGCCATGGCAGCAAGTGTTAGAAGTGCTTTATACACTTCCCTAGGAAGTTCAAATATTGGTAAACCGTTTCTGACAATTGATGACACTAATGAATAACTTAACATTGAGATCACCATGATTAGCCCTATTATGTTACCTGAAATCGCTATTGGTGGAGTGTAGGGGAGGTTATGCCATTGCAATATTAGAGGCTTTACACTTCTCCATATCCATACCAATATAAATAGGTTGGCCATTGCAAAGAGGTCAAATATGAGCGAAGATCTCTTGAGCAATTCCTCTTGTGTTTTAAATCTGTATAGATACTCATAAGTCATTTGGATGACTTCTTCATCTCCACCACCACATTCATGTAGCAAGGCTAAGTATAGTATTACAAAGTTAAAAATATGTGAAGGTGTTTTCAATCTGTTTACAGCTTCCTCAAAAGTGTATCCAGAATCTATAAAGTCTATCAATTTATTAATTCTCTTCTGGGCGCTTGGCCCCAAGGTTCTGCTTTGCGCAACGAATTTCAGTGCTTTTGGTATTTCTAACCCGTATTTCCTTAGCTCTGCAACATTCTTCAACATTTCTAAGGCAGCTAAGTCAAGTTCCTTAATTTCATTTAAAACTCTGTAACCATTAATGCTAAATATTGTTGCAATAATCCAGCTAAGTACCACCCCTTGAGATCCTAGCATGAAATACAAAAGTGGGATGCTTATAACCATCAGTAATAGTGGCATAACAATATATCGTAATTCAACTCTATCGAGTTTTCTAGGTCTTGTAGTGTATGCTAGTAGACTAAGTATGGGTACTCCAAGAACTGATGCAGCTATTGCCATATCTGGGCTCATTACAGGCATTGCTATAACCAATGTTGGTAAAAGTACAAATATTGCTGTAGATATCTGAAGAACTGTTGTAGCTATTCTCTCACTATAGTTTCTCAGCAACCATTCCTCCTTGGCTAATTCCTCGTTTAAAATTGTTTTTAGCCATGTTACAGTATCCCCACCACTTCTCATTCTCATAGAATAGCCCAACAAAATTCTTTTAAGCCTTTGACTAGGAGTTATCTTAGCACGCTGTATAAATGCTTCCACATATGATGTGAAATATACTAAGGTATCGCGTTGAATTATCTTCAACTCCTTCGATATTGCTGGAAGTAGGTTGATCTTGCTAAGCTTCTCAATCATGTAATGAAGGCCTGCTTTAACGTACTCTACTGAGAGGAGCAATATTATAAACCACTTGAGCTCTACATCTACAGACTTATTATGAGCACTCACATCTAAAATTGGCTTAAGTAGCATAGCTACAAAGAGCACTAAAGGAACCATGGGAGCTAAGGCTAAGCACGCAACCCTGTATTGTATCGAAAAGAAAACTAGGAGTAAGGCTATGGGAAGAGTAATTAAAATCACATTCACCCTCTTCCTAACGCTTTTCTCATTCACATTCTGTAAACTCATTACAACATATCTTCTATATAATTTAATGACATTAACTGAGACATCTGCTGTCCATGAAATAAACGCTGGTATAGCAAAAAGACTCACAATATAAGTACCATATATAGCAGCCTTCAAGGGATTGTATAGCACATCTAAGGGCGATGCAATTCTAATTCTTTCAACATTTTGAAGCAAAACAATAGTCTCTATAACTAGAACAGCTAACGTCACTGCAAAACCAATAAGATAACCCATGTCATATCTATACTTGCTTCCTTCATTATCATCAACATACATGTAAACCCCATAACTACTTAATAACTTAAAAGGTGTACAAACAAACACCTTTAGAAGAGCTCAGACTAAAAGTCTATCCTTTAAAGTAGAGGAAGATTAGAAGATTCTGCCCTATGAATAGAGTACAATAACAATTATAGTAAAATCTATCAATTGTTTCTACATCGAGAAGCTTATAGGCATCATACTGTTTGGAATCATTAATTAAAGCCAATGATATCCACCATTGCATGTCTGATATTCATCACATGCAATGGTCAGGGCAATTCGTTGAGAAGGAGAAGAACGCGAACCCGCAGCTATTTTCTATTGCTTGGCGCCGCGGCCGGGATTTGAACCCGGGTCACGGGCTCGACAGGCCCGCATAATAGCCGGGCTATACTACCGCGGCGCTATTTAGATATTGATGCTTTGAGGCTTAAAAGCTTTATTATAGAGTCTGCTTCATTAAGGTTTGAAGAGAGTACTACGAGTAATTGAGTTGGTGTTAATATGGCTGTAATTGTTTTAGGGGATTGGGATGCTGATGGCTTTGTCTCTGCAGCTGAGATTGTTTTTTCTCAGGAAGTGGTGGGAATATATCCTGTGAAAAATAAATGCATCACTTTTACTTATCCTAGTACACCTAAGACTATATTATCGTTACTGAATAATGTTGCTAGTGTGCATTGTAATGAAAGGGTCTATCTAGTTCTCTTAGATATAGCATTTGCGAATCCTGTTAAAGCGTTTCTTCAGAGTGTTAAGAAGATGAATAGCTATGTCGTATACATAGATCACCACTTACCGACACATTTACAGTATAATACAATAGAAAAATTAGTTGACGAGCTAATCGTTGGTAAAAAGTCTACAGCTTTTCTAACATATACATTGCTAAAATCGCTTGGAATTAAAATGACTGAACGACTGAAGCAATTTATTGATGTTGTATCATGTTTAGAGAGTGGATTAAGGTGTAGAAATACAAAACTTGTACAATTTGTTACGGCGATATCTAAAGCTGTAACGCTGTCAAAAGATGTGATGCTTTGGGAAAAGGTTGTTCGATGGCTAAGTTCACCATTATCGCATATTGCGCTACCTTATAATATGAATGATATCGAAAGATATGTAAAGACCGTTAAAAACTACTGTGATGAGAAAGATATAGCATTGGACCTCGCACCCACAGCTATAAAACTCTTTAATTATCGAATAGTGAAACTTCGTAACCATCCTCAGAACTGCAGATTTTCAGCGATAGTCACATCTCTATATAGAGTACTGAAAAGCCCTGTAATAGTATATAGTGAAGAGAAAAAGCTGCTAGCAGTGAGGACAAGAGATGATAAAGCCTATGCAATATCCATGGCATTATATAAACACAACCTAGTAAGAGATGTGATGGGGCATGAAAGACTGGCTATCGTAAAGTTGAATAAGAATATTGATTTCAATTCTGTGCTTGAAACATTAAGAAAAACTATTACTGAGGTTAGTGGGCCCGCCGGGATTTGAACCCGGGACCACGGGGATCTCCGCCACAAGGTCCCGAGTCGGGCACGGTCTCTCCTCCGTGTACCCCGCATCCTAGCCAAGCTAGACTACGGGCCCAATTCGCATTAACTATGTCTATAATATTCAGAGCTTAAATTCTTATTCTCCCTCATTAAAGCATAAATATGGTTTAGCTGATTAAGTAGTTTGGTGTATTGATGTGGCAAAGAGGAGAAGTAAGTGGCGTAGAACAACAGTAATTATGAAAAAGCTAGCACAAGAAGCAAAGAAAGCGAGAGCGTATCAGAGTATACAGCAATGCCCAGTTTGTGGAGATCCTCACGGATTATCTATAACAATAAAGCTAGATAAAGAGGGGGGAAAGAAGCAGGCCTATGTCAGATGCTCTTCATGTAAATTTGAGTACACATTTGACTCTATCCCAGTTATAGCTGACGAGTTCTGGGTATATTCAAAGCTCTTGGACATGATGCATTCAAGCGCCGTCTCAAAACCTGTATCTGAAGATAAAGCTGAAGAAGAGAAGATTGCGAGCAGTAGAGAAAAAGCATCTGAGGAGGCTAGGGAACTTCATGAAGAGGAAAAGTTGCCAGAGTTTGAGATTGTAGAAGAGGAATAGAGGTCTATAAGCTCACCATATCTTGTTCCAAATAACTTATCATAGAGGCTAATAGCTTCAACTATTGCTACCCACACATTGATCCCGAGAAGAGCGCTCATCTCTATATGCTTATCGTAACCCATATTTGTGATGATGTTCTTGACCTTTTCTAATACATCCTTCTCAGTCTTATCCACCTTATTAAGTACTATGATTATTTTATCTCTCCCAACAAGCCCTTTAACACTATCTAAAACTCTGACCTGTTGTTCAAGTGTATAGTAAGAATCTTTTGAAACATCTATAATGTATATCACAACAGCTTTTAAGTGTCTCAGAGCTGCTACAGCTTTTCTCTCAATTTCGTTCATTTCTTCAAGTGACCTATCTAAAATGCCTGGCGTATCCATTATCTGGATTACCACATCCCCGAACATTATATGCCCTATAATCACATTTTTTGTTGTAAATGGATATGGGGAGGTCTTCGGTTTTGCTGTTGAGACCTTGCTTATAAAAGTTGATTTTCCGACTTGAGGCATCCCTGAGACTATTATCAGTGGTTTTTCAAAATCAATGCATGGTGTACTATGTACGATATAAGAGATGTCCTTTGTTATTGGCAGTGTCTTGACCTTCCTCTTTATTACTGAAAGAGCCCTTCCCACGAACTCTATTGAAATCCTCTTAGCATTTATATCTCCTTCCAAAATCCTTTTTCTGTACTCTTTCCACATATTAGAAATTATCTTTACAGCTTGCGATGCTTCTCTTCTTAACTTATCATACATGTTATTTGTTGCTAACTCTAGTAATTCAGCATAAAAGGGGCTTAGGCTATTTATTGTTGGAAGCCTGGCAATTCTTCCAAGAACTGTTACAATGTATTGAAATGCTTTTTCAGCCTTTACCATATATCGAAAAGCTACTCTCTTACTGTGATCTCGAAATGAAGAGGACTTAGGTATCCTTACCCTTTCCTTATATATTTCTAATACTCTCTTTCTTAGAACATCGTAAGACACTGCTGGGACATCTAAATAATCATGAAGGCATATCGCCCTTCTACCACTATTCATAGCAGTACTACCTTTATTCCTCTCCTATTTCAGTGGTCGTGGTTCTGTCATGAAATTCCACACCGCGGGACTCGTTCATCATCTATAGTAAAATATGTGACACAGATTTATATTTAAAATAAATCTAGGTATCCTCAAAATCTAGTCTCTACTTTCTAAAGGGTCGAAGAGCTTTTAGTGAGTGATTGTGGTTCTTCTCATCTCTTCAAATTCACATACACAATCTGCATTTTGCTGGAAGTAGGGGACATCAAAACCCTGCTCTACTAATACATAGAGACAGAAAGATATTTAGATACCAAACTTATAAACCTTTCACCCCACATCAAAACAAGACCATCAGTTGTGTATTCCTTTAACATATTATAGGTGTTTTAGTCATTTTCTGCATTTGACAAATATGACATTTAATGAACTAAGTGGGGAATACCCTACTTCTCCATCTAAATCTGTTAGAACTCTATATAAGCACCATCCACTTCTATAAGCGAGTTTATTAAGTTCATCTAAGCTATAGAGATGTAGCTCGAAGTGCGAATCCCCTATAAACATTAAGTTATTTTGGCTTTTTTCATAAAAATCTTGTCTTATTAGAACATTGCCTGTTGCTGGATTGTAGAGCATTTTCTCTATTACTACAACATTGTCGTATTCATAAACCTTTCTAGTCAATCCAAAGAAATATTGATGCAGCACCATGTATTCTTTGCTTATGGCGTCAGCTATGATCAATGCTGCTCCATCTGTCGTTATGTTGTAGGCTTCTGAAAGTATTTTGCTATCTATATTCTCGTCATAATAGCCTATTACTGAAGACCAGACGAATATTACTGATGAAAATGGCTTATAGTTACTAGTGCACTTCTCCATTTCTCTAGCATCACAAACTATAAAATTTGCTCTTCCTTCAACATTCTTCTCCTTAGCTCTTCTATTTGCAATATTTATATACGTTGGGGATATGTCTATGCCTATAACCTCAAAACCTATTTCTGCTAATGGTATTGACACTCTTCCTGTACCACAGCCTACATCAAGTAGTTTACCCTTATCATAACCTAGTGTTATTAATTGTCTTGCTATTCCACGAGCTATTTTCCTACCTCTCTCCATCATTACCTTAGAGTCCATTATTAGTCTAAATAGTTCTCCTTTTACAATGAAGTATTCTCGGATTTTTTCGTCTACATCCTTCACGTTATATCCAACCTTCCAAGTATAACACTTTAAAGTATTAAACTTAAAAGACTAATAAGATTGTAGTATAAGTTGACCTATTGAGCTGTGATGTTGCTGTGAACAGGAGGATTGTGTGGCCAAAAATAAAACGCTTTTATTGGTGTCCATATTGTAATGTACCTCTTCTAGAGCCTACATGCCCTATCTGCAAATCTAAGGCTATAAGGATACCTCTTTCGGATCCGGGAGATGCTAGGATTGCTCTTGAAAGAGATTACAACATTTTGAGGAATGCTTATATATATGAATTCTCTACTGAAAGAGGTATTGAATCTCTAGTTGGAAATTCTGTAGCTCTTTTGAACAAGGCACCTTACTATGATGAAATGAAGGAGGTTTATGTAGATGGTGTACAAGTAGGCCGTTTATATTATGACCCTTTTCTAAAAACATGGAGGTTTAGACTTTCAAAAGTAGGTGCTCTTAGAGTCCTAGATGTTGATAAGGATGTGATTGAGAAGATTGCTGTTGAGAAGAAACATTATAATCATATGGATGTAATCCGCACAGATAAAGAGATTGATGAACATAAACAAGTTCTCTTAATAAATGCTTCAGGTAATATTGTTGGTTTGGGATATTCTAGGGGAAAAGGCAGGATAATGGTCCATAGTTGGTGGGGTGAAGGAGACCCATTCAAAGGCTTTGAAAGAAAATCAGAATTAATCGATGTAATTAAAGTCAATAGCGAGTACATGAATATCGTAGAAGCAAAGGCTAAGAAATTCGTTGCATTAACTGCAGAAAAAATTAGCAAACCTCTTATAGCCTCCTTTAGCGGTGGCAAAGACAGCCTTGTTGCATTACACATTGCACTTTCCTTAGGATTAGAGCCTATAGTGTTGTTTAACAATACCAGTATAGAGCTTCCCGAAACCGTTGATACTGTATACAGAATTACAGCTCAGTATGGTCTTAAACTTATTGAGGCATCTGCAGGTGACATGTTCTGGAGGTCTGTATACGAATTTGGCGTGCCTGGAAGGGATTATAGATGGTGTTGCAAAATATGTAAACTTACCCCACTAGCACGTACTGTTAAGAATTCATGGCCTTTAGGAGGTCTTAATATTGTTGGTCAAAGAGCCTTCGAGTCTCTAGATAGGGCTAGAAGCCCTTCACTATGGAGACTTAGATGGGCTCCACAATTGATAAACATATCTCCGATAAATGAGTGGTCACAATTTGAGGTATGGTTATATATACTCAAGCACAAGTTATATGTAAATCCACTCTATTACATGGGATACGAACGTATAGGATGCTTCATGTGCCCTGCGTCAACTCTTGCTGAACTAGCCCTTGTCGAGCAAACGCATTCAAATCAATGGTCGCAATGGCTTAGCGTCTTGGAGTACTGGAGAAACCGCCTAGACTTACCAAAGGAATGGATAACATATGGTCTGTGGCGCTGGAATGCCCCAGCAAGGTATAGAACTATAATGGCGAAGAGATTAGGTGTTGAGCAACGTGTTAATGACTGGAGAAAATCGTTTAATGAGATGGCAAAACCTAGGATCAGGAAAGTAATTAAAAATGAAAACGCTGTTTCGATATACTTCGAAAACAAAGTTGAATATGAATTTATAGAAAAACAATACACCATAGTAAACCCAGTGAGCTTTAGTAGATGTGCTACAGGCATTGTTTTACATTACAATGGCTCGTACATCATCATTAATGATGACGAAATAGTCTTGAAACTGAGTAAAGAGGAGGATATTGAGAAAATTGTTGATGTTCTTAAACTTATGTACAGATGGGAGCTATGTGTTGGGTGCAGATCCTGTGAAGTTAATTGCCCTACACATGCGATAAAAGTAATTGAAAAAAATGGCAAAACCAGGCCAGAGGTTCAAAAACCATCAACATGTATTAGATGCAAGCTTTGCTTGTATAACTGTCCAATAAGTGAGGTATATGTAGAGCACATCATTGTACCACTACTTTTTGATAATACTGAGGCATGGAGGAGAAAGTCAAGAGAACATCATAATGAGGTGCTTAAGAAGATTAAAAACTTCATCAAGCTTCAGATAACCAAAAATACAGCACCTCGAAAAACTCAGGACAAGAGCTTTGAAATACCTTCATTAACTGATTTCCTCTCTTTGGATCAATAAGGTACAGAGGGGCTGATATGAAGCTTAGTCGTAGATTTTTAGATGAGGCAAGTAAAAGTGTAGAGCCTATACATGCTCAAGGCTTTTTCTATGTATCTCGTGACTATATCTCCTACTACTTGGTTTTTGATTATTATGATCCTTTGGAATACTATAATACTATTGCAAGTGATGAGCAGCTCTTCGATGCCGAGGTTTCAAAGCTTTGGGCAAATATGCAGCAATTTTTAGATAGTGAAGTTGTTAAAGTAAATGACGTTAAGGTTTCACCTAAAGTTGTTATGATAGATATTGGATTTCGAAAAAACAAGAAAAACCCCTACATAGTTTTCTTAATAAGGTTTAAGGCTCCGATAAAAACGGGTAAGAACATTTATGAAAATGTTTATGAAAGCGAAGTCGTTGAATACGATTATGTAGCTTACTGGGTATTTCCACCAGGCTCAAAAATACTAAGAGTAGATTTTGGTGTTGGTGAAGAAGAATGGGATGTTGTAAAAAGCAACGTATTAGCTATATATGGTCGAAGGGGAATGAAAACTAGTGGCTATGAACTTATAGAATTTGAAATCGTGGAATTGCCATGATGGGAAAAGCTATTGGAAAAAACAGCGCTAAATCTGAGATTTTGAGAAAAGCCATGCATATGGTATTAACTCTATTACTATTGATACCTCTAACACCATTCTATCGAACTATCTTCAGTTATTTCCAACAATTTTCTATAGATCCTACACTTCTAACTTATTCTATTCTTCTATTCATATTCTCTCTAATTAATAGTATTCAAATAAAGTTACCTCACATCGAGGAAACTATTGCGAGCATATCTAGAGAACATAGAAAGAGATTTGTAGATTATATCAGCGAAAACTTTGCCAATACATCTCTATCTGAATTTGTAAAAGGAATTGAAAAGATTATAAGTAAGTATGAAAATCAGCTATTAGCATTTATGAACATTATTGAGAGAGACTATGAGAAGAAGTATGGTTATGTAAGTGTAACCTTTGCCTTAATTTCAGTTTTTCTAAGCTACACACTATGGAAGGACTTCACATATGTTGGAATATTGGCGCTGTCCATTGTAGATGGGCTTACGTCCCTCATTTCGACAATTGACAAAAGAAGCAAAAAAATATTTAAACATACTCTATTTGCATACGCCGTTGCTATAATGGCTTTTTCAATACTCACTTATCTTATAACTCACAAACCCTTGCTAAGCATTGTCATATCTATAGTAACTGTTATTATAGAAATGATAAGTCCTGAAGATAACTTAACACTCCCACTTTTAACCACAACACTCTTTAGCATTTTGAACAACATGATGTAACTCAAAATTATTACAGCTAAAAGCTTGTCATTTATGGCTGGGGGAAGGCATATTGATGTCGAAGACCTATTCTCAGAACAAATGCGAATAGAAAAGTTTATTAACTCTACGTATTCTGATTCTTGAAATAGTTGTGGTCATCTTAATTATATCATCATCTACACTTATTTTGTTAAGGTGAGTGCTATGAATGGAGGTGAGGTGCAACAAGAACTAATAGATATTGAGTTATTCAGAAAAGTTGATCTTAGAGTTGGTGTAGTAAAACAGGCAGAAAAAGTTATAGGTTCAAAAAAACTCCTCAGGCTATTCATTGATATAGGTACTGAAGTTCGTCAAATCATAGCAGGGCTTGCTGAGTGGTATAAACCTGAAGAGCTTGTAGGTAAGAAAGTTGTTGTGGTAGTTAACTTAAAGCCTAAGAAGCTAATGGGTTATGAGAGCCAGGGAATGCTTTTAGCAACGTGTAATCAGGGAAAGCCTCTTCTCGTAACTGTTGAGGGCGATGCTAAGCCAGGTTCAAAGATATGCTAAGTATTCTATGCAATACTTAAATATCAGTTGCAACTTTTCGTGGTTTAAACCTCTGTGAGTCTGGGTGATAACATTATCTACAGCACTGTCCATTAAGGATAGGTATAATCCTATTGTTGTAGAGAGGTGGGTTTTGGAATTCTGGAGAAAGAATAATATATATGAAAAGGCTAAAATAGCATCTTGTTTAAGCAATGAGACAAAGTTGTTCAGGTTTTTAGAGGGACCTCCTACTGCTAATGGCTTTATGCATGTGGGCCATGCTAGGGGGAGAACCTTTAAGGATGTTATGCTTAGATATTATAGAATGAAAGGTTTTTGTGTATGGGATCAGGCTGGCTGGGATACCCAAGGATTGCCAGTAGAGTTAGAAGTGGAAAAAAACTTGAAGTTCAAATCAAAGAAGGATATAGAGAATTATGGAGTTGATAAATTTATTTTTGAATGCCAAAAGCTTGTCGATTATTACATCACTCATTGGAGAACTGCAAGTGAAAGGTTAGGGCTATGGCTTGATTATAATAATGCTTATGAAACTAGACACCCCAAGTATGTAGAGGCTGTTTGGAGCTTTTTAAAGCAGATGTGGGAAAAAGGCTATCTTTATGAAGACTACAGAGTTATCCCGGTATGCCCAAGGTGTGAAACAGCTTTAAGCTCTCATGAAGTTGCTTTAGGTTATAAGATTGTAAAAGATCCTAGTCTTTACTTCAAAGTAAAACTTGTAGATGAAGATGTGTACTTAATTGTATGGACTACAACTCCCTGGACAATAATATCTAATGAGGCTTTAGCTGTGCATCCTAACGAGAGATATGTTAAGATAAAGGTAGGGTCAGAGTATTGGATTGTTGCAGAGAAGAGATTAAAACCATTTCTCATTGAGATAGGAATAGATAATGTTGAAGTAATAGAGGTCTTCACAGGTTCGCAACTCTATAATAAGGCTTACATACATCCATTATTAGAAGAGGTGCCTGAGCACTACAAACACGAGCCACCAAACCACAGAGTATTGATAGCAGAATGGGTGAGCATGGATGATGGAACAGGCATAGTCCATATAGCACCAGCGCATGGACCCGAAGATTTTGAGCTGGGGAAGAAACATGATCTCACAGTCTTTAAACCTATTCATAAGAACGGTTTGTTTACTAAAGAGGCAGGAAAGTATAGTGGGAAGTGGTTTAAGAATGCCAATAAAGAGGTTGTAGAAGATCTAAAGAGAAAAGGTCTGTTAGTGCATATTGGTGAAATAGAACATGAATACCCACATTGCTGGAGGTGTGAATCGCCATTAATGTATTATGCTGATAGACAGTGGTTTCTTAAGATAGACCCGATAAAAGATGCTATGCTTCGTGAAAATGGCAAGGTATTATGGTACCCTGAGTGGGCTGGGAAAAGATTTGAAGATTGGATAAAGAATGCTAAGGACTGGTGCATATCTAGAGAGAGATTCTGGGGCACGCCATTGCCTATATGGACATGCCCTAACTGTGGATTCAGAATAGTTTTTGGTAGCATAGAAGAGCTCGAAAACACTGCAAGTCTAAAACTTCAGGATATACATAGGCCGTGGGTAGACAACGTATATGTGCCTTGTCCAAGATGTGGTTCTAAAATGTATAGAGAGCCATTTGTTGTTGATGTGTGGATGGATAGCGGTATGGCACATACAGCAGCACTTCACCAGATAAATAAAGAGCACTTATTCAAAGATTTATTCCCATATGACTGGATAACTGAGGCTATTGATCAAACCCGTGGGTGGTTCTATACACTTTTGTTTACAGCAATGAGTCTCTATGGAAGATCTCCGTACAAGTCAGTATTGTGCCAAGGCCATGTATTAGATAAGCATGGTAAGAAGATGAGCAAGAGCAGAGGTAATGTAATATGGGCACTTGACTCTATGGAAAAGTGGGGAGCTGATGCAGTTAGGCTATATCTGACATCTAAAGCTGCTCCGTGGGATGGCATAAATTTTGATCCTGATGAGGTAGCAGACATTATCTCTATTCTTAACATTCTATGGAATTCTGTAAACTTTGCAGATATGTATATGAGTCTCGACAAGTGGAGTGCGAGTAACTTATACCTAGATTTACAGCATATACAACCTGAAGATATTTGGATAATTTATGAACTGAATAAAGTTATTAAAACTATTGAGAGTTCTATAGATAAAGGTGAGTTGCACAGCGCTACTAGAGCAATACTTTCCTTTATTACTGAGTCTTTGAGTCATCGTTACATAACTGTTATACGTCCTAGGGTTTGGATTGAAGGAGAAGCACCTCAAAAGAGGGCTGCCTATGCAACACTCTTCTATGTGCTTACAACGTTATTCAAAATTCTAGCACCTTTTGCACCATTTATATCAGAGTATCTATATAATGCCTTTACAAAGAAGTATGATCTTCAGCATACAGTTGAAAGTGTTCACTTAGAAAAGTGGCCAAGCATACCACAAGAATTACTAGATGAAAAAGCATGGCATATTGTAAACTCCCTCTTTACAGCATGTGATGAAATATTGACGTTACGGGCCAAACAGGGTATAAAGAGAAGATGGCCATTAAAACGTGCCTGGATAAGAACTAGTGAAGAAAATGCAAAGTATGTAAATAGAGCGAGGCATGTAATGGAGATCTATGCTAATATTAAATTAGTAGATGTCGTTACAGATGTTCCAAGTGGTGATACTATTGCTAAAGTACTAGAAAAACCTTTTGAAGTATATGTTGATACAAGTATTGATAGAGAAATTATGTTAGAGGGTCTTGCAAGAGACTTCATAAGGAGACTACAAGTGCTTAGAAAAGAACTAGGCTTACCTGTTGACTACATGCTAAAGGAGGTAGTAGTATATACTTCACAGCAATCTGTACTCGAAGCATTAGAAAAGTATGGTAATTACATAAAAAGTGAGGTAAGAACCCAAAAACTAACATTAGCTATAACAAAGCCAGAAAATGCTAAGCAATGGATTATCGAAGATTATGAGGTGTATGTCCAGGTAATCACTTAGAAAGCGTAATGATGATGATAATATACAGAATGCCTGAAAGCTTAAGAGAGAGACTAGCGAAACCCTACCTATACAACTCGTCATTAATCTTTGTGCAAGGTCCTAGAGAGTATGTAGCATTTTCTTTGAGAACGCTGCTTTACAGCTCTCTCGACGCAGTACATGTTGTTGGGGATTATACTTGCGAAACGTTTTTGCACTACATTGGTGTGCCTCGTCTCTGCGTAATTGATGGCAATATAATGAGAAGCCCCTTCAATATCTCTCACATTACCAGATATTTTGAGTACGTCTTTAATTGTGTCAATCCTAGGGGGTCTATTTCAATGGATTGCATTAAGAAATTGCAAGACGCTTTATCTCTCTATAAAAGTCTTGTAATTGCTAAAGGTGAAGAAGACCTTTTATCACTAGCGCTAATGATGTATCTACCGGCTGGTTATATAGTTTATGGCATACCTAAGAAAGGTGTTGTAGTGGTAGATGTTTCCAGTACAAAAAGCGAAACAATAAATCTCTTCTCTCAGTTCTCCTTAGCCATATTGACCCCCTCATCATTATAGAGAGATGAAGCCTTCCTTCAATGGATTCGCTGATTCCATTCTCATCTGGTTCAGAACATAGACTCAAACATTTCTTGTCATCACACCTTAAAAAGGTGGAGCTTCAGCTATAATATAAAGATATAATTCTTGAAACTATATTCGCATATAATGTGACACTTAATAAATATAGCTTTCATAGAGGTTTTATTTAATGTCTAATAGAGAGGTGCTGGTGGGTCTTGTAAAGAAGTTTCGTATTAGTGTAAACAAGTTAGATGATTTTTGTTACGAAATATATTCTCTTTTTAGGAACTATGCATTATCCATGGCCATAGAAAGACCTTCCTGTTCCAGAATCGTCGTTTTGGGTAAAGATTTTGAGGTAAGACTTCACATATCTCATGACAGTGAAAGTGTCTTAACCTTGTTCTTTACCTTATTGCCTGAAATGAGTCACGCTACAGAGGATTTAGAAAGAAAATTGGTGTTGTTATTTAGGACGCTCTCTTCAATGATTATAACTAGTAGTGAACCTACGGTAATCGTGCGTAGTGTTGTATTCTCTCCTATCAAATCAATTAATCATCTCACAGCCTCATTAACGAGAATGGGTATAGTTTTGGAGAGCATTGACAAAAAATTTATAAATGATTTTGAGATCTTAACATTGAGAGGATTTTATATAGGTGAAAATCTGAAGAGGTATTCTATTATGTTTTCCTTAATAGCTGGTGAGAGAAGTGAGCTCAGCATGACTGTAGAAACAAGAATTAGTGAAGAACTTTTGCTTAATCTTAACATGTTTTTGAACTATGTAAAGAAAATATATGATTTTATAATTGATTTAGAAAATTACCTAATTAATAGTGATAGAATCTAATAAATTTGATGTGATGTTCTATGCATGAATGGGCTCTTGCAGAGTCCATAATCTTAACCATAGTGAATGAAGCAAAAAAAGGTAAGAGATATAGTTTTGATACAGAGGTTGTTGTTGGAGAGCTGCAATCAATAGATTTTGAGACTCTCGAATATGCTTTACGTGAACTAAAAACAATTGCAGAACAGGAACACAATATTTCAATAAAGTTGAAGATATCTAGGGAACGGGCACAATTTAAATGCAGTAGATGTGGCTTTACATGGAGATTAGCAGATATTGAACTAGCTGATGACATGAAGGAGGCTGTGCATTTTGTTCCAGAGGTTATTCATAGCTACATGCAGTGCCCTAGATGCAAATCACATGATTTTGAAATAGTTAGTGGTAGAGGAGTGTATGTGAGGTTTATTTAGAATGACTGCGATAGACCCCAGAATTGCTGGCATGAAGAGAAACTTAGAGAGGTTTAAGCTGATACTTCCGGTAATGAGTCCTAAGGGTGGTGTTGGAAAAACTTTTGCTACAGCTCTGCTTGCTCATATACTAAGTCGTAAGTATGAGTGTATTTCGCTATTTGATGCTGATTTAACTAATCCAACTTTGCATGTAGTACTAGGTCTAAATGCCAAGAATATGAAGATTATTGAGGAAAGAGGTGTAAAACCTGTTAAGGTGAATGAAAGACTAGAGTTAATGAGTTTAGCACTATTTGTGGATGAATACTCTATACCACTTAGAGGCAAGGATGTTGAAAATGTAATTAAAGAGCTGCTCGCTGTAACTAGGTGGAGTGGTAGAATATTACTCATAGATACCCCACCAGGATTTTCAGACACCCATTTAGAACTTCTGAAAATACTTAGCTCAGTGAGTAAAAGCCTCATTATCTTAGTTACAACACCTAATTATATTGCCTTAAAATCTATTGAAAGAGGCGTTAAAATATTGTTATTAGAGTCTGTGAAGCTAGCAGGGATTCTAGGTAACATGTGCGTAAGTACTGAGGATGAGTTTAAAATAGAGTCCATGACCCATAGATATGGGATAATGTATCTAGGTTGCATTCCATATGTAGATAGAATTGAAAATTATTTTGGATTAAATTTAGCAAACATGCTTAAGCATGTTGAGCATCTTTACAATAACATTGTAAAGAGCATAGATAACTTTACTGGTGTATAGAGACATGATAAAACTTTCCGTAACTGAAGCTTGTAAGTACATAAAGAAACTGCTTTCAATAAACTATGCTCTTGTCTGTGTAGGAACATATCTAAGAAATGATGATGCAGCATGTCTAGAACTTTGTGACAAACTTCAATATGCAAACACTTTCTCTAATATCATAAAATGCGAATTTGGTTTAGAGAACTGCATTAACGAGATTTCACAGCGAGAAATTGAGGGTATATTAATATGCGATGCTGTTATTTCAAATTCTTTAAAGCCAGGATCTATTGTAAAATTTGATCTAAGAGACATCGATGAAAATATTGGGATCATCTCTACACACTCAATTCCTCTAACGTATGTAATTGCTATACTCAATGAGATGAATAGAATTAAAAATATTGAGATGTTAGGCATAGTTGCACATGATTTAAGCGTAGGTATGCAACTTAGCAAACCCGTTAAAAACAGTGTTGATCAACTATATAAATGCTTAAGAGATTAAGTGAGCTGTTACTGAAACGACGATAAGTCTAAATACCTGTAATTTCTTAGATGATCCGCTTTGCGGTGGCTCAGATGGGGGAGCCCGTGGCGTTGGGCTCGACAGCAGCCCATGAACCCACAGTGATTGCTAGAGTCCTGTGGGCGAGGTGGAAGCCCCTAGATGCAACGAATAAACATAAACAAATGAGAATGAACATCTAGGGGCAAACGAAAATATGAGGTTTAGATTAAGCTATAATTTTTGATTATATTACAAAACTTATTATTAATGCTATTACTGATGGGATCAATGCGTATTTAATTATCTTATTTATTGCTTGATCAATTCTAAATCTGCCAAAAGCTCCTCTAATTAATGATACTATAAATAGTACCACTATATATTTAGCTAGTAGAGTCAAAATACCTTCTACGCTAAGATGGTTAAATGGTGCTGGCCCTCCTAAGAATATATATACTATGGCTAGTACTAATACAGTTATTTCCATATCGTGAAACAGCCTAAAGAAGGCGTATACAGGTCCTGAAAATTCAGTTGCGAAACCTGCGATAAGTTCTTGTTCTGCTTCTGGTATGTCAAAGGGTTTTAGCATAACTTTGGATTGTATTGCTATAATTGATGCTATTATGGATATTGCAAGCAAAATTAATGTTATTATGTAGCTTCCCATATTAATATTTATGCCAGTCCAAAGCCTGCTTACAGCAATCGAAGTGTAATATACTGAATATGGTGGTAGCTGAGAATATTTCCTAGCTATGATATTCATTGGCACAAGTATTGATGCTACTAATGTTGGTTCAGTAACTATAGCCAATGCGATTGCTCTAGAAACTCCAGCGATAACGAAAGGATTCGGCCATGCTAATGAAATTATTATGAGTGAAAGAAAAGGCCATAAAATAGTTAAGTATATGAATATAATTACATCATAAGATGCTATTAGGCGCAATGGCGATATTGGAAAGAGAAGCAGTGTTACTGTCAAAGCACCTATGCCTATAGCAACACCCATCACAGCTAATAATGGACTTGAATACCTCTGCTCTACATATCTTTTAACCAACAACAATTTAAAGAAATCGGCAAAGGGTTGCAAAAGTCCTATTGGCCCTACATATGCAGGGCCCATCCTATTTTGCATTCTTGCCACGCTTTTCCTTACAAACCATTCCGTAAAGAGAGATATCGCTGAAAGGGCAGCCAACCCTGGAAATATAAATAATGAAAGGAGTGCGTATCCTATCATAGTTGCGATCTCCATTGCCTACCACCCATAGAGCACAACTAGTATGGAGACCATTATTGCCAGTGTCATTAAAAATCCATACCACATACTCATATACCTCAACCAATCAAGCACATTCCCTGTGTGAAGAGAGTTAATGAGATAGTTGTAAACATTTCTAAAAACCCTTTTTAAAACAGCCCAGTAAAGAGCATCTGACGAAGGAAACTTTAATGTCAATATGCTTTCATGTTCTCCACCTATATACATAACTATAGCATCTTCTGACATGCTTCCCTCTTTCTTAGCTACAGCTTTAAATATTATTGTTATTAATGCTATTAGTATGGCAATAAAAGAGCTGGTTAAGAGCATTAATGTTATGGGATTTAAAATTATTGTTAAGGCCATTTAGGACCCCCTTAATAGATTTAGATATGAACTTACAAAATCTCGGAATGTTGCTATATAGCTATTATAATTTACTAAGGACTCTGAAGCCTTTATCAATACACTGTAAAAGTCGATATATAAAGCAATTGAAATTGCTATAGTCATAGCCATTAATGTTACTAACACAGCTTTGCTTTGCAAAGCCTCTCTAAACCTCTTCTCATATCCAGGCTTTGTACCGAATGTAATGAGCAACAACTTTGCATAGCCCATTAATGAAATAGCTGTTACAAGTACAACAAGCCAGGCAATAATTGGTTGCCCTACAGATAAGTAAACCTGGTATATGTAATACTTGCTAAAGAACCCTGCAAAAGGTGGTAACCCTATGAGATGAAGAGCGCCTATGACTATAGCTGTGCCTGCTATAGGCGCTGTTTTTCCAAGTCCATAAAGTGCATTAAGATCACTACTATCTAAGTTATTACCTCTCATTATAGAGCCTATGGATAAAAATAGTGTTGCTTTACCTATAGAGTGATTAATTATGTGCAACAGCATTGCCATTAATCCTATTCTGAGAACATCTATAGAATTCGTGAATAATCCTATAGATAGCGCTATATATATAAAGCCAATATGATTTACAGTGCTGTAAGCTAGCAGCCTTCTTGCATCTCTTTGTATAGCCATCATAAAAGCTCCTACTAATGCAGCTAAGATACCTAGCACTAAGAGAGCACCAAGAACAACTGTTCTTAGCTTCGCAAGTTCAGGAATTATGCCGAGACCAAATATTGTGTATAGAAATCTTGCAATTATATAGATTGCCGTAGCTTCAGTAAAACCTGCAAAACATGCTGCAATAACTGGTGAAACAGAGCTATAGACATCTGGTAGCCAAAAGTGGTTTGGAAATAGGGCGGACTTAAATGTAAAAGGCCATAGCGTGAAAACAAGGGCAACAGCTGTTGCTGCAACTATATTTCCAAATATGCTACTAAATGGCGTTAATGATGCTTTATTTCTGGCCATATAAGCAAGGTCTGCCATATTCAATGTACCATATGCAGCATAATAAACTATGGTAGCTACGAAATATAGTGATAAGGCGACAGCCCCCAATAGAGTGTACTTTAGACCCGCTTCTAAAGAGTATCTGTTAGATCTGTAAAATGAAATCAGGGAATATGTTGATAGAGAGAGCACTTCTACCATGACAAACAAGTTAAATATATCACCAGTATATATGCATCCAAATACCCCTGCAAGAAGCCCTAGAAGCAATACATAGTATGTGTAATGAATTCTGGAATCAGATGTAGAGTACCAGTTATCGTATATAACTATTAGTAATGCTATGAAAGCCACAAAGAGTGCAAATAAGGAGTTGAATAGATCTATTTCATAAGCTATACCTATTGGTGGAGGCCAGCCTCCAAATGGATAAAGTATTGGTTTACCTTCTCTGTACACATTTACAAAAATTATTGCTGAAAGAATGAAAGCTATTAAGGTAACTGCTATTGTGAAGACACTGAAAAACTTTATTCTCCTTATGAAAAATGAGAAGAGGGGTAATGCAAATGCTGCTGCTATCATCATAAGTGGTATGAATCCGTATATAGGGCTTATATATTGTACCATACTTGTATCACCCCTAGTCAAACACCTTCCTCGCAAAAATTTCAAAAATGTATGATATAGCCTTTCTAGCTCCTTCAGGTTCAGGTGTAGTAACATCTATCCAATTTACATAGAAGTACTTCTTAGAGGGGTGAACATATACTACTACAGTACCAGGCGTATTTGTGATAGAGTTTGCTACAGCCAAAATGCTGTAATCTGATGACACATCTATAGGCACTTTTACTATACCTGGATTTATTGGCATTTTAGGATTGAGAATTCTCTTGGTTACGTCATAATGAGCTAACACTTCTGCAACGAAGAAATAGTGCAAAGCATATGCTAATCCCCAAAAATATCTCCATACTTGAGTAAATTTATGTACATTAGTAACGACTATGGATCCAAATACAGCGCCAATAATTATTGCTCCTATAATTCCTGTAACAATATCAAAGTGCGTAGCAGAACCCGTGAATATTATGTACACTATGAATGCAAGTATAGCTACAGGTATAGCTCTAGTAACCCTAGACGCCATATTTACCCCCTCATTCTTACAATTTTCCTTATGTCAAGAGTTCCAAAAAGTCTATAAGTTTGTAGTGCGAGAAATACAAGAAATAGCATGACTGCAAGACCTATTACAACGCCTGTTAATACCAAGGCTGGTGGCACAGGGTCTACAGCAGTTGACGCGAATTGGCTGATGTATTCTGACGAAGGTTGCCATGTCGTCATTATTGGTATTACTGGGTAGGGCTCTGCTTTTCTAAAACCAATGAGTATGGAGTAGACATAGATACTATCTCCGAATATTGACAATGCAATGATTTTCTTTATCACATTAGGTCTTACAAATACTCCATAAAGAGAGATCACAATGTTTACAAGTATAGCTACATAAGTTACTGTAAATAGGTATGTTCTCACATCTATCACTCTACTTCACCTCTAATAACCTCCATAACATTTTCTTCGGGTATGGACAAAAGCAGAAATAGTATAGCAAAGCCCATAACAACAGCCAAAAATTCTGATGTATTGAAGATTAGCAGTGTACCTGAAATGAGGTTACCTCCAATTTCATAAGGCAGACCTATTTGTGCTATAACTTTGGGTTGATTTTGAAATATATAAGCCTGTTGACCTGTTAGAAATCCAATTATGAGAGTTATTGTGGCAGCAAGTATTATACCTATAAGCCCTATAATTCTCAAGAGTATTGCTGTATTTATCTTGAAGAATCTCGCAGCGAAATATACTGAAAATATGAATATCAATAAGGAAACGGTAACGGCTGCTGTAACCCCTCCTTGGAAGCCTCCACCAGGCGTTAAATGACCATGGAGCGCTATGGAGACTGCAACAATCAATATCATGGGGACCATTATTCTTGTCGCCATTTTTCCTATGATTGACATCCCCATAGCCTCTTCTTTAAACATCTTCTTAGGTATCTCAATGTATCTTGCTAGTGCTAGTGCACCAATTATGGCTAAGTACATAACAGATGTCTCAAAGTATGTATCCAAACCTCTATAATCCCAGACTATAGCTGTGACAGATTCTGGTGACATTGCGCTGAACATTCTATTCCACCACAGAGTTGTATTTAAGAACCATCTGGCTAGAGTTCTTATATCAGTACTGGGAAATATTGCAAATGTTATTGCATGTGATAATAATAGAAGATACCCACTTATGAGCGTAAATATGACGACTAAAGTCAATATAATTGTCGAAGTAGTTTTTGATATACCTGTTACATCCTCGTATTTCTCCGTCTTTTTAACGGCTATTATGAGTATTGCAGGTAAAAGACCTACAGACACTGGTATGTACACCAATACTATGTCAGGTACCATTAAGAGATAGAATATTAGTGCATAGAAAGTGCTTTGAATCGCCGAATAGAGCACGGCTTTAATTAAATCTTTTTCAATAATTGCAAGATATACAGAAATTGTGGAAGCTAGGGCTGTTATTGACAGTACTAGGTATGGAATAAGTTCATATAGCTCACTCATGTACCTCACCTTTCCTTATATCCTCTTCCAAAGCATCCACAACCTTAGGCTGCAAAACAGCTGCTTTAGAGAAGTACGCTGCTTTTGCAAGAAGATGTGAACCTACTGGGGCTAGAATGAGTAGAAATACTGCTGCTACGAATCCTCCCCCAGCTAAGAAGAATCTGACATCACCAAGCTCTTCAAATGATAGTGCTAATAATGAACAACCTATTATAGGGACAAATGAGCCTCCTATAGCAGCTATTGTTGCTGCATGTAGTCTTACGAAGAAGTTTGGAAATCTATTCATACCCATACCTGCAACAATTTGACAGAAAGCCCCTATGCCAATAAGTATGTAGCCTATTACAGTTAGTACGAAATCTATTGGGCTCACGAACTATTCACCTAACTCCTTCTTCTCCAAGTACTTTGACATATATACATCTAATGCATAAATCCATAATGTTAAAACAATTGCACAGGCAATAATTAATGGTGATTGGAGATAAACGCTGAAGATAACTAATAGAGCTGCAAGTGCATAACCCAAGCAATCTATTGATAGAACTGTATCAGGTATCGTGGGTCCTTTCAAGGCTCTTACAACATACATTACAATACCTATGAGGTAAAAAGGTATGAAGAAGGTTAGGTATTCTACTATCATCATGATCCTTCACTCTTCAATGTTTTTAAACTTAGGGTATCAGATAAAAGCTTTTCTGTCTCTGTAGCAAGCCTATACTCATTTGTAGTTACATAGGCGTTGACAGGACATATTGTCACGCATCTATAGCAAAATACGCATGAGGGATAGTTAATCACAGGATAGAGCCCTCTAGGATTGTGCTTCAATTTTACGTTTTCTGGAAGTTTTCTCATTTCAATTGCTTTAGATGGGCATTCAAGAGCACATAGTGTACATCCATTGCATTTGTTTAAGTCTGCATATTGAAGACCTCTAAAATCTATCTCAATAGGTGTTTCAACTTTAGGATATTCTATTGTTACAGGTTTCTTGAACACATTTTTTAGAATTTCACGCCAGAGAGACATTATCTCATCCTCTCTTCATGTTCGCAATATCTCTCAACCTAATGTACTTCTTCTCACCATCTTTAATTAATATAGCTCTTTCCATGCATGAAATGCATGGATCGTAACTCACTAGAATAACGGGCACATCTGCAATTGAATATCCTAAGTAGCTAAAGCCACTATTAATTATATTATGAAATGACGGTGTCCTCACCTTTACCCTATAAGGTCTATCTCTTCCGCTACCTATAATGTAGTATGTCAATTCCCCACGAGGAGCCTCACAACGTGTAAATGCTTCTCCTAGTGGAAGTACCTTAGGTAGTTTCCTTTCATCAACTACTGCTTGACCTTCTGGCAAATGAGTTAATATATACTCACACATTTTCAGAGATTCCAATGCCTCATCCCATCTAACAAGCATTCTCGCTAAAGAATCCCCTTCAACATGTACTACCATGTTAAAGTCTATTTCACCATAAGCATCATATCTGTCTTCCACTCTCGCATCTGTCTTAATGCCGCTCCCCCTAGCAACGGGTCCTACTAAACCATGCAATGTAATATCTCTAGGTTTTAGCACTCCCACATCAATCAGTCTATTAGTTATTGTTGGATCTGTTTCAAAAAGTTTTCTATAGTATTCCAACCGCGGTCTTGTCTTCTTTAATAGATCTAAAATTCTATTCCGCTTAATATCATCTACATCTCTCCTCACTCCACCAGGCATGAAATAATCTGCCATAACCCTCCCACCTGTTAGTATCTCCTTTGCCTTCATTACATACTCCCTATCTCTCATTATCAACATAAACAATGTATCATATCCTAGTATCTCTGCCATAATAGCATTTACTAACATATGACTGTGAATCCTCTCCAGCTCCATGGCTAAAACCCTTAAGTACCTTGCACGAGAGCTTGGCTCTAAGCCAAGCAACTGCTCAATACCTCTTACATATGTATCTGCATGCACAGTATTGCAGATGCCACAAATACGTGCAGAAATAAATACGCCTTTATAGAAGTTATTCATTTCAAAAAGTTTTTCAATACCTCTATGATTATACCCAGTATTAATCTCAACTTTTACAACCTCTTCTCCATCAGCATACACCTTTAGCATGAGCGGCTCGTGCAAAGCTGGGTGCTGGGGTCCTACAGGAACCTCAAGTGATATGGGTATCTCTAAGACAGTCTCTGTCAAATGTATTTCACCACTTTGCATCTTTCCTAAGTGGGTAAACGCCTTTATTCGTAACATCTTCTGGAACAAAGAACCCTCTCTTAATGAAACTATTTCCATTGAATTGAATACCTAACAAATCAAATGTTTCACTTTCACCAGCAAAAACTCCTGGGATAATGTCTATCAATGTATCAATAACTGGCTGAACCCTGGGTATTTGAACTCTTAACACTATAACCTCTCTTCGGGGAAGTACTGAAATGAAATAGTTCAATTCCATTAATCCTTGTTCAATTCTATCAACTCCAGCGATAGTAGATATATAGATAGAGGTCTCACCATATGCTTTTATCAATCTTGAGATAGCTTCTCTAATCTTTGATCTATCAATTATAAATACCCTTCTATTAGGTTTCACAAATTCCTCCTTAACTATTATATCTCTAATGATACTACTAGGTTCTACATCTGTATTTTTAGCTTCACTCATCTAGACTTTACCTCATCTAGCTTCTCAATTTTTTGAAGAAGTTTAACAATCCCATGCAATATTGCCTCTGGCCTTGGTGGGCAACCGGGGACGTAAACATCTACTGGTACCACATCTTTAGCACCCTTTCTTAAGGAATATGAATCTTTAAAAACACCACCATCATATGCACAAGCACCTACAGCCACAACAAATTTTGGGCTTGGCATTTGATCGTAAAGTCTCTTCAAACGCGTAGCTGCTTTCTTTGTTATAGCCCCAGTTACAATGAGTATATCACCATGCCTTATAGAAGGAGCTAGCCTAATTCCAAAACGCTCAGGGTCATAGTGAGGAGTTAATGCAGCTAAAACCTCTATATCGCAACCATTACATGCACCAGTATTGAAATGAACAAGCCATGGAGAATATCTGATAAGCTTAATACTCAATGCACTTTACCTCGGTACCCTAGTCAATGACTGGGCTTAAAAAAAACTTAACTTATACACCTCTACCACTAAGCTATAAATTAGTATAAAGACTATTATAATTACATTTTAATACTTTAAATATAGAACTACTGCTTATCTGAATTGAATTATAAATAGATGCTTATATTAAGAGGTCTCTAAACTAAGAAAAACTTACAATCCTTAGCTACTATTGAACCTATGGTAATCATCATCAGATCTATGAATTGAATGAATTTAAGGACAAAGTACTATATCGTATTCCATGCACCTAGCTTGTTATCTTCAAAAATCTAACTTAAAACTTTCATACAATATCAGCAATAACTCATAATGTTAAAAGCTAATTAAAACTGGTTACAGTTAACCAAAATCATTTACCATGATGTGATAACCTTTAATTTCTGAATGCTTTGCTCATGTAGTAGGCATAAACTTGCCCCAACGCTATTCCACCATCATTTGGAGGTATTTTCTTAGGCAGATAAACCTTTACATTGGCTTCCTTAAGTACATCCATAATTCCCTTTATAATGTAGCTATTGACAGCTGCACCACCACCAACAACTACATACTGCTCTATATTTCTCCTGCCATATAAGCTCTTTAGAGCAGCACTTGCTAAAGCTCTTCCAAGGGCTATTTGGATAGTATATGCTATATCATTCAGTTTATACATATTGGCTACATTGTTGTATTGCTGTATTACATAGAGAAGTTTTACCATATAACTGAGTGTGTCTATTCTAAACATATCTCTATATCTTACATCTATGTATTCTAGTTCATCTATCAATTTACCTCCTCTAGCTGCAGCTTCTAACATTATTGCTGGTTCTCCTTCATAACTTCTATAATGACAAACTCCTAGTAAAGCCGACACCATGTCTAGAAACCTTCCAACACTTGAAGACTCTATATAACGACCTTCAAACACACTCCTAACAACAATTTCTCTATCAAGTTCTGAAATATATCTACTCTGCGAAATAGCCTCAATAATTTCATAAAATTGGGATCCAAATATTTTTGCCAATGTTGCAACAAGCAATCTAATGGGATATTCAATATCTTTTTCACTTGTAATTGGAATTGATTCTAAGGAGCCTGCCCTATTGTAACCCTCAGAATTTACCACCATTATTTCTCCACCCCAAAGAGTTCCATCATCGCCATAACCTGTTCCATCAATTGCTATACCAATGATATTATTTTCAACCTTTAGACCTCTATCAGCTAATACAGATAAGATATGTGCATAGTGATGCTGTACCTCCATTACATTGCACCCATATTTGCTGCAAATTTCATATGCTAGTTGCCTACTAGCATATCCAGGATGCTTATCTGTAACCATAACAATAGATTCTGTGAATTCAATACCATAGCTTCTCATTAAAAACCTTAGCATTTCCCCCAATTCCTCCATTGTTTCAACATTATCTAGATCACCTACGTAAGGTGTTAATACTACTTTATCCTCAAATCCTATTGCCGCAGCAGTTTGTAGCTCTGCACCTATTGCTATAACTTCTCTATCTAGATTAAATGGGGTCCTCAGCCACATAGGAGCATAACCTCTACCTCTTCTAAGAAATACATACTCCCCATTAGTAAACCTTATTACAGAGTCATCCACTCTGTTAACAATTTCTCTATCGTGCACAAGCACATAGTCAATTACATTTCCTAACTTCTTAAATACACATTCTTCAGTTCTACACATAGGTTGGCCATGCACATTACCACTAGTCATAATGAGAAACCTATCTCTTACCTCTTGCAATAGCAAATAGTGCAAAGCCGTATATGGGAGGAATACTCCTTCAACATCCATACTAGGAGATACATAATAAGACACTGGGCTGCCTTCTCTTTTCGGAAGTAGCACTATCGGTCTTTGCGGTGAAAGCAGTAAGTCTATAGATGAGGGGGGTACAAAATATATCAGTCTCGATAAAGTGTCTAGATCCAAAGCCATTATGGCAAAGGGCTGTGAAGGTCTCTTCTTTCTTTTCCTAAGTTTCAGAACAACATCATCATCTGTTGCTAGACATGCAATATGATAGCCCCCAACACCCTTGACAGCAACTATAAACCCTTCATCAATAAGCTTTGCAACCTCCCTGATAGGATCATTTACATCTATGGCTTCACCATTTGAAGTATACAAATAAAGTTGAGGGCCATCTCTCGGACAGCTAATTCCTTGTGCATGATGCCTCCTAACATTATTTATATCCCCATATTCCTTCTCGCACTCATCACACAACCGATATTTTCTCATGCTAGTATTTTCTCTATCATATGGAATACCATACATCATTGAATATCTGGGCCCACACCACGCACAGGAATTAAACGGATACCGATATCTCCTGTTACTTGGATCTAAAACCTCTTTCAAACAATGCTCACAAATACCAATATCTGGAGGTATCATGGATTTTTTGACTAGTGCACCACTGCTTTTCTCAATAATGAACCTGCTTAGGTTGTGAGGATTTTCATAATGCATGTGCACCTCTTCAATTATTGTATACGGAGGTAGAAAGCGTGATAATGAGTTTATAAAAGATTTTATGTTTTCCTCTTCACCCTCAACATAGATTTCTACCTCTGAGCCCCCCAAATTTTTAACATAGCCTCTAACGTTTGAATACACAGCTGCTCTATGAATCGCTGGTCTAAATCCTATACCTTGCACAAGACCACTTACAAAGATTTTAATTGCCTTGACCATTTCTGCTCAACATATTCTTGGAAGGTTGTACCCTCTAGCCTCAACCACTACCCTTCCACCTATCTCAGTTATTGCCACCACCTTACCCCTGAGGAACTCATTCCTCGGCTTCTCAACATATCCAACAACAGATGCTCTAAAGCCCCTGGAGCGCAGATCCTTAGCAATATCATCTGCATATGTATCTGCAACCGCTATTACAGCTACGCCTTCGCTAGCCATTGTAAGGGGATCTATACCCATAGCCTCTAAGAAATCCCTTACATTATCTTCTATAGGTATTTTTTCTCTTTCTATTACTATTGTGACATTAGTTTGACGCGCCCACTCATTCAGTATTGCAGCCAAGCCACCTCTTGTAGGATCCCGGGCTGCATGAATATAGTCAGAGTATTTATCTATTACTGGAAGAATCCCTATTAATGGCTTGACATCACTCCTAATACCCTCAAGCTTGTCAAGCATACCCAGCTGCGCTGCAAGAATTACAGCACCATGAGATGCTATAGGATCCGTAACAATTATCCTATCTCCCGGGGTTATATTGATGTCAATAATTGGGTTCCTAGCTACACCTATACCTACAGATGTTATCACCATACCATCTAGAGATCCTTTTGGCATCACCTTAAAGTCGCCGCCAATTAGAGGTATTCTAAGTTCCATAAGCAATTTGAGCATATCATCTACTACTTTATTAAGTAGCCCTACATCAAATCCCTCTTCAACAACTACAGAATCTGCAAATGCTATTGGCTGTGCCCCCATGACAACAAGGTCATTAACAGTACCAGAAACTGCCAGCGTACCTATAGATCCTCCAGGAAAGATCACAGGCTTAATGGTATAGCTATCCAGAGTTATAACCACATTCTTATCTCCAAATTTTATTACAGCTCCATCATCAAGCACCTCAAGCCCTACACCACCTTCAACTCTTTTCAAATTTAATGGTAACTTTGAGAAGATAATTCTATCTAAAAGTTCGTAGGTTTCTTTACCTCCAAATCCGTGTACCAATGAAATCCTGTCCTTGCTATTCATAAAATTAAACACCTAATTCTAGGTATTAAGGTAAAGGTGTGTAGCTATAAATAGGTTAATTTTAATTTAACAATTTGATCATATCATTGTACCTCGCATAATACTGTAAATAACGTCAAGCCATATCTTTTCATGGGCATCAAAATGCTTTGCATTTGTTAAAATGATTTTTATTTCATGCCCAGCAATCGCAATAACTTCAAGTAATTTCTTAACTACATACAGGCTCTGCTTAGACCAGGTGAATTGCTTTATACGAAATTGCTTTTTAAACTCATTAGAAAGAGATGCGATGTCCACGTTCTTTACAATTCCTTGAAGTAATGCCTTAGAGAGTATGTAAGAATATCTTGCTATTCCATAAAGACCTCCACCACTAATACTTTTTATCATGCTTACTGAGTCACCTATGCACACTACATTAAAATCTTTGCTTAAGAATTTCTCTGGGTATCCCATTAAAATGGTGCCACCATAGTAATCACCTAAAGGATTGCCTACATTCAAATTTAAAGCCTTGCTAAAGAACCTTAAGATGTGCTTATAGATTATTGGCGAAACTTTGTACGATGTGGCAAGGCCTATTGTCACATCATTTTCATTAAATGGTGCAAGCCATGCAAAACCATAACCTAATAACTTTGGATTTATGTATACATATAGAGAATTTGCAGTATTCAAACCCATAACAGTAAAGTCTCTTTGAATAGCACTAAGCGGAATAGCTACAGCACTACAGCCAGCTTTTCTTGATACTCTACCTGGATAGCCATCTGCCACAGCTATTTTCTTGAATGACTTTTTAACTATGCTGTTCTCATGCTCTATGGCTAGGCCCCAGCCATAGCTTTCTCTATTAACATCTAAAACATTGTGGAGAAATTTCATCTCAACACCTAAGCATTTTAAGAGATCTTGTAATGCAGTTTCATGCCCTGTTCTATCAATTCTATATGCAAAGCTATTAGGAGATGTTATCTCTATTCTAGCTAAAGAGGTGCCTATGAAGATCTCCATAGAGGAGTATTTACTTATTACAAATTTCTTGGCAAGAGGAATATTATGCAAAGTTTCGTGAGAAACAATACCTGTACAATGTCTTCGTGGAATACCTCTACTTTTCTCAAATAACGTAACAGTTACACCAAACTTCGTTAAGTAATATGCTGTTAGAAGACCTGCAATACCTCCTCCAATAACTGCTATTTCCAACAGTATATCACTATGTAGCACTCTTTAGCATTACATATTAAAAGCTTAATTTGGGTCTTAAGCTTAATGCACTCTAAAATAAGAAGGTCATTCCTTATGAAAATCTCCTCAATATTGGAAACACTTCGCGAAACATTTTCGACATCCGAGCTTGCTGAATATCTTATTGAGATTTCAAAGTTTCATAGAATTCAAGGATCTTCGGAACTTGAAAAAGCTAGCGAACATATCTATGCATCTCTGAAAAGGAACTCAACTTTTGATGTTCACATGTATGAATTCGACTATTCTAAAGTATATGGCCTCCATCTTCCTGTAATTGGTTGGGATTTAGAAATGTGTCAAATTGAAATGGTTAAACCCTTTCACATGAGATTAGCAAGCTCTATTGAATCAAGGCTCTGTGCTGTTGCCCATTCTCCCCCTGGTTTAGTTGAAGGTGAAGTTATATACATTGGAAAAGGCATAGATTTAGAGCCTTCAACCCTAGATAAGTTAAAGAACAAAATTGTGCTAAGTTATGGTGCTCCTTACATTGTTTACACAAATACTGCTAATGCTGGTGCTTCTGGGTTTCTCTTTTACAGAATGAATGTTCCTGAAAACGCTATCCCCTACTTATCATTATTCCTCACTCCTGAAGATATAGCAAAATACACTGCTCCAGCAGCTGCCATATCTAGGAATGCGGCTAATAGAATCCTCTCATTATTAGAAAGAGGAGAGAGAGTTGTTATAAGAATTGATATAAAATCGCGTTATAGAAATACTGCAAAGATAAGAGTTATTGAAGCTGTATTACACCAAGGTGAGAGTTGTGATAAAGGTGAACTTCATATTTATGCCCATTACTGCCATCCTAAGGGTGAAATAAATGACAACATTAGTGGTGTAGCTGTGGTCCTCGAAATGGCCTCTGCTATAGATAGAGGAATATCAAGAAATGCTCTTAAGCTCTCTAGCAAGAAATGCATTGCATTTGTACTGTTTCCTGAGTACTATGGATCACTACCTTACTTAATTAAGAAAAGTGAAGAAAAAGCTGAAATAGAGTTCGGGGTAAATTTAGACATGATTGGAGAAAAACAGGAAATTACAAAATCAACGCTTAATTTAATACTGCCACCACGTTTCTTAACAAATGAACTATATGAATCTCTCTTGCTAAAAATGCTCTTAAATACAATAAGTTATAACAATAAATCATTCAATGATGTAACTAGAATAAATAGGTATAAATTTGATGTACTTCCATATGAGGGTGGAAGTGATCATGATATTTACATGCAATTCTCTATACCATCTGTAATGATAAATCAGTGGCCTGACGTCTTTTACCATAGTAGCGAAGATGATATAACTAAATTTGATATAGAAATTGCAAGGGATATAGGCATAGCCGTAGGTGCTTTCTCAATTGCTGCTTCAAATCCCGAGGCTCTTGAGCTCGACATTAATACACTGATGAAATCTTATAGAGAATTTAAAAGTAGTTATCTTGCTATAAAACAATGCTTTGAAAAACATGGCATCACTTTCACTACTTCAATAAATAATATTCATGCAGAAGATAAGAGATATAGATATGTCGGGCCCAGAGGTATTCTTAGCTTAAGATACCTGGCTAAGAATCTTACAAAAAATGATTTCAAGGAATTCATAAGGCTTATTGATGATGATTTCACCAACTTTATAGTAATGAGATACATCCCACTCATACTCTTGCATAACACTCTAACAGTAACTGAAATAATTGACTATATATCCCTTGAATATTGTAGGATTGTGGAAAAAGATATTATACTCAAAGCCTTGGAGTACTTGACAAAGCTAGGTCTAGTTAGTGAAGCTGTTTCATAGCATTCTGTTTCATACCGCTTCTTTAGGTACAGAGTTGTAGAGAGAAAAGTTCAAAATATTTATAATTTCATTTGCAGAAAGACGATATTTCATCTGTTGCTAATGTACATTACCACAAATAGGACATGCAGGGTTTCGTTTAATTTCAAAAGTTTTAAATTCGAGGCTTAGCAAATCTATAAACAGTATTCTGCCTTGCAGAGTTTCGCCAATGCCCAGAGCTAGTTTTAGCACTTCTGTAGCTTCTAATATTCCAAGTACACCTGGCGTAACCCCAATTATACTTATCACCTCTCTAGATCTCTGCTTTTCACTAGACCGATAAGGTCTTATGCAATAAAGGCAAGGTGTTTTGCCTGGTATTATAGTGGTTATTTGACCATACCACCCATTCACCCCAGCGTGTACCAATGGCTTTCTGTACTTTACACAAATCTCATTTAGGATCATTCTGGTTTCCCAGTTATCCAAAGCATCAACTACTATATCTACATCTCTGACAAGTTTTTCCCCTAACTCTCTATCAAATTTCTGAGCATAGCAGTTTAACACAAGTTTAGAATTGATCTCTTGCAACTTTTTACATGCAACATACGCCTTGGGCTTACCTATATCAGCTTCTACATAAAGTATCTGCCTATTGAGATTCGAAAGCTCTACAAGACCTTCGTCAAGTAATATAAGTTTTCCTATTCCCGCATAGGCTAAATACACTGTAACTACTGTACCTAAACCCCCAGCACCAACCACTAGAACACTTGTCTTCTTTAGCTTTTCTTGGCCTTCAACACCAAATAATCTTATTTGTCTGTCATATCTTGCAATCTCTTGAAAATCCAACATTGTTTCCACCTACAATGTACTTGACTCAACATAACTTATATTTCGAGCTATAAATACTTTGTAATATGAGACTGAAGGTACTATAGCATAGTTATGTTTCCCCGTGACTCCTCATGATTTTAACAGGAACACTCGAAATAACCTTAAGCAAGCCGCTCCCAAGCGAAGCTATTAATGATATGTCAAAAATCGTGGAGTTCCTTAATGAGGATTATCTCAAGAGAGGGGCTAGAAGGGTTGAAGATGCTGCGACAATAACAGAATTCAATGCTAATTTAAATACAATTATAATGAAGATTAAGACAGGGACTAAGGTAAGACTAGATGAGGCTTCACTTAGAGTGAAGAATGTGTTAGCAAATAGCATGGGAAACAAGTATAGAATTGGTATACGTAAACTTGCATTAAAGGATGTCAAGGTGATTCTAGATACAAAAATCTCTATATCACTTAAATTGCCATTCATTAAGGGGATAACAGAAGCTAATGGTAAGACAATTATTGAATTGACCGAGCTATATGAAGACGACTTAAAGAGGCCTCTATTCCTTAGGTTAATGCAACTTATCGAAGAAAAAGAGAAAAGAATGAAATGGGGTGGTAAGGCAGAGCATTGGGTATTGCTAAAGAATAGTGATATAAGAATACAGAAACCCATTACAATGGATCCCAATAAGATTTTAGAGGAAATAGGATGGATAAAAAGGATGAGCATAGGGCAGTGGCTCTATACACCACCATTAACTCACTTGCTCAATGCATTGAAGAAACTATTTCTTGATGAAGTTGTAAAACCACTGGGCTTCCAGGAAGCAATATTTCCAAAAATGTATCCACTTGAGGTAGGGTTGAAAACAGGGCATTTAAAGGGTGTTATAAATTCTATTGTATTTGCATCACTCCCCAAGAGTTATGATTTATCAGAATTCGAGGAGCTCATAGATAGCATGTATGTCATGGATAGCATTGAGCCTGAGGATTTACAGAAATACTTAAAGCCTCCAACATACTTCCTTTGCTTTGCTCAGTGTGAACCATTCTACTGGTTTTTTGAAAACGAAATACTTGATGATAACATTCTTCCAATAAAGTGGTTTGACATGAGTGGGCCATCATTTAGATGGGAATCTGGAGGAATACATGGTATTGAAAGAGTTATAGAGTTTCATAGAATTGAAGTTGTTTGGCTTGGCAAACCTGAACAAGTAATAGAGATCAGAAATAAACTTTTAGAACGATATGAATACTTCATGGATAAAATTCTAGAACTAGAGTGGAGGATGGCTTGGGTAACACCATGGTTTTACGAGCAAAGTGGTGTTGTACAGGAAGAGGTGAAGAGCATAAATATTGATGTACCGGGAACAATAGATTTTGAAGCATGGCTTCCTTATAAAGGACCGAGAGAAGATAATAAGAATTGGCTAGAAATAGGCAATATATCTATCCATGGTACAAAGTTTACGGAGCCTTTTAGAGTCAAACATAACAAGGGTGATATATTGTGGACAGGGTGCTCAGGCTTTGGTAGTGAGAGGTGGTTACTAGCTTTACTGGCGCAAAAAGGTTTCGATGTTAATGACTGGCCTAAAAAATTCCTTGAGTATGTTAAGGCCTCACCATTTCCACGATCAGTTATATCTGTGAGCTATCCTAGGACAAAAGAAGGAAAGGAATTACTAAACCAAGTTATCTCAAAACTTAACTGGTGATAAAGAAATGGGTTTAGTGCTTCAAGAAGCTATTAAAAGACCTTTGTTGCAGGTCGCACTAGATCTCACAGACCTTAAACCAGCTATTGAAATTGCAGCAAAAATTATTGAGGCTGATGCTGATATAGTAGAGATAGGCACGCCATTAGCTAAAACCTATGGAATCTTCGCTGTAAGAGAACTTAGAAAAATTGCTAAAGAAAAGTTGATTTTAGCTGATTTAAAAACTGTTGATGCTGTTGCACTAGAGTTTACCCCATATGCTAGTGAAGGTGTTAATGCAATAACCATTTTAGGTATTATTGATGATGATGTAATTAAAGAGGCTTATGATGTTTGTAAAAGCCTTAAAATAGATCTCATAGCTGACATGATTTACATCAACAACCCAATAGAACGTGCTTTCAGATTAGCAAGCTATGGCATAAATATTGTGAACCTACATGTTGGCGTGGATGTGCAGCGAAAGAGAGGTGTAAGTGCAAAACAGTTACTTAAAGAAGTTGAGGAGTTGGCAGAAAGCGATATTGTAGTGTCGATAGCTGGAGGTATAAGACCTGAAGATGTCGATCTTTTTATCAGTGGTGGTGCAAGAATAATTGTGATAGGTTCGGCCATCACTAAGAGTTCAGACCCATATAGAGCTACAAAAATGGCTGTTGATAGGATAAGGGCTATAAGCTGAATAAAATTATGAAATCCTCTAATTATGCTTCTCTTACCTTCCAGTCATGTGAGTTAAGAATATTACGTTTTGAATGTATTATGTGATATCAAAACTCTACCTACATTATAGGTGCTTATAATGACGGGAGATGCAGCAGAAAAAGAAGAGTTCAGGCAAAGAATTGTTAATGTTTTGAAGAGTGTTTATGACCCTGAAATACCTATTAATATATATGACCTGGGTCTTGTATACTCTATTAGTATAAATAATAGTGATTTAGAGGTCACACTAGGCTTAACAACGCCTTTCTGCCCCATAGCGTATCTTGTAGTACAACAAGCTGAAAATGCTCTGAAGCAGGCATTTCCTGACAAAAATATCAAAGTTAAGCTAGATTTAGAACGTCAGTGGAGCCCAAGTATGATGACTGATGAAGGTAAAAAGCTTTTTAAGCTCCTTTATGGCTATGACCCGTCAGAGTTTGAACAAAGGTAGCATTAATGTTTTTAATAGGGCAATACTATTACTAGCTTCTGGTGTAGATCTTGACTTATGAAAGGATAGTAGCAGGAGCTACTGCCGTAGGTCTTAAAGTCGATAGTGGTGTTGTTGTTGGGGCAGAGAAGAGGGTAAGTTATGGAGGATACATTGTAAGTAGAGTAGGTAAGAAGGTTTTTAAGATAGGTAATAGAATGGCTATAGCTGCTGCTGGTCTTATAGGAGATATGCAGACCTTGCACAAGATTTTAAGCGCAGAAATAATGTATAGGGAACTTGTAACATCTTCAAAAATGAGTGTAAGATCTGCTGCAAAACTTCTTTCAGCTATTTTGTATAGCTACAAGTTAATGCCATTTATATCAGAGATAATATTTGCCGGATATGATGAAGGTGGTTATCACCTATATGTACTAGATCCTGTAGGTTCCGTAATTGAAGATGATTATGCTGCTGTGGGAACAGGGGCTCCAATAGCTATAGGTATTATAGAGACTGAGTATCGGAAAGATCTCGAGCTTGAGAAAGCTATGGATCTAACCATTAAGGCCATAAGATCAGCCATATCGAGAGATGCGGTGTCAGGCGATGGCATAGATGTAATAGCTATAAGCAAGGATGGCATTATAGAAAAAAGCATAGTTTTATAGAACAGAATTTTTAAAGATATGATTATGACGTTTCTAATCGAAAATGCTTTAAGAGCACAGAAAATACTCAGCAAACTTGTTATTATTCAGCCCATAAATATTTCGATGATCAACATAATAGCAGGTCTTGATGTTAGTTATAAAGATGGCCTTGGCTGTGCAGTTGCAGTTGCATATGACTCAAAGAATAGAGCCTTAACTACCTATTCACAATACTGCGAAAAAGTGGCTATACCCTATATACCGGGATTTCTAGCATTCAGGGAGGCTCCACTAATGATAAAAGCCTTGCTTAACCTAATGAGTAAAATCCATATAGACATAACTCTTGTAAATGGACATGGAATGGCCCATCCTAGGAAATGCGGTATAGCATCACATATAGGCGTTGTGCTAAATATACCAACTGTGGGCGTTGCAAAAAGTTTTCTATATGGAGATGTAATTCGCATAGGTGATAATGAAGCTATAGTAATTGATAATACGATTGTAGGATATATTCTTAGAAGAAACTCTAAAAAGATCTATGTAAGTATAGGGAATAAGGTTACAGCTGAAGATGCTGCAAATATTGTGCTAAATTTATGGAATTATAGCTATATTCTTCCAGAGCCCCTTAGACTTGCTGATGAACTTTCTCGAAAAACTGTTAAAAAATTAGCAGCAAAGCTTTAGCCCCATTTCACTAGGCGCTTCATAACCTCTAAAGCCATTAACAACATCTTTTGTCAACGGATTTCTCAGACCTTCAATAAACTTTTTAATGATATTCTTATCCATACTATGAACATTTATTAGAAAATCATAGTATTCCCACGTTAGAGGAATGTAATCAAGGTTATAAAGCATGGCTGCATGTTCTGTACATACACCAACATCAGCCCTGCCTTGGGCTATTGCAGCAGCTACACCAGTATGTGTTGATACTTCATACCAGTATCCACTAATATTCCTCACAATTTTGGAAAAACTTTGACTACTACTCTTAGCAATATCTTCTAGAACTTTATCTATATAGATTCTTGTACCAGAGCCTCTATTTCTATTAACAAATCTTATGTCAGTTCTTAGTATATCTTCAAATCCCTTAACATTTTTTGGATTTCCTTTTGCAAATGCTAAGACGAGCTTCCTTCTATAGCCTCTAACTAATACTGCTTTATTGCTTAGTTCCTTATCCTTCTCTATAAATGGAATATTGTACTCCCCCGTTGCAGGATCCAGTAGGTGAATAGGACTTACATCTATATACCCCCTTCGCATTAATTGTAGCCCCCTATAAGATCCTACGAAACCTATTGACACTCTATCTATAATTCCAAACCTTGTTAACAGCATCGTTAGTAAAGTGTCATGACTTCCAATAATTACTGCCTCCTTTAATTCATCACCCAATCTCGCAATTTCTATTTCTTCACCTTCATCCACATAATCCCTGTCTTCACGAATAATAGCAATGCCATCCGCTTTGAGCAAAGCAGAGACACTTCCAGATGATGTTTGAAGTAATATTGCAAATAACTTCCCTCCTATACTACTTAGGATTACAGGCATAAACCATGTTCTACCAATATCTTTTCGTACTTTGAATGTGGACATAGCCCGGGCTATCATTAACCTTGACTCAAAGCCTTCAAGCCTTTCAAGAACCTTAACGAGTAATAGCATTGCTACTGAAAGGGCTGAGAAAGGAAAGCCTGGTAAACCAAATAATATCTTGCCTTCTCTACTTATAGCAATAACAGTGGGTTTGCCAGGCTTTACCCTAAGTCCATGAACCAATATGGTTCCAAGCCTTTCAAAAACCCTATATGTAATATCTTCCTCTCCAGCAGATGTGCCACCCGATGTTATTACAACATCGAATGATGTTAACAATTTCGTGATTTCATTGTAAACAACTTCTTCACTATCTGGTAATATACCATGATATCTTACATCAAACCCGCGTTGCTTTAAGAAAGATGTTATAGCATATCCATTGGTGTCATATATCTTGCCCAAAGCTAATTTTGTACCAGGTTTTTGCAATTCATTGCCAATCGATACTACAACAACTTTAGGCTTTTTAAATACCCTTACACGGCTTATTCCAAGTGCTGCTAAAACTCCTATCTCTTTGTATGTAATTCTTGTACCTTTTTTTAGAACAAGCTCCCCCAATGATATGTCGCTACCTGCAAATGAAATGTTTTCTCCTGGCACAATACTTTTATAAACTATAACCTCGTTTGGTGTCACTCTTTCTGTGTATTCCTCCATTATAATACCATCTGCCCCCTTAGGAATAATGGCTCCTGTGTCTATAGATGTAGTAAAATCCTCAGCAATAGAGATGCTAGGAATCTCACCTATTGAAACCTTTCCTACAACCTTTAATTTCTTTGGATGAAGCTCATCTGCACCTTCAACAGATTTTATTGAAACAGCGTAGCCATCAACTTCAGATCTATCGAATGGCGGATAATCTATGGGCGAAAATATGTCTTCAGCTAAAACTCTTCCATAAGCATTCTCTAATTCTACTTCCTCCTCACCTATAGGCTTTAATAAGCCAAGCTGTTCTAGTTTGAGCTCTGCTTCTTCTATAGATAGTAGTGTATGAAATACTTTCCTTTTAACTATAGAATCTTTATCCAAATTTTCTCACCTTTCTCAAATCCTTCTACATTTCTCGGAATTACAATTAATGCATTTGCTTCAAGTAGTGATTTCAAAATTCCTGAACCACGAAGCATTATAGGTTCTACACACAAATCTTCGTTACATTTAAATAATTTAGCCCTAAGATAATTGTCATAGCCAGCTGAACCATAAACCCTTTTGACAATCCTTGCAGGAACCTCTATAAAAAGTTCATTCCTAATTTTTAGAAGCGTATAGAGAGCTCTCAAGACCACCTCATATAAAGCTATATATGCCGCTACAGGAAATCCAGAAAGCAGAAATATAGGCTTATTCTCAACAATAATAATCGATGTTGGTCTTCCAGGTCTTATAGCAAGGCCCCTGGCAATAATCCTAATATCTCTATTCATTTCTACAATGGATTTAAATGTTTTATCTGATTCCCCCGGCCCCGTACCTCCTGTAAAAATCAAAATATCATTTTCATTCAAAGCTTTTTCAGTCATGGCCTTAATTTCATGTTCATCATCTTTAACAAAACCATACCAATTGACATTCATAAACTTGTATGCAGATAGCACTGCAAATATGAGTATCGATGTAGAGTCTAAGATGAAACCTTGTTCATAAGCTTTAAGCCCTTGTAATGGACTCACTACTTCTGAACCAGTAGAGATGAGCCCTATGTTTAGCCTCCTATATACCTTAACATGCGTCATTCCTATGGCTGAAAGCGCGGCTAAATGCTGTGGTTTAATTATTGTTCCTTTAGCTACAAGCAACTCCCCTTTTCTAATATCTTCACCTTTTCTAGACACATTACCATACTTAGGTATGGGCTTCATTACATATATAATATCTCCTTCCCTAATGACGTCTTCAACCATAACTACAGCATCAGCACCCTCAGGAATTCTTTGCCCTGTTGATATGGGTACAGCATTATTATGTGATGGAAGTACAGATCCATAGTTTACTAGCTTAAAGGGTATTGGATTGTTTGAAGATGCAGAAGATGTAGCTTCACTATATAAAGCATATCCATCAACTGCGCTTCTATCGAACGGAGGTAAATCAATAGGAGAATATATATCTTCAGCACATATCATCCCAGCAGCATTCTCTAACTCCATATCTTGAACACTGATATTCAGCTTAACTACCTTCACAAGCTCTTCAATAGCCGAGTCTATAGACATATAATTATATCTCACACTTTGCAATGTAATCACAACACCACCTATTCTACATTGCTAAGAGACTGAAAAACAAATTAAATAGCTATACCTTTGTGAATTATTTTGAGTTTTATATGGATCAATATTATTCTCTACTATGATTATTACATGAACTCTCTTACCATATAACACTTTACATCCCTCAGCAATTTACCAATAGGTATAGAAAACTGCTCCACCTCTAAACTTCATCAAAGAACAGTTTATACACATTAACCCAGCTAATATAATCACAGATATTCATCAATGCTAAAAAGATATGAGCCTTGAAAATAAGCTTCAGGCTGGTAAGTCTTTTGCGACTGTTTTGGTTTTCATACAGGTTTATAAGGGTTGTTGATCCTTCCCCTATTTGGGAGATGCCTCGAGATGCGGGTATATCGCGAAGGCCCAAGAGAGGTGGGTTTGAGGAGAAGCTAGGATGCGGGGTTTCCCCATAGCAATGACCCGGAGAAAAGTGGAGGGGGAGCTGTGGGTAGGGGTCACCCCAAGTGGGTGGAGCCCAGTGATATGGATCCCGATGAAAAGGGGTCCTGAGGGCAGTGAAACCAAGGGTAGAGGGCTTGATACCAAACAACATCAAGCCCGATGAAACCAGAACCCCATAGCAAGCTCTGTATTAGTTATAGCTATTGTGAGTAACTGTAAGTGCTTTTGCTAACCTCCTCCTCATCCTAAAGTACAAGGGCTCCTGCTAGAGTGGGAAGTTTGAGATTGCATCCCCTTTTCTGGGATTTAATCCCGGGCCGGGTCTCCGACCCATTACCCCTATCCATTGTACTTGGGGTTATGGATAAGTTGTTGATCATTGCCAATGGCCCAGAGAATTCAACATTCATCACCAAGAGCAATCAAAATAGAGAAAACTCATAAGGTTTTTCATTCAACCCCACTCTAAAGAGCGAGAGGCTTTCAGTTGCAAATCAGCATCAAGGTAGTTACATTGTTGTTAATATGGAGATGCAAGAGTTTTGCAGAGACTTATAAACGCCGTTAGTAGGAAATTAACTGAGGATTTTTGTAGAATTAAGAGCGTTGTGATGATTTAGCTGAGCGCTGAATAAGTGATGTACCCGGTATTACTGAGAGCCTTGTTTTACTGCAGTATAATAATGACATAAATCATTGAGTAGACACTGTGTACATAGAGGCTTTTTAGCCTTGCATACCTTACGACCATGCTCTATTAATAGTATGTGAAGTTTTTTAAGTGAATCAATATTGTTATTAAATATCGACACCACAACACTACTTATATATTCATAGCCATCTGTTGTAGAAAAGACTCCCAATCTTGATAGAATTCTTCTGATATGTGTGTCTATAGGAAATGTAGGTTTATTTAACTTCATAAGAATGTACACATCTGCTGTTTTCAACCCAATTCCATATATTTTTGTAAGCAATTCCCTAATTTCTTTTGGCTCTAGTTCTCTAAGCTTTTGTATCACTTCATTATTTTCTTTAAACCAGTTTGCAAGAGCTATTAATGTCTTGGTTCTTCTTTTAGCTAAGCCAGCAGACTTAATTAAACTTTCCAGCTTTTCTAGGGGAGTACTTAATATGGAATCTGGATTCAATATGCCTCCAAGCCCATTTCTCAATGCATTTAATGACTTTAGCGCATTCTTATCACTAGTGTTTTGACTCAGTATCACACCCACAAGAAACTCAAAGTCGCTTACACTTGGCTTTAGCAAGTTAAGCGCTATGTAATCTTCCACTTTAGGTCTATACAGAGTCTCTAATCTTTTCAGTACCTCCACAATTGTATTTACGCTAGTCACAACCCTAGACGCCCAACCAACTTTTAATATAGAGCCTCATAAAAATTAGGATAGTGTCCTAGTTTTAAACTATTGTTAGTCGCAATTCAATTAATTGTAATCCACATATACAGATTTTGAATACCATAAACATTTTTCTTATCAAAATCTATACCTGTAATTAGGTGCATAGATACGCCCACAGCATTAATCACTGCTAATACCGATGCCAGTCTTTCAGTAGTTGTCCCAACATTTAATGAAAGTGAGAATATAGAAATTCTGCTCAAAGAGCTTATTAATGATATGCCTAAACATGTTGACTATGAAATTATTTTAGTAGATGATAATAGTCCTGACGGTACATGGAGAAAGGCTGTTGAACTCCTTACAGAAAGTATTACTGTGATAAGGAGAGTTAATTTAAAGGGCTTATCTACTGCTGTAATAGATGGAATTATATTTTCATTAAAAGAATATGCCATTGTAATGGACGCTGATTTGCAGCATCCGCCAAAATACATTGAATCTCTTTTTAGAAAGGCCGTTGAGGAGGGGGCTGATGTAGTGATAGGATCTCGATATATGAAGGGTGGGGGTATTGAAGGATGGTCAAAGACACGCTTCTTGATATCTAAGGGAGCTGAATTAATTGCAAAGCTCTTCTTACCTAGTGTGCGAGGACTTACAGATCCAATGTCAGGATTCTTCTTGGTTAAAACAAAGCTTGTATCTGATAATAGAAAGAGGCTAAATCCTCAAGGCTTTAAGATCTTGCTTGAAATTCTAGAGCATTGCAATCCTCGAAAAGTAGTTGAAGTTCCCTATATATTTAAACCTAGAATTTTTGGAAAAAGCAAGCTAGGTTCAAAAACCATTGTGGCTTACTTAATTCATGTTCTTAAGTTAAGTGGTTGGAGACCTTTTAAATTTGCTGCTGTTGGGCTTGCCGGTACTTTTGTAAATCTTGGCGTATTGTTATTCTTCAAATATGTTGCACCACTATTATATGATAAGCTTTTCATATTGGGCAGTGCTATAGCTATAGAGATTAGTATATTATTCAATTTCTTTATTCATGAAACTTGGACCTTCAGAGAGAGACGCTTTGGAGCTTTAACTCATAGACTCTTACTCTTTCACGTATCTTCAGCAGTTAGTGCAATAACTCAATACATTTCAGCAATATCTATAAAATATGGCTTATCGTGGAATCCTTTGCTGGCTCAATTCATAGGCATTATAATAGGATTCCCAGCAAATTACATAATTAGTGAAATAGGTATTTGGAAAAAGAAGTGTGTATAACTTTATTGATTAAACAAGTTCTGGTTTTTCTTGCAGAACTCAGGATATTTTTGCCTAAGTAAACTTTCGCACTCTTCTAGATCCTTGATAGTATCTACAGACTTCCACAACACATCTTTAAATACATGCCCCTTTAACTTACCTTCCTCAGCTAGCCGAGGAAACGCCGTTACCTCAATATCGCCTTTCTCAGGTAAGTAATCAAAAATCTGTGGCTTCATTACATAGACCCCTGCATTAATAGTGTATTCCAGTATGGGTTTCTCCAAGAATTCCTTCACATACCCCTCAACAACTTTCACAATACCATATGGGCTTCTCATATGAACCAAAGCTATGCATGCAATAGCATTACTACCCTTAATCACTTCTAAAAGCATAAGAGGATTCAAATCTGTAATTACATCTCCATTTATTACCAAAAACCATTCTTCATTCCTTAAAAGACCTTCTGCATTCTTTATAGCACCTCCAGTGCCAAGCGGTTCATCTTCTACTATGTAAGCCACATTTATACCATACTTCTTTCCACTTCCAACCTCTTCTAAAACCTTCTCTTTTGCATGCCCTAAAAGCAATACAAAATCTTTAAACCCATACTTACTAAGCCAATGAATATGCCATTCTAGAATAGGTCTTTTACACACCTCAACAAGAATCTTTGGCCTATCCTCTGTTAATGGTCTCAATCTTTTTCCAAGACCACCAGCCAGTATTACAACTTTCATGAATTTCCCCTCTTACCAAAACCAAATAGTTTTATAAGCAGCGCAATTTAAAGCTAATTTGATGAGCGCACGCTGGGTTAGCTGACATAGTGATGATTTCACGGACCATGTGAAGCATCTCGATATTCTCAGATAAACCTGGTTTCTTAAAAATAAGAAAGAAGCTATATTGAATAATAAAGAGAAATATGTTGCATCAAAACACGCTATACGCTACAGGAAAACATCGAATATATGAAGGAGTTCCTGCTAGCATATAGTTTCATATGGATTGATACAAACTTCATAGCCTCATCCTTCTTGAGCCTCTATAAAGTTTAAACATTTGAAATTATTCAGAGAGCCAGGTCTTGAATGTTTGAGAGGGTTCTATTAAGCTCTCGATCATTATCTCAATGTATGGTTAAGGTAATGATCCTCATAGTTTAGGATCTCTGAATAATATCATATCAATAGGATCTAGATATGAATGTGATATTTAAAGCTATATCAAATCGCTTATAGAGGAAATAACCCCGATGGTATTCTATGTTCTATTCTATACCTCCTTTAAGACACCATCATAAAGTGCAAATCTTCTATTTGCGAATTCAAGAACTCTAGCATCGTGAGACACTATAGTTATTGTTGTTTCAAAATCTCTATTTATTCTTGTGAACAATTCTAATACTCTTTTTGCATTTTCCCAATCCAAATTTGCTGTAGGTTCATCTGCTAGGAGAAGCGATGGAGTAACAACTAGCGCACGAGCTATAGCCACTCTTTGTTTCTCACCTCCACTTAAATACTTCACCTTTGTATACATCTTCTCCACTATTCCCATATATCTAAGGGTTTCTAGGAGTATGACTCTCCTCTCTTCTTCGGGGATTCCGGCAACTAGTAATGGAAGTTCAACGTTTTCATATACTGTAAAGTCGTCTATAAGCCCATAATCTTGCGGAATGTAACTCACAATAGTAGTTCTAAGTGTGGCTAAAGCATCATCATCTAATAGAGTTAAATTATAGCCCTCTACTATAATTTCCCCTGCATCAGGTCTTTCAAGTCCTGCCAAAATTTTTAAGAAAGTTGTTTTGCCAGCACCACTAGGCCCATAAATACATGCTACATCACCTCTATATAACAATACATTTACACCTTTTAGAATTGCTATTCTTTGACCCATGTAATTGTAGTATTTCCACAGATTTTTCACAGTAACTATGATGTCTTTCAATCTTAACCCCTCTGAAATGAGAAATGATATACCAACGCTATAAATATGTTTGACAATACGAAAAGATAAGCGATTACAGTAAAATTTGGGTATGCTATAATGTATACCATTGTGATTAACAATATTCGAATATTAACAAAAATGTAGAATGCTAACGCTATTTCTTTTCTTTTTAAACCCACAATGTTGTAAGCATTGATTAGTTGTGCTATGTTCAGCTTGTCTGACAATATTGATGCATATAGCATTATAATACTCAAGATAAGAGAAATAGCTAGTGTTACATTACCAGGACAGGTAATTATGTATAGAATTAAAGAAAATGCATATAGCATGATATAATTGAAGCCATTGCATTTAATCGAATACTTAGCAGTCTTTATTAGAATTTTGTAATGCATTGCATTATAACCCCCTGAACCTTTGAAAGCACAAGTGCAGCAATTTTATTGTATTCATATTTGCTCAGCTCTTCCATGCTCCACACATCAACATATGCATTGTAGCTCCATACATCTTTGTTCTTATCCTCATAAATCTCCACAGTGACCAATGTAGCAAAACTCCTTTTATAAATTAATTCTATTCTAACCTCATTGTATTCATCTAAACCTTTTAATACTTCTATTTCACTCAATGCAAAAAGATCATCAACGCCAAAAAACCTTTGTATAGCCTGTTTAAGTTGTTCTACATCCAATCGCATTAATGTATTAATTGTGAGAGACGACTTTGGTAAAATTCTATAACTTTTTGACTTTAGGCTTCTTGCTACTCTATATGTCAGTAAAATGTTTGAAGCAACCGCAGAAAGAATATACGAAAGTATTGAAATATCTGTGGCAGCGCTAAATCGCATCAAGATCAAGAAGGGTGCAAAGAAAATAATAAAAACGAGTATTAAGGTCATACTTGTGGACGCTGTAATTGTATCGTATGACACCCCCACCAAAAACAGCTTTTCCGAAATCCTTACAACTTTTTCAACTAAACCACCTGAAATCGAAAGCGAAAATATTAGTGCAATCAGTATCGAGGAGATCACCCCCATTAGAGTTTTCATAGAAGGCACTAAATTAGGACTATATATATCAACTACATTATCATGTCGCATAGCGACAATGTCAAAATATTTTAATCCTACATCTACAATAGCATTTTTCACACTACTTGGTAGCAAAGAAGTGATTAGCAAGAATGTCTTGACGTCACATTCACCTTCACAAATGGTGTTATAAAGGTCTTTGCTGAAAGGCATTACAATTATCGAAGATGTTGAGGCTGTGATTGTAGCACCACCCATAACACCCATAGTGTGAATAGGAAATATTCCAGGCAATAATGGAATAGATAAATACTTGGAAAGGTTCTCTCTAATTATCAAAAATTCCTCATCTCCAACTCTAATTCTTCCTTCAACAATCCTATTGCTTACATCAATCAAAGCCACGTACTTATTATTGACTAGATATTTGCACAGATATGATATTGTATTGTTATATTTTTCAATATCATAACCTTTGCATTTAATTAGTAGTGGAAGTAAATAGCTTGCACCACTACTATGTTCAACAGGTATTTCATGAAATATTTGAAGTATTTCAATATAACTAAGAGGAGATGTTGATACATTTATCAACTCTTTCTCAATCTGATTCACAAAGTGATTTGAAATTAGCAACACAGAGTAGGTATGTGGTATATTTACAGCATCTATGCTTGTAAATGAATACAAATACGTAGCTACATAGCTTGTTGTAAATGCTGTTAGCATTACTGCTACTACCATTAACACAGTTTCGATGCTTATGGCTACCTTAAGAAACATCAACTTTATGATTTTGAAGGCTGGTGAAACCATAGTGGGTATAGCTATTTGTTCCTCCTCTACAAATCCTTTAATACGATTCAGCACCATAAGTACCAAGATAGTGAATAATAGTATTGCTACTACTATTACATATCCTGACGCCAATAATATGGCAAAACTCATAAAGGCAACCCTAATGCATTAAGTATAGTATTTACTATAATTGCGAGTGCTGCTCCAAGTAAGAAAAATGCGACGCTAATGATTAGCCTTTCGTGCAATGCTGATCCAAAGCGTACAATCAAGTTCTTTATAAAGTATGCTAGCAATGCTTGAAACCCTATATCAGGTGTGAGTGTTATGCCAACTAAAAATGGAAATAGTGGAAAACCTAGTAGATGAGACAAGAATATGAGTGGTATTGCGAAGAGTAGTGAAAAAACAACCACGTATAATGATGCCATAGTAAGTTTTCCATTGTATATAGCTGCCATCCAAACAACTGTAGGTATCCACCTTGTTAATGGCATCTGTGGCGAATTAACTCCATAAACAGAGAGAAGTATGTTCCCATATAGATAAGTAGCAATACTTCCCACTACAACCCCAATACTAAAATACTTGATCACTCTAATGTTATTACCTTTGCTAAATCTAGCATATCGAAGTAAGTTCATCACAGATGCAGCCACTGTCTGTGGCATTGGAATTCCTGTATAAGGATCCAAAACTGCATATGTTAAAGGATTGCGCACCCCTGCTACATACATTGACATAGTCACTAGGGGGTAGAGAGCTTGTGAACCCGTGCCTGTTTCCCCCACATTTCTGATGTTACCTATAATTAATATGAAGTGAAGAAACAAAACTAGCATTATGATGAGCATGAGGCTAAAATTATTTAGATGAGTAAGCATTAATGCTGTAAGCCCGAGAAATGCTAAAAATGTTATTCCAACTAATAGCATAAATCTCTCAATAGTAAATTCTATTGCAACCTTTAAGCTCAGTAAGAGCTGCTTAAGATATTTTATGATATAGAATAGCAGGAATGTTATTACAAAGCCAACATTGTAACTAAGAACAATTGGTGATATACTGAACAGCATATCATCATAACTTTGTGCAGGTATTATAGGGATTTTAAATAGTATAATAGCCATTGGGATAAAGACTAAATACATTAAGAAAGATCCTGTAAACAACATCCTCAAAACACCTAGGGGTAGAAGTAGAAATAGAGCAAATACAAGTGGTACAAATGCCAATGCAAGCGAAGTACCAGGAATGAACATTGATGCTGCTGGCGTTAAATCTAATGCCATTTGGTTTATAAAGTAAAACATTTGTAGTGCAAAACCCGCTATAAAAAATATTGCAAGGAATTTCCTTTTTATCAAAACATTTTTAAGCGCTTGCACAACTATGGCGCATACCGTACCTATAGGATATCTCAACCTTTCCTTGTCAAAGAAATGACTTCTTAATGCAAATGCTATGAATAACCCCCCTAGAGATGCCACAGCTAAGGTAATGTATGTTGGCATCGCTACTACATCTACAAAGAAAAATCTTTTGTTACTGAAAAGCTGGGGTGGTATAGATATATTAAATCCAAATAGGCTAAGTCTATTAGAAACATAGCCAAGGAAACCATATGTTATATACATTCCACTTGTTAGAGTTGTCGTGATATCGACTCCTATAGCTACTGCTGTTGAGTATAGTAAATCTTGACCATCATAATTTAGCTTTAACAACTTAAATATCGTTAGGATTACTAATGGTATGTATATTAAAGAAATTTCTGATGTGGTGTAGCCAGATATTGCATAAGAATAGCTATTTGCAAAGCTTATAAATAGACCAACAACAATGCCTATTAAAATAGTGTAGACGCCCTTCATATTATTACCAACATTCATTACCTATGTATCTCTACACCTCATTACTGAATTCATTTATAAACAGATGTTATCTAAAATATTTAATCTTAATAAATCTTTATGCAATAGCAATATACAGCTAGAGCATAGTAGGTGTGATGTGTTGGAACGCATTGATAGAGATGCTATAATAAAGAGGGCTAGCGAGTTAATGAGAACTGGTGCTACAATGCTTGCTGAGTCATGCCCCCTTTGTGGTTCGCCTTTGTTCAAGCTCACAAGTGGTGAAGTTGTCTGCCCTGTTCATGGTCGTGTAATGCTTGTGAAAACTGAAGAAGATCTCTCTAAGGCTAATGTCACATCAGTGTTAACTGAGTTGGAAAAGTCTATAGCAAACAGGCTAGGCGATTATGTGAGCAAGCTAAAGAGCAGTAAGGAAGTTGAATTTGAAGATATTAGAAACATTATCTCATGGCTGGATGCTCTTGAAAGAGTTGAAAAAATTAGGATTATTCTAAGTAAAGAGAAGGGGCAGGAAAAAACCAAGGCAAGGCCCACTAGAAAGACTTAAATCTATTCCTACAACTTCAGACACTGAAACACAGTTCCATCGCATTTTTTCTGATTCTTAGCAAAGCCTTAACACCATCAGGAATTTCTTCATAAAATTTTTCAGGTACATTGCTCACACCGAGAATATTGCACAAAACGATACCACCTATAATCACGGGATCAGGTTTGCACATTAAAATGGCTTTAGGCGCTAATCCTCTTCTGCACATAGAATATAGAACATATGTACCTACCGTACTGCCTCGAAACTTCCTAACAATAAGTATAACATCTTTAATGCTCTTATTATAATTATTAACATCTTGAGATACTATTCTTCCACTATACTTATCAACATCTCCTAAAAATGAAAGAGTGGGGACCTTGAGTATCTGACCTACTGCATCACCTTCTTTCAACGTCACAACATTTTCAAGTTTTATACATGAATTGCGCAAGGCTTTGCACCTGCTAAATTTTGGAGATAATGCAATGCTTTCCCATGTGGTGTTGCTATAGCTGTGAAGCCAAGTGCTTTTAGATTCGATACTACAGCGCATGCCCCTGGCAAAATTTGTATTTCTATTGAATATCTTTCTCTTACTTTTTGCACAAGCTTAAAAATTTCACTACTCTTTTCATTGTATTTAGGTACTGTCACAATAATTTTAGAAATGCCGTGTTTTTTCAATAAATTTAGTTGTTTATCTTTTAGCAGTATTTCAAGTTCATCTAGTGTTATATGTGGACAACCTAGAAGCAGTACATCACTACTGCATTTTATATCTATATTCTCCAATTCTTTCATATCAACAGATATTGTTTCATCTTTTTCCATAACATATGTGCTTTGCGGTGTTACACCTTCTAATACTGCCATGGGCAAGTCTGAAGTTGTAGCTATTGAAGCTAGAGTGTTCCGTATCATTATATCATGCATGGCTTCATTTTCTGCTCTATACCTTGCTCTAATGTAGGGAATATCGTGTACTATTCTGCCTATGTAAAGTCCAAGAAGACTTGCAACAAGAATTGAATCTACATCAAATAGTGTTACTATTATTTCACTAGCTCTTCTATTCTCTAATTTATGCATACCTGCATAATAGGTTCTTCCAATTAGTGCCGCCATTAAGGCTATTAATCCACCTTCTCTATTCGTTCTAGCACCAAAAATAGTATTCGCGTAAATTACAGCGCTGGACTCTGCCCAGGCAAGGTGCTCTTCCACAAAAGGTTTCCTAAGTTTATATGGAGTGCATGTAAAGCTATTTGGATCAACACCAATCCTTATCAAACTCTCTATTATCTTTGCCTGCTTTCTAATAAGCTCATCATCCTTGTACAGGCCTAGACCTGCAAACGAATAGGGATTCGCTGTAGTATATATGCTAACCATTGCACCTCTATTACTAAAACCCTCCAATAGCTCAAGACCCTCATCACCTATATTGAAGTATGAAACTCCTGAGATATGTGCATGACTTATTTTAACAAGTCTTTCTGCTCCAAGAGCCTCACCAACTTTAACTATCACTCTAATCGCTTTCTCCACAACCTCACCATATTCACCACTAAACATTTTTTCTTCTATTCTAGTAAGATACATCAAACACTCACTGAATTCTAATGTATTTGAAAGCCTCCTTATTCATAGAAATGGGTATCGTAAGATCTACACCTATCTTATCGCAAATTCCAGTTGGGGATATTGGGTCTAGTGTTGAACACCTACTTTTCTCAATAATAATAATACTTTCCCTACCTCTAAACCTTGTTGCAAAGGCCCAAAAAATGTTATCTAGAGAGTCTAAATCTATATCACTATCCACTACTAACACAGCCTTGGCACTTGGATGCGCAGAGAATGCTGCCAAGATAGCATTCTTTGCATCGCCATCTACATTCTTAGTTATTGAAACTACTGAAACAAGCCAAGAACCTGCAGACTCTAACAATCTTACTCTATGAACCCTAGGCACAACATTACTGACATACTGCCACACCAGTGCTTCTCTATAGAAGCTTTGCAACAGCTTATGTTCTTTTCCTGCTGGCAAAATTACATGGAAATACTCATCTGGATTTACATATACCGCATCTATTTTTATTAACGGCTCTTTTCTAACAGCATCATAAAGGTTTAACAGATCTACAAAAGGACCCTCCTCAACAAATTGTGAAGAACTTATCCTTCCCTCAAAAATTACAGAAGCTATAGAGGGTACAGGTATATTGTATTTCGGTGTGTAGGCAACTGCAAAGTTACTTAGTATATTCGGTACCAAATTCAATTCGAACACGCCAAAAGGAGGTGAAGATGCTGCCATAAGCTCTACAGCTGGGTGCACTCCAATAACTATAGCTACAGGTGTATCAGATCCTCTCTTCTTATATTCGTCATATATGTACCTCAAATGCCTAGGAACAATTCTGGCCACGACAGCATCTTTTGTTACTAACTTTGTTCTATGTATAGATGCATTGCATGTCCCATCTATGCATGCAATAAATATTGCTGATGTTATGTACCTCCCACCATCATCGCTGTAAAACTTTATGAAGGGTATGCTATGCAAATCAAAATCTTTAACAAACTTAAAATTATTAAAGAAGTTAACCTCTCTTGGCTTAGTTGGTTTAGCTACGGCCTCTAAGAGCCTTTTGTATGCCTCCTCATCGCTTTTAGTATTCAGCACTTTTTCATAGAGTCTTCTTCTATTATTCAGAATATTACCAATGCATAAATACTGTTGTGCATCTCTAACTCTGAAAAGCACTACTTTTTCATTCTTATCAGATAAGTAGAGTATTCGTGTAGGTTCTAACTCTGGATGCAGCTCATAACTTGTGTAATCCTCTATCTCACTTTTATCAAGCAAAGACACAAACTCCTTTAGTGACATCAGTAAAACACCTATCCATACATGCTTAGTTTGTCATTCAACGATTAGAAGCTTTTAAATATTATTCTAGCCATTTTCCAATTGTTTAAAATGAATAAACCGATAAGAGTTCGCATCCATTACCTTTGCTCATGGTGATGTTAGTATTCAAAATATTTCATCAAATTCATAAAACACACCTACTCGCTATTCCTTTATCTATCCAATCCTCTCCTATAATAATTCTACCTATGTCCAAGCCCCTAATCTCACCTTCATATTCTGTTAAAATGCATATCTTCTGTTCCATAAAATTAACATCATCAATAACTCCTATTCCCACCTCTTCAAATAGATCGTTGAGAATTGCTACAAGAATCCTTTTGGCATCTGATGGTCTGACAATGTAGAGGTTGTTACGATCCATACTAAGCTTTTCTATCTTTATTTCATCAGGTATAGCTATAACTATTTTATCGTTATATCTACTCACCATAAATATAGGTATACCTAGCTCTTTTTGTAATTCATTTCGCAATTGCGGATCTTGCACCCCATTAAAGAGACATGAGTTTATCAATGCTATTTCATTCAATTTAAAGCATCTTCGCTTTACTTTTTGAAAGTATTGAACATAATTAACCTTCCTAAGATATTTTCGATCCTCTTTATCTCTTTTTCTCACTATTTTCGGTATAGGAATGCAGTACATCTTAATACTTGGAAACTTAGTTAAAACATCAGCTAAGTAATTGCAAGATTCGATGCCCATTATCACAATGTTGTTTGGCTTTAAATTCTTTATCAATTGTAACTTATATTGAATGGCTACAATGTCTCCAAACCAGCCATCGGTATTTACTATGGTTAATTGCGACCCTTTCTCATCTGCTATTTTAACAAGCTCTAATATGGATGAAAGCAACTTCGACATTGCAATGCCTTGTGATGGCGATAAAAATCCTATGAAACGCATTACCTCACCATCAACCTCCCTTAACCACAGTACCTTTCTATCCATAAACTTCATGGCTATAAAGCTTGGTGGCGCTAAATCACATTGACCTATATCAGCATCAATTATAGTTACTTTAAGCCCTTTTTCAATAGCTAAGTTAGATAATAGAGTTGCAAATGATGTCTTGCAGCTTTCAATAGGGCCCAAGATAACTACTTTTCCTCCTCTCTCAACCACTTCCCGTCCTATAGACTCCCATATCTCTATCGGTTCCTCATCTGGTAATGGCTCCTCAATGCTACCCCCCTCACCAATGACAACATTGATGATGCTTGGCTCTAGCACCTTCAAAGCATAGCTCCTGTACCTGCTAATCCAAATTTCTTTACCAGCCTCTAGCTCTAATCCTAGTATCCTAATGCGTCCATTCACAACATGAACTTTTATTGGACCAACAACTCTTAACAGCTTTCCTCTATCTACAGAAATCCTTGTTTGAACGACATCTGCTATTTTCTGATTCTGTATATTTATGACCATATTATATCCTCCTATAATCGTATCATCTTTGTTCATAAATTTTGTGCAACTTCATTGCGATGGTTAGAGCTGCGAAAGAATCTTTGTCTAGATGCTTCTCCTCATAGGTGGCAGTCTTAGAGGTGTTGTACTCAGATATAAACTCTACTATAATTTCTTGTGGAAGCTCTTTATTTAGCTTATCTACAAACAGCTCAAAATCTTTATGAATTACAGTTGTGGGTATCCCTACTCTAACAATTTTTTTAGTTGCTTCAATGTTATTAAAGAAGAGTTTAACTAAGTCAATAACTCCTTTCTCGCTTCTATGCCTATTCATATAAATAACTATAGAATCTGCTACTATTGCTACGCCTAATGACTTACCATAATCTATGCCTGCTACAAGTGTATATACTCTACTGCTTCCCAATTTTGATAAAACTATTGCCCTTATTACAGCACCCTCAACACTATTAACACTAATATTCACAATCTCAACATTATTCAAATCAGAAATTGATTGTATGTATTTCAATCCTTCTTCATCAACTATTGCAATTCCTGCCAATTGAGATCTCATATCAGGGTATGCTCCTTGATAGACAACACCTAGAAACCTTAACATTTCAACAACTCTGTAAAGCAACCTAGGATTGTATATAGATACAATAATTTTTCTATTTTTATTCGAAAAGCCTATTTCAACCCCCCATCAGCTGAGATTTACGCAGACCTTACATCACATTGTTCTCAGTTCCCGGATTCTTCTTCATCTAAATATTTACTTTAAACTCAAGTTAATATACTTTATCATTACAATTTAAAATTAACTACAGTTATCCCAAATATTGAAAATAGAGAAAAACACTAGATTTAAATATTCTTGCTCTCACTATTTATTTTCTGATGACTAGTTCTACTCTAAGTCTAGGTACATACTATATCACAGATGAGAAACCCTGTGGTGTTGGACTCTATTAGACATCCATGGGATATATACAAAGCTGGCGATCTTGTACCAAGGATAAAACCATATGAACATATACGAGAGCTGAACCCCCTTAGCAGAATTTCTGTATAATCTATGACATAAAATGGCATTTTACAACCGAAAGCCTCGCATTTTAAGGTGGGGATGAATGGAAAAGCTTATGAATACTCTTCATTTCAATTAATCTTGGTGATGAGTGTTCAGATCCTATGAGGCTTAGGTGATGATGGCTAGAATACCCATAGCCCCGAGCTCCAATCGGGATATGGGTAATGGGCCAGAGACTGGGCCCGGGATTGAACCCCCGAAGGGGGATGTAGCCTCAAACTTCCCCGCACCACCAGGAACTCTAGCCCTTCAGGGTGGGGAGGAAGTCAGCATCTTTGGCATTGTTGCATACTGACTGCATTAATGTTCATGGAGCGTTATTGATGAACAGAGTTCTTGTAATTCTTCAAAATTTTTTCTATAACTAGTCTACCTCTTTCCGTTATAGTGTACCTGCCATTATTCTCCTCAACAAGACCTAGTAATTGCAGTACGTTTAGATCCTTAAATAGCTCATCAACATTCAAATAATTCACAATATCATTGTGTTCCTGGTGTTTTATTAATTCGAAGAGTTGCCTTAAGGTAATGTTGTTATGACTAGCTATGATTACTAAAATAGCTATTTGCGGTGGAATAGACTTTTTACTCAATTCCAAAGCCATTTAGCTTCACCAACAAAATTAATTTACTCTGTAATATCATATAAACTGTATAGCTTAGAATGATGAGAATGGGGTTTTGACGATTAATATGAAGAAGCCCTCGATCACTGAGGAATTCATAGAATCATCTAACCTTCTCCCACCATTTAGGGTGAGGACCCCTTTCAAAGATCCATAGGTTTCCCACATCCATTCATGTTCACATCATGTAAATTGTTACAATCATCTCATAATCTTTCCTTAACACAGTTCCCTAAAATTTCATAAAGCTTTAGATGCTTAGAGCTTCGCGCAAAAACCTTGATCCAGACTTTTTGGAATATTTCTTAACAATCTCCAGAATATAATAGATGCAAGATCAAAGAGATGAACAAAAGCCCCTGTGGGTGAAGTAGAAGCCCTAGATGAGGCCTTGAAAAACCTAAAATGAAGGGAATGACTATCTAGGGGGTTTCCATAGAACTACATATAGTAACACCTACGCAATTCGATAGATGGTACTGTAGATTTATAAGCGATTGAGAACTGCTTGAGGTGTAGCTAGGTTTCTATCAAAGTTAAATCATCTTCATACAATGGTTTACCGAAATCATCTACAAGTCCTAGAACCCATAATCTGCATAGCTCTGCTCTACGTAGAATAAGTGTTGGTGAGACATAGTGTAGGAATAGCTGTTTAGTGTAAAGATCTATCCCAAGCAAGGCAACCCATTTAACTCTATTCACATAGCCATTCAGCATTTCTACGCCAACTATTTTCACAATTGCATAGCTACTCGTTACCGAGCAGTCATCAACATATATAGAGAAGCTGTCTAGAGGTTGTCTATTCTCAGTCAGTAATATAATCCCATCCCTAGCTACAAGTATAGGGCTGTGGATCTCTGCAAATCTTCTATAGCTTCTAGCAACTCTGTCGCCAAAGAACCTCCTCATAAATTCCTCAAGTTCTTCAAAACCTTCATATCTATAGATATAAGGGTTGAGTAGATCTGGAAAGAATCTCTCTACAACATCTCTACACCTCTCCATGCCTCTCTCAAATCTTGTAGTTAAACCTCTCCTACCCCTCATAACTCTCTTAATGCATAATGTCTCGACAGCGGATATCTCTTTTAGTAACGCATTTACACATTGATCTACATCTCTACACAATTTTATAACTCTATCGATATGATTGAAAATTTTCTCAACATCTTTCCTATAATACTTATCCAAAGTGTATATAAGCTTGGATATAGATATAAACAACGAGTAGAATTTCTCAGGAAATATGTAGTACTGTCTTCCACCATACTTATACATGTGTATAGAACTGTCTTTGAATTTCTCAACGAGAACTCTTAGAGGGTATCCAAGGAAACCTTCAACTCTAAATATATTATAGAATCTCTTCTTAGCACCACTACTCGTAATTACATCAGATAGAAAAAATTCATATGATCTTCTATAGGCTCTACCTAAACCTACGTGGCAAAACATATCTTAACACAGTATAGCTATGCTAGTCAATAGATCTATTCAGAGCATAATCTCTAACAAACTCAACTCTATAAATACCAGGCTCTATAACAAGCTCTGGATGCTGTGGATGTGTTAAAATCGAGGGGCTCTCAACAACAACATATCGACGACCATGGATAGTATAGACAGAGCTCTTTAATCTATGGGTATTCCCATTTTCAGAAACTATCTCCAAAACTTCACCCTCTTTCATAGCATACCTTAGATCTACACCCTCCTCTTCTACGAGTAGGAGATCTCCTTGTCGATACACTTTCCGAGGTTTACCCATCTAACACCCTTAAAATTCAGAAAACTTATAAAGCGTATGATGCATCTAACCACCAAAGAGAATGGACACCACAATACGTAGTGATGCAGTCTTAGATTTGCATCAGGTTGTTGCAGGACTGATGATGAGTTTAGATAGTTGTAAACAGCTCTATACTCACTATAACTTCTCGGATGATCCACGCTGCGGTGAAATAGAGACTCAGATGGAAGCCTCGTGGCGTTGGACTCGACAGTTACCCACGACCCCACAGTGGTCTATAGAGCCCAAACCTCTAAATAACAAGATCACTCATAGTAAATAATAAAAAATCTTTGCGTTCTTCTGTATGTTCCTGGTCATATATATTGCACTTTACTCCAAGTCTTAATCAGGATAAGGTAACGAGCAAAGACCTAGCGTTCACCACTCGCCCTGAGAATCACTTAGTAAAAATATTTACGGCTAATCACAAATCACTTCAAACCCATAACAGCCTGGGATTGGACCCCCAAGGCGGGGAAATGCGATCTCAAACCCTGTCTTGGCAAGACCCCCACTATTTGAGATAGAGAAAGATTAGAACTTTAGGTGATGATATTCTGTGAAGCTGTGGTTCTGGCCCTAAAAGGGTTAGAGGTAACAAACAGAGAAACCTTGTTTGGGAAATCAAACTGCTAAGCTGGTTGGAAGTTGTGGTATAGCCTCATTCTAAAATCTTAATCCTTCTATATAGAAGGTGATTGCACTTCAGAGTTGGTGATTTGATCAGCTGAGACAGGTGTCATCACTTTGTCAGATTGTGAGCCTCATCATTGTAGGGCCTTAACATTTAATAAACTCTCTTAAGCTATTTATTCTTTTGTGAGTATGATGATACGACGGTCTCTTGAGCGGTGATGACACTTCTCTTCGCTGATCCTTATCGCAACAAATTCTCTAGGCCATGGCTTTCCATTGAGAAATTAATAACATTGAAAATACTTTTTAACAAGTTATATATCTGTTTTGTAGTTTACTACAATGTTATAATGTGGAATGCTGGTGCTATGTTATGGAAGTGCAGAGCAATGCTGTTATTGGAGGAAATGCTTATGTCAGTGATATGACACTGCCCTTAGCAAAGTATATGGGGTTGTGTATCAACTGTGGGGGGCCTATAGACGATGTTAGGGCATTGAAAAAGAATGCTTGTGAGAAATGTATGCAAAGGCATTCATTAGTGAAAATATCTACATTTAGGGAACTAGCTAATTATGTGCAAAAACCATCACATAGATTAAATCAGCTTGTGGAAATAGAAAAATTTGTTGAGGAATTCGTTGAATTCTTTAGCAAGTGTGTTGGGGGGTATCCATGGAATTTACAGATAAGTTGGGCATATAGAATAGCTCAAAATCAAAGCTTTGCTATGATAGCTCCTACAGGGGTAGGAAAAACAACTTTTGGATTAATAACAGCGCTTTTCTTATCGTACAAATATAATAGAAAGGTATACATAGTTGTACCCACATCTATTCTTGTTAGCCATTACTATGAAAAGCTTTTGGAATATATGAACAGAGCTGGGATAGTTGTAGAGGTTATAGCGATTCATTCTAAAATGTCTGCTAAGAAAAGGCTGGAATTAGAAAATGGCATTAAGGAAGGGAAATTTGATATATTGATTACAACATCGAACTATCTGCAGAGGAACTTTATAGATATTTTTAAGCCTTTAATTGACAAGGGCATTAAAATAAACTTTATTTTTGCTGATGATGTCGATGCTATAATGAAAGGAAGTAAAGCAATAGAATACATACTACTTCTAATGGGATTCTCTGAAGAAGATATGCAGCTAGGATATAAGTTAGCAGGTTTAAGACTTAGACTTACAAGATGTGAAGGTGTAAGAGAAAGGGGTTATAGCGAATATTGTAAAGAAGAGGGCATGCCCATAACAGAGATGTTTAACGAATACCAAAAGAAGCTTGCCGAGAAAAGAGCAAATGCCGGGATACTTGTTGTTAGTTCTGCAACAGGCAAGGCAAGAGGACGCCGAATCAAATTGTTTAGAGAGCTCCTTGGGTTCATTATAGGGGCAGGTGTAGAGATATATAGAAATGTTCTTGACACATATGTTCATGTCGATGAAAAGCAGGTAGTAGAGTTATTAAGTAACCTTGTGAAGGATCTTGGATTTGGAGGGCTAATATTCGTACCTATTGATAAAGGAGTTGCAGAAGCCCAGAGAATAGCACAGGAGTTAAGAAATAGAGGTATAGCAGCAGATGTTGTTATAAGTAAGCGAAGTGAGGCATTGCAGGAATTTATGAGGGGTAGGCTACAAGCTGTGATTGGTGTAGCGACGTATTATGGTCTTCTTGTTAGAGGAATTGATTTACCAGAAATAATAAGATATGCGATATTTCTTGGTGTACCAAGGCACAAGATATCACTTACAAAAATAGAGTACAATCCAACTACATTGCTTAGATTATTGTCAGTGTTGATTGAGGTTGTTGAGGATAAAGAAAAGCAAGAAATTTTGAACTTAATTGCTTTGCTAAGAAGAATAGCTAGAAGAGTTTCATTAGCAAAATTAAAGAACTTGGTTAAGGCTCTTGAAGAAGGTTATGAAATTGATGAGGATGTAGCGAGAACTTTGATAAAGATTCGCAACTACATCTCTAGCATGATACAGAGAAGCGATATAATTGATAAATTAAAGAGGGTTGAGACTCTGGTCATATACGAGGAAAACGGTCAGCCATACATGTTAATACCAGACGCACCTACATATATTCAAGCGAGTGGCAGGACTTCAAGACTTTATATAGGGGGTATAACTAGGGGCTTATCTATAGTTATAGTTGACGATGCTAGACTTTTGAAAGGATTAGAAAAAAGGCTTAGATTTTATGTTGATGATTTCAAGTTTTACAATCTTCATGAAGTTGCACTGGAACAGGAATTGAGGAATATTGATAGGGATAGAGAGATCATAAAGGTGCTGAAGTCTGGCACAGTACCTGAGGATATTGCGAAAAAGAGGGAGGAACTTATAAAGACTGCACTATTCATTGTCGAATCACCCAACAAGGCTAGGACCATAGCCTCATTTTTTGGAAGACCCTCAGTAAGAGATTATGGCATTCTTAGAGTCTATGAGGTAAACATAGGTAAAATACACCTGCTTATAACGGCATCTGGTGGGCACGTCTTTGAACTTGTTGAAGAGGAGCTTTCACAAGACTCTATATATGGTGTTGAGAAACGGAAGTATAATGGCATTCCATGGTTTGTACCTCGCTATGACTTTATCAAAAGATGCTTAAATTGTGGCACCCAGTTTGTGAAAGGAGATAAGTGCCCTATATGTGGTTCCTCACATTTTAAATCCTCTAAAGATATTGTTGAGGCTTTACAACGCCTAGCTATAGAAGTAGATGAGGTTATCATAGCTACAGATCCTGATGCTGAAGGTGAAAAAATAGGCTATGATATAGCAGTGGCCTTAGCCCCCTATGCTAAAGATATTAAGAGAGCAGAATTCCATGAAGTGACAAGAAAGGCTATTTTGACTGCACTTGAAAATCTTAGAGACATAAATATACATCTTGTAAAAGCCCAGCTGGCTAGAAGAATTGAAGATCGATGGCTAGGTTTTGCGCTTTCAGAATATGTGACGCAACGTTATGCTGAAGTAAGTGGACGTGAGAAATTGGATAGAAGGTATAGCGCTGGCAGAGTTCAAACCCCAGTGTTAGGAAAAATAATAGAGTTAGCTTTAGCTAGAATTCATACATTAAGAAGAAGTAAAATTGTTAAGTTAAGTGCATTAACTTTTGAGATACCAGAAGAAGAGATAGAAAAACATGGTCTAAAGAGAGTGAGACCTCAGCATATTGATATCATATTTAAACCATTAAAATCATACACAGATTCTTTATATCCATCACCACCATTCACAACAGACGAAATGTTGTCAGAGGCTCAAAGAGTATTATTGTTAAACTCTGTAGAAGCCATGAGAATAGCGCAAGAGCTATTTGAATTAGGTCTCATAACATACCATAGGACTGATAGCACTAGAATTTCATTGACAGGAATAGGTGTAGCAAGAGAGTACCTCACAAAAGTATTTAGTAATAATGTTAGCAATTATTTTACACCAAGGATGTGGGGTGAAGGAGGGGCTCATGAAGCTATAAGACCAACAAGACCCATAGATGTTGTTGAGTTGAGGGAGCTTATAGCAGAGGGTGTTATAGAAATTCCTATACGGCTAACACCTCAGCATTTCAAACTATATGACTTAATATTTAGGAGATTTATAGCAAGTCAGATGAGACCTGCAATAGTAGAGAAAGTGCTATATAGTGTAGAAGTAGTGTACAAGGGTGAAAATAGTAATATTACCTTGTGGAAGGGGAATATAGATGTTGCAGTAAATGTTATAGAGCCTGGCTTCATCTTAATTTACTCACCTATCCAAATAGTAACGCTGCCTAAGCATGAAGTAGTACTAAAACCAACAAGTATTAAGGCTGCTGAGATTAGTGATGTGAAGTTGCCAACACAAGGAGATGTAATTAAATGGATGAAAGCTGTTGAAATAGGGAGGCCAAGCACATATGCAAAAATAATTGAAACAATACAGAAGAGGAGATATGTATATTCAATTGGTAAGAAAATGCAATATCTAATACCCTCTATTACTGGAATACTAATATACATGCTTTTAGCAGGGAGTAAATTTCCTAATGAAAAAGAGCGTTATGATATTTCAGATGTTGTGGAGAAGTACTTAAAGAAATACAGTTTTATAGCTGGTGAAGTTGAAGTGCAGCATTTCAGAAAAACTATTGAATCAATTCTAAGTAACGTTTCTAAATATTCTGAAGCAATAGCGAATATGGTTACAATTTCGCGGACAACAGAATTACTCAAAAAAATGGAGCAGATAGAAAGCGAAAAAGCTGACTATAGAGAGGTTGTTGAGGAGCTTCTTAAAGAGATATGCAAAAACATATTGCCCTTAATACATACTAGCAGCATAGTGAATGCAGTATGCATATAAATGAAAATGCTGTAAGAATTGCTGTGTTGCACACATTTGTAGAATTCAATGCGAAGAAGAAGAATATGGACAGAATTTCAGATGCCATAAAAAAGGTTTTGCATTACGAAGAACGTGTAAGAATGATAGTTTTGCCACAAATGATAAATGGAATTGCAGCATATGAGGAGATAGCTAGAAAGGGTATTAAAATTAGTGGAGAAACAATACCAGGTCCTTTTACAGATGGGTTAATCAATATAAGTAGAATGTATGGAGCAGATCTTTTAGCAGGTCCTATACTAGAGCGTAGAGGCTCTAAACTCTACAGATCCTCAACATTTATATCAGGATCTGAAGTAAAAAGGGTTATAAGGCAAGTCATGACCGGAGGAAGAGTTAGTGGACATAAAGAAATCCCTTACATAGATTTAGACAATTTGGGTATAGGGATTTACATAGCTGATGACATGTTTTATCCAGAAATTGCCCTTATACTATCAATTCTAAATCCTAATGTAACTATATTTTTCCCTAGAATTGGGAACGATATTGCAAAACAGCAGATAATCGCAAAGGCGAGAACAGTTGAAAGCAAAAATGTTGCTATAATGGTGGGAGGTATTTATATGTATAAGCAGGAAATATTAGCAGTAATACCAACTATTGTAATAGATGAGGAAGGAGATGAAATAGAGAGAGTCGATAAAGTAGATGAGAGAATAATAGTATTGAATGTAAACCCAAAGCAACATAGCAATTCAATTATCACAAATGAAAGAAAAAAGCTTCTAAAGACCTTGAAAAAACTATTACACTAAGATAAAATCCAAATATTTCATGGTTGTTATCTAGTTATAAAAATTTTAATGTGATTTGCTCATGGCATCTAAACTAAAATTATAACAACATTTCATTCATTGAGTTCATTCACTAGATCAAATGCAGAAGGCTTCAGAGTGAAAAGGTTGCTTACGGGCTAATTATAGCTGTTTATAGGTTATTGCCTCGTTGAAATCCATGTCGCTCCTAATCTATGGATATTTATGCTTACATTGATGGAAAATTATGTTATGAAGCTCCTAGCATATGGAATTATTGTTTTAGCTACAGTTATGGGATAAATGTTTTGTAGAACTTCTGTATCGCTGAGTTGATAGATCATTTCTTAGTGATGAGAATTATACGTCTGTTCTTTGCTACCAATTCAACGTCATTGCTTTTAACTAATTCCTTTAACAGTTTTCTGGCTATGCTATATTTTACTCCAAGTTTTTGTGAAAGTGTGAATGGTGTTGCAAAACCTGTGTTTTTAACTTCCTCAATAACTCTTGTAATCATTGCTGGATCTAAGCCAGTAATAGACACAGTTTTTCTTTCTTTTTTCTCTTCCTTTGCAACTTTCTTGGTCTCTTCTTTCACAATTTTTCGCTGTCTCTTTTCCAAGGTTGAAAGAGGCTTTTTTCCTTTTGTACCCATTATTTCGACCTCACTATATATAAAGTATATCTTAAATAGTTTATCAGTGCTCTTGCTTATAAATTATAATCAACGTAAATAGGTAGGTGGTGTAGATACGCAATGCGTATTGTTACAGTAAAGATGCCTGAAACATATTTAGAAGCAATAGATGAATTAGTAAGGATGGGGAGATACTCTTCAAGAAGTGAAGTAATAAGAGCTGCTATAAGGGAATTGTTGAAGAGAGAGTTATGGGAATCTGAGCATGGTTTAGAGAAATCTAAGAAGAAAAATGCTAGATCCAAGGTTATCGAGGTTCTAAAGGAAATTTAAATAATAAATCTGTAAATTAAATAAAAGTAGCTAGGTTATAACACAATACCACATTTTCTCAGTTAATAATAAAATGTTTGAGCATTAAAGTATTAAGTTGCAAAAGAATATCTTAGATAGGTAATGATGAGGGCTGGTATTATAGAATGTGATGATATATGACATCAGTTCTGAGCCATAGTAATGCTTTAGAGTATGGTAAAGAAGTTCTAATTTACTTTGATAATAGAAGAAAGTTTTTAGTTAAATTAGAACAGGGTAAGAAAATTTCATCAGATAAGGGAACAATACCAGTTGATAGTATTGTTAATAAAGAGATAGGAAGTCAAGTAACAACTTCATTAAATGTTAAAGCATGGATATTGCAACCCCTACTCATAGATTACTTAGAAAAAGGCATTAAAAGAGTTACACAAGTAATTTATCCTAAGGATCTGGGACTCATAATCCTAATGCTTGGATTGGAATCTGGGTATAGGGTTTTAGAAGCAGGAGTGGGTTCTGGCAATACTACAATGGTTTTGGCTCACTTTGTCAAACCCCAAGGCCATGTATTTGGATATGAGAATAGAAAGGAATTTATAGAAATTGCCAAAGGCAATTTAGCAAGGATGGGGCTAGATAAATATGTAACTATAAAGTATGGTGATATTAGAAAAGGTGTTGACGAGAGGGGGCTAGATGCAGCAATTATTGACATACCTGATCCTTGGGAGGCCTTAGACTCACTGTATTTAGCATTAAAGCCTTCAGCCTCCATAGCCTTCTTTATCCCATCTATGCAACAGTTATTGAAGCTCTTTGAAGCAATCGATGAGCACAAAGGGTTTATAGATATAAGAGCTTATGAGACACTTCTTAGAGAAATAGAGCTGTCGAGAAGAGCCATCAGGCCCTCAACTTATATGGTGGGGCACACAGGCTTCATACTTTTCGCCAGAAAAATAATTAAGAGCAGCCAATAGCTCTATGTATGGTGAGCGACGAGGTATGAGTATACCGAGACCTAAAAAATATGGTGAAAGTTTTAGTGAATGGTTTAGTTGGATTATTTCAGAGGCTGAAATATATGACTATGGAAGATATCCTGTTAAAGGAATGGGTGTGTGGCTTTCATATGGTTTTCAAATTAGAAGAAGAGTTATTGAATTAATAAGACTACTTTTAGATGAATCAGGACATGAAGAGATATTGCTACCATTGCTAATACCAGAAATCTTATTTGCAAAGGAAAGCGAACATGTCAGAGGTTTTGAAGGAGAAGTATTTTGGGTTACCAAAGCAGGTCTAGAAGAACTAGACATGAAACTAGCACTAAGACCCACAAGCGAAACAGCAATTAGTTATATGGAGAGCTTATGGATTAAAAGTTACAAGCAGCTTCCTAAAAAGTATTACCAGATTGTTAGCATATTTAGATATGAAACTAAAATGACAAAGCCTATGGTTAGAGTAAGAGAGGTAACAACATTTAAAGAAGCACACACTGTTCACGAAGGTTTTGAAAGTAGCGAGGAACAGATAAAAGAGGCTGTTAACATCTATGGGAAATTCTTTGACTCGCTAGGGATACCATATATTGTGTCTAGAAGACCTCAATGGGATAAATTCGCTGGCGCTATATATACAATAGCCTTTGATACCATATTTCCAGATGGAAAAGCAGTTCAAATAGGGACTGTGCATAATCTTGGTCAGACCTTTACTAAGGTATTTGATGTTAAGATTCAGAAAAAAGACGAATCAATAGATTATGCATGGCAGACAAGCTATGGCATATCTGAAAGAGCTATAGCCTCAATTATTGCTTTCCATAGTGATGAAAAAGGTCTTATTTTACCACCTATTATTGCGCCTTACCAAGTTGTTGTGATACCAATATATCAAGAGAATACAAAGGATGTTGTGATTAGGTATAGTAGTGATATAGCAAAAATACTTCATGAGAATGGTATAAGAGTTCATCTGGATCTAAGGGATGATATGAGACCTGCTGAAAAGTTTTATGAATGGGAGCTAAAAGGAGCTCCACTAAGAATTGAGATTGGGATGCGCGAGCGTTCAAATAATGTTGTAACAGTATTTAGACGTGATATTCTTAAGAAGGAAACAATACCTTTACAACAATTAGTTGAAAGAATTCGTATTATGCTAAGTGAAATAATGCAGAATCTTATAGATAGAGCATGGAAAGAATTCACTTCAAGTATTAAGTTATCTCAGAATATAGATGAGGCTGTAAATATAGTAAGAGAGTTAGGAGGATTTGTATTAATGCCATGGTGTGGAGATGAGAGGTGTATTTATAATAGATTGCAAGGTTTTGAAGGAATTGATGTGATAGGCGAGGTTATGGATGTCTCATTAAAGAGACTCAACATTGATCTAGATCTACTTAGAGAAGCAAAGTGTAGTTTTTGCGGTAAAAATGCAAAGGCTGTCGTGGCTTTGGCTAAGAAGTATTAACTAGTTGGCAATGTGTTTTTCGCAAAGTTCTTGTTATGTCAATGTCCTTGGTTTAATTATCGCTTTTAAGCTTGGTGGTGTAGAAAGGAGTAATCTGAGAGTTTGAAGATGTGGTGATGTTTTAAATGCCTAAGAAGAGGGAGAACAGAGGAAGAAGAAAGGGGGATAAGGGATCTGTAACAAGAATACATTGCGATAATTGTGGCGCCCTTATACCTGAAGATAAAGCAGTTTGTGTAACTCGAATGTACTCTCCAGTAGATCCTCAGTTAGCTACTGAGCTGGAAAAGAAAGGAGCTATAATTATGAGATACCCTGTGACAAAGTGTTACTGCATTAATTGTGCAATATTCTATGGTATTATAAAGGTTAGATCTGAAGAAGAAAGAAAGAAGGTAACAAAACTATAAATTCCTCAACTCTTTAAATATATGATAAAGCCTTTGAATTATTGTTACAATACCCAATAATATTATTAACAGCATTATTATATTTGCAATGCTAATTCCATAATCCTCACTAAAAGCTATTGCTAATGCAGATATGAATACTAGTATAACTCTTTCTCCACGTTCTAATATACCTATGCCTTCAACTCTAATTCCTCTTTTCTCACCTAATGTTCTCAAGTAACTTATTAAAAAAGATATGAACATAGCAAAATAAGCTAGCAAAGGCTTCACACCTAATATTATTAGTGATAGCAGATAATTAAATTCTTCAATCCTATCACAGAAAGAGTCTAATATACTACCCCATGGAGTAACTCTATTTTTTGCTCTTGCAACAGCACCATCGAGAACATCTGCAATACTTGAAAACACTATTAATAATGGCACCATACTAACAAATTTCATTACAGATAACAGCACTGCAAAAAATGAGAGTACCAATCCTATTAGTGTAATGATGTTTGGATTCACATCTATCTTCTGTAAGATCAAATTTATGTATCTTGCAATAAGAGGTCTCAACTTATTCAACATGATGATTTCACTTAGATTTACTGACTACTTGCAATCTAAGGTAGAGCAGAAAAGTCTATTATGGTCTTTTTCTGGGTCTGAAGCGAGCCATTGCTTATTGCGATTGCTAAACCTCCTAGTTTACTCATGACCCTAAAAGTATGTTTAAAGCCTGCAGGCAAGACAACCACAAGTTTGAAGCAATTTGCAAACATTCTGTGAATATAATGACCCCATGGTTTCTGCTAAAAATGAGCAGCTCACAAATTCACTACACAATTCTGAATAATCCATGCACTACAGTGATTCAAAACTCGATGGAGGTCTCGTAACGTTTAGCTCAACAGGCACCTCTGAAGACAGATGAGAGTGTTGGTGAACCTACGCAGAAGTGCAACTCTGTAAAGAGGAAACATAAGTTACGAATACCATCAAATGTTGTTAGCGAGGAACTCACATCTCTAATACTGTCATATAGAGATGTTTTAGCTACTTCTCAACATCTTTGCCTCAATTAGCAGTATCGTAATGTTATTGATGTTGCTAAGAACATTACATATAGAGCTAGTCTAACTGTTAACACTACCGCATCCCTGTTTGCCGTTTCTCGGTAGATAGCGGTTCATCGTCCTTCATATTCACTTATTTCAGGCTCTCCACCACCTATTTCTCAACAGCCTCCCCAAGCCCCCTCACCGCAGAAACTCGGCCTCTGTCACCAGAGGCTTCAAAGCCCTGCGGGTCTCGGAAACTCTCGGGGTCACTAACCAAGCTTATAAACAATAGCAACTTATAAACCTAACCCTAGGTCTTAAACATCAATGAAAATAAGTGTTACAAATGATTATGAAGACCGAAACAGCTCAATGCCTCTACATACTTCAACCATGATCTTGCATTTCCTATCAATGTTCTGGATAATGATTAATATCTATATCGCTTACACTTGTAAACCTTTATACAACAACCATATACATTAGGATCTATCTTCACAACTATCTCCTCAACCTTTCTAGCTATTACCCATGAAATTCTTGAGGTATTCAAGCACTTTATGGCTATATGGACTTGGCAAGAGGTTTAAACATCTCTAGAACAAATCTTAAAAGATCTTTTACCCCTACCTCTTCGTACACTATATTGCTAGACTTGAGGAAGCATACATAGCTTCAAGATATCTTCCTATAGTGTAGATTGCGAACATTATTAACAAATTCTAAAATCTTTAAATTTAGAGATTGAGATAAGTAGAGTTAAGAAACTTAGAGATAATTGTGCAATTATATTGAGATGTTGTTATTGAATTTTAGCTAAGAGAAGAAAATCTTTCTTAGTTGATAAAGTATTCTATAGAGCCATAGAATGTATATTGAGGTATTACTCTTATTAAGTACCTGGAATTTATATAATGATTTTCAATTTTATTGTAGTGTTTAGAGTGTTTAATGCGTAGAGTTTAAAGCGTGTTTATTGTGCAATGGTTTTATTATTCTATTATTTTGTTTAACTCTTTTACGGCTATGGCCAAGGAGATGATGTTGAATATGGTTAATGCTAGTAGATCTATGAGGACGTCTAATTCATTATATAGTACTAGTTTTCTTAATATATCTACTGCATATGTTAATGGATTTAGTAGAGCAAATACTTTAAGTGCTTCAGGCATTATGTCTATAGGGTAAAGCGCATTGCTTGCAAAGAATAGTGGCATTGATATTGCGCCCACTATTCCCATGAACCTCTCCCTAGTTTTCATTAAGGATGCTGCAAGGATTGATATAGCTGTAAACCCTGTACATACGTAGATAACGATGATATAGCTTGCTATTAATAGCAATGGATTACTAGTGAATTTTGCTCCAACTAGAGCTGCAGATGCAAGTACGATTATGTATTGTGTTGATGCTCTTACAGCTCCTGCAAGAGATCTGCCTATAACAATATTTACTCTTGGAATTGGTGAAGAAAGAAGTTTCTTAAGCACACCTGATTCTCTCTCAAATACCATCATAATACCGTAAGCAAGAGCCATAAAAGTTGCCGATTGGAATACAACGCCAGGGGCTATAAAGGATATGTAGTCTTGAACACCTAAAGCAACTCTATGAGCCATAACAATGCCGAATACTGTTACCCAAAGAATTGGCTGAATAGCTCTAGTGATAATCTCTATAGGGTCGTGTTTCAATCTTCTAAGCTCCATCTCAACTAATGCTAAAATGCTTTCGAATGTTTTCAATATCTTAACCACCTCTCCTAATCATCCTCCTAGTTGACAAGATATCTCTTATAAGCTCCCTCTCCTCTTCCTCAGAAATCCCTTTACCTGTAAGCTTAATAAAAACATCGTCAAGAGAGACCTCGACGACTCTTGCCTCAAGCACAGCAATACCCATGCTATAGAGGTTCTCTATTACTTTAGGTAACATGATTGCTGGATCTTTTACAGCCATAGAAACCTCCCCATTATTACTAATACTTACATCAAAACCAAACTCTTGAAGCACTTTCCTAGCTTTCTCCATATCCCCAACTACTCGAAGAACAATTTTATCAACTCCATAGATCTTCTTAAGTTCTGAAGATGTCCCCTCTGCAACAATCCTCCCTCTATCAATTAAAGAAACTTTATCTGCATACTTATCAGCTTCATCCATATAATGAGTTGCAAAGAAAATAGTCGTACCAAACTCTTTCTTATATGCTAAAAGCCTCTCCCATACAAGCATCCTCGCCCTCGGATCTAAACCAATAGTAGGTTCATCGAGTATAAGTAGCTTTGGTCTACACATCAACGCTATAGCTATCTCCAACCTTCTTATCATACCACCTGAATACGTTTTCACAAGTCTTTTCTCAACCTCTTTTAACCCCATAAACTCTAAAACATCCTCGATAACTTCAGCTCTTTTACTAGATTCTATCCCATATATCTTAGCATAGATGAGAGCATTTTCATAACCGGTCAACTCTGTCCATAAACTCATCTCTTGAGGAACGTAACCAATCAACCCCCTAACTCTACCACCTTGAGACATAATGTCGAAACCAAAAACCTTAACACTACCCTTAGTAGGTTTAATCTGGGTCGTAATAATCCTTATAAGAGTGGTTTTACCAGCTCCATTAGGACCTAAAATAGCATGAGAAACACCTTCATCAACAACAAGATTAACACCATTTAACGCAACAACACCTCCAGAATACACTTTCACCAAATCCCTTACCTCTATAGCGAACACACCTAGACACCACAGCAACTAATTAACTATATAGACTCAAGTTTAAACAGTAAAAGACTTAAATATTTTTCTAAATTCAGCAAAAAGAAAATCACTAACCTCCTCCCCACCCTAAAGGGCTAGGGTTCCTGTGAGAGCGGAGAGGTTTAGGATTACATCCCCTTCGGGGTTCAATCCCAGGCCGTGTCTCCGGCCCATTACCCTTACCCCTTTCGGGGCTCGGATTATTAATGAACTGTTTATCATTGCCAGTAGCTCAAAGGTTTTAACGCTCATCACCAAGAACAATTAAACAAGGTAAGTATAGATCTTTCAACCATCTTTAGTGAAGTTGAAATCTGTTTCTACTTTACGATCGAAAGCCTCGCCTTTTAGGGTGGGGAGAAGGTTAGTACGATCTTCTTACCACTATAATCCACTATTACATCTGGTTTTGCTTCATCTACTCCAACTCCTTTACCTTCTTCAACAAGCACTACTTTAAATCTTAGCTGAGGTATATTCATTAGACCTTTTTTGTCTTCTATCACGAGCTTGTTCTCTTTTTCAATCCATTTAAATGGTATTAATGTGTACATTCCGTTCTCATAAGCATATGTTTCCCCATCATCCATGTATAGAGCGAATTCTCCATCACGTCCTCTGTAAATTCTTAATTCAAACTCTGTTCCAATTTCATCACTGTTCCTTATATTGTCCATAGCTAGAGGTATTACTGCTCCTGCCTTCACATAAAGGGGCACTGTATCTAGAGGTGCTTGTATTCTTACTCTTCGTCCACCAAGAAGTTTTTTACCTGACCAGAAGTCGTACCAAAGACCTCTCGGTAAGTATACCTCTCTTTCGAATGTTGATGGCGTTGTTATCGGGGATACCATTATGAAGGGGCCAAACATGTACTGGTCATCTATGTGGATAGCGTTTTTGTCTTCCCTGAAGTCCATAACTAGTGGTCTCATGATTGTGTAGTCGTTTTCGTATACCATCCAGGCCAAGGTGTAGATGTAGGGTAGCAATCTATATCTAAGCCTAATGTATTTAATTAGTATCTCCTCAACCTCCTTACCAAATTTCCAAGGCTCCTTAGGATAGTAAGTTCCGTGAACTCTGAATATGGAGCAGAATGCACCCCATTGGAACCATCTGACAAAGAGTTCTTTGTATCCTTCAGTCTCGGGGTTTCCACTAAAGAATCCCCCTATATCTGTTGTCCAATACGGTAAACCTGATAAACTATAATTTAACCCAGCCCATATCTGTGTTCTAAAAGTTGTCCAATCACCTGTTACATCACCACTCCAGTTTACAACACCATGCCTCTGTATTCCGGCAAACCCAGACCTTGTTAATATCAGCACCCTTCTATTCGATACTTTTCTCTGACCATCGTAAACAGCTTTAGTCTCTAGCAATGGATATAGGTTCAAGTACTTCACCATTTTTCTGCCGTTACCTATATCAAGGGTTCTCTGCCAAGTATCGTAAACAAGCCCAGGCCCCACCTCGGGCTCTGAAGCATCTAGCCACCAGCCATCTATATCAATCTTAAAGAATACCTCCTCTATCTTTTTCCAGAACCACTCTCTGCACTCCTCGTTAAATACGTTAACCAACCCATGGTTGCCATGCCCTCCACTAACTATACATCTTCTCTCCTCAGCCTCTCTATACATATCTGTTTTCTTCTCAAAGAAAGGCCATATAGATATGATTATTTTAATACCTAGCTTGTGCATATCTTCAACCATCTTCTTCGGATCTGGATAACGCTCTTCATCAAATTTAAATGCATTCCATCCGTATTTTCCCCAGTAAAGCCAGTCCTGGACAATTATGTCTATTGGTATACCTCTATCTCTAAATATCTTAGCCGTAGAGACTATTTCCTCTTGTGATGCATACCTTTCCTTTGACTGCCAATATCCAAAGGCATACCTAGGTAGCATAACAGCTTTTCCTGTTAACCATCTATACCCAGCTATAACTCTATCTAGATTAGGTCCATATATCAGGAAATAGCTTAGGTAATCTCCAGCTTCAAACCATATCCTGAGCATATTACCTCTAGACTCTACTACACCCATAGAATACATATCCCATAGAATCCCATAGCCCGCACTAGACACCAGAAATGGCATAGCTATGTCTGTATTCCTCTGAACAAGGTACACAGCATGATTCCTATAGTTATAAACACCATGAGCTGAATAACCAGCGTGTTGGCCAAGACCATAGAGACTTGAGTCAGGATCTATCTCAAGTACATGTTCAAAAGTGTGGAACTCTACCCCATATCGACTTTGTTTAATAGCCCTCCTACTAACCTCCCTAATAATTAAATTGCCAAAGCTTATCTCCACAATATTACTAACCTTATCAATACGTACAGAGATCTCATCAGAAGACACCACAACCTCATTATCCCTCTCATCAACTGTAACACTTATAGACTTTGGCTTAGCTATAACAACAAAGCTTTCCTCTACAGCTACGTCATGAGGAACATGAATAATATTAACAATGTTGCTGTCATAAAACCTAATAATGATTTCGCCCAAACCAAAAGGAGTCTCAACAGAACCTACAATTGTATTCTTCATAAAGCATCCCTAATTCCGGTTACGATGGAGAACTTAAATAAGTTTTTAGCAACTAAAATACGTCATATACTCAACACACATTTTCATTAAATGTTGAGGAAATGTTCTAAGAAACGAGCATGAAGAACAAAAGAGTTTGGTTTTACATCACCCTCAATTGCATTACTCTTATTTTGTTTAACGATATCTTTAGTAGTTTTGTAAGTATTTGCATGGCTCTATAGAGACGTTATTGATGAGCACTATCTTTGACTATGTACAGCATTATAGCTACCGCGTTTCCACTCTTCTTTAATATGGTCTCCAATATGTAGAGGCCCTTCATCATCGAATCCACCAATAAACTAGCTATTCACATATATCAACGCTCTTACACCAATGACATTGATTATAAGCTTGAGAGATGCTACTACATTTTCAAGCTGTAGTAGTGGTTGGCAATATTAACGAGAAGGCTAAGGAAAAGGTGGAGAGGGGTGCTAATAACAAGCTGAGGCACAGGATTCATCAGTGGAGTGTTAAGAAGTTAATTGAGCTACTTGATGTGAAACCCATACACATAGTGAAGGTATCTGAGAGGGGGGGCATCATCTAGAGACCCATTCACGGGCAAGAGGATTAAAAAGTTCGAGCTTCTGATGATCCGCTCTGCGGTGAAGGGGCTCAAGAGAGTGAAAGTGTTGAAGACAGTTCTTAGAGTAGCAAAGGTGAGTGGAAGAGCCCTTGAAAGAGATGTTATGGGAGCGATAAACATTGGGTTAAAGCACCTAAACACAGATGGGAGCCCCATGGCGTTGGGCTCGACCAGGGCCCATGGGGTGTGGATGAAGCTAGTGATTCCACACCAAAGCCCAACCACACAGACCTGCTTAAAACTATCTACAGCTATTCACAAATATTGAAAGCGGAAAACGCATGCAAATGTATCACATCATTGCATGTGATGAATATCAGACATGCAATGGTGATGTTGGTTTGATGGTAAGAAATTGAAAATGAATTACATCAGCATTCAATTGTTTATGCGGCGGCCGGGATTTGAACCCGGGATCTCCGGCTTGGAAGGCCGGCGTCCTAGACCAGGCTAGACGACCGCCGCTATACTTTTTGCTTATTTTGCGAGTTTTTTAAGTGTTCTTTGAGTGCTAAATTCTTTGTATATTTGTTGAAATATTTGGGTAACTTGTTCTAAATACTCATTATCAGCTCTATACCAATATGTTGCTCTTTCAATGCCTTTTAATACTTTTATCATTGTTACAACTCCTCTTACAACATTAGCAACGTCTAACATGAAGTTCTTGTTTTCTACTACAGGTTCTTCTGACACATGGTATGCAAGTGCCCATGGAGGTATTACTGCACCCATGCTATTTAATATTGCCATGAGGTTCTGTATTAATGCTATAGCCCCTGTATCATTTCCTATAGCTATAAATCCTGTAGCCTTTCCTTCTAATCTACTTCTCCCTTCAATAAATATGGCATTTTCAAAAACTGTAAGCCTATCTATAAAGTTTTTCAGGGGTCCTGGAATGTTATACCAGTATATTGGACTCACGAAAATTATACCATCACTTTTTTCAACAACTTCGTAAAGCCTTTTCATATCATCTTCATATACGCATGGCAATTTGCATTGATTAACATCTTCAGAAACACACCCTTTACAAGGCTTTATGTCAAAGTCATATACATCTATCGCCACTGCCCTAACCTTTTCCACATATTCAGCTATTCTTTTACAGGCCTCAGCTGTCAGCCTAACATTGCCATATTTATGTGGTGAGGAGCTAATGATTAATATTGACACATTTTCCAAGCTCAATGCTCAAAACCCCATGAATCGTATTATAAAGCAAGGGTTCGAATAAAAGCAATTATAATTCTGATCAACACGAATTAATTTTATGCGGAAAACTTAACGCATAACTGCCACAAACTAAGGAATGTTGCTCACCAAAGGCATGTACTTCTTGAAAACTTTTATTATTATTTTAGACTTAGTTATATAGAGTGCTTGTGTATTTGATAATAATGGTGGCTATATATGCCTAGCGAAGATTGGAAAACTTTCAAGAGATCTGAAGTTGAAATAAAGAAAACTCTAAGCGATGAAGTACACGAATTTCTAACAAAAGTCTTCAATGTATACATAATTAAATTTGGTACTGATATATTTAAGCACTTAGAAAATGTGAGAGATAAGCTTATACTTCTTACCACTAGATTTGATAACGATAAATATGCTGATTTTTGCGATACTTTCTCAAAAATGTATAGATTGATATTACTTGATAAAAATGTTGATGGTAATATAAAGAAGGGCTTAGAAGAGCTGGCTCAAAAAACAAATACGTTCTTTGAATCTAAGGGTCTTAATCGTTGTGTCAAGGAAATAAAGTACTATAAACTTAAGGTAAAGGCACTTTTTAAAAGCAAGGAGCTTAGCAATGCATTAGTTAGCATAGAATCGGAGGGCCGCGTTGTAGCTTCATCAAAAACTAACGACAATGGTTTTTGCGAAGTTGAGGTACCTGAAGGTAGGTATGCTATCTATGTATATAAAGATCTTGGCGAAGGGGAGTATGTATATGATGAACGTATAATTATAGTGCCTCAAGAAATTGAGATAGTTTTCAATATAAGCGAAACTAAGACACGTACCGAAATAGAGAAGGAACGTGGTGGTAGACCAGTTATAAAGGAAATTTCATAAAGTACACCCACTTCATAATGAGAATTTTTGTGAATCATACTTTCATTTGCAAAGTAATTGAGAGTTTGAATCATTCTCTAGATAGGTAATTAAAATCCATAATAACACATTATTATTTGCTGTTGAGCTTTAATAATGAATTAAAATGTTGTGCACTTTTAAAAATATTTAACATTTGCAAACTATCTCAGCTAATGATAGCCTTGATTACTTGTCATTGGTAAGTATTTTGTAAGAGTCCTCGATACTGCTATAAGATTCATTAGCTGAGGAATATTTTGCAGTCTTTCACATCCTGGTTTTAAAGAGTAAGGTTAGTAATAGAAGTCTTGGTGATGAGGTCTTCAGTATTTGATGTATTTTTCAGAGTTTATGTCAATGTGGCACTTCTTTATATTTCCTTCCTGTGAGAACAAGATTAATTCAATGCCAGTATTATTTAAAATAGCGTGCAATAGCGCTTTACGAAAATCCTCTAGTGTAATGATTCTCTCTCCATTAATCTCTGTTACAATATCTCCTATAGTTATTTTGCAGTTGTTGAGTAGGGTTTTGCTAGTGATTTCTGTTACTATAAGCCCATTTCTTAGTCTAAGTTTCTTTAATGCACTTGAAGATTGTAGAAGCTTTAATCCGAGCCTAATGCGAATTATTTTCCCTAATTTTTTCAACATAGTATAGTCAAGGAATATTCTTGTAGATGGTAAGGCTAATGAAAGTTCATTGTACAAAGGTGACCTTGAAAGAGCCATTCCAATAACATTGCCGTCGATATTTATTAGAGGTGCGCCACTCATTCCAGGTATTGTAGGCATGTTTAATAGAATTAAACCTTCTACTTCTCTATTATTAATTACCGCTCTAACTTCTAAACCACTAACTATTCCTACTGTTATGAAATGCCTCAAAACACCTTGGGCTATTCCACTAGAGAACACTATTGTTCCTTCACTAACTAAAGTATCTTCAATCTTGAGAGGACTCCTACTTTTATCTGTAGCTATAAATACCATGTCATTATCTTCATCTATGGAAATAACTGACCCTTTATATACCTCTCCATCTAAAGATACGATACATAGATCCTTTTCATCGAGACCCTTAAAAACATGCGAAACTGTTACAACAGTATTTCTATCTATGTAAAAACCAGTAGCAATATATTCTTCCACTGCATATGTATCATTATCTATACACCCTCCTCTATTCACAATAATTGCCACTATAGACTCTAAAACCTGTCCAATCATCCTCTTCAAATTGCTTTCAATAAGTTTGAAAACACTTATTACATTATTGCTCACAAAACTCAATAAACACCACACTTTTCAAATAACTACTTATAGACAATAATTTATCAATACTAGCCCACATGAACTGCAAATAGAATAGTGATAAGTAACATTATCCCACTCTCTTTCAGTATGCCACCTCCTAGAATTTTTTCTCAAGTTGTTTATCTGTATATAGACTCTAAATAGCCATTGTTTCAAAACCTCTTCAGCCACTTTCCATAAGAGGCTATGGAGGCTTGACAACGTTTTGATGTGAGTAAGGGTTGCAAGATCTCGCTAACTGCTTATCACGAATTAGAGTAGAGATTGACAAAACATCTACAGATACACACTACTACGGCTATACTTACCTAAAAATGCGCATAACTATTGCAAAAGCTAAGATATAGTTTGCCTCAAGAAAAATTACTCTTGCTCAGCGAATTTCCACACCATTGTGTATTCTTCTATTACTCTATTTCGAATATGTATTACAATTGAAAGCCTCGCCCTTTAGGACTGAGAGGAGGTCAGCTCTCATCAGTTCTAAATATTACGTTTTGTGGAATGTTCATGACCTCCACATCTATTTAAATACATCATCTGCATTTTGCTGAGAGTAGGTGAGGCACCAAAACCCTGCTCTACCAACACGTAGAGACAAAGATATTTAGATACCAAACTTATAAACCTTTCACCCCACATCAAAACAAGGCCATCAGCTATAAAAATATGGGATTTTGCCGTGGTTACGTATCTTGTGATTATTAGAGGGGTTTTAAGAGGATTTGGTATTCGAGGATATATATATGAGAAGATGATGATGAAAAAGTTAAGTGGTTTTATAGAAGATTTGAATTTGGATGAAATCCTAGTTTGTGTTAGTGGGTTAGAGAATTCTGTGCATGAATTTATCGATGAATTAAGAAATCTTGCTCTATTTGCAGTGATAAATGATGTTGAGGTTTATGAATTTGAAGAGTGCCTACATAATGAAGAAGAGGGTGTCTCGTTAATAGTGAAGGATTTTGAGTAAAAATGTTTAGAGTTCTTCTATAACTATGGGCACTCTTGTTTTTAGTAGTGTTCTTCCTCTGTATACTTCTAACTCTACATAACCTTTGTCAATGCCTTCCTCTATAGCTGCCCTGAGGTCTTTCACGCTTCTGATATCTTTCTCATTGGCCTTGACTATCACGTCTCCCTCTCTCATCCTAACTCTATAGGCAGGCGATCCTGGAATCACCCTAACAACCATAACACCCTCATTAGTCGAGAGACCCATGGTGTAAGCTATTTGAGGTGTTACAGGTGCTACATACACTCCTATCCATGCTCTAACAGGTCTTCCAAATCTCTTAAACATCTCCATGAATCTCTTAGCGCTATTTATTGGTATAGCAAACCCTATCCCCTGAGCATACGGAATTATTGCAGTGGTTATTCCTATTACTTTGCCCTCTGCATTAACTAAAGGACCCCCACTATTACCAGGATTTATGGCTGCATCTGTTTGAATCAAGTCCTCCAATATAATGTCCTCACCAACTATTGTCCTTCCAACAGCACTTACAACACCTAGCGCTACTGATGGTCCTGGAAGTCCTAGGGGAGAGCCTATAGCTAAAACTATTTCACCCGTCTTAATAGTGTCAGAGTCTCCAAGCAATGCAGCTTTAATATTTCTGTCAATTTTTAGCAAAGCTAAATCTCGTTGCGAATCCAGAGCTATTATCTCAGCTTCCTCAGAAACACCATCATGATATAGTGTGATAACTCTTGCTGCACCTCGCACTACATGTGCATTTGTAATGACATAGCCAGGCTCTATAACGAACCCTGACCCAAATCCAGTGAATTCTTTATAACCAAATAGCGAAAGTATATGTGGTATCTCTGTGACCACTGTTACAACGGATTCTCTAATATCACTAACTATTCTTGCTATGTCCATGCTTAAGTTATAGAGTAAACTATTTGTCGTAGGGATCACAAGATTGTTGTAAAAAAGAATTACTTTTTAAATGTTTTTGCTGCAGCCAACGCCATCTCATTTATTACTTTCTCTGGATTTGGAGCTTTCATTATAGCTGATGCCACTAAAACCCCGGCAGTTCCAAGCTTTATCGCAGCTTCAACATCTTCAGCTGTAGAGATTCCTGCACCTGTGAGTATTATAACATCTTTATTAATTTCCCTAACCCTTTGAACTGTATTTGTGATTATCTCTGGCTTCGCCTTTGACACAGCGATTCCCGTGCCTATCAACTCCGGTGGTTCTACAGCTATTGCCGTAGGTTTTATAGCGGCTACGCTTGCTGCAGCAATTGGCGTATCTGCACATACTAGAGCTTCTAAGTTGTGCTTTTTAGCAGTTTCAACTATAGCAACAATTTCGTCAAGTCTTAGTCTGTGCTCGCTATGATTGACAAGCACGCCCTTGATATTCATGTCCTTCAACGCTGCTACAGGCAGCCATCCTGTATATGCTCCAAATTCATGGGGGTCTGCATGCTGTGCGAATACAGGTATTGAAACTGATTCAGCTATTTTCCTGAGCTCTGTTGCAGGAGGTATTACAATTACCTCTACGCTATATTCCCTAGCAGCTTTCTCAGCTGCTTTTGCTATTTCCAGCGCTTTCTGCCCAAATGCTGTATTATAGACCTTGAAGTTTATTGCTAGTACCGGTACCTTCAACGTCAACACACATGAGGTAATGCATTGCTATGTTACTCGTGTAAGAGCTCTGTTTTAACCTTAGGTCCTTTAACTTGATATAGTTTTGACTCTACAAATCTACTCTGTAACTTCTGTAATACTTGTGGAAGCGTGGTGTACTCCATCTCTTCAGGTCCTAGCCTGTGAGGCATGAATGGGCCATGCCTTCTCATGTAATCAGCTATTACCTGTGCCTGCCTTCTTGCCTCATCAAATGCAGGGTCGTCAAACAGATCAGCGGGCCCTATTAAACGCCCATTCTTAATTTGGAACCCTAGTGCCACAACCCTTGGTGGTCCGTCAAATCTCGTGCACCTTGCATTCCTCTGAGCCACTGGCATGAGTGGACCAAAGTGGCTTCCCCTCATCCACCCTGCTACTAGATGCGGAAATGCAAATGGTTCTAATACTTCACCAACGGCTGGAAATCCTGACTGTGCTCTAACTATGGCTACTGGATCGTCTTTTCCAACATATTGACCTGCAATTAAATTCAGTCTTTCAACAGCCACTACGGCAGCAATCTCATTATCAGATTTCCTATACACCTTTCTCACAACAAATCTTCCCGGAGTGCCTATAAGTGCAAGTATATCATACATCTCTTCTGGAGCATTCATGACTACATACTTTCCAGCCATAACATCATAGATCTCGAACTTAAATCCATCATGAAGCTTTGGATCTATCACAAGACCTGCTGTAGTAAAGGGATCTGCAAAGACTTTGTATAACGGAAGGTTGAATGCCCCAGGCTCTGTCTTATCAGCCATAAAGACTATCACTGGTTCTGCAGGTCTCTCAATAAATTCCATTTCAGCCGCAGCAGGACCTAACCCTCTTACATTACCAGAGAAGGCATCTGTTAAAAGGTCTTGACCTGCCGCATAAAGTCCAAGATCTTTGGCAACCTTTGCCGCCTCCCTAAATGCGTTCCAAGCAGTCTCATGTATCTCTGGAGCGTCAACACCTTTTCTATGTGTCATTATTAATTCAAGATCGTCACCAGCATGTGTAACATAGTAGTCAATTACTATTCCTTTACTCTTCGCTTCCGCAAGTACTTTTGCAGCAGCTGCCATGGTATCAGGGTGAACAACGTGATGCCCCGCTAATGAGCCTATGTCAGCCTTAATTACAGAAATTGTTGTAGTCTGTTTTTGGCTCATATTCTACACCATATTGCTATGTACATTATTCGATTTTCCGAATTTAAATTTGCTTACTATAACCGCTACTAAAGGGTATGATCAATACTAATTATAAGAAATTTAAAAAATATTTAACCAAAGAGTATTTCGAAGTTTATGGTCAAGAGTTGGATTCATAATCTCTGGTTTTTATTTATTGCTATTGAATGTTGATGAGAGGCAGTGCTCTAAGGCTTTTGCATACATCTAACTGCTGAGGTCTTGCTCCACTAGCCCCAATACCCATTGAATACTCTCTAGAAGTAGCAGTGCTACCAATTAGAGAGTGGGTAAAGAGAAAGCCCTAGATACAGCGAGTAAACATAAACTAATGAGGATGAGCATCTAACGTCAAACAGGTTCACGGGTTCTTCACATATATTTGGGACTACATTTGTAACTATAGAAACATCTAATGTAAATGCATTACTTCTTAGTGAGAAGTATAGAAATATGCACCACTAAGCTTCTGTAGCCTATCTAAGTAACTACCAGGTTTATTTATCCTAGGTCTACCGGTATCAGGATCCCTCCTAACTGTTACACCAACTTCTCTCAAAAAGGTGTTAAAAGCTTGTGAAACACTTGTAGGAGTTCTGCCAAAACCTCTCACGCCAGGTGTACCAACAAAAACCATCATTCTATCAACAGCATAATCTATCAAGAGCGTGTTGTGATCTACAACAAATACTGGCACTTTTCTTAACCTTGCTATTCTTCTGACAACTCTTGCTACAGATAGCTGATCTTCGACATCTATATGTGATGATGGCTCATCTAGAAGGTATACATCAGCTTCTCTTATCAGTGCCAGAGCAACACATAACTTTTGTAGTTCTCCACCACTTAGAGTCCTCACATCCTTTTTTAATATCCTATCTATACCCATCCTCTTAATCACCTCAGTATATAGCCAGCTATTCTCAGTAAGAGCTTCTTTGTTCTCATTCCTTATGCATTCTTCAATGACTTCGCATTTCAGCGCATCTACATTTAGATACTGAGGTTTGTAGCTTACATTAAGTAAAGATGATTTTACATAACCAGTATCAGGCTCTAATTCTCCTGCTAAAATTCTGATAAACGTGGTTTTGCCTATTCCATTAGGTCCTATAATACCTATTACCTCACCTTTTTTTATCTCACCTTCTTCAACGAAAAGCTCAAAGGCACCTAATTTTTTGTGTATCTGACTCCATGATATCATTTCAGCTTCATTTAGAATATTGACCTCGTTTCTAGCGTCATGAAATCTAAACGTGATGGCTTCATCTCTAATCTTCATATTCTCTGCAGGTAAGAATCCCCTCAAGTAATTGTCTATTCCTGTCTTTGCTGCATATGGATTTGAGAAATATCCGTAAACTCCTGGAATGCCATAAACTATCACTATAAGATCTGCAACATAATCTAAAAACATTATATCATGATCTACTACAAATATGTAGCTTTGCCTTGGCTTTAACTCATCTAAGGCACGCAACAGATTTAGTCTTTCTCCAATATCTAGAAAAGCTGTTGGCTCATCAAATATGTAAACATCACTGCTACGTTCTAAAGCTACAGCTACAGCTAGTTTTTGCAGTTCTCCACCACTTAGAGCCCTCACATCTTTTGATATCATGCTACGCATTTTAAGGTTTTCCACAACATCTTTAAAAACCCCTCTTTCATCATATTTCCTAAGCCATTCCTCCACAGTGCCATGCTTTAGATACTGCTGTAACGACTCTATATACTGTACTTTATGTATCACCTTAAGCTTTCCACTATAAAGTTTCTCAAAGTATTCATATAACTGCGTACCTCGAAACCTTGACAACACTTCTTCCTTACCTAACTGCTTCTCTAAAACCCCAAAGTTTGGTTCAATGAACCCTGATAAAATCCTCATGGCAGTTGTTTTCCCTGCACCATTAGGTCCAAGAATACCTACAATCCTATCCTTAACTGGTATTGGGAGTCCATACAATTTAAATCCATTTATTCCAAATCTGTGTATGAGCCTTTCCTCCATTTCGCTTGGCAAATTGACTATTCTTATAGCGTCAAAAGGACATTTTTTAACACATATACCACATGCAATGCATTTATCTTCGTAGATAATGGGTTTGCCTTGCTTCTCTGTGCTCAACTCTATAGCTTTATACGGCTTGGTTTTATTTATGGGGCAAAAGCGTATACAGGGAGTCCCACATTTATCTGGGTGACAAAGATCATAATTTACTACAGCAATCCTTGCCATTTAAAGCAACCCTGAAAAAATCTTTCTTATTTTTGGTTATCACAGCTTGCTGTGTCACCATTCTTCCTCTTCCCATTCCTCTTCCTCTTCCCACCACTCTTCTTCCTCTTCTTCCCATTCCTCTTCAAACATCATTTACAGGCACCTCATGATTTCTTACTTTGCTAAGAATAAAAGCATTTCTCTAAAACTCGTGATGTGGAACTAACAATAGAGGTTTATTGTTTGATGCAATTTATACGAACGTGGTTATGAAATAAAAACTTCAGTTGTTCCACTAATACCCATTAGAATGATATTATTGCAATACTTTCTCAGCATAGGCAACAATACTTCAGCAGCGTCACAGCCATCATTATACATATTAAGATTCTGATAATCTATCAGACTGCAACCAATACTATTAAGTTTCCTTGTTATAACTTCAACCATGCTATCAACAGTTTCTTTACTTAGCAAACTTTTATCGATGTGCACTATAGTTATAGCATAACCACCCTTTTTGCAATAGTCATTCAAGACCTTCATCACACTCTTTATTTGCCTCACTCCAAAAAGTTTTAGAAGCATTTCCACTTCTTTATACTTAGCCACATTAATCTTCTTTTCAAATGCTTTAATAGTTTTAACATATGCTAAAACAATGCTTTGCAGAGGCATCGAAAAACAGAGTTTCACCGAGATGCAAGGACACAGCGTTTCTTTACATTTCATCAAATCAAGTATTGCTTTGCATAGATCATAATCTCTTAGACAATTCTCTTCATGTAAAACTACCAAATACAAAGCATAACTACCCCAATAACAACGTTAAACCACCATGCGTAATGGGGATAAAGGTTATTTCATCTGAATTCTCAATATACAGTTCACTATATGGGTCTTCAAACACATTGATGTCAATGCCATTAATTAAGACTAGAACCTCTTCTCCAGTTATATGCCCTTCATTATTTAGCAGTCTATTTAAACTTGGGTACATGCCTAGAGCTAGTCGTAAAAACTCTCCCAGCTTTACTTTAGAGCTTATCTGAATATCTAAAAATTTTACTCCTATAATATCTTTTAGATGCCCTAAAAATGTTAGCTTTACTATTATTGACACCCTATAGCTGGACATTCACACTAAGTTTAATAAGTGAAGTAGCAATCAAAAACTATGCAGAAATTTGTTGCGATGACTCTTTGCGCTTCTCTTCAATTTTCACCAAATGAGTAATGTATCCCGCTATCTGATTTCTTAGCTTCTTTGACTGCGTTTTGACATAGTTCTTAACTTTTTCTTTATTGTGTTGAAAATTCTCTGTGAACTCATTTGAGTATAGCTGCAGCAATCTTCTAGCAGTTCTTTTAACTAGGCTTATCCTAACTTTACCCATTTCGACCACTTTATTTAGCTATGTCACAATTTAAGTTTAGTATAATCATGTAGAGGCTTATTAATGTAGATGCTATTATGGAAAGCCACTTCATAACAAGATGCTATCAGGATTTTTGTCTATTAGTTTTTAAGATGTTCTTTTTGCATAAAAGCTTATATAGAACCTCTCTAATACACAGTCATAGAGGTGCAGTTTGATGGCTACGGCACCCCAACCTGTATACGAGCCTACAGGAATACCTGTAATAATATTGAAAGAAGGTACATCAAGAAGTGCTGGTAAAGATGCTTTAAGAGCCAATATGATGGCAGCGTTGACCATAGCGGAAATGCTGAAGACAACATATGGTCCCAAAGGTATGGATAAAATGCTTGTCGATGCACTAGGCGATGTAACTATAACTAATGATGGTGCAACAATATTGGATAAAATGGATGTACAGCATCCAGCAGCAAAGATGCTTGTTCAAATAGCTAAGGGTCAGGATGAGGAGGCTGGTGATGGTACCAAGACTGCTGTTATATTTGCGGGGGAATTATTAAAGCGTGCTGAAGAACTATTAGATAAGGGATTGCATCCGACAATTATAGTTTCAGGATATAAACGTGCATTAGACTATGCATCGCAAGTTGCTCACAATATTGCAGAGTCTATTAATGTAGAGTCTCCTGACACTGATGCCATTTTAGAGAAGGTGGCATTATCAGCGCTTACAAGTAAAGCTGTACATGGCGCTAGAGAGCATATTGCAAATCTTGTTGTAAAGGCTGTTAGGCAAGTAGCTGAGAAGAGAGGCGATAAATGGGTTGTCGACTTAGATAATGTCCAGGTGATTAAGAAGAAAGGTGCAGGTTTAGTAGATAGCATGCTTGTTTATGGAGTTGTTTTGGATAAGGAGGTTGTGCACCCAGCAATGCCTAGAAGAGTTGAGAATGCAAAAATAGCTTTACTCGACGCTCCATTAGAAATAGAGAAGCCTGAAATAGATGCTGAAATCAGAATCAATGATCCTCTTCAAATGAGGAAGTTCTTGGAGGAGAAGGAGAACATATTAAGAGATATGGTTGAGAAGATTGGTGGTGTTGGTGCTAATGTTGTGATTTGCCAGAAGGGTATTGATGATGTTGCTCAGCATTACCTAGCTAAGAAGGGTATTATGGCTGTGAGAAGGGTTAAGAGAAGTGATATGGAGAAGCTTGAGAGAGCCACTGGAGGTAGGATAGTTAGTAACATTGAAGACCTAGCGGAGAGGGATTTGGGTGAGTGTGTCCTTGTTGAAGAGAGAAAGGTTGGAGAAGATAAGATGGTCTTTGTTGAAAAGTGCAGGAATCCTAGAGCTGTATCAGTCGTATTAAGAGCGGGCTTAGAAAGGCTAGTAGATGAAGCTGAGAGAAGCCTCAGAGATGCATTAAGTGCTGTAGCAGACATATTTAGATTGCCCAAGGTTGTTTATGGCGCAGGCGCATTTGAGATGGAGCTAGCAAAATATGTCAGAGATTATGCTAATAAAGTAGGGGGAAAAGAGGGGTTAGCTGTGGAGGCCTTTGCCAAGGCTCTTGAAGGTATTGTAGAAACCCTTATTGTGAACGCTGGTTTAGATCCCGTTGATATGTTGATGAAGCTACGAGCCGAGCATATGAAAGACGATGGTAAGTGGACAGGCGTAGATGTATTCACTGGAAGCATTATCAATGCAAAACAGCTTGGAGTAGTTGAGCCACTTTTAGTAAAACTATCTGCATTAAAAGCTGGCACAGAAGCTGCGACACTAATTCTAAGAATAGATGATGTTATAGCAGCTGCTAAGAGAAGAGAAGAAGAAAAGAAAGAAGAGAAGAAGAGAGAAGAAGAGGAAAAGTAGCTAATCTGAAAATAAACCAATTTTCACTAAAACAGGTTCAGTAAGCTCTGGTATGGCTACGAGAGCTTCGCCAGGCTTTAGCGAAGAAATTATTTTTTTGTATTCTTTTCTCAATATTAGCAAACCTAGCATTGTCTTCACATCAGTGGTAGATTTTAGTGCATGAACTATTCTAGTATTTGTGTTCTTCAAAATCACAGATGATAAAGAAGATGGCGATTGTGTGACTATAATAAAACCTACACCCCATTTCCTTACCTCTGCAACTAAATTGGATATAGGATTGTCTTTTGTAAAAATATTGTGAGCTTCATCAACTACTATAACTAGAGGTTTTGTAATTTCATTATACTGGGCTTTTAATGTAGCAGATTTTATTGCTATGGAAACCAATATTTTCTTCACTCGTGTATTGGGAATAGAAGATATGTCGAATATTGTAATCCCCCCTTTTCTTACAGGTAACTCCTTCATGTTGCTCCACTTTATCTTGAGGTATTCGCTTGAAAGTACCTTCAGTTTTCTAACTAAAGCTTCTTTAGATTCGGCAACCCATCTAGCAGCTAATGGTGCATTTTGAATTATATCAATTAATGTATCAATTTCGCAGAAAGTAACGGCTTTTCTATGTAATAACTCTTTTACGGCTTCTTCCAATATATGTGCCTGGGGAGGTGTTAATTCAAGTGCGCTCTCTAAAATCTCTATAAATGCTAGTGGTTCGTGTTCCATGATGTTCTTCATATTTAGAAATTCTGGCACAGTTCCCTCTATAGGATTTGTATAAATGATGTTATTGTAATTCTTTAGAAGTTCTTTGTATTCACCATGCCAGTCTGTTATGAAAACGCCTACACCTTCCTTTGAAACTTCTCGTGCTATAATTGATGCCGTAGTAGATTTTCCGCTACCAGTAGCACCTACTATTAAAACGTGTTTCTGAACGTGTTCCAATTTCAACTTTGCAACTATCTTAGTTGACTGAATGATGCCCAGCCTAATATCCCCTTCTTTAAATACTGAGAACAGATATTCATACTTACTTGCATCTATATCTGGATACCCCCATTCAAGAGGTAATGGATGATATGGCTGTACACTATGCTCTTTACTATTGATTCCAATTCTTTTTGAAAATACTGTAAGAAGCCATGATAAGGGATTATGAAATGTTACCTCAGTAAAACAGTGCTTGAATAACTCAGATACATTCCTCAATTCTTCTTTTTTACATACGACTAAAGTATTTGTAAGACTATTAATGAGAGAACAAAGAATTTCAGATTCCCTAAGCACAGTATCTTTATCCTCTGATAGTATTATCAGATGCGAAGTAACGTTACTTGCACCTATACAGCTCACCAAGATATATTTTTGTCTTGTCTCTACAGCTCTATTAATTATTGATTCAACAACTCTTACTTCAAGATCCTCATTCTTGTTATCATCAACACCTTTATTAACATATCTCAATGTAATAAAAATTCCATAAGCTGTAACTAGTTCTGATGATGAAGGTAATTGAATTGCGAATCTAAAAACATCATCGTCATTTTCGATGAACATGGCCATACTTTTTCCTTTATTACCCATCACTTGATCCCATAAGTAGTCAAGCAATATATAGTGTAGTGTTATCCAAATAAGGAAATCCATAGCTAGAGAACTTGCGTTTCCAGCAAATCATCTATTGATGCTCATGATAACAGTATTTTCATTAACCTTTATTTAGAGTTCTCTAGACATTCATTTTATTTATCACTCTAGAAATTTCCAGGACTCTATCAGAGACCTTTAACTGCTTTTCATCGTGGTTTGGGTTGAGAATGGGCCGCTCAAAATTTTTATAAGCCTAGAATTCAAAGGCACAATAATTCATGTGCATTCGATTGCCATAGTTTTAATATGTCTTTGTAGCTTAGAGTTATTCATGGCTTTGATTATTCTATTGATGAGCTCTTGTTGCCAAGAGATCTCTTTGCACCAGATCAACGTTATGGATGTATCTTTTTTTAACAGTGATATTGATTCAAAGATTATGTATGTTAAATCTTCGATAATCTTATCTGTTATTTCTACACCAATTTCGAATTGGGAATATGGGAATAGCGTTAGTAGTTCGTACGGTATTATACCGATTATTGGATAATAGAGGTACACTTTCGCAGAACTTGTATCTGTGCTTACATATTTCAGGATGTTACTTACGAAGTTATTCATAAAGACTTTGTCTTTAGAGATGTAGGGTATGAAAATAATGATGCTTTTATTAACTGTACTTATCCTTGACAGGATTTTTCTTCGAGGGATTAATACTTTTGGATTATAAATAGAATTTTGAGAAACCAGTAAAACTGCTTTAACATTTGGTTTAGAATATGGTGTATGCTTATACAGATACTCTAGATACTTAAAAAGAGTCTCAAAAGCTTTCTTTGCAGCTGGGTGCATGTAAGCTTTTGCTTCAAGATACTCCCAAAACCTTCCTTCTTTTATAGCTTGCTTAATTTCATTTATTTCTTCTCTTATAACGTACAAATTGTGCATGGAGAGAAGCTTTACTCTTTCATTTTTGGGTATTTCTCGAAGTTCCTTAGGAGAATATTTTGAGCATATAGGACAAGAACAGAGGGTATACTCAAGTTCTTTAAGCCGATAAGTTCCTTTTCGCGTAATGTATCTATCATCCTTAGCGTAAAGTATATAACTCGCAGAATCAAACATATCTACTCCCAGTGCTACAGCAAAAGGTATTATTAAAGGGTGGCCAGCGCCAAAAAGATGTAGTGGAGCACTAAATGGCACATTTGATCGAACTGCAAATATCATGTCAATTACTTTATCAAATAAATATTGCTCTAACAAGGTTGTTGGGCTTCCTAGTGCAAATATGCTAAATCCATTATAAAATACATCTACAGATTTCTGTGCAAACTCCTTTACAATATCTATATATACACCTCCTTGAACAGGCAAAACCCATAGAATATCTTGACACTGCTCACTATTTATCACCTTTATAGCCTCTTGTGCTCTACTATAGGTTTCTAGTGCACTGCTATAAGCCTCATCAAAACTAACATTGTATTGTGTAGGGATATCCAGTATAACTCCAATATCTGTTTTTATCTCACATTGATACTGTATAATTTCTTCATTGCTTACTTCTACCCCACCGTATTTAAGTATTTGATAAGCTCCAGAATCAGTCATTATAACTCCGCTAAATCTTAGATAATTGTGCACATCACTAACAATGTTAACATGCTTCTTCAACAAATATGCATTAGTTATTATACTATTAAACCCCATTTCAAGTAACTCGCTGGGCTTTACATACTGATCTCTAAATGTTGGATCCACTACAGGAAAAAGATAAGGTGTTTCAATGTGCCCAGATTTAGTTTTCAGCTTTCCTATCCTACCAGCAAGATCTTGGTCTTTTATTTCGAAACAATCCTATCATCCCTTTTTCTTGCTCTCCATATACTCAACGTAAAGCTCATATATTTTCTGAGCCAGGCTACCGGAGCCTTCCACACCTGCTTCACTAACCTTTATTCTATCATAAACAACCACTATATTAGTATCATGAATAACCTTCACAACATCAGATCTTAGACCAAGTTTAGATAGAATTAGGGAAGCAAATTCCTCTGCATTAAAGAGAGGCTGTTCTTGAATAATTATCTCAGAAACCCTAAAACCATGCACTATAACCCTATGATATTTAACTCCATCACTGCTTTCAACATCTCCAAGTACAATATGAAGAGAATTCTGATCAAATGACAGTAACTTACCCGTATACATTTTTCCATCAACTAGTCTAATTATAACCCTCTTATCAATAGCTTTTGCAAGTTCTCCAACAATACTCCTCGCGCTATAGCTCAAAGTTCTTTCACCTCACTTTTTACGATAATTAAAAATATGAATAAAAAGCTTTTTATTCACAATTTAAATCATTAATCAGAGGATTGAATTAAGGTTCTCCTAATCTCTAATGATAACAAAACATCCAGCAACAATGAAGATCTAGCAAAATACAGATAGACAAAGTAATAGCAATATATTGTCGCTTTTGTATAACAATGTTCATTAATATTTAATTTAACTACCAATACCTAGTGAAATATCTAGCAAGCATATCACTAGAGTCTCTCCAAACTGTTCCGTTTGTCTCTATATGCTTACTCTCATCATTTTATGTTTATTTGTTGTATCCAGAAGTTCCTCTGCTATCTCTCAATTGGTTTATAGAAATAGAGCGCTTGTATCTGACCCCCTCCCCATACTGAAGGGCTAGGGCTCTCGTTAAAGCGGAGAGGTTTAGAATTACATCTCCCCTTTTCTGGGATTTAATCCCGAGCCAGGTCTCCGGCCCATTACTCCTATCCCGGTCGAGACTTGGGGCTATGAATAAACTGTTTATCATTGCTAGTGGCTCAAAGAATTCAATGCTCATCATCAAAGGCTATTAAGCAAGGAAGGTTTATAAGATTTTCCACTCATCCCTGCCATAAATGGCGAGGCTTTCAGTTGTAACCTCATCTCCATCCCTACATCGCTTCTTAGATCTGCATATACTTGAAGTCGTCTAGACCTACTTTAGAGACTCCTATATTGAGGTATCTGAAGAGAACTTCGAACTCTTTATTCTTTACTAAACATGTTAATTAAAAGTAGCTCTTCTCAGTACTTGTAAGTCTTTAGCAACATCAATTTATATAAAGCTATATAAAAATTGAAATAAGCATTGAAAATAAAAATATGTAACATCAATTCTTATAAATCTATGTCTTAGTATCTCTGTGGAAGCTTATAAGCATCTTTATTACCTTTATCTTTGAAAACAAACTTTTAGTCGTGGCATAAAATCAGAATAAAGTGATAAATTATGAGCTTAGAACTGGTTTGCAATATAGATAGTATGAAGGATTCATACATACCGGAGATCAAGATAGTGGAAATGAGTTGTGAAAATAATGCTAGGGTTAAAATGGATGTGCATAGAAAAGTAAATATATTTAATGTTAGAGATAAGGTACTGCTTATCATTTCGAAAACCATGCCACAATATAATGAAGGAAGAGATTTTGTTGCACATGGATATATAATTTCTAAAAGAACTGAGAATGATAATATAGTGGTATACATAAGCCTCTGGGGATTTTTAGTAATACTGAGTCTGCAAAATGATGAAAAGATAGTTGACTTTAATCCAACAGACAAAGTATATGTAAAAGCATCGCGTATTGCTTAGAGGTTTAATTCTCATAATATTTACATATGTAAATCCAAATAGATGTGAGAGCCGATGGACTGTCCCAAGGAGAGCCCTAGCCCTTCAGTATGGGGAGGAGGTCAGATAGCTTAGAGCCTTCAGAATTGCTCTAAGGCGTCCACATCTTGATGTATTTCTTGAATGCGCTCATCAATGTAATTACGTATCTAGTTTTATGTATTGTAAATCCTCATGAAAATAAAAACAACGAGATGCTAAGACATTGTAGACAATTATTTTCAATTATTTGTGTTAAAATGTTTGTTAAGTATGCATAACACTTTCTTTTCTTTCTGTGTTTAGCAATGCTTCTTGTATGCTCTTCTCTAACTCTTCTACTTTTTCTGCATACTTTATTAGTTCGCTGATATCCACTTCTAGTCCTAATATTTCACTTAGTACCTTAACAGCTACAGCTGCTGCTCTATGATCAATGCTTTCGGGTTCTGTATATGGAAATACTGCAATAGCAGGGATATTTCTATGTTCAAATTCTAGTAATAGTGCTGCAAGAGGGCCAACAACATATGCTCCCTTAACAAAGTATGGGTTAAAAATTTTTATATCACTCATAGCACGCGTCTTTACCCATCTAAACTCTTCGTTTCCCTCACGAAAACGCATATCGAGCCCCCCAACGAGATACACCTCCTGAATATTCAAATCCTTAATGAGATTAATCACAGATTGTACAAAGCTTGACAAGTATTTTCTATCTGGATTAACTCTATTAAGCAAAACAATTACATTAATCCCTTTCACATTTCTAAAAAATATTTCATGAGGCATGCTCAATCCATAATCTTCAACAGATGTGAAATCTGGTATATTGGGAGGCTCTATATATCCTATCAACTTCATACCTAGTTTTGAAACCATGTATCTTGCAGTAAGATACCCGACACCTCCAAAACCTTGAAACCCTGTAACTAAAACAGTTTTACTATCTCCTACTACAGCATCCCTCTCAAACAACTTCAATACATATCTATGCTTTTTCACGTTTTTCTCACCTTTTCCCTTATCTGAACAGCAGGACCTCGTAGAGCAGTAATAATTGCTTCGTAACTAATAAGCGCTCTACCCACCCCTATTAATTTATCGTTTTCATTTACTATAAGCACTTCATCAAATGGCTTTATATTTTCATCTCCTTCTAAAACATGTCTAGAAAATACTGTGTGCCCTCTTTCTAGAATATCTTCTGCAATTTCATTAACAATAACAATCCGGTGTCTTGGATATGGAATAACTCTGTGCAAAAGTATTGCCATATCAATACGGGGTATTAGTCTGAAGTCTGAGGCTCTTATAAATGCAAATACCCTGTTGTTATATGCAATAACCCTTAACCTCCCTGTCGCCTTAGAGTAGCATAATCTAAGGTTATTCAAGTCCAAGTCTCTGAAAATCAGATGCGCATTTCTACCGTAGAAGAAGTCCACAAGTTCTATTAAAAACTCCAGATCTTGCAATCTTGTAGCTTTGCATTGACGTAATTGCGCTACATTATAATTCTTCATAGTGCAATTACCGAGCATCCTAGAGGTGGTATTTTATTTGATCTTCATTTTTAAGTACATAACCTTCTATAGCATAAGGCCTAAACCTTTTTTTCAATACCTTATCAATGGCATAAATGAAATCTTTCTTTTCTATTTGAAGCCTTCTATTTTTAATTGCATAAAGTGCTGCTTCTGTACATATTACCTTTATATCAGCACCTGTAGCACCCTCTGTTAACTTGGCTAATTCTATTAAATCTACGTCGCTTGATAAAGGCATTTTCCTTGTATGAATTTTTAGTATTTCATATCTTCCCCTAAGATTGGGCAGAGGTATTTCAATTATTTTATCAAATCTCCCAGGCCTTAAAATGGCTGGATCTAGCACATCTATTCTATTTGTTGTAGCAATTACCTTCACATCATCTAAGGGATCAAAACCATCCATTTCGGCTAATAACTGTGTTAAAGTTCTGTGAACCTCTCTTTCGCCACTTGTACCAATATCAAGTCGCTTAGCTGCTATTGCATCAATTTCATCTATCAATATTATTGATGGAGCTTTTCTCTTAGCTATAGCAAAAACTTCTTTAACTAATCTAGCCCCTTCTCCAATAAATTTCTGAGCAAGCTCAGAGGACACTAGCCTAATAAAAGTTGCATTACTTTCATGAGCCACAGCCTTAGCTAATAATGTTTTTCCACAGCCTGGAGGACCGTGAAGTAGCACTCCTTTTGGAGGCTCTACACCAATCATTTTGAACATTTGAGGATTTTTCAACGGTAATTCAACTACTTCCTTCAATTCCTCTATTTGCTCATCTAACCCACCAATGTCATTGTATGTCACATTGGGCTTCTCAATGATCTCAAAGGCCCTAACTTGAGGATCATCAACTCTTGGCAATACCTCTATTATAGCCGATCCTCTCTGATTTAATGCTACTGAAGCCCCTGGCTTTAATTTAGATTTATCTATACTTTCTAGTATATTCACAATAAGAATAGGCCCTGAAGAGCTTTTGACAAGAGCTCTGCCATCTGGCAATATATCTATTAATGTTGCTTCAACAAGAGGCGGTGCAGTGAGTTTCTCTACTTGAGATTTGTAATACTCTAACTCCTCTTTATACTTTAGTAGCAACTCCCTTAACGTTGAAGCATCTGCTACAAGAGCCTCAATATAGCTGTCATTCTCTTTGCTGGTGCTATTCTCATATTCCATTATACTCTACGCCTCTACAACACATATAGCTGTGAAACAGAACTAAAAACATTTTTTCCAAATTGTATAATCTCTGACTTAGGTGTAAGCCTTGGCAAGGAATGAAATTACAAGGTATTGTGAAATCTGTGGCACGCCAATAACAAGTAACAAGATTCATAGAGTTACAATAGATGGTGCAATGCTTACAATATGCGAGCAGTGCTTCAATAAACTCGCTCCAGGCAAAAATACATCACCTATCACTAACTCTGTTAACCGAATTACACCTCAACAACATAGATTAGCAAATGAAAATGTTGTAAAATCTCAAAACACTGCCATTAGAAAACCTCAACAAAAACCGAAGGACTATGCTGGCAAACGTAATTTAAATGTGTATGAACGATTTGAGCTTGTTGATGATTATGCTGAGAGAATTAAAAAAGCTCGAGAAGCACTTGGCTGGAGTCAAACCACACTAGCTATTAAGGTTAAGGTCAGCGAAAACATTATTAAGAGAATTGAGGGAGGGAAGCTCAGACCCCCCCATGATTTAGCAAAAAGGCTTGAAGAGACTCTCAATATAAAGCTCCTCGTACCTGTCATTGAAGAAGACGTTGGTAAGGAAAAAAGTGTTTTTAAGGAGGTTACTTTAGGAGAAATAGTTAATTTAAAGGAGTAATAGTATGGGGGGTTGGCATCAGAGAAGATATTGTATTGATCATCAAAAAGAGAGATGTTGAAGACATAGATGAGATCATAGCCTTAACTAGAGAGGCGGGGTATGAGCCTAAGCATATAATAGAGGTCAGCAAAAATGACTCTAATTGTTACTTAACCTATGGTAAGTTACTGCGGATGAAGTATATTATAGAAGATAGCAATATAAGAAAGCTTTGCATCTATGATCAATTAAAGCCAAGACAGTTCTCATGCCTAATAAGAGAATTAGGTGTTGAAGTACTTGATAAAGTTATGCTGATTCTTAAAATATTTCAGATGCATGCCGGTTCTCGTGAAGCTATTCTACAAATTGAACTAGCAAGGCTTTTACACGAATTGCCACTCATTCGTGAATGGATTAGAAGAAGTAAGCTAGGCGAACTACCTGGGTTTCTTGGTGGTGGTAGATATGCTATAGACTTTCAGTATGAGCACATCAGGAGAAGAATAGCTAAGATAAGAGATGAATTAGAGGAATTGAGAAAGAGAAGAAATACTGAGCGTGAAAAAAGAGGGTATTCTGGCTGGATCCATGTAGCAATTATAGGATATACAAATGCTGGAAAGACAACTCTGTTCAATGCACTAACAAATTTAAATAAACCTACAGGGAATGAAATGTTTACAACACTCACACCTAAATCATATGCTATAGATGTTTGTCGAAATTCATTCAACTCTAAAATAGTGCTCATAGATACAATAGGATTCATCAAAGACTTGCCAATTGAAATAATTGAAGCATTTAAGGCTGTTCTTGAAGAGATAAGAAATTCAGATATTCTTTTATTTGTTATTGATGCTAGTAAAAATCTCAATGCAATCTATACTGAAATAAATTCTGTACTTGAGGTGCTGCAAAGTATAGGTTTCGAAGGAAAGCCTATGATAATTGCTCTAAATAAATTAGACCTTATGAATATGGACGATAACACCTCCTTATCAAATCTCTCATACGAAATATACAAATATTTGTCTTACAGAAATGCAAATATATTTAACATAGTACCCATTTCCGCTTATCTCAATATAAATCTAGATATTTTAAAGGAATCATTATGCCAAGTTGCACAACAGTTGAAGAACTCGGCAAATACGTATACATTTTAAGACTTGGACACAGACCTCATAGAGACCAGAGAGTTACTACTCACGTTGCTCTTGTTGCTAGAGCTTTTGGTGCTCTAGGAGTATATATAGCTGAAGTTAGGGATGAGAATGTTAGAGAAAGTGTTCTTAAAGTTGTTGATAGATGGGGTGGGAAATATTTTAGTGTCGTTGATGGTGTAGATCCCATTGATATTGTAAAGCAATTCAAGGCTGAGAATTCATGTGTAGTTCACTTGACAATGTATGGTATTCCAGTAGATAACATAATTAAGGATGTTATAGAGAAATGTAAAAAGATTTTAATAATTGTAGGTGCAGAAAAAGTTGAAAGAATATATTATGAGCTTGCAGATTATAATATAGCAATAGGAAACCAACCTCATTCAGAGGTTTCCGCCTTGGCAATATTTTTAGATAGGCTGTGGCAAGGACGTGAAATGAATATATGCTTCTCTGACGCTAAATATTATATTGTGCCTAGTGCTAGATGCAAGGTAGTAAAACATGTTGGTCGAAGCTGATGTAATGAAAGTCATAGAGAAAATGTATGGACCTGATGGTAAAAAGATTATAGAGCTACTTCTCAAAGCAGACAATGGAAAGACCATTGATGAGATAGCCCAAGAAACTGGGATAAGGGTTAATGATGTTAGGAGACTTCTCTATGAGATGTCCCAAGAGGGTTTTGTAGCCTATTTACGTAGCCAAAAAGGAGATAGCCTTTGGTACAACTATCGGTGGTATACAAACACAACAATGCTGAGAAATGCTCTCTCTAAGCGTATTGAGAATGTCATTAAGGTTTTAGAGGGGAGACTTGAATATGAGACAGGTACTTCATTTTATATTTGCCCCAATGATTTAAGCATATACACATTTGAAGAGGCCTTTGAAAATAACTTTCAGTGTATTCATTGTCAAGCAGACCTTGTAGAGTTTGATAATAGACAGATAATTACGCATTTAAAGGAATTGTTGAAAATGTTGAAAAAATACAACAGCTTAACTTCGTGATATCATTCATGAGGCCTAGGGTAATAGATTTATTTTGTGGTGCTGGTGGTTTTTCTAGGGGATTTCAGGACGCTGGTTTTAATGTTGCTTTAGGTCTTGATAATGACTCTGCTTGCGGAAAGTCTTACAAAACAAATTTTCCAAATGCTATAGTTATTGTGGAGGATGTAAAGGATGTTAATGGCCATGATATAGCGTATTTAGTAGGTAAAGACTATGATATCATTATTGGTAGCCCACCCTGTGAGCCATTTACAGGTGCAAATCCGAATAGGGAGGTTAGCCCATTGGATAGATTGTACAAGGATCCTTTAGGAAAACTGACACTGGAATTCATAAGAATTGTTGGTGAGCTAAAACCTAAAATATTTATTATGGAAAATGTACCTGCAATATTGGAAGAGGAGATTAAGAGCAGCTTACTTGAGGAATTCAAATATGCTGGTTATGATAAGGTATATTTTAATGTTCTTAACGCTGAGAAATATGGAACACCAAGTAAGAGGAAAAGAGTATTTATATCAAATGTGCTTATCAATCCAAAACCTGTAGGGAAAGTTGTTACAGTAATGGAGGCCTTGGCTAATTTACCCCATCCATTAGCATCAAATATTCCAAACCATGAATATGTGCCTCTTTCTGACAAGAGACTAAAAAGAATTGCAAGGATTAAACCAGGTAAGGCGTTGTATTACTATCAAGGTGCTTCAAAAACAATACCAACTATTATCAGATTGAACCCCCACGAAATTGCCCCCACAGTCTTAGGCTCTTCAAGATTTATACATCCATTTGAAGATAGACTATTAACTGTACGTGAACAAGCACGACTCATGGGATATCCTGATGACCACATATTTTATGGTGGCAAGGATCAGCAATTTAACCAAGTTGGTGAATCTGTACCTCCACCACTATCATATGCAATAGCAAGGTTTTTAATTGAAACCTTCTTTGTTAATAAATAGTTAATTACATGTCTAGAGCAATTGCGTTTGGGTGTAGTGAAGTGAAACCAAAAATACATGTTGTAGCTTTTGCTCCATCGAGCCCACATAGATTAGTGGATTTAGCAAGAGCTGCATACTCCTTTAACTTCGTTGATGGCTTTATTGTAGTTAAACCTGTAAGCCTTGCTGCACAAATTGGTGTTCCAGAAGTTTTTAAAATTGCATATAAATATGGTAGATCTTTCTATATATTAGCAAATTTAAGAGAATTGAAAGAAATATTAAATATAGATACAATTGTTTTTATACTTCAGAACAGAAAGGAGGTGCAAGATTTCAGCGAAGTTGTAAAAAATACTGTTATGAATTCAATAGCTATAATTGTACAGGCAGGCGAAACAACAATTAATAAAGATGATTTGTCGCTTGGTATTGTAGCAAGGATTTGTGAAATGAGTGATTTGTTTTCTCCAAACCCTGTTGCTGAAGTAACAGCTGCTTTGATGAAACTTTTAAAAATACTATCTAGTTTTAGATGATGAATAATGGAGAAAGTTCTAGTTGTAGACGCCAATGCGCGTGGAAAGGGAAAGAGATTTTCAACATTAGATGTAATAGGTGTTGGTCCAAGGCTTGTAACAGCTCTATTTAGGAGCTATAATATTGACGCGAGATTGTATGCCTATGAATACGTCATAAATAATTTAGAAGTTATGGAAAAATATGATGTTCTTGCAGTATCATTTATGATAAGTGATGTGCATGCTACTAGGAAATTGATTGATCTGTGGAATAAAGTTAATGGAGGGCTTGTGATCCTGGGTGGTGGTGGCACGCTTAACCAAGCAATTCTGCAATCACTGCACTTCTCAATGGCATTTAAAGGTGAGGTTGAGGTTACAATGCAAAACATTTTTTCTAAGTATGCAAAGTTGAGCGAGGCTTACAATGTACTTTCACAAGAGAAAAAAATAATGAAAGGTTTGGTCATTAAAGCCCAAGATGGTGAAATATTGGATGGGGGATTAGGTCTTTGGACGCCTAAAGAAAAGCTTAATATATTACCTGCTATAGAGGATTTAAAAACATATCCATTTTACTGGGCATCGAGGATATATGTTGAGGTTGTTAGAGGCTGTAGCAATTTTAGAAGAGCCAAACAAACAAGCAATGGTAAAATATGCACAAACTGTAACGTGTGTCATAGTGGTCCTTTAAGTCTTAGGATCCGATGCCCGATAGGCATACCACCTGGCTGTGGTTATTGTAGCGTGCCCACGGTTCATGGACCTGCTCGTTCTCGTAATTTATATGTGATAATAGAAGAAATTGAAAGACTTACAAGGATTGGTGCTAGCAGAATTGTTCTAAGTGCTCCCGACTTTCTTGATTATGAAAGAGAGCAACTTGTTGAAGGCAGTCTAACAGACCCCTGCAACCCACCACCAAATATAGATGCCATAGAGGAATTTCTAGGTAAACTTGTAAAGATTCGCGCTATAGCAACTGGAAGAGTTGTTATCATGATAGAAAATGTAAAACCATGTCTTGTTAATGATGAGGCTGCAGAAATTTTAGGAAGATATCTAAAGGATACACCAATATACATAGGCTTAGAAAGTTGTAGTGATGAGCTGTTGGAGAGCATTGGAAGGCCCTCATCATGTAACAACGCTATTAATGCAATTAAAAGACTTAAAAGCCATGGACTTAGACCATATGTCTATTTATTATACTATCTGCCAATGGAAAGAGAAGACGATATTAGAAAGACAATTGAATGCATTGACGACTTAGAGAGCAATGGTGTAGAAAGAATTATATTATATAGATTTAAACCTATACCATACTCATCATTTGAGAAGTTTATTAGAAATGTTACTACTATTAATAACACCCTTCATGAGGAGCTATATAGAAAGGTTGTGGAATTCAATAAAAAGCAGAAGAAAAGAATGCAGGATATGATAATAAAAGCTATTGTAGCACAAAAGCATCCAACAAAGAGGGGTTATTTAATAGCTTATCCACAAAAACATGGACCAGTAGTACTAGTGAAAGGCTCTCATAATTTAATTGGCCATAGAGTGACTGTCAAGATACAGGAAGTTGTTACTGATAGGGTAGTTCTGGGTTCTATAATACAAGTTCACGAAAAATATATATAAACTTTGTTAACTATCTGTAAACAAATAGCTTAATTAAATATAGAGTTCTAAGGAAAATGTTCTTGCAAAAGGCATCAGTAATGCACCAAGCATCTTAGAGTAATGCTCAACTGTAATACCTTTAAGCTATCCATAGTCCATAAAATTAGTAGAAGAGCCTATACTGCACAATGTTTTATAAACTCTGGAGGTTTTGATGTATTTTGTAAGGTGGTGTGACATTGGTAATGGTATCTTCGATAGAGCTTGAAAGTTTTGAAGATATGATTTTGATGCTGCATTCTAGAATGACACCTGTTAACATGACCTCATCGCTTATGTGCACAGATAGAATATGTTTCACCATAATAAGTGCTGGAGATGAACAAGTCTTTATAATTTCTTCACCTCCACCATCAGGTAGGTGCAGGTTTGCATATGTTGATGATTATGGCAAAGCTAAGTGTAGCGAAACTCCGCCAACAGGCAAGCCCATAGTCTTCGTGATTTCTGTAAAGAACATTAATGAGACTGACAGCATAATAAAAGCTCTTCAAAAATAGTCAATTAAAAGCTTATTGCATCTAACATAAAAACACTTTTAATGCTTCTACTAAGGAATATTATTTTTAGAAATTGTGCGGGGGTGCCCGAGCCAGGTCAAAGGGGTCGGGCTGAGGACCCGATGGCGTAGGCCTGCGTGGGTTCAAATCCCACCCCCCGCACTAGATAAAACATTAGGTGAAGTTTATGAGCTATACTTGGGAGCCTAAATGGATTAAAAAGAAAATTAGAGTATCTGAAGGTGTTGAAATAGAGACTTGCTATGACATTTCAACAGGGCTAATGTTATGCCCTCTATGTGTAAATGTGTCTAGGATGTGTCCAAGTACTACAGAACCGACGAATATCATACCTGAGAATGTGCCATATTTTTTCTCACCAGAGGATATAATTTATCATATGAAGGTGCATACAAAGGCAGTTGAGGGTAAAAAACTTTATATCGAAGTTAAAGAGGAGGAAGAAGTAGAGGAGGAAGAGGAGTAATAAGCTAAACTAAATCATTAACTACACAGACTTTTGTATACATTCTCATTTAACTTAAGTAATGCTATAAATACAACTCTATAAACTTCTGGATTGCTGTATATAGGTTGTTTTTGTGATACGCCTGCATATGCTAAGCTGTACATTGTTTGGTTAACTTCTTTAAATGTTGCATAAAGTCCACTCGAATCGAAAATATTCTCCATAACTGCAGGGTCTATCGCAATCCCAAGAGTACTTTGCAATATCTCATATCCTAAAATCCAAGGAACTATCTTTATATTATAGGATGGATATATCTTGGATAAGTACTGAATAACGGCCCATGCATATAACCTTGTCATTGTAGCATTTAGAACTGTTGACGAGTTCCAGTTGAGTCCAATACCAGTGGTGTAGGTGTTTCCCCCAACACTTATTCTCTTGACGACTATCCACTTATTTGAATCAAGCATGTCATAACCGCCAATAGAGGACCATGGTGCTGCATAGCTTGTTATAGTTGTTGTGCCTATGTTCATTGGATTCGTTCCAGTGCCTAGGTAAATTATTGCACTAATGAATTTAGCCATATCACCGAAGCTGAGATCTGATGGCGCATTAAGCCCTACATAAACACTTTTTGCTGTTTTATTAATGTACACGTCAATGGGGCTGAAAATAAGTATGTAAACTTCACTCTTGTCGCATACATGAAATTGCCGTAGTAATTGAATAGCTTTATTATATGGACTTGTTAAAAATTCTGCAAGTACATGTATTCTTGTAGAATTTATGGTAGCGCCATCAGCTACTGTAGATCTGTTTCCAATTACAGAAATCCAGTATCCATAATCCCACCAACTTATAATAAGTGAATTTCTTGATGTATTGTTCCTTATGAATCTAAGTGTATCGAGCCATACTGTTGTAGGTGCGGGGAACCCCTCAGCCCTTGCAATCATTGTATAAGCACTTTTATAGTAATTTGACTGTGTGTAAGCTATAGGTATCGAAGCTGTGGCAATTGCTATTGCAATTAGCGCTGCAACTATTTGCATAAACGAATATCTTACTTTTGTTATGCGCCCAATTCTAGCTATTCTTGGAGTTGAATACGTTAGTAATACTCCAAGTGAAAGCCCAATACTGGTAGCCACAGCAATCTTCATGTAATCCACAAAATAGCTTAGGTTATACGTAGCATACCACGTAAGTGCAATCCACACTGCTACAGCAACTAGAGTCAAATCCTTAAACCTAAGAGCATTGTATATTGCAATAGGTGCGATGATGAATATCAGTAGTAGCAATGCTAAAATCATTTCCTGAGGTAACGAACCTAATTCATATAGTGCCTGATATTCAGCAACAGTTGCTGCAACACCTGGTGGTCTTATACCTAAGCCCAGCATTATTTTCCCGGCTAGTGGAAAAACCCTGGAAAATTCTTCATAGAACCCTGGAACAGTATCAAATAACACGACTAGCGTCATTGCCGAGATTATCAACGCCACAATAACTGCTGTATATATCTTTGTAGCTCTTCTGCCTCCAAGTAATTTGTGTAACACAAATGAAAATGCAAAGAATGCTAATGCTATGTAATATGCTAAGGCAAGTACAAATCTACCTCCATGATATGTTGGCATAAGGTACATAGCTACAAAAGGTATTGTAGCTTCTGCAAAAAATCCCAGCAAATAGTTTTGTAACTCTTTTACTGAAGCAGATGTTTTGAATAGCGGAAGCAGAACCATGGATATGTAGACAGGTATGGCTGATAACCCGATACCGGTCCACACACTCGCTGCATAAGCTAGGGCTATGCCTGCTAACACAAAGTCCCTTAATTTACAAGTCTTTAAAGCCCTAACATGAAGCCATATAACCAAAGGTGCTGTGAATATGCCAAACGAATACTTTACAGTAAAACCTGCAGCTTCTCTACTAACGAAGAAAAGTGCATAGGTGAGAGAAGAGATTATTGAAGCTATTTTGCTTTTTGTAATTTCATTAACAAGGAGCGCTATGAATATTGTGCCAAGAGCTCCTAATACTGGGGGTATCAAAGCCATTAAGTCGTAAAGCGATACTCCAAACGGTTTGAAAAGCTCATAAAGGGCATATATTGTTAGTATATGTCCTTGCAAATCTGTTGTAAAAAGATTTCTACATGAAGGGTACCAGAATATGCATGTTACAGGGTTAGAACTCGTTAGTGTAGGCCATGAAAATAAACCATTTTTATCAAGGTAGGAGACAACCCAATAGTTATAGAACGTATCAAGCTCATCCAGCTTTGCCTCAGGGTATACTGCAGCAATACCTATATTCACAACATTTAAATACTGTTGAAACCTAAGCCAAAAGGCTAATAGAGCTATTAACACAATCGCAATGGCTGTAACGATTCTTGAATACCTATTCCAAAAATCTATTATCCTCCCAATCATAGACATACCTTGTGATCACCACATCAACAAAGATTAAACAATCTTATGTTTAGTAAGCTTAAGACATTCATATAAAAGCTTATTACAGCATAAAATATGTGTACCAGGTATTCATGATGAATGAAAGCCAGGATATTGAACCAATTATGTTAGGAGATTCCATATGCCCTGTCTGCGGATCTAGCATCAACATATATTTGCACATGTATAAAACCCCATTAGATGAGTCCATAGCTATTCTCACAGCTAAGTGTGAGAAATGCGGATTTAAGTCAAGTTCAATATTAACGATACGCACCAGCGTAACCCACAATTGCATTAAATTAAAAATAGAAAAACCAGAAGACCTTAATACAATAATATATATAGGGGAGAACGCTGAGATAGAGATCCCCAGTATGAACATATATGTATCATCATCTCAATTAAATATAGGTAGTATAATAACAGCTGATGCAATCTTATTATACATTATAGATTCTTTAAGAGGTCTTTGCACCTCAAATCTTACAGATAATAGATGTAAGGAATTGATTGATATGGAAAATCAAATAAGTTTAGGAAAAATAAGAGATAAGGTAGAGGTTATATTAAAAAGTTCTGAAGGCATAAGCATATTAAAGAGCTATAGAGATGGGAATTATGAGCAATGCTAGTTCATCACTCCTTTACAACTTTAATGGGTTTACTCTTCTTCCCCTCTTTCTTCTTTGGCAACCTAATCTCTAGAACCCCATTTTTATAAATCGCTTGAGCTGCATCAACATCAACATCTGTAGGAATTTCTATTTCCTTTCTATATTTTCTATCATGATTTGAACCTTCCACAACAATATGTCGCTCATCTAATGCTTCAACCTTTACTTTGTTCTCATCAACTCCAGGCATTTCTAAAATAACCCTAACCTTATCCTCATCCTCATATATATCAGCAAGGGGCTCTAGTTCTTCACTAACAACAATTCTTGGTCTTCCTCTTCCACCACGTTTTACATTGCCAAATTCATACACCTTTGGAACCCCATCAGGTCCTACTTCAATCCTGAAACCATATATTATTGGTTTGCCTAATTCAGCTCTTTCTCCAGGACCTAAACCATATCTAAATGCTTTCTCAAGTTCTTCTAATTCCTCTTCAAATTCTCTAAACAAGTCATCAAATAGGTCAAATATACTTCTTCTCCTTCTTCTACCTTCATCGGACATAACTTTACACCCATTAAGTTATTTCCTCTAAATCTACTTATAAGCTTTATGTGCAAACCTCCTCATCTACTTCAGTTCTTAATTATCAAGAAATCACAATAGTTCTAATACTTGTCTTTAACTACACCTCTAAAGTATTTCCCTTTACAACTGAAAACCTTGTTTTTAAGGTGGGGAATGGAGAAAAGCTTATTTTGTATTCTAATTCCTAGCAATGAGTGATTGCCCTAAGCATATAAATGCAAAGAATGCAACAAAATCCAGAAAGGATATGGAAAGCTCTTACCGTTCACTCACCATACCATGATACTATAATTATATAGCATTCATTCACATCACATTTTGAATTCTTTACAACATCAATCAGATCAGGGTCTATTAATGCTAGTGAACTACCCAAAGATTTGTCATTGATTGGAATAATCTTTACCTCTGCCGCCAGAATCTCTTTTAACGTTTTTACGGCTTTAAGCACATCATTACCTTTGAAGAGCCCTAAACTAGCCTTCATATTCTCCTTCACAACAGTTCCTAGAGGACTTTTTCGATACACAAACCACATTAAGCATCACAAATACATAGCATAATTTGGCTTACTTCTTATTTAGCTTTTCATAGCCAAGCATCTAACTGAAAACCTGTGTTTAACTGGGTTTTTGGTTATGGACAAGCCTTTAGAAATAACTGTGTTTATAGGTCTTGATGAGGTCAGCAATGTAGCTTTAAATAACCTTGTAAAAGCATGTAATCTACTCAACGAGAAATTCAATGTAAAAGTGTTTGTCAACCCTATAAATCTGTGGCACGACCCAATCAATTCTTCAATAAGAGGCCTACCTATAATAGTTATTGGAAACAAAAAAATTTTCTCAGGTTACCCACCTGATGTTGATGAACTTGTGAAAGAAGTGCTTAAAGTAATTAGATCTAATAAGGGTAGTGTGACAGAGGATCCTTTACCCTTTACACATTTTGAAGGAGGCTTCCTTAGTGCTGCAATAGCTGATTAATTTCAGTTTTCTTTCTGTGCATACTTACAACCAAAAGCCTCGCCTTTTAAGGCGGGGAGAATAGAAAAGTTTATAAATACTCTTTGTTAACTGATCTTGGTGATGAGCGTTAAACTCTCTGAGCCAATGGCGATGATAAGCAGTTTATCAATAGCCTTGAGTACAATGGGTAGGGGTAATGGGTCGGAGACCAGGTCTGGGATTGAACCCCGAAAAGGATGTAGCCCCAAACCTCCCCACATTAGCAGGAACCCTCGCCCTTCAGGGTGGGGAGGAGGTCAGATATAGGGTTTGAAATCATCTTAACTAGTAAATAGTTTGTGTTGGTAAACTCTGATGAGCATTGATGTAGCTATTATAGGTAGTGGTGTAGCTGCTTTAAAGGTCTATAGCACACTCCTTCATAATAGAAACTTAAATCCATTAATTATAGACTTTAACCCTCTTGGAGGCATTCTTGCATCTGCAAATTTTGTTTACAAATATCCAAGGATACCTATATTCATAGACAGCAATATTATAAACCTCTTCACTACTTGCAATCCTCTGTGTTATCATCTAGAGGTTTGTATACTTAAGGAAGGTGATATAATAGATAAAATAAAGGGATTCGCACCTTTCGATGTTCAGAGATTGTGGATATATGAGTTAGCTGAGAAAAAAACTGCATGCTTTTTGCCTCATCTTAGCAAATGTATTTTAGCATTACTAAATGTAGGTAATGAAACTATTAGAAGGGTGCGTGATAGCATCAGAAAAGTAGATATTACTAACAAAGTGATTGCCACACTACAAGGCCTTACTTTTAGATATAAGAGCCTTATATATACATGGCCTTTAGACCTTTTGATGAAGATTATCAGCAACATAAATGACCCCAGCATATCAGCCTTAATAAATGACGTTATAAATAAGGCAAAATATGTTTCAATTTATACCCGATCATATGTAATCTATGAAAAATCTTCTAAGTATGATGAGCCTAAAATAGAGCTTTATCTCCATGGAACAAAGGCTTCTAGAGTGCACACTATAATCAAAATCCCCATAGCAAATAGTATAACGTTACTCTATGCTTTAACAAGCTATTCCGAATATTATCCATTACTGCCAGGAATTGGTGATAAAATACATTCAGAACTAAAGAGACATAAAGTGCTTACACCTTCAATGCAAGTACTGGATTATAGTGATACAAACATAGTATATGGATTTTTAAATACCCTACCTGAAGAAGCATTAGAAAAAGTTAAGGAAAAACTACAAGGATACAATATTATGCTATTCGGGAGAATAGCTGAGTGGAGAGAATACGATGTACCTTCACTACTTTTTAAGAGAGACTTGCACATCAAAATACATAAATAAATGCAAGTAACCATGAAAACTGAAATAGCTCCTCTCCTATTCGAAAATATACTGCCCGGAGGTGAATATGGTATGAAGCTTGAAATTGCAAGAAAATGCGACGATCTATGTGACGACATAGTAGTGTGTGATAACTGCGAAAATGAGGTATGCGATGAAATATGTGAAGAAGTGCAACGTCAATGTTTGGCTATATGTGCTGAGCATCTTGAGACTTCTTCAACATGATGTCATTTGTATAAATTTCACCATCATTTATATTGCCGTACTCTACTTTCTCTGCAACTAATTGAGCAAGCTGTATTATCTCTTTGATAGTATTGATTTCCACAATTAATGTATCTTCATATTCTTCGGCATGTTTTAAGATTTTGACAAACTTGGGTAAGACACTAAAGGAAAATTTTTCAAATGCTTTTATGTCTGTCTTTGAAAGTTTTTCCTTTATGCTCATGTTCTTCAACCTATTAAACCAGTATTTTGGTCTCAGGCTAGTGAGCTGTATCTTTATTATGGCAATATCAGGATCTTCTAAATCTTCTTTGTCTATGAGTAAACTATTTACTGCCGTCTCTATGTACCCTACATCATATTTAAACTTGTACCATCGTTGATTGCTACTCTTATATGATGTCTCAATTAATCTATATTCCTTTTCCAATATCCTTAACAATAATGATGGATTGTACGAAAAACCTGAAGCTGATAATCTCTCAGCAAGGCCTTTATAATCGAAATCACCCAGTGAAGTACTTCCCCGCAACCTATTCTCTTTAGCTATAGCTATAGCTGTTTTCACAACTAATAAAAATCTCTGCCCATATCTATGATAAGCATCAAGAATAGCAGTGCGCAAAGTACTGAGTTCCATCTGCAGCACTCTCCAAGCAAATCTAGAAAATGCTTCTAGGAATATCTGAGTAGCGCATAAGAAGCACTATCATTATTTTAGATTAGCGAAGTATTACATATGTTATACTTCAAACATCCGCTAGTAAACCAAGTTTTATGTAGTATATTAGAAAAGCCATTGAGGTATAGTGAGAGGATTAGGAATATTTTGGAATTACACAGCCCACTTGAGAGGTTTGGACTTCATAGAGCTCTCTATAGTTTTATATGGAGCTCTTACCCTTGGCTTTACAGCCTTTTGCAACTGTTTCGAGTTTCATATAGGTTTGTAAGGTTTAACATTATTAGGCATTTTGATGAGATTTCCTGTGAGGGGCGAAGAGCCGTGGAGGGCTCTCCCCAAGGGCAGCAACTCAAGGTGTGGAGTCCCTGAATTTTCTAAAAGCCCCCAAGGCATATGCAGATCCAAGGAGTGGTGAGAGGAAAAGAGATGAGGCTATGACCACAAAACAATATGAATCTATATAAGAGCTGAACCCCCTCAGTACCTGTTTGTCCCTAGACACCTATCTTCATCATTTCATGTTTCTTTTCATCTAGGACTTTCTCCTTACCCATCCCCTCATAAGTAGCACAGCAACCTCTGAAGCTGGTTCAACGGGCATCGGGACTAACGGCACAAGTCCCTCACAGTGATTTATCGGGACATTGCCCTTCATCAATACAGAGTTATAACAAAATATTAAGTACTTATTTATGAGATAGCTCCTAACCATAAATTTCGAGACAGTGCATGCATCAGAATATGGATAGGGAGCCAAATCTTATCCATCATTTTGAAAACTAATCAGACGGGTAAGTTCCTATCATCTCTCAAGACGGGAGTAACTCATCATCTCGCTAAATATTAAATAGCCAGTATGCTAAATAGCTTTTAGTGGTTTGAGAGATGGGTCTTACAAAGCTTGTATTGGATGCTTTAAAGACTTTGAAAGGTCCTACGATCATAGAAGTTGCCTATCATTTACTTGAATTAGATGGTGTTAAGAATGTTGATATAACTGTTAAAGAAATGAATATTGAAGCTCTTTCGCTTACAATAACAATTGAAGGCTTCAACATAGATTTTGAAAAAGTGAGAGATGCTTTGGAGAAGCTAGGTGTTATAATTCATAGTGTCAGTGAGGTTTCAGCAAGTAAAGACTAGCGTTTTTAACCACTACTATAATGGTGTTTAATGCGTGGCTTTATGTTCGAAGTGTGGTAAGAGAGAGGCAATAGTTTACCAGAAGCATACAGGCATGAAACTCTGCAAAAACTGTTTATT
>Ga0209739_100010_pt1 | contig 110318 bp, 123 predicted proteins | sample JossMetagenome_2_FD_184729 | JGI IMG/M metagenome (GOLD analysis project Ga0209739, IMG submission 184729) | Hot spring sediment microbial communities from Joseph's Coat, Yellowstone National Park, USA - JC3_ASED (SPAdes) (version 3) | ecosystem: Environmental > Aquatic > Thermal springs > Hot...
TGTTGAGATACACAGACTCAACGGAGTAGAGAAACTTATTGAGTTCTCTAGTGGTCTCAAGCTCAACAGCCACAGCCCTACGCAACATCCACAGGAAAAATAAACAACCAGACTTAAAAACTCACCCCGCCCTGAAGGGCGAGGCTTGGCCATTATTGTCACTGGTTTGATATTACCGAAAACTGCATTGTGGAGGGGGTTCGTAGGATTAGGATGATTCAGAAGGGCATTGGAGACCTGGTTGCGCTATTTATCGTGATTTTGAATTGATTAATTTGCTGTTTACCATTATACCTTTAACGTCTTTATGTCTGGGAAGTCATCCTCGAAGTACTCATGCTCGCCTTTAACGCCCTTATTTCTCTTTTCACGCTCAATTCCCCTAAGCTCAACACGCCTAATCTTACCGCTTATGGTCTTTGGCAGCTCTGGTATGAACTCTATGACCCTAGGCCTTTTGTATGGGGCTATGTTTAATCTAATGAACTTGAATACGTCGTGCGCCAAGTCCCTACTTGGTGTGTAACCTGGTTTGAGCACTATGTATGCCTTTGGTACGAAGCCCCTTATTGGATCAGGACTTGGCACCACAGCCGCCTCCGCAACAGCTGGGTGCTTTAGCAAGTCGCTCTCAAGCTCGAATGGGCTTATCCTATAGTCGCTTGATTTGAATACATCATCTGCACGACCAACGAAGTACAAGTAACCCTCGTCATCCATGAAGGCAACATCGCCAGTGAAGTAGAGACCTAGTCTAAAGACTTCCTTATTCTTATTCTCATCGTCATAACCAACCATTAGACCGAGGGGTCTAGGACTTGTCCTAACTGTTATGTGTCCATCCCTGTTAACGCTCACGGGATTTCCATCCTCATCCACGAGAACTATTTCATAACCAGGCGCTGGCTTACCCATAGAGCCAGGCTTTATCTTCATACCTGGGAAGTTCCCAACCATGAGTGTAGTCTCGGTCTGACCGTATCCATCGCGTATGTACTTACCCGTTGCCTTATACACGCGCTCAATAACCTCTGGGTTTAACGGCTCACCGGCGCTAACAAAGCTCTTTATCTCGTCAAGGTTGTACTTGGTTAGATCCTCGAGTATTATCATCCTCCAGACAGTCGGCGGTGCGCATAGTGTGTCCACTCCGTAGTTCTCCAGGACCTTGAGATGGTTCGCTGCACTAAACCTGCCGCTATAGTCGTAAACAACTGTTGTCGCCCCCGCATTGAAGGCCGCGAAAAACGTTGACCAGGCCCACTTAGCCCATCCTGGGCTTGATATGTTCATGTGCCTATAACCCGGCTTGGCGCCAACCCAATACATTGTTGTTAGGTGCCCAATTGGGTAGCTAGAGTGGGTGTGCATGACCATCTTTGGCTTCGCCGTTGTACCTGAGGTGAAGTAAACGAGCAATAATTCATCAGTCCTCGTCCTAACACCCTGGAAATTCTCGGACTTACCACTCACCAACTCGTAATAATCCAACCAACCAGGGCCCTGCTTACCAAGCGATATGAAGTACTTGACGCCTAGCTTCTCAAGCCTATCCCTAATTTGGTTAACCCTATTGACAACCTCTGGATCAACAATCACAGCCTTGAAATGAGCCCTCGATGCCCTATCCTCTATATCCGATGGTATCAGTAACGTCGTTGCGGGGGATATAACGGCGCCTATCTTCATGAGCGCTAGGAATGACTCAAAGAGCTCAGGCCTATTGTTTAGCATTACCATGACAACATCACCACGCCCAACACCCAAATCAATTAATGCATTCGCCAACCTATTAGACCGAGCCCTGAGTTCGCCATAACTAATTACCTTAGAGTCACCGGACTTGAGTAATTCATCGTTTATGTAGACGAGCGCTGGGTTTGTGGCATTCTCGGCTAAGTACTTGTCGAAGTAGTCAATGGCCCAATTAAACTCACCAGGGGGTGGCCATTTGAAGTTTGCCCTAGCCTCCTCATAACTACCAGCCTTTAGTAGTACATCCCTCTGCCTGAGAAACTCATCAATAACCTTTATACTTAGACCCATGATTATTTAGCGCTTTAGCGAATTAAAAGTTTTACCTTAAGCAGCATTAGATAGTGTATGAGTGCGGTATTGCGTATATTAATCTATACTTTAATTTAATCGTCAGCTCGTCTCTTCCCAAATCACCTATTCATCCATCTCATCGACCCCTCATCACCAGTAAGTAAGAGGTGGTGGTTGCTTAAAAATCAATTTCGTGCCTTCACATTCCAATGATTGACGCAATAATTATGCCTGCTATGACGACTATGAAGCCCATTATTGCCCTAAGGTTTAATCTCTCCCTAAGCTTAATTATGGCGAGTACTTCCGTAATTACTGGCGATAGGGCTGTTATTAATGTTGGCACCGCAATACCTGCATAATCAACGGATAGCACGTAGAGAGGCCCACCGATACCATAACTAATGAGTCCCGCCAGGAAAACCCTACCGCTAAGTTTTACCCTTATCCCTTCAACGACTGCCTTAACTATTAAAGCGCCCGCCATGAGTATTATACCTCTTATGAGTATTATACCCCAGGGGTTTGTATACTCATAGACCTTGTAAAGCGCTAGAAATGAGAAAGCATAGAGCACCGCTGAGAGAATGGCCATGACGTAACCATAGAGTTTACCCCTACCTGAACCCATCAGTAGGTAAAGCCCCAGCACTATCAATGCCGCGGGTCCTATATAGACCAGGTACGATGGGCTAACAATAAGAAGTAGCAGCGGCAGCAGCACAACGTATGAGTAGGAAATAACGTTTGCTATACCCACGTCGGCGTACCTAAGTGATATCAGGAACACGTACGTACCAAAGACAGGACCTAAAACCGCGAATAATGATCCGTAGATCCACGCAAACCCGTTCAGTGGGGGCTTGAGTATGGCTAAGGGTATTGATAATACGAAGGCACCCAGGGAGTTTGATACCAAGTCATCCAATGCGCTATCCGTGGCGCCGATCCTGTAGAGTATTGGCGATACTGCCCAGGCCACCGATGCTGCCAATGACAAAATAACACCAAGTATGTAATACGACATCATGACCAACAAAACCTCTGTAATTAATAGTATTTAAAACGTACGCTTCGAAAACCCTTTATGCGCCACATTTAAAGGATTAGGGGTTAGCATATAGGAGTGCCAGGAAGAATTGCTTACTTGATCATCGGGATAGTATTATTAGTAATAGGTGCATCGATATTGATATTATCGATTATCCAAAAACCGCAGACAATACAATTCCCAACAAACACATCATCACCAGCCTACCTACTACTCAGCAACTGGAGGAACCTGAGCATCTACATATCCACGGGATACCCAATACCAAAACCAGTATTGAACGGTGAGGAATCAAAACCGCCATCAATACTCCAGGTGTTTTATGGTAAATACGGGCTATTGAAAATGAACATAACAATAACCAATACTGGCAATACCAAATCAGCCTACCTTACGTTAAACAATACGGTGATCATCAACGAGGAGAACGGATCCACAACAATAATCCTACCACCAAACTACACGTCAATATCCATAATCCAGAGGTCAATCACAAATACCAGCATAGACATATTCGTACCCAGCATCTATGGTTATGTCGTAGTTAATAGCGATTATGTAGTATTTACGAGCCCATTATTAATGAGCGTTTATTCAAATACAAGCCTATCATTGAGAGGGGTGGGTGGTTGGTATGTAATTAGTGCTGGTGGTAATGGTACGTATTACCTAGTAATCACCCTAGGCTCCACTAAGGCGATGCCCATTGATTACCTAATCTACATAAATAATCACGAAGTCACCCAATGGTTAAGTATGGCTAAGAAGCCGAGGTTAAACGGTGCACTACTTAATGAGTACTACCTAAGCCTGTTACTGCTTATGGATGATCAAAACCCCGTCACCGGCGAGTTCGTAGCATCCCCAGAGCCTGTTTATTTCTACTCATGGGTTAGGGACTCATCATATGCTGCAATGGCATTACAGGAGGCTGGTTATTATGGGTATGCGATGAAGTACTGGTTGTGGATGTGCAGCGCCCAGAACTCAAGCGGTACCTGGTACACACGTTATAACTTCTGGAGTGGATCGCCAGATACCACCTTCGGCATACCCGAATACGACAGTATTGGACTATTCCAACTGGGTGTTTGGCAATTCTATGAATACACCCATAATAAGTCATTCCTTATGACCGTTTTGCCATGCATCAACAAATCATTGATGTGGGAGCAAGGCGCAATCATTAGTAATGGTGGTTTAATACCAAGGGACTTAAGTATTTGGGAGGATAATTATGCATATAATTTCTGGACACAGGCAATAGATGACCTTGGCCTATACGCGTCAGCGAATATATACAGAGCCCTAGGGCTAAACTACACGTGGATACTTAGGTTAGCCAATGAATTAAATGAGACCATACAAAGCCACTTCTACTCGAAGGGCTTCTACTCGCAGGCGTTGATGGAAACAACACTTTATACGAGCAGTGGTTCAGAAACAATTTATGAACCAAATGGCATACCAGACTCCTCAGTTATCCTGCCCATAGCGCTTGGTTGGATAAACCCACATAGTGGGCGGGCTATTAATACCGTGAATAAGGTAGTGAATGTATTACTCGTTAATGGTGGATTGGCAAGGTTTCCGGATGATGATTACCATTACGATTACGCCCTCTACGATAGCACGGCACCAGACCCACCGTGGGTAATAACAACGCTATTCCTGGCCATGTACTATGAGGATGTTGGTAACTCCACAGGTGCCCTGCAATTATTGAGTTGGTGCGTTGAGCATTCACAACATGGCCTATTGCCTGAGGCGGTGGATCCTAGGCTTGGCTATCCGCTACCAACAACATCACCATTGACTTGGTCCGCTGCCATGTATGTTATGGCGGCAATTAATTACAAGCCTAAGCAGGGGTTTGTTTTAACGATAATTATGTTATTGGCTGTGGTTGTGATTATGTTGTCAATAATAATGTTTGTGGTGTACGGTAGATTAAACAAGCCTTATGCTCTCTCCGTTACTCATGAAGACGGTGGGTATCTTTAACTGAAGCTCTAGCGTGAGTGCTAGGTTCATTATCTTGGCGGGTTCCCCGTGAACTAGCATTATCTTGTGGGGTTTGGGCTCCATATTCCTCACATAATTAATCAACTGCCTCCTATCGCTATGCCCTGAAAAGCCGGGTATTGACTCAACCTTCATCTTAATATCAAGCGTAACCCTATCGGAGTAATACCTAACCGTTAATTTCCTCTCACCCTGCTGTATCCTCCTACCCACGGTATTCTCCGCCTGGTAAGATACGAAAATAAGCATGTTCCTCTCATCCTCAGCAGCATGCACGAAGTAGTCCATTATTGGACCACCATTGAGCATGCCGTGTGGTGCAAGTATGACCGCTGGTGGACCCTGGAGTATCTCCATGATCTGCTCCTTACGTTTCTCCGGATCCCTGGCCCTCTCTATGGGCTTAACGTACTCGCTTAGGAATGGGTTGATGCCGTCGTATATCATCTCCCTAAGGGTTCTGTTCAGGTAGTCCGGGAACATTAAGTGCACATTCAGCGTCTCTAGGACCATACCATCCACGTATATCGGCACCTTGGGCAACTGCTTATTATTAATGGCTTCATTAAGCACCAACAGTACCTCCTGAGCTCTACCCGTGCTGAAGACTGGGATCAAAACCTTACCCTCATGCTCCACCGCATGCCTAACGAGCTCCACAAGCCTCTGCTCACTCTCCTGCCTTGGTGGTTGAACATCCTCCTTACCACCGTAGGTACTCTCCATAATCAACAACTCAGCCCTCTTGAACCTATTATGGGCTGGATTCAATAACCTGGTTGGGCCGTACTTCATATCGCCTGTGTATATTATGTTGTATAGTCCATTACCAATATGCAAATGAACAACTGCCGAACCAACCTCATGACCTGCATCATAGAGCATCAACTTCGTGTCTGGCGATATATCGGTTGGATGATCGGCATAATCGAGGGTAATAACGTGATAGAGCGCCGTGGCCAAGTCCTGCCTACTGTACGGTGGTACCCTACCCTCAGACTCAGCCTGCTCGATATAGTCAGTCAGGAGAACCTCCATTAAGTACTTCGTCGGTTCCGTCATGTAGACCGGACCCTTATAACCATACTTGAATAGGTACGGCACAAAACCTATGTGGTCCATGTGCGCGTGTGTAATCACCACGGCATCCAGGTTGTCAAGGTCTAAGTCATCTATTAGTGGTGCCTCGTCCCCCGAGCTTGATGGTTTAACGCCACAATCGAGAAGTATTGAGCTCTCCCTGGTCCTAACCAGTATTGCGCTCCTACCAACCTCCATCTGGGCTCCGAGACCTGTCACCGTGACCCTCGCATCCCTGTAAATAGGCTCCCTGTGTATCCTCATACCAAGCTTCTTCAGGAAGTCAAGTCTCTCCTTGGCTGTGGATAGTTGTATCTGCTTCACGATATCTATGTCGGACCTGGGTAAGTCCTTACCCATCTCAAGGGCAGTTGGTATTATCCAGGGCTTCCAACCAGTCTCGGCCAAAATATCCTTCTCCAACTTACCCCTCTCCCTAACCGGCCTCTTTAGGTATATGTAAACCTCACCGGTTGGTTCATCAACTACGATATCATCGATTACGTTAGAACCAACGCTCTTGGTGACCATGTCCGTGATTACCTTCTTCAACTTATCAACCTCCCTAATCCTGACCTTCGGGTCTCCCCTAATGATTATGTACTTCTTCAACTCCTTAGCCAAGGTCTTTATGTACTCACTATGCTCCATTAAGTACCTTGGATTCATCACGTAAATTATTACGTTGGGACCCTCAAAGTCGACCCTAGAAAACTTTGCGTCCGGCGGTAGGATCTCCATAATCTTCTTCTCCATCTCATCTCTTAAGGAGGGCATAATCAAAACCTCAAGGACGGGACAATGAACAGAAAACCAACTTAAAAAATTATCTCCAAAAACAACAACAGGGAACTAGATGCAGTGAGTAAAACCGATAACTAAAACTTAAAAGCAAACATCAATCAGCAATTACATGCCAAGGAAGGAGTACATAAGGTACAGATCCTTCGATGGTTCGGAAATAACCGCATTCACAGCAACACCGGAAACGGGCTATAACGCAGCCGTCATAGTTATACACGAGATATTTGGAATAACAGAGTTCATACGAAACGTAGCGAGGAGGTTAGCATCCCTAGGCTATCTACCAATAGCTCCAAACCTATACTCAAGGAGGGCTGACTTGTTTACGGAGCAGAACATAATGACGGTAATGAGGAGGTTCTGGTCACTACCACCTGAGAGGAGGACTGACATCAATGCGATTAGGGAATTCATGAACTCACTAACGCCACAGGAGAGGGAAATAGTGAATGAACTAGTCATAAACAGGGAGTCCACAGAGGAGAGGATAGTCAATGACATAGTGAGCACGTACAACTACGTAAGGGACACGTACAAACCACGGAAAATAGGCATAATTGGGTTCTGCATGGGGGGTGGGTTAGCCTTCGAGGCGATGACCAGAGTGCCGATCGACGCAGGGGTGATATACTACGGAAGAAGCCCAAGGCGACTTGAGGACATTGCCAAGATACACGGCGCAATACTGGCAATATACGCGGGCGAGGACTCAGCCATAAACCAGGGACTGCCAGACCTCATGAAGGCAATAATAACGTATAAACCACGCTTCGAAATGGTATTCTACCCAGGGACATACCACGCCTTCGCCACGGAGGGAGGACCAGCGTACAACGAGGCGGCCGCAGAGGACGCGTGGGAGAGGACCGTGAACTTCTTTAGGAAGTACTTAGGGTGATGGTGCATGAACAGGGAAAGCAAACAAAAAGGGTTTGACAATGCGGTGGCGGATTGCTTCATAACATGGGTAAACATATTGGAAATGAAGAAGAATGAGCACGGCAAAGGTAAAGAAAACCCTAAAAACCCAAGGCAATAAAGTAGCGCCGGGGCCGTAGTCTAGCCTGGCTAGGATGCTCGGCTTGGGCTGCCACCGTGGGCAACACAAAAACGAAAAGCCCACGGTCACGAGAGCCCGAGTGATCCCGGGTTCAAATCCCGGCGGCCCCACCAGAACATGGACTCATTCTTCCGTACTTTCTAATTTGATTTCATTGATTATTGCTAAACGTATCAGAAGGTTCGATGTAATTGAAGTTTTGACCTTGTCTTCTTCCCTTATTGCTTCTTTGTCCATTTCATAGTAATAGGATTGCCGTTGCGGCTATCGCATATACATGAGGAAATACGGGCCAGCCTTAGAGAATTGCTGTTAAACCGAGCTGCGCCCGAGAATCTGAACAAGCTTGTCATAACGATGCACCGGCTATTATGATGAAATGAGCCATTAATTAGCTCATCATGGCCCACTTAGGCTCGCGCCGACGCATTGTATGGAGTAGCCGCTTATCCACGAGCCGCTGGGTGCGTTGGATTGCTGAGGTGGGTAGCCGAGGTATACTGTGTTTATTGAAACGATGTTGCTCGATGATGGGACAAAGCCCACAACCCAAGCCATCTTCGCCCAGGCACTCCAGCAGCTAGTCTTCACCTCGGCGTTGAACGGTAGGTAGAACCAATAGGTATTACCCGGCGAGTAGTTTGCCAGCCATATAACCGCAGCCCCACCTGAGAAGCCATTAATAACTGCCCCATTGTTGGGCATGGCATTGGTGCCTGTGACCTCGGTGTAGTCGAATGTCCATGTTAGGTTATATGCATACTCCCCTGCCTCGTTCACGTAGTACGGCGTCGTCGAGACACGTATATTTACACCTCCCAACCAGGAAGAGGGCATGGTGTAGTTGACGGAAACATCGGGTGGTGAGCTGATGCTGTATGACACTGCGGAACCCGTGGGGGTTGGCACATAACTACCGTAAGAATCGGTGACGTATGTGTTGTAGAAAGATGGGTAGTTTACCGTGGCTTCATGGCTCTTGTACATATCGAAGCCGCCGATTAAATAATATATTGCACCATACCCCGGATAAAACTCGCCACTATATGTATATCTATACGCAACATCGCCCAGTAGCTCCGCATCTATAAATGCCGGCCTTATTGATGTGAGGGAATTAAGCATTAATATGCATGAGTCGTAGTAGAACATGTCGCCGTAGTTGTCCTCAACAGCCTGAACACCGTACGTAGAACCGAGCGCACCCTGGCTTTCTAGGGCATTCATGCCCCATAGGAAGGTGAAGTTGCCACTCGTGTAAACGCCGCCTGAGCCATACACCCCAGAACTTGCGAGGTTCTGGAAAACTGCGTAGCACGGATCCACATTTTGGTAGCTTAGGTTTTGGTTTGTTGTTGGTAGTTTGATCTCGCCCTTATCCACCTCAATCAACCACAGCCAGTTCCTGAGTAGGTTTGGTAGTCCCTTGAGGCTGACTGGCCCTACCAGCACGGCTACTCCATACGGTGTCCTTATCGCAGTTGCTCCAACCAGTACGTATTTGCTGTTTATTGGCATTTCAAGCATTGGGACTAGGTATTGGCGTGCGCCATTTGTTCCGTAAAAAAACGACGTTTGCCCCCTTCGCCATTGCGTAGGAGAGGAGTAGTTCGGCTATTGGTGCCTCGGACCTACTCACGTTCATCATGACCAGATCACCCTTGGCGAATAGGTTCACCAGCAACCCAACGGCTGGGCTTGTCAGGTTCAGTGTGATGTTCCCACCCACGGTGCCGTAAGCCACGTAGGGCTTAATCACGGACCAATCAATCATAACAACACTATTGTTAGGTAGGTTGGGCAACTGGCCCAGGCTTGTTGGTGCAATCTTTGATTGTGGTATGCCGACACTAACGAGCCTCTGGATTAGTGATTGGGGTCCAACGACGTAGATTGTCGGGCCAAAGTAAATGCTGATTGAAGAACCAATTGGTGCCGGCGTGCTTGGCTTATTGGTGATATGGGTTAGAAGTAGTACTGAGACCATTACCGCGACTAAAACCACCGCAACAACCAACGAGATGGCAAAAACAAGCTTGGACTTAAACCTCATACAGGAACTACCTATTCTACAGTTTTTATTCCTTATTTGCTCCAGCCGTTCGCGAAAAGTGGGTTAGGTTGAGGTTAATTAATGCGTGAGTGGTTCAATGATGCACCTCCTCGCCCTAGCTAGCTTTACTTGTTTGACCTCTAGAGGCCCAGGTGATGATTTAATAAAGCCTTGGTAATAATTGTTAAATTGTTAACTAGATTTGAGATTTGTCTCCTAGCTTATGTAATCTCACTGTTGTTGTCCAAGCTTGCCTCCTACAGCCTTCTTTACCTCGTTTAGCCCTATCATTAGTAATATTAGGGCAGGTATGCCTATGAGAAGGCCGAGGACCCCCACAACCACCGAGGCGCCAGGTATCATATTGAATAGGTTAATCGCGGCCATAAATACCAGCAATGTGGCACCAGCTGATAAGTAACTTACGTCAAAATGATCGCCAAGCCTGTACAGGGCAATCATGGATAGTACGGATCCAACAAAACCAACGATGTTTCCAGGGCTCGATATTAAGTATGCCATCTAAACATTACTGAGGTTGAAGGTTTAGGGACAGTAATAGGGCAGCTAATGATATACCGATAATCTGGCCAACTATATTTACTATCGAGCCAATCCTACCAATGCTATATCTGGATGGGTCAGCCATAGCTAATTTCGTGAAACCCCTGTAGTAATACACGTATATTATTATAAAATCTATTAATCCAAGTACTATCCCACTAATAGCAGTAGCGTGTACTACCTCGTTTATTAAATAATCCTCATCAGCCATCATAGACGATCCTGAATAAACAATGCCAAATACTACGGCGATCGTTACAATAGTAAACAAGATACCAAATATAAGCTCCAAGATCACGCCCGTGAACAGCAATGAAACACCGTCATAAATCAACGAATAGTACTTAGCATCGCCTGGACCGGGCCTGCCCATAAGTATCTATTATATTGAGTTATATTGAGTTTTTAGTTTTTATCGCTTCTCAGTCGAGGATCGGGTCTCGCTTAGTGATGAGTTCAATAATATCTAGTGTGGACAAAAACCGCTTTATTTTGGGTTAGTGGGTTTGTGTATTGTTATCTACTGCCTATGTATGTTACTGTGAAGCTTGAGCCATCACTTGATAGAGAGCTTGGTTGTGCCAGCACCTTTCCGTTGTTTGTTACCATCACTATCTCCGTCACGCTACTGAATGAGCCAAAGGGCTCGGTGCTGCCGCTTATTGTTGCGTAGCAGGTACCCTGTATGTCCGTGTAGTCCTGCCCGAAGTATGCAGTACCGAAGTTTGCGAGGGCTGTTAATTGACCGGCGACGGTGGGCCTCTCTAGGATGCATTCCGCGGATGATCGTAACGCACCACTTACGCTACCCGTCATGCTGAAAGTTTCATGTTCTGTATAATCAATCAATGTAATGTTGAATTCGCCATTGCCTAGGTATGCCACACTTACGTAAATATGGTCGCCAGGCTTTACCGTGAAGCCGCTTATTGTGACCGATGGTGGTGGGTAGAACTCATACCAGGCAGAGTAGTATGCCTCACCACCACTGCATTCAGCGAGTATACCTGCCTGTTCGACCGTACTATCGTTGTAACCATCCATTCCTGCCCAAAGGGCAACCTATGTAGTCTGTTTTGTGCACGTTACCTGGGGTACTATGAATGAACCAGCCACACCAGTTACAGTGTACTCCTCAGCAGGTACGGCATACCCAGCCCAATTTAGTGAATACACCTGACCCTTAACCTCGTAATACCTAATCATGGGATGCATCTGGGCTCTAACGGTATATAACGTAGCCATGCCCAGCAGAAGGGTCAGTGCGATTACCATTATCGAGAGTATTTCCAAAGACCTTCCCATCTTATTTTACAAGTGTAGATCTTTTTAAAGCATTACCTGGTATGATTATTTTAATATATATTGTCTAACGTACATTACCTATTGCTTATTTAGTTACTTGGTTTAGGTACTCTAGAACCCTTACTGGATGTTCCTCAGGTTTTACGTTCTTTATTACCTTAGCCACCTTGCCCTCAGGGCTTATTATGAATGTAACCCTCTCCGCAGTTCCTGTCAGTCTAAGTACTCCGTATGCCCTTGATACGTCCTTATTATGGTCACTGAGTAGTTTGAACTTGACGCCATATTTCTCCGCAAACCTCCTCTGTGTGCTTACGGTATCCGTACTTATGCCAAACACCGTTATGCCCCTTCCCTCAAAATCGTTCCATAGCCTTGCGAACTCCTGGGTCTCACGTGTACACCCACTTGTGAAGGCCTTTGGGAAGAAGTAGAGAACCACCCATTTACCTCTATAGTTGCTTAGTCTTATGGCTTCTCCATCATGGCTTTGTAATTCAAAGTCTGGTGCATCCTCTCCCTCAGCCACCATCGAGTTCGTCCTTAGATAACGCCTTTTCTTTCTTAGCCTAATGCGTAACTTAAGATAACTAGCCCCTGCCTAATCAATTGGGAGGTAAGGGTTTTAGCCTAAGCCACATCACGTGGTTCGATGAGTGTTGTTGAGATTGATGGTTCCGTGCTTGAGGGTAGCGGACAGATACTTAGGACAGCGTTGGCTCTCTCGGCAATTTTGGGGAAGTCAATTAGGGTGTTTAACATTAGGGCTAGGAGGAGTAATCCAGGTCTTCAACAACAACACCTAACTGGTGTATTGGCTGCCGCAAGGATAGCCAATGCCCAGGTCATCGGTGCCGTTAAGGGCTCCACAGAGCTCACCTTCAAGCCCGGTAGGATTGGTTGTGGCGGATTTAGGTTTGATATTGGTACAGCTGGTTCCGTAACACTTGTTATACAGACAATACTCCCAATACTCGTGTTCGCGCCCTGCGAGAGCACGGTAACAATAACCGGCGGTACTGATGTACCCTGGTCACCGCCAATTGATTACGTGAGGTTCGTAATGCTCCCAATGCTTGGGTTGTTCGGCGTCAAGGCAGAGGTTAGGTTGGTAAGGCGCGGTCACTACCCAAGGGGTGGCGGTGAGGTCGTGCTCACGGTAAGACCTAGCGAGTTGAGGGCAGTCAATGCGGTGGAATTTGGGAACCTAGTGGAGATTAGGGGGTTGTCCCACGCCGTTAGGTTGCCGGCCCACGTTGCCCGTAGACAGGCGGACTCGGCCAGAGACACCCTGATTAAGGCGGGGATTAGCGTCCCAATTGAGATCTCACTCGAGACATATGAGCAAGGTAGAGATCCACACTTCGGCCCTGGAAGCGGCATAGTTCTTTGGGCTAGGTCCGATAGGGGCTATGTGAAGGGTGCTGATGCCCTTGGTGGGAGGAGTAAGCCGGCTGAGGTTGTTGGTGAGGAGGCTGCAAATAGGTTATTGGAGAATTTGAGGAGTAACATGGCACTTGACGAGCATATGGGCGACATGGTAATACCATACATGGTGCTTGCCAGGGGCAAAAGCGCCGTGGGTGTTTCCAGGATTACGCTGCATACCTTGACCAACATTTACGTGGTTGAGCGAATGATGGACGTGAAGTTTGTGGTTGATGGTGCAGAAGGTAAACCAGGGATAATAAGGGTTGTTTAGTATCCTTATGATTGGCCAGGGTATGGGAAGACCATTTAATGGTTAGATACTTACGGACATGGAGATTGTAAAGTATAGGAAGTTCAGTAAACAGGCGCTGGGACCTCTATTATTTCTACCTATTAGCAACTTAAGAGGAGAGACTTGGTGAACATAGTTGATGGTGTAAGGGACCGAGTCATTTCTCGAAGAGGCTTATGGAGGATCAATACTATACCTATGAATCCGTGACTACATAATTAAGCTCAAGCTGTTGGTACAGCTCTTTAAAACCAGTCTCTAATCAGTTAATTGTGGTGTAGAAATTAAAATTATATAAGCCCTGGTTCTCCATCCATGTGATATGGAGAGCACGGTTGATGTTAGAGGTATGCAATGCCCAACGCCTGTGACCATGGTTGCAAACGCGGTGTCTAAGGCGAAGGTAGGGTCAACATTGACCATATTGACTGACGACTTCATATGCTTCATGATGATACAGAGAATACTCAAAATACTCAATGTTGAGATTAGGGAGGCGGTGCAAATTGACGATAAGAACTACAGAATAATCGTCGCAAAGAATCGCGAAATTACGTAATACGGATTGCCATGGAAAATTAGCGATTTTAACCCAGGCCTGGAATAATTAGGTTCGGATTATGATATTCATAGAGACCCTCGTATATATCGTAAGGGATAATAAGGTCCTATTGATTAGGAAGAAGAGAGGATTGGGCGCCGGATTGTACAATGGGATTGGTGGTAAGGTTGAGGAGGGAGAGGGCATTGTTGACGCGGCGATTAGGGAGTGTGAGGAGGAAATAGGCATAAAGCCCATGAATCTTAGGTGGTCTGGCCTGTTAGAGTTTTGGAATTATGAAGATGATAAAGTTGAGTCGGTGCACTTTGTTCATGTCTTTATAACGGATAGCTTCGACGGAAAGCCGATGGAAACCGAGGAGGCTGAGCCGTTATGGTTCGATATCGATAAGATTCCCTATCGCGAGATGTGGGAGGATGATAAGTTGTGGCTACCCAGGGTGCTCGAGGGTAAGACCGTTTATGGTCGCTTCGACTTCATCAGATGGAGACTCACTAGGTCTGAGGTCTACGAGTTGAAACCTACGGAGTAATCAGAACCGTGTCACTAATCATCACGAACCACTTAAGCGGCTAGGTAGTTAAATCCCATTGCGATGAATTCCTCCAGTACTGACTTATTGATTAGTCCAGCCACTGAGCCGGTCTTACATGAACGACTCCTCAAACAATGAAAGCGAAAAATCAATACGCATATACCTGCTCAATCCATGACCACGGCAATAACCTATACCACGCCCAACCTCTACGAGGTACATTACTCATTAATGCACTTAACACTCCATGGGCAGCAGAATCTCTGCTTAATAATTCATCAACGCTAGTGTCTATATGAACTACGTTAATATTAATAATGCTTAATAGATAGATCAGTGGCATTATTAAGAATTGCAGAAATATTGGATATCCAGCATTATTTCTCATAATAGATTTATCATAATGCATGCAGGATCCACCGTCCGTAGCAGCGGACGTGGATCTTGGCGGCACCACTAGGTACATGGCTGGCACCTTCGGATGTATATGAGGCCCACTCTCGAAGTATATAAACCCATACCTAGGCTCCCAATACCAAGCCTCAACAAACCAAAGCAACGAACCAAGATCATAATACCTCCTGGTCAATACATTCACACCGGTGGGCAACTTTGTGCTGATAGTCCTCCCATTGTGCGGATAATAAATTACTAATGATGATCCAGGCTCAATCGAAAACGGCAATGAAGACATCATAAGTACCAAACAACCTAAACATAAAATACTAATATTGAAAGTAAAGAGAATAATTGCTTGACAATAAACGAAGAGGTCCGGGCGGATTCGAACTTGAGCTTTCTTGTGGTAGTTACGCTCCTTATTGGTCTTCATGTTAGTGTCATTTTTGGTGGTTTCTCCATTATACGTGCTGGCTTATACCGTTAATAACCGTTGGTTGATGCTTAGACCCAGTAAGGCTAAGCCCGGGGGCGTCATGCGTGCACTCGATGTTCCAGGCTTAGCTACAGGCATTGAGGTCAAGTACACAATAGCTGATGATGACTTATATTAAAACCTCAGCGCGCCCCAACCTGGCTTGGATTATGTACTCGGGCACTCTGGCGGGATCCAGCCCCAGTGGGTGGTTAATCCATTAACTAACCTATCATACACCCGCTTGCTTGCCAGTGGGATGGTGTAATCAAACGATTCATAAGTCACGCGTAGTCCTAGTCCCTTGGGTGTATTCCTAATACAGACTATGTTACCATTAACAACCACGTTTCTCAGCACTGTAAAGCCCATTCTACCCCTAACAACCAAACCATCCTCAGTGAACAAGACCCCAACTACGGGATTCCTGCGTAGTATCACGTAGGTCACCGCAATGGCGATTGCGATGAGGATTGCCATAATCACTATGTCGGCGAATATTTCCTGAGGTGGGATTGTGAGGACTGCGATTGCGAAGATAGCTGTAAGGATTGCGTAGAAGAAGTTGATGAACACAAAGTTAAGATTCCCCACCCTCCAAATCACCTTACTCATAAACCCACCTCAACGTAAAGATACACTTCGAGTTTAAAAGCATTGATTGAGGATTGACTACCGCAAGGCCGTGCATTAACTCCCTTAAAAATCAATGCATCAAATCCTGGTGCAGATTTCCAAGCCGAGAATTATTAGCCATAAATGAGGAAAAGGCTGTTCACTGTTACCTAGCATGCCTAACCGCGGTAGAGGTCATAACTGAGTAAAACCCTGAGCACAGCCTAATGCTACCGCCTAAACCCACATGCCTTAGTGGCAATGTGGCAAGAGCCGAGGAGAAAAACTTACTAACGCTTGCACCAGTAAGGCCAGCGTGATTGTTGCTTTAACGGCATTAACGCCTCATTAACCCATTGCTTTTGCTTATGCAGCGATGATCATGAGTATCACCGATTAGTGGAGATGGCACGTATCTGTTAAGACCCCTCTTTTAAAGTCAAAGTTAATTATTTAGTGGAGATGATGAGACCCTGAGGTATATCGCTTCCGACTCGCGGAGATTGTTGATAGTGAGGTGGCTAGGCTACATAGCATGGTCATGGAGGAGTTGGGTAGGCTTAAGGCCGAGATTGGGGTAAGTAAGGCTTTGATGTTGAGTTAGTTTTGACGTCTAGTTCTCCAGCTTGTGCATTGTTTACCTGTGAGCTCCATGAGCACCTCGCGGTTTGCCTACCTTCGTAATACGTCAAACGCGACCACAGCTTAGAACCTTCACAAACCCACACCCATGGCGACAAAACAAAAACCAAAATAAAGTTCATGGCGGCCCCGGTGGGATTCGAACCCACGACCTACGGCTTAGGAGGCCGCCGCTCTATCCTGGCTGAGCTACGGGGCCGATAATTTTGTTGGTCCAGTCCTTTTTAATCTTTTACTTCATTGTGTGGACCGAGGCTTCATTGATTATTCATGTTGTGGTTTCGGCCTCATTCACAATCCTTAATAATGCATTGTTGGCGCCCTCCATGAAGTGCCTCTTGATCCATGACTTCATTAATACAAATAATGGGTTAATGTCGACACTCCATTGGCTGATTATGGTGTTATTACTTATGTAATTAATTACGTAACCCCTTATTGGACCTCTTATGTAGTTTATTGTGACGCGTTTATTCTCGTTATCCACGAATATCCTAGCCATGCCTGTGTTATTGGGCCCTGGGAATGCGAATCTTATCTTGACTATGTAATTACTTCCATCATTACCGACCACGCTGATCTCCCGATGACCTCTCCAATACTTGGGCATATCCTCCACCTTACTCATGATCTTCCACACCCTATCCCCTAGTTCATTACGAAAGGTTTGCTTGACCGTAAACTCAAGACCTAATATCGACATTGATAGCCATGAGACTTACTGATTTAAAAGTAGTTCTTGGTAAGGCTTGCCTACTTATATGTTGAGAGTTCCTCGAGGCTTTTGCCCTTGCCTTCAACGCCTATTAGTACACCTGCTATTGTGCCGATTGTCATTATTACCGCCATTAATGCAAAGGCTGTCAGTGCTGCATACGGCAATGGCTTAAATGTATTAAAAATAAGTATATAATGCGGTTAAAATAATGATTACTGTTTAGATTCAACCTCCTTAGGTCTCCTCCTCTCTCGCTTCTCGCTAATTCTATTCCTTAATAAATTAACGTGAAAATCCAGTTCACCTATACCGAGCCTCTTACCAACGTCCTCACCATACTTAAGCAACTCCTCTGCATAGTCGAGATCAACGGATCTACCCCTGGCTATCAACTCCTGCGCGGTGTATACGATGCATTCCACAAGCTTCTCCTTAAACTCAAGCACCTTCTCCTTATTACCCTCCTTCTCAGCAAGCTCAATCAACTTCTCCCATTTGCTACAGGGCTGTGCCGTACCCACCACCTCGATGAAGCTGTGGAGCAAGACATATTATTAAGAATTATGTCTCACCACTAGACTTGGCCTCAGCCTTACTGGCCTTGGATTGTTTAAGCTGCGACTCCTTTATTAACCGCCTAATCTTCCTTATTATCGCGATGTAATTATCAAATAGGCCAGTCTCCCTAGCCTCCTTCGTAACCTCATTAAACAACCTAACCCCATCATCCAACTTACCACTCCTAATTAATGCCTCGGCTGTCCTCAACTTCGTAATGACATCCCTAGCCTTACCCACAACATCCTCTGTGGACATCACCAACGCTCCCTACTTACCCTTAATAAGGTTTATTTAGCCAAGCCTTGATTCATCATGGTTAATGATCTCGTGATTGGGGTTTGGAGCGCTGAGCTGTGATGATCGGTGGGAATGATTAATACTCATTAATCGTCTTATTCTTTGACTTGTACTCCTTGATTAATTGATCCGCCACATCGCTTGGTACCCTAATCGTGTATAGGTAATGCTTAAGCCTCGCCTTAAGCTTCACATAGTCCTTATACCTCTTCACCCTAATCTCCTCAGCCGCATCCGCATATCTCCGCCAAAGCTCCACTAGGAATATTTCCCTTGGCACGGCGTTGGCGCTAATCGGGATTTTTTAAGGATTTCTACGCAAATATTTATTTGACCCGTGGCTATGGTATTAATGCCATGATCAACACAGACGTCTTAATAATTGGTGGCGGGCCAGCCGGATCATACTTAGCACGTTACCTCGTTAATAATGGGTTTAATGGCGATATCATGCTCGTAGATAAGAAGTCCGTAATCTACTCGCCAATTATATGCGGCGAATTGTTACCGAGCGAGGAATTACTTAAGCCCTGGATAGGTAATGAGCTTTACTCAGTGCTACTCACAACACTTAGAGAGACTCTTCGTAAAGAATTCGTAGTCAATGAGATAAGTGAATTGAGGATCATTATTAATGACCATGATGTTGGCACAATGCCCTTCAGAACCTACCTCATCGATAAGGCGGCATTGATAAGGCACGTTCTCGAGGATTCAATGAGCAAGGGAGCGAGTATTAGGTTCGGTGTAACTGCATTAAGGTGCACCAGCAAGAATAGCGGTTATGAATGCTTAGTTCATGATGGACAGGGTGGTGAGTACGTAATACGCACAAGGGTATTGGTTGGTGCCGACGCCTATCCATCAGTTATTGACAGAAGTCTTAATATAACACGTGGATTTGATGCCGATGACTTAATAATAGCCACGAGCAATAGGGCCCTTGGTGAGTATGACGAGAGGGAGGCAGTCATTATAATGGATCCAGGGCTAGCGCCCGGTGGCTTTGCCTGGATATTCCCCAGGGGTGATGGGTCACACAATATTGGTATTGGCGTTAGAAATAACGTGGCCTGGGCAGGCAACGACCCATTAAAGGTTCATATGGCCTTCGTTAATAAGTACGGTTTGAGACAGAGTCGAAAATCCGTGCTCATGAAGACAATACCGGTGGGCGGTTTATTGAATAGGTACGGTTTAGGTAACGCCTATCTAATTGGCGATGCCGTGGGCTCGGTAATACCAACGAACGGTGCTGGCATTAACCCGGCAATGATTACTGCACACCTGCTTGGCGAGGCCCTAATTCGTGATGGGGATTACTCGGCGTCTATGAATAGGGTCTTTAGGCCATTGATGGATAGGATGCTCCTCTTTAGGAGGATTGGTGATCCACTATTGATGAGCAGGGATGCCATGGAGAGAGCTATTAAATTGTCAAAAAGAGTGATTAGGGATTCTATCTACGAAGCGACTCTCTCATCAATGAGGTCCAATACGCTCATAAAATTCCTGATTAGCCAGCCATTGATTAGACTATTATCCTTAACGCACATGTAGTATTTATAAGGGCATCAGGTTAGTTGTGTTTGAATTAAATGGCTGTATTAAACCCAAGTAAGTACATGGAGTTACTGCCGATCGAAGTCAGGAAAATGCTTACTAGAGTTATTGAAACACTCGATCACTCATTCGATGGCATATGGATGCCTGAAAAACTGTTGGACGCAACGTACCACTACATAAGGAATAGAGGTAAATTAATAAGACCCACACTCACCCTACTTGTGGCGTACGCACTTGGCAATGGCTCATCATTCGAGAAATCAGTATTGCCGGCAGCCTCCGTGGAGCTTATCCACATAGCCTCACTTCTTCAGGATGATATAATGGATGAACAAAGGATAAGGAGGGGCGTGCAGACGCCCTATAGTTTATTCGGTTCACACACTACGATGCTGGCTAGCGACTTAATAATAGCTAAGGCTGTGGAGCTTGCCGTAAAGAGTGGGGATAATGACATAGTATTTGAGCTACTTAACTCATCCGTTAAGTTGGCTGTGGGGCAGAACCTCGAAATGGAACTTGGGGGTAAGGATCACGTAACACTTGATGACTACCTCAAGCTCATTTATTATAAGACTGCATCGCTAATAGAGTCATCAATGATTGTGGGAGCTTACTCAGTGGGTGTTAAGGATGACGATGTTGTACGTAAAATTAGGGATGTTGGTAGATTTGTAGGTCTCGCCTTCCAGATTAGGGATGACCTGATTGACTACCTAAATATTGACGTTAAGAACCCCACCTTAGTTGATGATGAGGTAAATATAGTGAAGATATTGAGCAGAAATAATGGCGACATCAATGCATCAATAAATACCGCCAGGAAACTCCTCAATGAGATGCTCGATAATGCTATTGATGTCATTAAGACTACGATAAATAGCGATGTCCTTGTGAACTACATAAACCTGCTGAGGATTTAAAAAGCAATCAATTAGGAATTGCGGCGTAATAAAGCATGTATTACACACGTAAAATAAACCATCCCTAAATTTAAGCCCTAGGTAATGACATACTTGATGAGCGAGGTCTTTGTCGTTGATGACGTACCAATAAGGTATGAGGACCTATTCAGGGCACCCGAGAGGGATGGAGCTGTTGTTTCAGTTAGGGTTCACAAGTCGGTCAAGGAATTACTAGTAAAACTCGCAGAGAGGGAGGGGTTGGATGGGGTTTCGGAACTCCTTAGGTACCTCGTGGCTGGGTACATAATGGGCAAGTATAAACCGATCAAGCCCGAACCAAAGGTCATAACACAACCAATATTCCTAAACGTAAACATAAACAAAAAGGCAATTGAGGAGCATGTGGATACGGCACAAATGGGATTGAAAATAGAGATTGACGAATTAATAAAGGAATCAATGGACGTGATAGATAAGGTAAAGAAGGGACTAATCAACCCAAGGGGCAATGAATACATAAGAAGACTAAGAAACAAAGCCGTAAAATACATGATCAAATCACTGAGATACGGCATGGAAGAGGAATACGAAAAACTAAAGGCAATACAAATAACACTAACAGCAATGATCGAAGAGTAATGAAACCCAACCACAATAACCAACATAAACACCCAGTGAATTCAAGGACTACGAATACGACACCAAAGCCAAGTCAAAGGCAACGAAGGAGTAAGCATAACCCAATAGCTTATGCATAGGGTACTAATAAATCGCAACAAACCAAAAACAAACAACCTCACTGCCGCACCATTTAGCTTAAAGTTCCACGTGAGGTTGACCACTATGTAAGCTAGATAAGTCGTGCCTGGTACTCAAAGACTGAAATGCACTTCACTACTACTTGGTGACGATACCCGGCATTGATGTATCGATGATGCAGAATTTGCAATAAATGAATTTACTATTAACTCGTTGTAATACTTATAACCTAAGATATGTTATCACGCCAAGCCTCAAACAATCAAAGTGACTAAGAAACAGGACGCATCTAACATATTACTAAGGAAAGCTGTATCAGAAATAAAAGAAACCACAATCAAGCCCTACACCTACGGAGAAAAGCATAAATAACGGTGAAGACAATTACCACAAGCCGGGGTGGCCGAGCCAGGTCTAAGGCGCAGGACTTGAGATTGAAAGACAAGCAATCCTGTCCCCGCAAGGGGGCCCGGGTTCAAATCCCGGCCCCGGCACCAAAACATTCAATTCCTTTTTATAGGTTGTTTGATCCCCGTGGGTGTGGGTTTGTGGGGCCGCTTGGGTGAGGGCTTTCAAGCCGCGGTTTCTCTTGACATCATCCTTTCCTCGCTCGTACTCTATTTGTTCGTAGAATTCCTCGAACACTTCACGGCTTATTCTCTTGTCGCGGTACGCCAAAATCAGCTCAATCCTTAAGCGACGCAATGGATGATGCACGTATTTCACCATACGCCTAAGCAACCTAACGGCATTTCTGCCACGGAACATTAAGACATTGGTTGTTTTAAGTTGGTAAACATTGCCGATGATGCCAAACCTTCTGGCAATTATCTCCTTCAACACATCGAGAGTTGCCCTCTTTGGACAGCCCTTACACGCCGAAATCCTCACATAGGCAGTTCCCTCATACCACACTGCCCCATCTCCGTCCAACAACGCGGCTATGAATTCGGCTAACTCCTCATTGCTGAGACTGTTAAGTATTCTCTCGAGCTCATTGACGTCAAGCTCGGTGGGCCAAGGCCACTCATCATTGCCTAGGTCTATGTAAAATGACAAAGCAATTGATTTATGTACGTATTTCGCGGTCGGCGCTGCTCTTTTCCACGCAATTATTAGGCTCGGCATCTTAATCATACTTAACAGCAGCGGAAAGAATACGGCATCAATACTATTCGTAGTCTTTAAAATCAACTCAACACCCCTTCCATGTTTAATCGATAGGTCGCTGGCTCTCAACCCAAGCCAATAGGGTCTCCGCAAGTCGCCCAGCGTCTCCAAGCCATTGAGCCAGATGCACGGCTCTATCCCGTATTTTCTAAACGCATTGACGTCAACGCCGACGAAGCGCCACATCTCCTCGCACATCCATGTCTCGCTCCAACCTAACCTCCTCAGCAAATCCTCGATTTCTTCAACGACATTATTCCTCTCCATCCTACTCTCTCTATCAATGTTGCACCTAACTAACCATTTATTGAGACTTTTCGTGTTCATACCTAGTGCATCCCTAACCCAGTTCCTTGACACGTCGAGGTCCCTAAGTATCCTCAATAACCTACATCTATACTCATTATCGCTCACCAACCACAGATCATGAACTAAATCCTTAACCTTATCCGCAATTTCCCTACCAACTGCATAGCCGTTGTGGCAGTTTGCCTTTATTAACTCCTCAAGCATCTTTATGATGCAATCCTTGTCGTTGTTTTCTAGGCATCTCATTGCCTTGCTTATCAGCTCGGTGCATGTTTCTATCCTCCCCGCCTGGGTGGGACGAGACGGGGAGGTCTCGTCTCTTGTTTCTAGGTTGTTTCCCTGACCCATCGGGCCTTTGTCCTTTGTGGACGGCCCGTTGATGATTTTGAACCCACCCACAGCCGAGACAACAATGCACCTAACTAGGTGCATAACCAAAGCACCCATGCTTACTTAATTCACTCATGAGCATCCTAGCTGCCTCACTACATAGTTTTGATCCCATGCACTTACTGTAAACGAAGCTCCATAGTTGGCAATTGGCTCCTCGATATGTCATTAACCAAGCAAGCAGCCAGTCCACACCCACACCCAACAGTTATTTCAACAACTAGGCTTATAAGGAACCACGAACGTGGTTAATGACAAATTGAACCGTAAACGAGGCTCCACAGAAACGAAGAGCACCAATATGCACACCATACCGGCTAAGAGCAACCACAACAAGCACTTAATAATGCAGCACGTGCCGAAGGCAATGATGGAAAAACTACCAAGAGTAACGCTGGCGTGATGACCAACAAGCCACCCAAGCAAACCCAAAGCAACCCACGTTCAAATCCCGACGGCCCCGGCACCAGGCACCATTAAGTTTATATTCGCATTGCGTTGTGTTGGATAATAATGTCTCGGGATGTGGGTGTTGATTTGTATGAAGTTGATTTGTACGTTAAATTTAGGGAGTTATTGTATAGTGGGGTTGTGAGGATTCACGTTAGGTCTGGTGGGGATTTGCTTCTTAATGCCGTTGATTTGAGCATAGGGTCTGTTAGGGTTAATGACATAGTTGTTGATTATAATTATGATGGTAGGGTTTTGAGGGTTAGGGGGCCTGTTGATGGTGTTGTTGAGGTGCGGTTTGAGGGTAAAGTTCCGGATAGGTTGTTGGGTATCTATAGGGCTCCATATCCTGGTGGGTATATAGTGACTACTCAATTTGAACCGACTGGTGCCAGGTACTTCATACCATGTATTGATAATCCAACTGCCAAGGCTAGGTTCAGGGTTAGGGTTTGGGTTGATGGGGATTACGACGTACTATTTAACACACCACCAACTCGGGTGTACTGGGACGGAGGTTGGAAGGTCTTTGAGTTCGCCGAGACTCCGAGGATGTCTACCTACCTGCTTTACCTTGGTATTGGTAAGTTCTTTGAGCTCAGGGATAGGGTTGGCAATGTCGATGTTGTTTTTGCCACACCGTTGAGGGATAGGGTTAATGATGGTGCCTTTGCCCTTGACGTTGCTAAGAGGGTCCTTAACTTCTACAGCGATTACTTTGGTATACCCTACATGCTACCTAAGCTTCACCTAATCCACGTGCCTGAGTTTGCGGCTGGGGCTATGGAGAATTGGGGTGCCATAACCTTTAGGGAGACGGCAATATTGGTTGGTAAGGGCAGTACTGAGTTGACTAGGAGGCGTGTTGCTGAGGTTGTGGCTCATGAGATCGCCCACCAATGGTTTGGTGACCTGGTTACCATGAGGTGGTGGGATGACCTCTGGCTCAATGAATCATTTGCAACATTCATGAGCTATAAGGCGTTGGACAGATTATTCCCAGATTGGGGTGTTTGGTATCGGTTTCTTGCCGATGAAACCACAGGATCAATGCTTAGGGATTCATTGATGAGTACACACCCTGTCCATGTGCCTATAAGGAGTGAGGAGGAGGCTTTCGAAATATTTGACGATATTAGTTATGGTAAGGGTGCATCGCTACTGAGGATGCTCGAGGGCTATGTGGGTGAGGAAGATTTCAGGAGGGGCCTTGGTAATTATCTGAGGAGGTTCTCCTACTCAAATGCCGGTGAGGATGATCTTTGGAGGAGTATTGAGGAGGTTAGTGGTAAGCCTGTCATGAGGGTTATGAAGGCTTGGGTTGACAAGCCTGGGCATCCGGTCATCACTGTTGAGAGGCGTGGTGATGGGGTTGGGTTGAGGCAGTACAGGTTTTTACTTAATGGTAACGTTAGTGATTCTTGGCCGGTACCCATAGTCTATAGGGTCAATGGTGAGGTCAGGAGGGCGTTGATGGAGGGTAGCTCCGCAGTGCTCAATGAATCGCAACCCATGTTTCTTAATGTTGATGGTGTCGGTTATTACCATGTCAATTATGGTAATGACTTCTCAACGGCGTTGAGTAACGCAATTAATCATTTCGAGAGGTGGAGTGTGATTAATGATGCGTACCTACACCTACTTCAGGGATCCATCAGCCTTAGTGAATACCTCAGCCTTATTCGTTCATTAGCAAACACCGTTAATTACCTATTGACGTCTACGATAACCATGCAGTTAGGCACACTCTACTCAATAAGTCCTAACGCTGTTAAGGACGCGTTTATTGAGTACCTTAGGGCTCAGAGTAAAGGGCTAGAGGGGTTGGTTGGTTTGGATGACGTTAGGGAACTTGTGTTGGCTAGACGCGCCCTGGTTGATGAGACCTTCGCAAGATCCATAGCCGGCGAAATCACTAATTATACAAACCTTGAGCCCATAATGAGGCGTGCTGTTGCCAATGCATATGCTGTTGTTGGTGATAGGCCCTTCGATGTACTTAAGTCTGTGTATAGGGCAGTGAGCACCGATGAGGATAGGGTTAGGGTGTTGTCGGCGATGCTTAGTACACCGAGGGTTGATGAGTACGCAAAGGTCCTTGACTTCCTGACCTCGGGTGAGGTTAAGAGGCAGGATATCCAGTTATTTATTGTTGGTGCGGGTAATCCGTACGTTAGGGATTTGAACATTAAGTGGTTGATAAGCAACTACAAACTCTTCATCGAAGCTTATGGAGATCCGGGAGTTTTATCGAGAGTGTTTACGTACGCGATTCCCATGATTGGTATTGGGCATGAGAGAGAGGTTGAGGACTTCCTGAGAAGCCTTAACATACCTGGCGTTGGTATGGGCGTTGAAGCAGGCCTGGAACTGCTAAGGGTATACTCGAGGGTCGCCAATTCACTTGGTCAGTAATGCTTATTTAATTAATGACCTCAAGTTTTTCAGCATGTCTGCACAGGAATTCATTCAGTTGCTCAAGAAATTCTCGGAAGCGTTTGGACCGTCAGGGTTTGAGGATGAGGTTAGGGACTTGGTAATTGATGAATTGAATCCGTACGTTGATGAGTTATTCATTGATAGGTGGGGTAATGTTATCGGTATCAAGTACGGTAAACAAAGAGACCTCAAAGCCATGGTCGCCGCCCACATGGATGAGATTGGGTTGTTAATTGATAACATTGATAAGAATGGATTCCTGAGGTTTAGGGCTATTGGTGGTTGGAACGAGGTCACGTTAGTTGGGCAGAGGGTCATTATTAAGGCATCAAATGGTAAGAAGGTCAAGGGCGTTATTGGGAGTAGACCTCCTCACGTGACGCCACCTGGTAAGGAGAGGGAGGCCCCTGAGCTTAAGGATTTATTCATCGATGTCGGTGCATCGAGCGAGGAGGAGGTTAGGAAGTTGGGTATTAACGTAGGTTCTGTTGCGGTGCTTGATAGGGAGTTCGAGGTACTCAATGAGAATGTGGTGACCGGTAAAGCCTTTGATGATAGGGTTGGCCTTGCGGTGATGCTTTGGGCAGCTAGGCAGTTGAGGGAGGCTGAGGTCACTACTTATTTCGTTGCCACGGTTCAGGAGGAGGTTGGTTTGAGGGGTGCTCAGGTGGCTGCTGATAGGGTATATCCCGATTTAGCGATTGCCCTGGATACGACAATAGCGGCTGACGTACCTGGTGTTGGTGAGAGGGAGTATGTTACGAGGATTGGTAAGGGACCGGCTATAAAGGTTATGGATGGTGGCAGGGGCAATGTATTTATTGCCCATCCCAAGCTAACGGGTTTCCTTGTTTCGGTCGCTGAGGAGCTGAAGATACCGTACCAGCTCGAGGTGTTGATTGGAGGAACCACTGATGCCTTGGGCATTGCCTTTAGGAAGGACGGTATACCTGCAACCACGATCTCCATACCAACCAGGTATGTGCATAGTCCCGTGGAATTGCTTAACATAAATGATGCCTTAAACGCCGCCAGGTTACTCGCTGAGACGCTGTCGAGGATTAATGAGGCTTTTATTAAGGAGACTAGGGAGAAGTCAGTGAAGGCACTTACGGCTTAGGTAACCTATTCACAATCTCCACTGCCTTATTAATTAATTCCTCAACCCTACCCATGCTCAGAGCTTCACTGTATATCCTAAGCTTTGGCTCAGTACCACTACCCCTAATCAGTAGCCAGGAGCCATCGTCATACACGACCTTGACGCCATCGATTGTGATGAGTCTTGGATTGGGACCGAGCGCACTGAATGCGTTGGCTAATGCTTCCTTATTCTCGTTAACGAACATCTTGGAGTTCCTCATATCAATATCAACCCTCTTGAAATACGCCCTACCATACTTGCCCCTCACATCGTCGATGAGGCCCGTTAAGTCACCGTACTCGGAGGCCATGGCTATTATTAGCGATGCCGTGTATATACCGTCCTTGTCAGGTATGTGCCATGAGTAAACAAGTCCACCACTCTCCTCACCACCCATGTCAACCTCACCATTGAGTATAGCCCTCGCGACGTACTTAACACCGACGGGAACCTCAACAACCTTGAAGCCATACTTAGCCGCTATCCTATCGAGTATGTGCGTTGTCGATACCGTCCTAGCAATACCCTTCTTGATAATGGATGCTGATGCAAGCCTCTCAACAACTATTGGTAATATATCATTGGCGCTTAAGTACCCGTGCCTCTGGTCCACCAGTGCTATCCTATCTGAATCGCCGTCATGTGAAATGCCAACCTCGTATTTGCCGCCCGTCACTTCCTGGATCAGCTCGGGTATGTTCTGGGGCTCTGGGTTTGGATCCCTACCTCCGAAGCTTGGGTCGTAATTACTGTGTATTTCGACAACGTCCATACCAAGTCTCTTCAATATCTCGCTCGTGTAGCCTATCGATGTTGCGTATATCGGATCAACGATCACCTTAAACCTCCTCCTTGGCTTGAACATTTTCGTGACGCTGTCAATAACGTAATTTATGTATTCGGGAGCTGGGTCAACTGTTGGTACAGGCCTTAACTCAAGATCTCTGACGCTCCTGGCTATATCGTTTGCCTCTTCTTGGTATGTTTTTTCTATTTGGTTTGTGTCTTCTTCCTGGGCTGGTGCCCCTATTCGGCTTATTACCTTGAAGCCATTGTAAACGGGCGGATTATGACTAGCCGTGATCTGAATAATCAAATCAAAACCAAAACGAAAACCAAACCAAGCAACAACAGGAGTCGGGGTAGGTCTGTTAACCATGATAACGTCGATGCCGTGATTAAGAGCCACACTGGTGACTATCCTGGCAAAGTCCTGTGATTTCCTCCTGGCATCAAAACCAACCAACAAACGCCTCAACCCATACCTACGAGACCAATACCTAATTGTCGACTCGGCCAGGGTGGCGACAAGGTATTCCGTAAAATCCTCATCAATAATGCCACGAACGCCATCAGTACCAAAATGGAATTCCAACTTGCTCATCATGGTTTGATAAATTGATGCTTTTTATTTATTGCCCAATAATCCTCCTTATCAAATCCATCCAGGCCATCATCACAACACTCTCATCATACATTAGAGCCCTCTCCCTAGCCCTAACTCTCATATGCTCTGGGTAACCATCGTGCCAAAGCTTGATTGCCATATTAACTAAATCTTCAGGCGTATCCACCAACCAACCCGTCTCATTGTTTATAACAGTCTCCCCAGGACCCTGCTTATTGTACGTAAGCACCGGCGTTCCACACGCCATGGATTCCACAGGGACATAACCGAATGGCTCATGAATGAATGGGAACACCGTGAACCTGGCATTTGCGTATAGCTTGGTTAGTTCGTCATCGCTAACCCGACCTCTATAGTCAATATTGCTATGTTTAGTGAACCACCTAGGCATCCAAGCAACCTTGGAGCCGAAGGCAACGATTTTAATGCCGTGATCGGCAATTCTCCTTAACACGTTGAATTGGGTCTCCTTGCCCACGTATGTTAAGACATAGTCATTACTTGGGTTGGTTACGGGCTTGAAGAAGGAAGTATCTATTGGTGGGTTTATAATACCGTGCACCTGGGCACCCCTTCTCATTACCATCTCCGCAGAATACTTCGAATTCGCTACCACAAACGTCGAACTCGATAGAGCCTCGTGGTAGTTGGCATCGGCTCTCTTGATTATCGGTAACGAAAGCCTGTAAGCCACCCTATAGTGCCTAGGGAATTCTCTCACTAGATCACTTAGTAGGTCACGTACATAGCCCTGTGCATAGAATATTGTGGATTTTATGTGGAGCTCAAATGATAAGTTTATACTCATGCAATCGCCCAAGTCAATATCGTGAATCTTGAATAGCGCATTCCTCATCCAAAGCCACAGATGCCCTAATCCGCCACCGATAGGTGGTTTGAGACCTAGCTCCTTAACCCTAAACCCGGCATTTACGAACTCGGTCTCAACCTGTGGTTCTACATACGGCGCTATCAATTCTACAATAAAACCCACATCAACTAGGTGTTTACCTAATAGGTAGGCAACCCTTATTGGTCCAGCTATCCCATCAACACCATCTGTTATTATTAAGACGCATTTTCTCATAATTAACATGACCTAGAGGTCAACTCCATTGTCTGTGTATAGCTTCACCAGCCTTAGGTAGGCGATGTATTCATTCCTTATGTACTCCCTATCCTCCTCCGTCGCCTGCCTAATAACCTTGGCAGGAACACCAACCGCTATGCTGTTTGGCGGTATCCTGGTTCCCTGGGTAACAACCGCACCCGCACCAATTATGCTCCCACTACCAACAACGGCACCATTGAGTATTATGGCACCCATACCCACTATCACCTCATCCTCTATGGTGGCTCCATGCACAATAGCCCTATGCCCAATGGTCACACCACGACCAATCCTAACAGGAAAACCAGCGTCCGTGTGTATGACAGTTCCATCCTGCACATTCGAGTCCTTATCAATGAACACGGAGTCCTCATCACCCCTGACCACGACGAAAGGCCATAGGCTCACATTATCGCCGATAGTTACATCACCAATCACATAAGCCGTGCTTGCAATGAAGACGCCCCTACCAATCCTCGGGACCTTATTACCTAGGCTTATCACAGGCATTGATAACCCCGAAACAAAGCCTTATAAAAACATTAGGATCTTAGTCATGTGTCATCACAAGTAACGTTCGACGTAAAGATCAAAACCATACCCAGAGACCCAAGGAACACACTCGTGATGGCATGCCCCGAACCAAGCCTAGTCTCGATAGTTAGCATCGAATACCTAGTTTGCCCCGTTCCCCGCATTCCATTGTCCCTAATCACCTTTCATCCCTTGTCGGGACTTTGCCCCCATCCTTGGGGCATCAGTGTTCAGGTTGCCTCGGGGCTGGCTCCTAGTGGGGCGACAACCCCACTAGGACTGTTTAACCCTTATTTTGTCTGAAATTTAAGTCTTTCTTTCTCAGAAAGTTTTTTAAGCTATTACAGATTGTGCTTTTGTGGATTGTGTAGTCTACCTTGAGGGTAGTATAACCAAGGTAACGAGCAAGGATGTGGGCATATACATCAGTAGGGAGTACCAACCCAAAATCAAAGACCTACAAGGCAGAAGAGTGAAGATCCTGGTGATAGTTGATGATTGCAAGGAGGGCAGTACTCATTAGGCTACCGAAGGATAAGTGTGATATTAAGTACATGAGGAGGTTGATGGCCCTTTCGAACCTAGCTCATCGTGGTTTTGAGATCTGGGTGACAGATATTCCCAAAAACATACAGCACCAGCTTTACAGTTTCAAGAACTACACAGAGAGTTTAGTCTTTGGTTCAGTACCAAAGAGGTGGTTCGTGAGGGCTTGGGTTCCGTTGAAAACGTTGAGGGTTTACGGTGATGGCTCCATGAAGGGTGATAAGGGTGCACCTGTGGTTCTAGACTTTAGGAGCAGTGTCATTAGGTTGCGCCAGGTTTGTAGGAGCGAGCCTGGCTTTGTTGTTGAGGTCCCAATGCCGAGGTGGGTTATTGAGCGAGTAAACGAGGGTGGGGATATTAAGTTCGCAATGATTGGTCTAAAGGATGATAAACCTTACCTGGCTTTGGTGGCTGAGCGTGTGGTGGAGCCCTACGTGCCTAGTGGTTATGGGCTTGTTGTTGATGTGAATGCCTGGAGTAACGGTGTTGCCTACGGCATAGTTAATCCAAGCAATAGGATTGCGGAGTACTCACCATTGAGACCAAACCTTAGGCTCATTGACATGTGGTACCACAAGGCTGAGAAACTAAGTAAAAAATTGGGTAAGTTAAAGAGACTGGGGTTGGGTTCAACCCCAGGGGCCAAAAGGTTGTGGAGGGAAATCAAGGCATTGAGGAGGAAGGTCTACGCATACCTAAGGGACTTCGCACAAAAGAGGGCTCGCGAATTGGCTCTGAAGGCTCTTAGGTTAAGAGCTGAGGTGTTGATTGACGACATGATTGAGGAGTCGAGGAGGGAGTTAATCGAGGAGGGGTTACCCACCGGCTTGAGGAAGGTTTACTTGGCTGAGACGAGGAGGTTCGTTAAGCTACTCACCACCCAACTACAGTGGTACGGCGTGCCGTACAGGTTCGAGAGACTACCAAGCAAGGTATGCCCAGTTTGCCAACATGAGCTAACCCAGGAAGAGGGAAGAACCATGGTATGCACAAATTGCGGATTCAAAGCACCAAGAGACAAAATACCCATGTACTGGGCAATGAAGTTAGGTATGACCACTTCTCCGCCCTATAAGGGCTAAGTTCCTGCCGTGCAGTCTCGAATGTTACGTAGTCATGAAGCTCGAAGCCGAACTTAGCTTACATTTCATCGCTATTATCACGACTACGGTTATTAATGACTACGAATGCGCAATCACAAGCTTTGTGTGCACTGGTTAGTGATGTTCCAAGGATGGGAACCACACGACAAAGATGATAAGGTGATTAGGGACAACGGGATGCGGGAAACGGGGGCAAACTGGCGGTTAATCACCTTAGGGTCGCCACAGCGTACCTAAGGGCCTTCCTATTCAACCACACGGCTAGCATTGTCATTGGGACTAGGCTCATCTTAACGGTTAGTTGGGATAGCATCAGTAACCATATGTTGGGGACCACGCCGTAGAAGGCTATTGGTATGAAGACCAGGGTGTCTATGGTCATGGCAACAGGGTCCGAGTACCCAACCCTCCTCAAAACACCACCACCCAACCTAGAAACCAAAAATACATCATATGTTTCGGAGACTATGAAGGCTGTTATTGAGGCTATGGCAATCCTGGCGCTAACGCCCATTATAGCTGCAAAGGTCGCCTGCAATGACTCCCAGAACTGGGCCGGTGGGTAATTAATCACTAGGTAATTAATGAGGAACACCAGGGCTTGTAGATAGGCGGCTATCCTAACGACCCAATAACCAACACCCCTACCGTACCTGAGGGTTAGGAAGTCAAGCACAGAAACACTGGCGCTGTATGTAATCACGCCCATTGGCACCACCAACGGGCCCACGTAGGCTCCTATTTTGCTAGCCATGTACTGGCTTATGGTTAGCAGTAGTATATAATCCATGGCGCCAACAGGTAACAGCAACTCCTCTCTGCCAAGCCTATGCACAAGCCATAATATGCCAACGGCTGCTATGTACACTATGAAGGCCATGCCGTACAGGATTGGCAGGCTATACATGAAGTACCAGGTCATTGCAGGAAATCAGGATATACCTGTTTATAAATCCTCCGCCTCAACTATAAAATAATACCCTATTTTATGCTTTAAGATAGCATCTTATCGAGGATACCCCTCCTAACACCCTCCCGTAACTCATGGGCTATCCTCTCGCCCATATCCATGGGGTTGTCGAAGTAGAGTACGGAGTATGGACTACCAACGCCCATGTAGACGTTTGTCCCAGCCACGATTCTGCCTGAGAATTCGAAGACAATTATTGATAGGTCATCGGTTATTATGGACTCAAGGCTGAAGGGCCCAATCATACCTGGTGGTACAAACTCATTTACAGCCTTAATGAATTGCTCACCATACCTCTGCACAATTGGTAACAGTGACTCCCTGAGAACCAGCGGTAGATTTCCAACAACGGTGAATGAAGGCTCGGCAAGTCCAGGTATCCTACCATCAACATTACTCTCATACCTAATGTCCATGCCGAAGATCTCAAGCCTATCGTAAATCCGTGACGAGAAGTAATGGTAGTAGGCTGGGACGCCTATCACGTACTCCTGTATTACGTACCCATCCTTCACCCCACGTAGCCTATCCACCAACTCCTTGCCATTCCTCGCCACGAAGTAGCCCCTACCACCCTTTGCGCCGTTGAACTTGACAATGACGGGATTGTCGACTTGTGACGGGTCACTGAATGACCTAGGTATTGGTATGCCTGCGTACTCAAGCAACCTCATCTTTAGCGTTTGATCAGCCTCCCACTTAAGTAGGTACCTATTCCCGAAGGTTGGTATTTCCATAACCATCGCCCTTCTCCAACCTACATACTCAACGTAGCTACCGTGGGGTATCAACACCGCGTTATTACTAACGAGTCTCGGCACGACCCTCTCGAACTCGCTGAAGTCGACCTCCCAAACCTCGTCTATGAAGTTGAACTGCCTATAGAACCAACCGTGGTTTGGCCTTGCTATGCCTATTGTTTTGAAGCCGTGCTTCTTCGCGCCCCTGAGTATTTGTAGTGCGGAGTGGCTGGCTATCGTTGCGATGCTGACCTTGTCCAGGTCGTAATTCTTGATTATCCTATCCACGTCCACGTAAAAGTCGCTCATGTCACCACCTCCTCAAGCCTACCCTGCTCAATAGCCTCCCTGATCTCTATGGCGATCCTCCTGCCCATGGATACTGGCTTACCGAAGTACAACTTAGTATACTGACTGCCCAAGCCCATGTACGCATTCGTTCCACCACCTATCCTGGGCGCCACGTCATAAACCACAAGGTCCAGGTCCGGGGTGACTATGAATTGCAGTGTAAACGGTCCTATGATCCCAGGCGGTACGAGCTTACCCACGGCATCCGCGAACCTATGCCCAATCTCGAAGACCTTCTCCAAGAGACTCTCCCTGATTGTGGCAGGCTCGTGACCAACCTCGATGTACCTAACGTCGATGTCCAACCCAATCTGATCCTTAGCGGGTAGTCTATAGACGCCATCGAGGTTGCTCTGTATCCTCCTGTCAAAGCCGTGGAGCTCCAACCTACCCCTAACCCTGGAGTAGAAGTAGTTGGCGTTGAAGTGGGCGCCAACCACCAACTCCTCAATCGATGCATCCCTCAAATCCTCAAGCTTGATTATACCCTTATCAGCCAGTTCCTTAGCCTTCTTCACAGCGTCATCCCTATCCCTGGCAATGAAGAAGCCCCTCTCAACCCTCCTAGCAGCCTCGGGCAACTTAACAATGACGGGCCTATCGATATCATTAAGGCTATTGAACGTCCTAGGCCTCCTGATACCGGCCTCATCAAGCAACCTATAGTAATTATGGGGACCAACCCTCTCCTCCCAACGAAGTAGGAACCTATTGCCAAAAATTGGCACAGGAAAGCTGGTCTCGATATTGTCATAACCCACATAAACAGCAAAGGACCTATTAGGTACGAAGATAGATCTCTCCCGCTTGAGTAGGGAAACCACATCATCATTTACCATCTCCCTAAAATCATTAAGCACCACCAACCTATCCACAATAGGGAACTCACGATAAGGCAAATCCCTACCCCTCTTTGCAATAGCCACTGTCCTAAAGCCCTCATCCTTAGCGCCATCAAGCACATCCAACGCCGAGTGGCTAGCTAGCACGGCTATTGAGTGGTCACTGCCCATTATCGGCATTATTTAAAGAAACCTTATAAGCTTTCTCCCAACAATGATCCCTAACTCCTCTAATTTATTAAAATAAATAATTAAATAATCAATGCACAACGATTATTTAAAAAATCAATTAATCAATATGATGAGTCCACGTAGGAATTAATAAGGATAATGTTTAAATAATTTCTTTAACAATAGACACAATGAAGCGCGTGATTAAATACGATGGTAGATCGACATACAGTATCGATATTGCGGGCCTACATAGAGAACTGCCCATAGTGTATATTGGCGAAGTCGTGATTAATGGTTCGAAGTATAAAGCGTACATAGCCTCCGATGCCGACCTAGTCCTCGGTGATGTGGAGTTCATAAGTACCATTTCTAAGGAGATGGCGAGATTGATAAGTCCATATAAGCCAGGTGTGATTGTGGCGCCTGAGTCCAAGGCTGTGGCACTTGCCTACTCACTATCGAGGGAACTGGGGACTAACCGCTTTGTTGTGGTGCGTAAGTCCGTGAAGGCTTACATGGGTGGTTACGTAAAGGTTAGTGTGAATTCAATAACGACCAGGGAAACCCAGTACTTAGTCCTCGACCCAAACTCTGCTAATTACTTAAGGAATAAGGATGTGTGCCTTGTGGATGATGTGGTCTCCACGGGCAGTACGATGAGGGGTATGGAGGAGTTGATGAACAAGGTAGGTGCAAATATCGTTTGTAGGGCGGCGATTTGGATTGAAGGTCCCTGGGTCAATGATGATTACGTGATGTACCTTGGCGAGCTCCCGATCTTTGTGGAAGGGATTAATTAGTGGGTTTTGGTTGCTTCCGATTTTGGCGTTTTAGGTACCGTATATGGCTTGGTGCCCCTCCAGAACTCATCCTCGACCTCCGTGGGTAAGCCATACTCGACGGGATCTCTGACACCGTTTATTTTGAAGGCCCATCTTCGCATGTAACAGGGGCCGCACCGGCCGCAGTGCTTGGGTCCCTTATCGTAGCAGCTCCAGGTTAGGTGCAGTGGTGCGCCAACCTCAAGCCCCAGCCTCACTATCTCATGCTTAACGAGGTGCCCAACGGGCATTAATAACTCGACATGCTTGTTCGGACCAACGGCGTAGGGCAGGACCTTATTTAGTAATCGTATGAACTCCATCTCGTTATCGGGGTACGCACCACTCTCCTCAAGGTTTATGCCGGTGGCTATGTAATCATACCCATACGCCTCGGCTATGGCTGTTGCCAAGGCTATGAACACGAAATTTCTCGCTGGCACCCACTCGTGGGCAAACTCAGCACCCTCCCTACCCTCATCAACCCTGTTTATCTCGCCATCACCAAGGAATGGTGAGTGCCTAACCACCCTGAAGAAGTCCATGTTGACCTCGATCAACGGTACATTGAGGAACTTGGCTATCTCCTTAACCGCCCTATCCTCCGGGCCCTCGGCTATGTGGCCATAGTTGAAGTGTAGTAGCGCGACTTCGTAACCCTGCTTTAGCAGGTATGTGGCGGCTGTCGTGGAGTCGAGACCGCCGCTGGTTATGACTAGGACCTTCTTCTTCGTTTTCTTAGTTTCATCTCTCAACGTAATCTCCCTCCAGCCACCATTAACGTCAACCTCGACCGCGCTGTACGGCTCAACCCTCCTAATAACGGGTAATTCCCAGACGGGCTTGTCCCAATCATCGACCAGGTAATCATCGAGACTTGCGAAGAATATGGCATTCAATTCTCTATACCACGCAAGGTACAGCGGCTTAAAATTAACGGCCAACCAGAGCTTACCCGGCCTCTTCCTGTCTGCTATAGCAAGGGCGTAACTACCGACCACGTACCTCACCAATACGTCCTTAAGGCCCTCGAGCGACCCATCCCAAAGCTTCTCGAGTAGGGGTGGTAGGATGGCCGTGTCTATCCTTGACCTTCGCCTCAGCTCGAACCTGATCTCCAGGTCCTTATCATTAGCTATTGTGCCGTTGTGCGCCACGATTATGCGCTCACCAATCATGGGTTGTATATCATCGGGCGTCTTCACCTGGACGTACTCCGTAGTCGGTTCCGCCCTATTATTGAAGATCACAGCCACAGTGTCGGCATCAACTATCTTTGAGATCCTCTTCAGGGCATCGCTTGGCCTACCCCTCTCCTTAAATACCGTGATTGAACCGTCACGCTTAACCGAGGCGACGCCAAAGCTGTCCCTACCCCTCTCCTCGCCCTTAATAATCACCATTCTGAGCACCTCCTCGATCTTCTGCGCCCTCTCCTTACTTAACTCACCGAATATCAACACGCCACCTATTGTACACACGGTCGTGGAGTTACGTGGCAGGTTATTAGACCTGACCCCACAAGCCTATTAAACGTTTAACAAAACTTAACTTCACCCTGCAGTGGGAGCCGTGATGCTTGTCACAGATAGGTTAGTGGCTACGCCGGGCCCCACGGAGATACCGCACAGGGTGTTGCTGGCCATGGCTAAACGCACAACAAACCCGGACCTGGATCCCGAGTTCTTTAGGCGTTATGATGAAGCAAGGGCAATGCTGGCTAGGATGCTCGGTACAGCCGAGGATAATGTGGTTATATGGGTTGGTGAGGCAATGAGCGGTCTAGAGGCTGCCGTAGCGAACCTAGTGAGGGCTGGTGATAAGGTTGTGGTGTTGAGCAACGGCATCTTCGGGGATGCCTTCGCGGATCTCGTAACGGCTTATGGCGGTGTACCCGTGATGCACAGGGTTGATTATAGTAAGGTGCTCGATCCCGATAGGGTTAGGGTGTTCCTCAGGGGTGAGGGTAAGGATGCTGGTTTAGTCACCATGGTTCATTGCGAAACACCAAGTGGTACCCTGAATAACCTCAGGGAGGTAGCTGCTACTGTTAAGTCTGAGGGTAAGCTATTGATTGTTGATGCGGTCTCCTCGATTGGTGGTGTTGAGGTTAGTGCATCGTGGGGTGTCGACATAATTATCGGCGGTAGCCAGAAAGCGCTCAACCTACCGTCTGGGCTTACGATACTTGCCGTCAGTAACGAGGCTTGGGAGCGCATGGAGAAGACCAATTACAGGGGTTTCTACCTAAACATTAGGCTCTGGAGGGATGTCATTGAGAAGATGGAATTCCCCTACACCCACAGCGAGCCTTTGATCAATGGTCTCCTCGAATCCCTAAGGATGATTGAGGAGGAAGGGTTAGAGAACGTCTATGCGAGGCATAGGGCAGTATCCCGTGGTGTAATCAATGCAGTTGAGGCGATGGGGCTTAAGTTAGTGCCAGAATCCAGGGAGTATTCAAGCCCGACTGTGACGGCATTCTACACGCCAGGTAATATCAGTGATGCGAGGATTAGAGAGGCAGCGCTTAGGTATGGGGTCTTTCTGGCAGGTTCCTGGGGTTCATTAAAGGGTAAGGTGCTTAGGATAGGACATATGGGCTACACTGCGTCGTTGAGTATCATGAGCAACGCCATAATAGCCCTGGCCAAGGCATTAAACGATGTTGGATACAGGGTTAGGGTTGGTGATGCGATCGACGCATTCCTCAGCGGTGCTTTACCATGAAACTATTTACTAGGGAAAGCACGGGTTTAGTTAGGGAGGTTGGGCCGTTAAAGGCGTTGCTGACGAATATGGGATATAACGGCTTTTTGATAATACCCTTCGTTTACCTAACTGGGCTTTACCTATACGGAGGTGGTGATTCCGCATACATTGCCCTAGCCATTTCCTGGCTCATGTTCACACCGGCCGTGGCCATAATAACCGTGTTAATCCTCATAGACATACTCTCATCCAGAGCAGGACTACTCATGTTCATGATAGTGTCAACTGACGTTCGTAGCCTCCGCAATCTACGTAGCCATACTACCGCATAGCATTATCGTTAAGGCCTTGGGCTTAGTATACGGCAAGGCGTTGGCATACGCAGCTAGGGCAAGGCCCGTTGGTGGTTTATACGGTATTTTCGGCATGGTTGCATTCACAACCGCCGTGTGGGCTTACGTGAATTTCCCGGCGACGATAGGTGGTGAGATCAGGAGGGATAGGGTCACGGCACTGCTTGGTGTTGTTGGTATGTTCGTGCTGGGTGGCTTGTTCCTCTCCATCTTCGTGGTATCGTTCATACATGCCTTCGGACTTAGGTTCTACATTGGGGCTAGCTACATGAGTGTGAACGGTATTGACGACGGCTATATAATCATTAATCCAGGGGCTGACCTAGCCCTACTTCACACGCCAATAGCTATAGCCCTGGCATACTCATCAATACTCTGGTACATCGCGCCGGTTACTGGTGTTGTCATTCAGGTGTCCAGGTACCTACTCGCCTTCTCGATGGATAGGGTGCTGCCCAACTTCCTCTCCTACGTCCATCCAAGGACTCACTCGCCCATTGCCGCCCACATACTTGATCTGGCGGTCACCATAGCCCTAATCTACATCCTGGTGCTAACGCCATTCAGCTCTACATTCCTCTACGCAATATACCTGGACGCCCTAATACTCCTGGTATTCACCTTCATCGCATCCACAGCCCTCGCCCTGGCAATGTATGTGAGGGGTGTTACCAAGCTTCACGTGAACAAATCAATGCTAATTACATTATCAGTAACTTACTTAGCGTTCCTATCAATATTCGCTTATTACTGGGTCACACAACCGCAGTACTACCTCTCCATAACCGGAAACCCAATCCAACTACTGGGTGAATCATCGATAGTATTCATAACCGGCCTATTGATATTTGCAATCGCCAAGTACATCAGGGGGAGGCAGGGGATACCACTAAACTTGGTCTATAACGAGATACCGCCTGAGTGATCAGTTGTATGAGGGTTATTGAGATATTTAAGTCAAGGCAGGGCGAGGGACCCAACGCGGGTAAGGAGGCAGTATTCCTACGCCTAGCCCTACGCAACCTAAGGTGCGCCTGGTGCGACACCAGGTACTCCTGGTATGGAGGTATTGAGATGAGGACCGAAGACCTTTACTCAAGGCTTGAGGAACTGGGGAACTACGTTAAGCACCTAGTCGTCACGGGCGGTGAACCACTGCTCTGGATCAATGAATTATTACCGTTATTAAGGATGATTAAGAACCTTGGTTGGTACGTTGAGGTTGAGACGAACGGTACGATACCACCAAATGGACTTGTCGATTACGTAGATGAGTTCAACGTATCGCCTAAACTCTCGAACTCAAAATGCCGATTAGGGCTAGGATTAACGAGCAAGCCATAAGGGAGTTTGTGAGGAGTGGTAAGGCCGTGTTTAAGTTCGTAATTGAGAATAAGAAAGATGAGGAGGAAGTGCTGTGGTTCATTAATAAATTTGGCATACCCAAGGATAGGATTTACCTAATGTCGCAATGTACTTCACGTGATGAATGCATACGTAAGGATGAGGAAATCATGAAACCCATGGCGGCCAGGCTTGGTATTAGGTTCACGCCGAGACTTCACATAATTCAGGGGTTTAAGTAATAGGGCGTTAATTAGGATAATGCACCGCCTTAGGTGTCACGCCCCACGTATAGAGTATATCCTATCATCACCCGGGCCGCAGTAGATTACCGCGGGCTCGGGCTCAATGCGCTCACCAGTGACTGGGTCTGTTGTGTGCGCCTCAAATAATTCCTTGGCTGTTAATTGCCTGTACGTGATCTTACCCCCACTCATGCTAACCACGTAGCCCCTCAACTCCTTCACCGGTAGCCCTGTGAGCTCGTCAACCTCCTTCATGAAGGACCTCAGGATAACACTCAACACACCATTGGACCTTAGGGACCCCACAAACCACCCATAGAACTCGGGCCATAGGCGTGGGTTAGCCCCATAAACAAACTCGCTTGGACCCACCCTCGTTACATCCCACTTAATTGCCTCTAAATCACCAGCCATCTCCAGACCCATGCCCATAGCCATTATGACCCCGTCATCGAGCCCTCTCCAGGTGCTTGGTCTAGCTAATTTAGGGCCTGTTATTGTTAATATGGCTATCTCAATCACGTGGGACTCAAGCTCGGAAAGGAACTCCGATAAACCACCAACCTCCCTAATCCACCTCTCCCTCTCATTTCTAGCCCTCTTGATGAGCTTGGAAACCTCACTGGACTCCCTCCTCACGACCTCCTTAAAGAGCTCTATCAACTCGCCAAGTGTGCCCTCGTATTCATCGAGGTACTTGTGCACACCGATCTCTGCCTTAAAGATGAAGTGGTACTTGTTCTCCCATAGTTTGAATCTATCGTAATCCAATATCGCGAATGGGACGTAAATCCCGAGGGACTTCACGTACCTCCTAACCTCCTCCTCTATCCTACCCACCTCCTCACTCAACCTCTTCCTCCTCCTTAACTCCCTCAGCAACTCCCTCCTAAAGACATCCAACTGCTCCGGTTGTGCTTCCCTGAGGAACTTGAGGATGTCCTCGGCATCAAAGGTGAACTCCCTACCTCTCCCTAGGTAAATTGATTGCTCCGGAATCACGACCTCACCCTTCCTAGCCTCCTCAACAACCTCCTCAAGTTTATCCCTCACCTGCGCCACCAAGTCCTTACTCTCATCCAACCCTATACCAACCAAGTCGAGGACGTAATTCACGTACCACCTAATCCTCTCTAAACCCCTGGTACCACGCTTACGCATATGATCACTAAAATAAATTAACTATTAAAGTCTTAATAGCCACTACATTAACAAGTCCATGGTATTATTTATCACGAAACCCTCACCGATTACGATAGCTTATTAAATTTATTAATTGCTAAGCAGTGCATTGATTGTATGGATAGGGTTAGGATTGGTAGGATCAAGCCCAAGTCCTTCGCTTATGTCGGTAGGATAAGGGTGGTCCTCAATGGCAGTGAGGCTGAGACTAAGGATAAGGGTGGGGGAGAGGGGTTACGGAGGAGGTGGCACTACTCAATAGCGGCTTTGAAGCCCCGACCCCGCAGTTATTAATACCGATAGGTACGGCTAAGGCCCTTGGGCTGTGGCCCTGACCAGTGAGTCTAAGGAATTGGTTGTGGATACGGCAGGTGGTCCGTTGAGGGTTTGGTTTTATCCGCGAATAGCCCTCGTTAAGGTCATTACTAGTGATGCAGAGTCTGGGGAGGTTCTCACGGACCTGTTAGTATCGCCGCTAGCCGATGAGCCGTTGATAAGCGATATGTTGGCTGAGGAGTTGGAAATCGTGGTTGAATCCTTTGGTAGGGGGCTATGGAGGTTCAGGAGTGAGGCGCCAGGTAAATTAAGACCCTCGGAGAGGCGCTAGAGCTATATATTGTGTTTAAGCGTAAGCAGTTATGTGGGTTTAACCAAGGTTAAGGTGTTGGTTGTAAACCCGGATTCGGGTGCTAATGCCGAGGTTGAGTTAATAGTCGATACTGGATCGATCTTCACCTGGATTGATGGGAGGGTGCTTGAGGGTATTGGCGTAAGGCCTAGGAGGGTTAGGTCGTTTAGGACGATCGATGGTAGGGTTGTGAGTAGGAGGGTTGGTGTGGCCACCATTAGGTATGGGGAGTACGAGGGCAATGTCGAGGTTATATTCGCTGAGGAGGGCGATGCCCAGGTACTCGGGGTGACGGCTCTTGAGACCCTGGGACTGGAGGTGGATTCATTAACGGGTACGTTGAGGTATGTAGGGCATTTAGCAGTTTAAGCTTAAGGTTGATTTTTACGCTACGCCTTACCCCTGGCTATTTCAAGCAGGTACTTATGCATGGCTGTCGTTGTTAATTCTGGGTGGAATGCCGTAGCTAACATCGCATTCTCCTGGGCCGCGACTATGACCTCCCCAACCCTCGGGTACCTAAGCTTCGCAAGGGGCTTTGTATCTCCCCAAACCTTCACTATCGCTGGCGCCCTTATGAACACGGCCCTCAAAGTGCCGAACCCATCAACGTTGACGTCAACCTCGAAGGAGTCCCTCTGCCTACCGAAGGCGTTCCTGACAACCGCTATGTCCATAACACCGAGTATTGGTTGCCCCGTCTCGCCAACCACGGAGTCCCTAACCTCCCTAGCCATTAATATGGCACCGGCGCAGGTACCTAGTGTTGGTAATCCGTCGATTATGCGCTCCTTAAGGGCGTCAAGCAACTTGACCCTGTTCGCTAACGAGCCTATCGTAGTTGACTCACCGCCAGGTATCACTATCGCCCCCACATCACTTAACTGCTCGGTCCTCCTTACCCTAACCACCTCAATCGTTAATCCCAACTCCTTAGCCGCCGCCTTAAACGCATGCTCGTGCTCCTCCACATCACCCTGTAAGGCCAGGACACCAACCTTCACATCAAACACCCCTGACCTGGAGCAACTCCTCGGGCCTTAATGATTTCACATCTATACCCATCATGGCGCTCTTCTCACTAACCATCCTCTGCGACTCAACAACGATCTCTGGATCATCCCAGTGGGCTGTGGCGAGGACTATGGCCTCAGCCCTTTCTCTTGGGTCTTGGGACTTGAATATGCCCGAGCCGACGAATACGCCATCAGCCCCAAGCCACATCATAAACGCTGCATCCGCAGGGGTCGCTATACCACCCGCAGCGAAGGTTATTACCGGTAGCCTGCCCAGTTTCGCCGTTAGGGTCACCAACTCGATGGGTACCTGGCACTGTCTTGCGAAGTCCCTGAGTTTCTCCTCATCACCATTTCTATATGCCGACACCAACTCCTCAATGGACTTGTAAAGCGCCTTGAAGTGCTTCACAGCCTCGCTCACATTGCCCGTGCCGGCCTCGCCCTTAGACCTAATCATGCTGGCGCCCTCGGAAATCCTCCTAAGAGCTTCACATAACTCCCTGCACCCGTTAACGAATGGTACATTAAAGAGCCACTTATTGATGTGATGCTGTTCATCGACTGGCGTGAGGACTTCAGACTCATCTATTAGGTCTACCCCTATTGATTCGAGGATGAATGCCTCGTAATAATGCCCAATCCTAACCTTGGCACTTACGGGTATTGTCACGTGCCTCATGACGTCCTCGATAACCTTAACATCAGCCATCCTAGCGACACCACCAGCCCTCCTCACGTCATATGGCAGCTTGTCAAGCACCATCACGCCTACCGCACCAGCCTCCTCAGCGATCTGCGACTGCTCAACATTTGTTACATCCATAATCACGCCATTCCTAAGCATTGCGGGGAACCCGACCTTAACCTTAACCGTACCAATGGCTAAACCATCGACATGATATGGCCTAGGCCATACGAAACCCCTCTCCTTTAACCTATCCCTTAGCTCGAGCATGCCGTAGAAGAAGTCCCTGAGTCTCTCCAGGTACTCAAAGGACTGGCTAACTGACATCAACCTAGGGGTTTGTGGGGATTAATTATTCCTTATTAAACGTTTAATAGCTAGTACTTTATGAACCCCCTCAACTTATTGATTAGTTTAAGCACGTAATCTCTATGAAGCTCAAAGGTCTCCTTACTCATGAAGTTGTGGTAAAAATTGGCATATAGTCTCTCTGCCATGCCAAAGTAAAGTACTAATTCCTTATCACCAGTCTCTTCATATAGGTTCTGCACAATTACGTCATAGTCCCTATGGCTATAGTGCTCCCAACCCTTGACCTCAGCGATTACGTTAAGCAATGAGACGACTGAGCCCCAGAGCTTCTCACCCGCCTGAACCAAATTACCCCTCGCATACTCCTCCTCAGCCTCCCTCAAGAGTGCTTCATGAAGCTTCAAGTAAACACTCACCTTCTCTCTCGGGTCGAGTTTCTGCGCTATTAGGTCTGCAAGGAATAGCTCCGGATCCATACCCCGCTTCCTGCTCTCCTCACTTATTAACTTCAATAGTTCCTCCATCTTACTCAATCACAATCCCTGGCGCCTTATTTAAAGCAACTTCTCGTCGTCCTCATACCGATAAAACTTAAATAATAAAATAATAATAGTGTTATTAATGGCTAAGACCTTGATTGAGGAGGTGAGGGAGGGTAGGGTTACTGATGAGGTCAAGCTCATCGCTAGGCGTGAGGGTGTTGATGTCAATAAGTTAATACGCAGGATTGCCACTGGTCGTGTAATAATCATTAGATCCATTAAAGAGCCTGATAAGGTGGCTGGTGTCGGGCTTGGATTAACTACTAAGATTAATGTCAATATTGGCACATCGAGTGAGGTCCTTAACTTAGCTATGGAGTTGGAGAAGGTTAGGGTTGCGAATAAGTGGGGCGACACGTTGATGGACCTATCAACAGGCGGGGACCTTGATGAAATCCGTGGGGCAGTTATTAGGGAGTCGAGGATACCCGTGGGCACGGTACCCGTTTACCAAGCCTTCATAGACGCGTTTAAGAGGAGGGGTGGTGGCGCCTACTTCACTGAGGATGACTTATTCAATACGATAGAGAGGCATTTGAAGGATGGCGTGTCCTTCATGACACTACACGCGGCAATCACGAGGGATTTAGCCCTAAAGGCCCTAAGGAGCAATAGGGTTATACCGATCGTGTCGAGGGGCGGCGATATGATGGTTGGCTGGATGCTGCACAATAACGCCGAGAACCCGCTGTACGCCAGGTGGGATTATGTTCTAGAACTATTTAAGGAGTACGATGCCGTCATATCGATAGGGGATGCGCTGAGGCCGGGCGCCACCGCCGACAGTCATGATGAGTTCCATGTTGCCGAGTTAATAGAGACCGCTAGGCTCGTTAAGCGTGCATTGAGGGCTGGTGTCCAGGTCATGGTTGAGGGACCTGGGCATGTGCCACTTAACGAGGTTGTGTGGGATGTGAAGCTCATGAAGAAGTTAACAGGGGGTGTTCCGTATTATGTTCTAGGACCATTGCCTACCGACGTGGCCGCCCCATACGACCACATAGCAGGCGCAATCGGTGCGGCGCTCGCCGGCGCTGCCGGTGCTGATCTGCTGTGCTACATAACACCTGCCGAGCACCTGGGCCTACCGAATGTTAGGCAGGTCGAGGAGGGCGCCATAGCCTTCAGGATAGCAGCCCACATAGCCGATATTGTAAAGTTGGGTAGAAAGGCAAGGAGGTGGGATGATGAGGTTAGTACGTATAGGGGCAAGCTCATGTGGGACAAGTTGATACCCAAGCTCATAGACCCAGAAAACGCCTACAAGGTGTACACCCAATTTGGTGTGCCGAAGGTTAGGGCATGCACGATGTGCGGTGGCTATTGCCCAATGATGCTTGTTATGGAGCAAATAAAGAAACTCGAAACCACAGGTGGTGTCCAGTGACGTGCCAATACTCACTAACCCACCCCTGGGTATTGTCCACCTGGGTTAAGTCACCAATTTTAAACACGGATAGGTTAATCATAGTGTCCGCCTGCCTCCCATACATAAATCGCGAACTCTTCGAGAAAATAAGCGGTGAAGGTACTGTTATTTTCGCATGCCCTGAACGCGAGCCCGCGATGCATTACGGGAAGATTGCCAGCATTATAAGGAGTTCGGGGCCTAGGGAGGTTTGGGTTGTCACGGTAGATGGTTCGCCCCACTGCATAGCCCTCCAGGCGGCTTTGAATGAGGCTGAGTACATACTTGGTGAGAGACTGAACAAGAGGCATTTCGTGCTTGTTAACGGTAGGGAGTTGGTGGAGGTTGACCCAGACGCCGTTAGGGCTGCTAGGTACATAAGTATTGTTAATGAGTTGTTGCGTAGGAATAGGGATTTCGTGATTAATGAGTTGGGTAAGCACTCGCTCGAGTTTAGGAGGGCTCATGGTATCAAAACCTGACGATATCACTGGTCTCTAAGCACGATCTTCAAACCCTCATTGGAAATCACGAATCTCCTAGCCGCAATGCCGATCTCGCCCAGGCACTGCGTTAATTGCTCCTCCTCATGTGTTAGTATTACCAAGACGCCCTTCTTAACGTAGTAAGTATCCGCATAGCGGGTGCAGGGACTTAGCCTACCCTCAATGTCCCTGGTTAGGAAGCCGATCTCTCTCGAGAACTCCCTACTCAGGCTTACGAAGTTCTCGTATGTTGGTTCGTTAATCATTTTCTCGATATACCTAGGGCCAATTTCATTAAGTTTATTTGCCAACTCTCTAAGCATCGTCGGGGTCGAGCCCCTACCCAAATCAACCGTTAGGACAACCAAGTCCTCAGGGTATGGAACCCTATCAAGAAGCCCAACACCAGGCGGTCCAGGCCTAACCCTAACCTCAATGCCGCCACCGTAGTACTCGGCAATGACGTCGCCCAGCCCAGTCCTATTCTCAACCTCAACGACATGCGCCACCTTGGCAGCTTCGATCACGGATCTCCCCAGCAATGCAGCAACGCCAACCGCAGTACCTAACGTTAGTGCCGCACTCATGCCATACCCAACACCGAGCTCCACAGGTGATTCGTAACTAACAATGGCATCCACATTAAACTTAGCAAGCACTTGGTTTATCAGGCCCACGCTTGACTCCTTACCGCCAAGCCTCACCGTTAATTTAACGCCCGGCCTAATAACCACACCGGCGCCTAGGGAACCCGTGGTCGCTGGGTCATCCATGTATCTTGGCAGCCACATGCTGGTTATGTGGAGTGGTACGTCGACCATAGCGACCCTAACCATCTAGACACCCGTGATGAAGAAGACCCTGGCCGGCGCCCCATCACCACCCCTTATTAACAGTGGCGCCACGATAACCACACCCTCGATGTAATCCCTGTCCTTAAGCTCCGGCTCTATCCTCGTGAAGTTCAGCTCCTCGATTATCAACACGTTCCTCATCATGAACACCCTATGCACATCAATAGGCCTACTCTCGGGGCCGCCAGCTATGCTAAGCCCGTCAATACCGACAATGCCCAACCTATCATTGACGCTGACTAAGTAATTAGCAGCGTCTAGGCCAATGTACGGCCACTCATAGAGGTACTCCCTGCCGAACCCCCTCTTACTGCTCCAGCCCGTGTTTATTAGGACGGCCTCATTGCGCTTAATAACATATTCAAACCTCGATAAGTGGCTTGGTTTAATCTCCTCGCCAGGTCTTAACCCAGTGAGCTTTATAATCACGGTAGGCCTAATCAACTCATTGGGGCTGTACCCGTCAACAGTCTTCGCATTATTAACCATGTGGCTTGGTGCGTCCACGTGGGTTCCGTGGTGTGTGGATATTGTTATTTCCCTCGTCTCATAGCCATCCCTAGCCATGATATTGAGTACGCTAACCATAGGCGGCTTGAGAGATGGGTGGTAAGGCATGTTGTGGTATATGTCATGCGTTAGGTCGTAAATCCTGCCACCCCTTATTAACTCCAGTAGCTTCGACACCGAGTTACACCAATAAAACTTTAATTTTTAAATTTTCCCAGATTAATAAACATTATAACAATTGAGAAAATGTTTATTAATATATGAAAAACACAACCATAAATGACGTCCTGGATACCACCTAACCACCCGAGGAGGGAGTCATTATTGCTTAGGGAGAGAGTTGTTGAGGGTGTTAGGGAGGGTTATGTCGCAATGCAGGGCTTAGTCGCTCACGGTCGTGGTGAATGCTTCGATTACCTAATCGGCGAGGAGATCATACCGCCCGCGCTAAATGCCGAGAGGGCTGCGGTTGCGGCAATGCTGCTCGCTAAACACCCAGTTATTTCAGTGAATGGTAACGTAGCCGCGTTAGTGCCTGGTGAAATAATTGAGCTTGCCAAGTTGGTTAATGCCAAAATCGAGGTCAACCTGTTTTACAGGACTAGGGAGAGGGAGGAGTTGATAGCTAAGGTACTTAGGGAGCACGGTGCCGATGAGGTTCTCGGCGTAGGCGATGACGCGTCATGTACAATACCGGAGCTCTTCAGTGAGAGACGTAGGGTGTCGTGTAGGGGCATCTACATCGCTGATGTCGTCCTAGTGTCCCTTGAGGATGGTGATAGGACCGAGGCCCTCAGGAGGATGGGGAAGGTCGTGATAGCCATAGACCTAAACCCACTATCGAGGACCTCGAGGGCTGCGAGCATAACCATAGTCGATAACGTGGTGAGGGCAATACCGAACATGGTTAGGCTGGCCAGGGAAATGCATAGCTTAGGTAGGGATGAATTAATGAAGATCCTCGCGGATTTCAACAACGATGAGAATCTGAGAGAGACTATTAAGTACATCGTTAATAGGTTAATGAAGTTCGTAAGTGAGGGAGTTATGATCGAATTCCCTAAGTGATTCAATGTTTAACTAATTTTAATGGAACGTATAAAATTACTAGGTCTGTTGAGGCCTCGTAATTCAATAATTGCCCTAACCTCAGGACCGTAACCCTCTCCGTGCTTAATGTCAGGTTTTCTAGCACATAGACCTCGTGATTAAAACCGAGGTGTTTAAGTAATTCTTTAGCAACCATGGCTATGCCATCCCTATAGGGTGGTGGAAATATCAGTAAATCCCTACCTAAACCCACGTATTTGCTTAATTCCTCAAAGTCTGGGTTTCTTTCGTGTAGTGTTATAAATATTACGTCGGCAAGGTCTTTACCCACGATTGAGAGGGCCCTGGTTATTGATGATACGCCGGGAATTACCGTAATGCTAACGCCGTATTCATTAGCGAGCGCCCTAAGCTTCACCATTAACTGCCTCTCGGAAACCGAGGGATCACCATGCATTAGGAGGCACACATCCTTAACCCTAGCTATTTCCATGATTTTACGTAATAATCCTTCCTCATTCCTGTAGTTAAGCTCGATGATTAGCTTATTCGCTATGTAGGGCTTGAACCTATTAAGTACGCTGCCCCAACCAGCAATTACTAGGCACTTCATCATCACGTTTAAACCCTTGATCGTTATTAACTCGGGATCGCCGGGACCTACACCGATTATGTAGAGCATGTATAATCACTCGTGCGCCGCGACCGCTACCGTGACCTCACCATCATAAACAACCTTACGCATAATAAGCCTTGCTGTTGGCCCACCAGCAATTAATGCAAGCGGCTCAGCAACGCCTATAATGCCTAAGCGGGTGAGTGCCTCGCTTGGTGGTGTGAGGCAGTCATCATTGGGCCTAAACTTGCCTATATCACTCAACGGCACTAACATGAACCTAATACCGAGTTCCTCAGCCACGTTCTTTATGTTTTCATGAACTGATGCTATGACATCAACCCTATCAATACCCACACCAAGCCTATCTAGAACGTCAAGTACGGCATATTTGATCAACTTAGTATCGGTACTGCGTTTAGACCCAACGCCTATGCTTAATTTGAGCTTCTTTAAAATTAATACGTTCTCGGCAAAGTCCATTTTCGGTTCTTCGCTAAGTACGTATATTTTGTACTTGCAATCACCGTTCAACTTATAATTACCCTTGACCCACGTTGGTAAAGCAGTTAATCCGTGAACCTCAACACAGCCTTCCCTCAATAATTCAGCATTGACCTTACTTAGTAATTCGGGGTTCATGATCTTTGTAATTAACTTCCTGGCAAACTCCTCAATGCTTGTGATGCCGTAAGACTCGCTCGCAGTAGTTATTACAGGTACTACACCTTGCAACACCTTACCAAGCTCCAGGGCTAGCTCATTAGCTCCCCAGTGTGCACCGAGTATTGGTATTGCATACCTTAGATCCTCACTCACAACAACGACAGGCCTATCTATTGTCTTATCCTTAATTAATGGGCATAGTAACCTAACGGCGGCACTTACGGGCATCATTAGTACAATCGCATCAAAACACCTCCAAGCAAGATCTAGTTTATCCGGTGAGTACTTAAACGCAAATGCTGACACGTGAAGGCGCTTCAAGGAGTTTAAGACGCGGTTTGCAGAATCCTCATTAATTACATAGAGTATGGCCACACCACGCCAAAGCTCCTCAAGCACCATCTGCGGGCACCTTACGTGGTCTGTAGGAGTGGCTGTGCGTTGGGTCGTAAACACTTGACCTAATAATATTCTTAAACAACGTGGGATTTGCGGACTTACCGATTATAATCACGGAATCCTTAACTATCCTCTCACGCTTAACCTTATCGGCAATATCCCCTAGGGTACCCCTAACCACCTTTTGCTCGGGCCATGTTGCCTTATAAACCACTGCCACGGGCATGTCGTCGGGTACGCCGACTTCGCGTAGCTCCTTAACAACTTTATCTATGAGGTGGACTGCGGTGTATATGGCCAATACAGCCCCCTTCATTACGAATGGTGCGTAGTCCTTAAGTGAACCCTCCATGGGAACCCTAGCCGACTCCCTAGTTATTATCACTGTCTGGACAAGCTTAGGTAGCGTCAGCTCTATGCCGAGTACGGCGGCCGCCGCCACGGCAGCGGTTATGCCTGGCACGATTTCGTACTCTATACCCGCATCCTCAACTGCCCAAACCTCCTCAATCAGGGCGCCGTATATTGATGGATCACCCGACTTAAGCCTAGCAACTAATTTACCCTCACGCGCCCTCTTTATCATTACATCCACTATTTCCTCAAGAGTCAGGTCAGCCGTATTTATCACCTCAGCATCAGGCCTCGCCCATTTACTTATTGTCTCGGGGTTCACGAGCGAGCCTGCGTAGAGTATTACGTCAGCCCTCTTTATGTAATTCATCGCCTTTACAGTAATGAGCTCCGGGTCGCCAGGACCTGCGCCAATAAATACGACCTTACCGACCTTCCCCATTACGTAGTAGGATTTATATCCTATTTAAATAATTTTCTTAATACGGAGGATCATTGTTGAGAAATAATCACTTAGGTGTTCAGGGATTCCACGGATTATCTCCTCGTCACTCATGAAGCACCTCCTGGCATACACTACGTTGTAACGACCATCGTTTTTGATATTATCAAGCACGTGATCATTAAGGTTATTCGCTTTATACAGTACTATAGTCTCGAAGATACCGAGCATCCTTCTAATAAGCTCGCCGCGTGTTGCTGGTATTAGGGCTAGAGCCTCATCACCAATAACTAGGGGCTCCACTATTCGTGCGGCGCATGCCGACATGGCCGTCACGCCTGGGATAACCTCTATACTCAATTCGGGGCAGACCTTAATCAACGAATGCTTTATCCTATAGAATGTGCTGTATAAGGCAGGATCACCCAATACCGCGAATACGCCACTGCCGTGATGATTCAATTTCCTACATATTAATTCGGCATTGTCATTAAGCACATCAGGATCGGGGTTGCTACTCATGGGAAAACCCAGGAACACGATTTCCGCATTATCACTCACATACCTAGCTATTATTGAGTGGGCCAGGCTCCTATTCGTACCTGTCGAGTACGGTAGGAAAACCACTGGCGTTTTCCTAAGGACCTCAACCGCCTTAACCGTCACCAGCCCGGGGTCGCCAGGTCCAAGGCCAATGACGTATAACCTAGGCATTCTTGACACCCCTTATAATAAATACTGGGTTACGGCTAATCATGGCAATGCCGGTCCTTGTTCTTAAACCTTTGGCGATTACGACCTCCGTCACATCCACATCGCTAACCTCCAAACCCTCTAGGGTCTTAAGGGCCCTGTATACGGTGTCAATTAGTATGGCGTCTATGACCAACCTACCGCCAACCCTTAACTTACTATATACAGCCTTAATTATGCCCTCAATACTCCCTGAACTGCCGCCAATGAATGCGGCATCAAACTCATCATTGATCTCATGAATAACCTGGGGCGCATCACCCTTTATCAACTTAACATTTCTAAGCCCGAACTTCTCAAGATTTTTCCTAGTCAATTCTATCGCCTTCTCATTCTTATCGATAGCGTAGACCAAACCCTCATCACCCACAAAAAGTGCAGCCTCGACTGTCACACTCCCCGTACCGCACCCAACATCTAGGAATTTCGCACCTCTGAACAAACCCGCCTTTGAAAGAGCCAGCACCCTAACTTCCTCCTTAGTCATCGGTATTGACTCATCCCTAAGGAACTCATTATCGGGGATTCCGGGGACCCTAATCATGCATGACCAGCTCTCGCCAAGACCTCGCCTTCCTCGTTGAATATTACAATGCCAAACAGGGCATTGCCGAGCCTTGAGACCCTCTCGAGAGCCCTCCTGGCTATTACTTCAAGGACTAATCTTGAGTATCCACCGAGGTACGAAAGCGCCTCCGCTACGGTTTTTGATTGCGCAACCCTGGCAAGTACATCATAGGCAACACCTGCGATTACCGCCGCGTGAGTAATTGTTTCTACCCTAGCATCGCCGTACCTACTGTGGGTATTAAGTAAGCCAGCCGCTACCTTTGTAATTTTGCCGGGTAACCCAGCTATTATAATTCGTCTAAACCCCTCATTAATCGAGATTTCCACGGCCTTGGAAACCCAATCGCCAATCTTAACCACGAAGTCTCTCCCGTAGATGTTTTCTGAAAAATTGAATGCCTTATTACCCATAGCCAGGACTATTAATTCATCACCACGCACGCGCCTAACCATACCTATCTCAGCCCTTATGTGCTCGACGAACTCCTCATCACTCATGGGCATCTCAATGCCAGTCGTGCCCAGTATGGATATCCCACCCTCAATACCCACATCAGGGTTCATCGTTAACCTAGCCAACTCCTGACCCCTAGGCACATTAATAACGACCTTAATACCCTCCTTAACAACCTCTGAGACGGCGTTAATAATCATTAATTTAGCCGTGGGGCTTATGTACTTCTCGCCCGGCTTAACTTTAAGCCCAGGCCTAACGACAACGCCCACACCATCACCACCAACAACCTCTATGCCACAGCCCTTGCACCAGTGAGCGCATGCAATGAACTCCACGTTGTTTAACACATCGGGATTATCACCAGAGAACTTCCTAACCCTTGCGCATGCACCATCATTATCAATAACCACGCCATCCACGGGAATCTCAATCCTCAAACCAACAGGTGTGGGTATGACCACGCGATCAACAACATTACCCGTAATTAACGCGATCGCCGCCGCCTTCGCCGCGGCTGCTGCCGCAGCGCCAGTCGTTATTCCAAACCTCCTAAAGTACTCAATGACCGCCATTAAACCACCCGTACTTACTCAAGTAACCCCTAGGCGTAATGATCCTGTTGTTACATACGTAAGATTTGGAATTACCAATTATTAACGTGGTCTGCATATCGATCATATCTATAAATTCAGCCCACCTAGAGATGTCTGTTACGATAACCCTTTCACCCTTCCTATAGGCTGACCTAACAATGCCCACCGGCGTTTTTGGACCCCTGTACTTAGCTATTATTCCCGTGGCTTTGGTGAGTAGTTCTTTATTAATTAAATTGTAGAAAACAATCACGAAGTCGCCCTCGGACGCTTTCTCAACCCTGTTGAGTATTTCCTGGGCCGGTATTAATAAATCGCTTAGGCTTATCACCGCGAAGTCCATGGATAAGGGGGCGCCAAGCCTTGAGGCGGCGGCCAACGCTGCCGTAACCCCAGGTATGATCTCTATCTTCCCCATATCGTAGTTATTGAGACACGCCAACTCCAGTGTCGGGCTCGCCATGCCGTAGACCTGGGGATCGCCGTCTGAGATGAGGGCTACCGTTTCCCCATTATCGAGCGCGTACGTGAGTGCAAGCCGGGCCCTCCTCAATTCCTCACGCATTTCCGACCTAGTCACGTTTTTACCATTCAACAAATCAAACACAAGGTCCACGTACGTCCTGTAACCAATGACCGTCGTGGCTTCCATCAATGCTTGTATCGAGGCTTGCGTCCTTAATAATGGATCGCCAGGCCCGATACCAACGATGTAGAGCTTACCCATGCTTCCTCACTGTGATTTCGATTAGTCTGTTCGTAATCGCGACCGCAATATTTGAGCCGCCGTATGTACCCCTCACGGTTATGCACGGTACTTTTGACCTTATACACGCCTCCTTAGCCTCGACAGCGTTTGCGAACCCAGGCGGTGTTGCTATTATGGCAGGTACATCAACGCCTTCATTAACTATACGTAAAACCTCAAGTAATGCCGTGGGGGAGTTACCAATTACAACAGGCTTTGGCTTATCGAGCCCAAGCCTAATGGCCGCGGCAGCCCTCGCAATTCCCAATTTACGGCTAAGCTCCACTACCCTTGAATCATCTAGGTAATTCTCAACCCTGGGCCACCTTATCCCAGAAGCCACCATCCTCACATCGGTTAGGATGGGTAATCCCACGATTAGGGCTTCACGAAACACATCGATGAAGTTAGGGCTGACGTGAGTGACCTCAGCGAGCTTGGGATTACCACTGGCATAGATTGCTGAAGCCACGATCTCTCTAACCCAGTCAGGTGAGTTAACAAGCCTTTTCGAGGCTATTTCCAAAGCCTTGCCAAAGCTACGTTCATAGATTTCAAGCGGTTCACTAATACTGTAAGTTAATTCCTTCCCCTCATCCATCGCTATGGCCCTCATTATTCTGTTGAGGAAGGATACTCTGACCAGGTAGGAGTCTGAAAGGGGTTTTGTGAAGTAAACCTCAACGCTGTGGGTTCCCCATTTAACGTTCACCCACTTATTAAATTCTGAAACACCTAGGGCACCCATTATGTCCCTAATAACATGGTTTCCCCTGCCCAGAAAGGCTAGGGCGAATACAAACCTCCTGAAGCCCCTACTTACTAAATCGCTGAGGAGGGTGCGCCAGTTGGGCTCTACATATTCATTGTGGGCTAGGTAGACGGGGATTTTTGCGTTAAATTCTATGAATTTTGCCAACTCCACCATATCATCTACAAAGGTTGATCTTCGGGAGCCATGCGTCAGTATTATCACGGCTGTCTGCATTCACGTAATAGGATAATCATCCTATTTAAAAACATTACTCAAAGCTACGGATATACTACCTCAAACCTGCCAATTCTTGCCCCGCACCACCTTACTAAGTGCTCGATATAGTTGGACACGGGATCTAGGGAATTTGTAATCACGGGGTATATCGTGAAATCCACGCCCACCCGTAATAAAGTGTCACATAATTCTTTTAAGTCCTCAGCGACGCTTCTCCTTAATGGTACATTGGCCTTACCATCAGTAATCAAAACTGCGTAAATTGAGGAGTCCCTGTACTTTAATTTAAAGCTTCTCGCGATGGTTAGTAATTTAGCAAGCGCTGCCGGTAGTGGTGTTGTGCCTCCTATTGGTAATTTATCCACCACGTCATAGAGCATTCCATAATGCCTCGTGGGCTGTATTAGAACCTCGGCACCTAATCCCCTAAACGTTACTAGGGTTAAGTACGTCCTCTTAATATACGAAGCCTCAATCAACCTCTTAATGATGCCCTTCGCAACCTCAATCCTCCTTTTCACACCCATGCTACCGCTTAAATCAAGCAATATTGCGATGAGGGTCAACGCACTTGTCAATCTAAGCCTAGCCCTAAAATCAATGGGTTCGATACTTATCGGTAGCGTTGGGTTCCTAATTACTGCTGCATTTATCGTGGCATTTATATCTATATCATTCTGCTCATCGATGTTTTTAGGAATTACGTAACTTATTGCTACGCCCCTACCATTACCAATTACATAACGAGTACTAGCCCTTGAACACCTACTCACGGTCTTTAAATCGCCCCAACCCGATATCTCCCTGGTTAAATCAAGACTCGTGGCTACGCTCAATCCATCGCGTCTAGATAAATCATAATTACTAGAACCTACACCTCGCCCTGTAAGGCTACCATCTTTATTGGGTTCATTACCGGCTTTGTTTGGGTCGCCGTGTTCCTTGGAAGCTTCCCCTCTGGACAAGCTCGCATCTTCGGTGCCTGGTGGTTTCATTGGTTGGGTATTATTGTTATGGTTTTTCCTGCCACTATGTAGCTCATTATTAAATATTTTATTGAGGAGGTCGTTAAAATTAGGGCTGCCCTGAGCCCTATCAAATGGCTTGGCCTTGATTCTATGGGGTAGTGTGAGTCTCATGACCCTCCTAACATCCTCAAGCTCCACCTTAGTCCTCCCATTAAACGCTGCCAATGCCTTAGCCGCCCTTACAGTGACTATCTCGGCCCGATGCGTCCTTATGCCCATGTCCGTAACCACCTTAGCTATGAACTTAAGCAGGTCATCGTCGATCTCGACGTTTCTCACCAGATCCTTAGCCCTGGAAATACGCTCCCTAAGCTCATTTTCATAAGGCTCGTACTTCTTCATAAATGATATCGGGTCTTTGCGGAACTCCTCAACCCTCCTTATTATCTCGACCCTCTCCTCAGGGTCTTTACTTGCCTCGACATTCACGTATAGACCGAACCTATCGAGAATCTGCGGTCTCAATTCACCCTCTTCGGGATTCATGCTACCAACTAGGACGAACTTTGCGGGGTGCCTAAATGATAACCCCTCCCTCTCAATTATGTTCCAACCAGACGCTGCCACGTCAAGTAGTAGGTTGGCTATGTAATCGTCGAGCAGGTTTACCTCATCTATGTATAATATGTTTCTATTGGCTTCCGCCAAAAGCCCCGGTTGAAGTGCTCTAATGCCCTCCCTCAAAGCCCTCTTTATATCAATCGTACCAACGAACCTATCAACGGTTATACTCAGGGGTAGGTTCACAACCCTCATCCTCCTCTTAACCACAGGCAACTCCTCACCTCTCACGTACCGTTGATAGCATAAATCGCACATGTGCGTTGGATCCCTCGGGTCATCATTAAAGGGGCAATCCGCCACTACCTCGATCTCGGGAAGAACATTGGCAAGGGACCTAACCATTGTGGACTTACCGGTGCCTTTATCACCGACAAGCAGTACCCCGCCTATGTCGGGGTCGATTGCGTTTAGTATCAAAGCTAACTTCGCATCTTCATTACTAACTATTGCCGTGAATGGGAAATACACCCTATTTACCTCACCCACCAAACTCACCCTCAATTAGGGCTTCGGTCTCGGAGGCCACGTCCTGGATTACCCTCAACTCCTCCTCACTTGGCCTCCAGTAACCTCGTTTATAGGCTTCGTATAGCTTCTCGGCGATGTGCTTTAGGGCCCAGGGATTAACCTTCTTTACGCGTTCACGAACCTCCTCATCCATTAAGTACCTCCTCGTCAACTCATGCCAAACCCACTCCTCAACATCCCCAGTAGTTGCCTGTAGTCCAAGTGTGTGATCAAACCTCTCAGCTATCTGTAATGCCCCTGAGTAACCGTGCTTAAGCATTTCATTGATCCACTTGGGGTTGAGCATCCTCGTTATCATACCCCGCCTAATCGCTAACCTATTATCGACAACCTCCACAAACTCCCTCGTCGTATCTGTCCAATAGGTGGCAGGCTTCTTACCACTGACGTACCATACAGCCCTCACCAACCCACCGTAATATTGGTAATAATCGTCTATGTCCATAAGCTCGAATTGGTGCGTATCCCTAATCTTAGTCACCACATCGGTAATTCTTAAGTGCTCGATCAAAACGTCGCGCATCTCCGCGCCGTGTACGTCCTCACCATATGCATAGCCCATCCTGAATGTGTAGACCTTAGCAAGTTCATCCTCACTCTTCCAAGTCCCAGTCTCTATTAATGGCGCTATTTCCATGCCATACTCGCCGGGAGGTGGGCCAAAGATCGTGGGTGCATTGCGTAACCTTCCCTTTCTATGCTTCTTAATGTAATTCATGTCCTCGGGCTCGTCCAGATCCGCCACGAGCTTAACAGCCCTGTCGATCAGCGATATTAGGTTGGGGAACATGTCCCTGAAGACACCGCTTATCGTAACCACGACATCTATCCTAGGCCTACCAAGCTCATTCAGCGGTATTGGCTCCAACTCAACCTCCCAAAGGCTCTTCCTCCTCAACATAACGCCCAGTAGGTGTAGTATTTGCGCTACCGGCTCGCCCTTGGTCCTTATGGTCTCAGCTGCGAAAATATCTATGGCGACCTTCTCCGGGTACTTACCATGCTCCCTCAAGTACTTCTCAAGCATGAGCCTAACGGCATCGCCTGCCCTCTTCATCGCGAAATCGCTTGGGAAGGTCCTCGGGTCGAAGGCGTGCAGGTTCCTCCCAGTCGGGAAGACCTCAGGGTTGAATATCGGCTCATCGCTTGGGCCTATGTCCGCATAACCGCCATTAAGCGCGTTCAATAACCCGCCAATTTCGTCGCTGGCCAGTATCCTCTCGCCAACCTTCCTAGCGTAGTTAAGTATAGTCAGTACATCACTTCTAATATGCTCAGGGTACTTACTTAAGTCGACACTACCGGCACTTAGGTACTGCCTAACCAATTCCCTAACCTCATTTTCAATATCATCAAGTACGGAATCACCCCTCCTCAATAATTCGTCATAATCAAGGCCCCTAGCCCTCGCCAGAACCCTGTGTAATGACGGCACCTCCCTATCATACCTAAGTATAAACGTTAGGTAATTCACCACGTCATCGAACGAGCACTTACTACCAAACACGTGAAGCCCCCTGGGTATTAATGTCCTCTTAAGCTTCGTCAATTCAACATGCACCTCCTCAACATCTGAGGCCTCTATATGGAGCTCCCTCGCCCTCTCGAGGATCAACTTCCTGAGCTCCTCAGCCCTGGCGCCCTGCTGATACGTCCTAGCCTCCTCATACTCATTTATTAATTTCTCAAGCTCGAGATACCCCTCATAAAGCCCAGCCGTGGTGAAGGGCGGAACCGCATGGCTTATCAACACCGCATAACTCCTCCTCTTAGCAATCATGGCCTCCCCAGGCGTTGCGGAGACGTTGTATATGTATATGTTCGGTAAATCACCAATAAGTATGTCTGGAAAACACTCACCACTCAACCCAACCTCCTTGCCCGGCGTGAACTCAAGCGTCCCGTGTGTACCCACGTGCATTACGGCATCGGCCTTGAACACATCCCTTATCCAGTGGTAGAATGCTAGGTATTGATGGTGAGGCGGCAACTCCCTACTGTGATACACCTTACCTGGATCCTCATGCCAACCCCTCGTTGGTTGAAGCCCCAGGAAGACGTTGCCTAAAATTATTCCCGGAATAACGAGTGAATCGCTGTCAACCATCACGCTTCCTGGCGGATCACCCCACTCCCTAATGACCTTAGCCCTAACGCTCTCCGGTAATGAGTTGAAGTACTTACTATACTCCTCAAGGCTTAGCCTTTGTCCCCCAAGCCTTGGCACGTACTCGGGCGAATTAACAATACCTCCACGTATTAGTTCCTTAACGAGGTCGCTAGGCGGATCATCCACGGCATACCCAGCATCCCTCAGCGCCTTCAGTATCACCTTCACGCTCTCAATAACGTCGAGGTACGATGCCCTGCCGAGGTTATGCTCGCCGGGTGGGTAATTATAAATTATGATGGCTATCCTCTTATCACGATTACCCCTTCGCCTAAGGCTTAGCCAATGATTGATCCTGCCGCCTAACCTACGTACCCTATCATCAATCGGCACTATGCCTAATAAATCCCCGTTCAGCACGTCTGACCTACGTAATCTACCTATACCGCCAATAACTACGGGCTCCACCACACCCTCTATCTCGGGCATAATGACTTGGAACATTAAATCGAAGAAGTTCAAGCCCTGGGGCGAGGCTTGCCAGGACTCGACATCATCGGCGTGCATGACCAAGCCCCTGAGGACTACCGTGTTCAACCTCCTATAGGTTGAGATCGCGGTCTCCGGGAACGATGGCTCGCCCTTATATGTAAAATCGAGCACCAGGTCTGGGTAAATGCCTGCCTCAATCAATTTATTCAATGCATTAGCATATAACCCATACCTTGAGTACGCAATTACGTAATTGGCATTGACGAACTCCTTAACCATCTTAAGTATCGATACCTCCTCAAACGTTGTTGGGTAGTAGAGCAAAACGGCTATTAACGGAGCCTCCCTATTGTTAACCACGGGCCTATCTAAGAACCTCAATTCCTCATCTACAAAACCCACGTCAGGCACTACCTTAGGCTCATCGTACGGTATCCCCGAACCAGTGAACGTGTTGTATAAATATACGAGTAGATCCCTCAGGTTCTCCCTGCTCGGGTTATCCCAATAGTTAAATACCTTGATGAGGTCGAGATTGGTAGGGATCTTCGAAAACTCGGCGGCATAGGGCGTCAGAGGCACCACGTAATTCGAGTAAGACCTCGCCAACTCACCTATCGACCTATTACATATTGAAAGCAATACCACCTCCGAATCCCTAATGAGCTCCAGGATGCTCCTCTCCTCACCCCTCTTATGGTACTTATAGCCATAGTATATACTTAAATCAATACTAAGCCCCCTACCCCGCAATTCACGTAGCACCTCCTCAAGCATGACCGAGTAACCAACCCTACCGAGAACAAGCAGGAACCTCATGCAACCACCTTGAACTCCCTCTCAACGTCAAAGTCCCTAAACACCTCGATGTGCATTACGTAGTAGGATAAGCATCCTATTTAAAAACATTACTGCAAAACCTCATCTTAAATTACCCATTAGGTGCTCAGCAGGGTTTAGGAGATAACCTTCTTTAAAACATTTTTCAAGAATGCTCCATGTTAGGTTATCATTCTACTTCCATAGCGATAAGTTTTTCTAAAGCCTTTTGAGAATTCTCCATTAGCAATTCCTTAACCTTCCTATTACTTACACTTAACCGCCTACAAAAGCCTGCAAGGTTGTTAACGATATCGTTATAGTTAAGCCCCAGATATGCGGCAACAGCGGCTTTGAGGTCGAGAGCTCACAGCTCCTCATACCCACGTCATTGGCTAGGCAGCTCTCGCTCTACCCTCCACCGCCCATGTCGAGCATAATCGAGGTTGGGACTGCGGGTGGTCCGGTGAGGGTGTTCCTTGTTAGGGAGGCTTTACATGTCTGGGTAATTACTGGCGATAGGGAGGTTGGTCCTAAACTCGCCGATGTATTGATATCATCTACTGAGGAGGTGTTGATAAGCAATAAGTTAGCTGAGGAGTTCGGCATAGTCCTCCTGGCGATCGGCTCAGGAAAATGGAGGTTTATCGACGACCCCCCAGACAAGGTGAGGTATAGCGAGAAACCTCAATACTGGTGATTTTGATCCAATTTCTGCAAATACGTACGAAATTAAATTATTACCCTAGGTCCTCCATCAACCCACACAACCTTCGTGTCGACGCCATAAACCTCCTTAATTATTGATGGCCCCAGCGTCGAGGGTGAGAGGCCGTAGGCCACTACTTTGCCGTCCTTCATGAACACCAACCTATCTGAGTACTTAAGTGCCAGGTTTATGTCGTGGAGGGACATAAGTATTGATATGCCTCTCTCCCTGGCGATCTTCCGTAATGTCTCAAGCACTAAAACCTGGTGCTTCAAATCCAGGTTTGTCACGGGTTCATCTAGGAGTAAAACCCTCGGCTCCTGTGCCAATGCCCTCGCGATCTGCACTAGTTGGTATTGACCACCGCTTAACTCATGAATGTACCTGTTGCTCAGGTGTGAGATACCGAGTTCCTCAAGGATTTCGTATGCCACCTCATAATCCCTCCTACCTGGCCTAAGCCCCATGTGGGGCAGCCTACCGAGTAAAACTACGTCCAGGACCTTGATGGCGTATGGCCTCTCCGGCATCTGTGGGACATATGCTATTAACTTAGCCCATTCCCTATGACTCATCGCCGTGGATGCCTTACCATCAACGCATACGCAGCCTCTGAACCTACTGGCAACGCCCAGCACGCACTTAATCAATGTGGACTTACCAGCGCCTATGGGGCCCATTAATGCCGTAACCTCGCCATCATCGACTATTAAATCTACACCCCTAATCACGGGCCCCCTCCCGTAACCACAATCGAGGGATTTAACCTCAAGGACCATACTTACCGCCCCTCGTAATAACCATGAGCAACAGGTAGGGTGCGCCAATTAGTGACAGTATTATCCCTATCGGTATTACGTACGGTGGCACGAGAACCCTCGATATGATGTCTGCGGCTAACGTTACATCTGCGCCCATGATTGTCGATGTTGTAATCAACCTAGCATTATTATTGCCGACAATCAGCCTCGAGATGTTCGGTATGACTAAGTCCACGAAGCCCACAATACCGACAAAGCTAACCACCGCGGCCGTCTGGAACGCCGTTAATAAAATCAACGTTAGCCTAAGCCCCCTAACGTTAACACCGAGACTATGGGCGACGTCATCACCCAACCCAATCGCGTCTATCTTTGCTGAAACCACCAAGTAATAAATTATTGGTAGCAGTGATAGGGCCATGTGGGGTAGGTAGCTTAGCCTAACGTTTTCTAAGCTACCAAGCATCCACATTGCTATGGCGTGGGTGGCGTCGGGGTTGCCGGCGAAGTACTGAAGCATTGAGGTTCCCATGGAGAACATGAACATCACCGCAACGCCGGCGAGTATTATTACACTGGGCGTGGCTCCCTTAAGGTACGCCAGCGCGTACACCATAAGCGCCGCTAGGGATGAGAAGAGGAATGCCATGGGTATTATAAGGTAGGGTGACGTGATCACGGGTACGTAGTACTTAATCACAAAGCCTCCGAAGCCTAGCACTATGGCTAGGGCGGCGCCGAAGCCCGCGGCTGCGGAGACGCCCAACGTATATGTGGACGCCAGGTAATTCCTGAGTACTGACTGGAGGACCGCGCCGGCCGACGCTAACGAGGCGCCTAGGATTATGGCTGATACAGCCTCGGGAAGCCTTAAGTAGAGTACCACGAGGGTTGCGTCGGTCGGTAACTTAAAAATTGGGACTACCGCATTGATTAATGCCTCGTAGACCCAGGCAATGGGTAACTTATATGTGCCGGTCGCCACATCTACGGCGAATAAAAGGGGCACTAACAAGGCGAGTACTACGTTTAACACCACAGACCTAAGCGTCCTCCCAACCTCAGGCCCGGGCTTCTTTATTATTATTGTTACGGTCACGAAATCACCCACTGCAGAACCAAGTCCCTCCCGGCTCGGCCGTTGTTAGGAACTCACTAAAGTACTGATTGAGGAGCTCCGTGGCGTTAACCCTCACCACATTAGGCCATAGCACGCTATCTATGTATAGGGCGGTGATGTAGCCAGGGGGTCCCTCAGTTAGGTACCCAGGTATGACTATTATGTTACCCTCCTTAACGGCCGCCGTTTGATTAAGCACTGGGTTACTCCTCACGGAATTTATGATGCCCTCGCAGTACGTTGTTGCGTTGGGGGAGTGTGGGTTTAGGTACCACGTGGTGACTATTATAACACTTGGGTTGCATTGTAAAACGGACTCGGGCTGTACCTGCATTGATTTGTTGAAGCACGGCTGTAGTCCAGCCAACACGGCTACCCTATATGGGTCAGAGTTATTACCTGCCACGAACCAGGGTGAGTAATCCCAGGCAAAAATTATGTAGGCCCTTGGGTGTTGATTTATCTGCGACTGGTACGTCTTAAGTTCCCGCTTTAAACCACTCAACCAATTAATTAAGTGCGTTGCTTTGTCTGTATGGTTTGTTATTAACCCAAGGAAGTAGATGAACGATGTAAGGTTGTCTGTGGGCCCCCACGCAATGGCCGGTATATTGAAGGCCTGTAGCTTCTGCCTGACCTGCGGTAATATATAACTCCAGGTTATCACGATATCCGGTTTTAGATTAACTATTTCCTCGTAGTTAATCGACCACATGCCGGAGCTCACCGCCGGTAAGTTACTATAGTTTCCAAATAACCATGGGAGCTTCGTCGCGTAACCCTCAACGCCGACAACGTGGTTACCAGCGCCTATGTCTATCAATACCTGGAGAGCCACCGTATTCATGGCCACGATCTTACCTGTCGGTATTCTTAACGTAATGTTTTCACCGTAGTTATTGATAATTATTGTATTTGCATTTACGGGGTACATTACGAAATTTGGTGAGGAGTATGCGTTCAATTCATTAACGCTGGTGGTTGCTGGAGCGCCTGTTGGGGCCTTGGGCTTATGGTGGATTATGAGATATACCGCGGCTGCGGCGAGTACTAACACTAAAACCGTGACAACCACCAATTGAGTCCGTGACAGTCCACGTAACTCCTGCCCATGCATCGAGGTAGGATGCATATCCTATTTATAAGCATTTCCTTATACGGAATTTAAAAACCGGGGCTTTCGCTGCTCTTAATTATGGCTTCCTTAACGGCTTCGTATACGGTCTTCGCCATTAACTCGCCAATCTTTGAATGCCCGCCGGTGTACGTTATTAATGGTCCCCAGCCCGAAATTATCACTGCATTGTCGGTCCCGGTCCCCGTTGCCTGCACCTTCGGGTTGTAGCTGCTCCTTACGTCTAGGTCTTGGAGCGCGGCTACTTTTGCCTCCGTTATTGTTATTAGGGCCCTAGCCATGGCGCCTGCCGTCAGCTTCGCGTTGGTCAGTAGTATTATGTTTATTGTGCCCTCCCTATCCCTACACGTGAATTTTCCGGCCTCCTCAACGCATTGCGCCTCATCAAGACCTGCCCTCATAGCGTTTGTCTTGACGCCTGCGGTCGCGAAGGATGTGACCCAGAGCCCTGAGTGTTCCATGGTTTTAACGACTACGTTGTCCATGTCGACGCCTGTGCTTAGGCAGGCGCCATCCTCGGGACGGAGCCCTAGCTCTTTTAGTAACTCCCTGAGGTAGGTCTCCCTATTGCCCGGCTCATGGAGCCACTTCCATAATTGAGGCGGTGCGTAATTATTGCATGCGAAGGATATCTCTCTGAAACCATCCATTGTGCTCAGTGCCTGGGTTCTCCCTGGTAACTCAATTATTAGCGTCTTCACGGTGAGTCCTCGATATTCCTGGTAATGTATACGTGCCAAAATTCCATCTCTCGACCAAATTTCCTTAGTTTTATTTGGCAGGATGCTTGGCATTTATAGGTAGGATACAAATCCTACTTATAAAAACAATCCTTTTATAATTCAAGCCGAAGTGTCTCTTAATGGGTGGCGTGGCGTCGCTTATCCTAGACGCAGCGATTTACGTTGCCTTGTTCCTAGCCTCATCCATGGCGGGCTTGTTCCTGGCGTGCTTATTAAATGAGTATGGGCTTTTGAGGAGGGCTGGGCCTGCGGTTAAGGCTTTACTGAGGCCCGTGGGTCTCCCTGACTTTGTATTTCCTGCCGTTGCCTCAGCCATGGTTAATGCCTACAGGGCTGAGCACATGATCATCTATGACTACTACTCCAGGGGCTTGCTGAGTGAGGATGCCGTGGTTTTTTACGTACTGGCTAGCGGGTACCTCAGGGCTGTGGGTGCATTGCTGCACGTGGGACCTATAGCCCTCGCCGCACTTGGCCCCATAGGGTTGATCTACTTAGCACTACTTTACATTAAGTACGTGCTCAACACCGTGATTGGCCTGGTATATGGTAGGGTTAGGGGTATCCGCATAGTTAACGCCCAGGTTGGGCCGTCCCTTATGAGTAATCATGGGTCGGGCAATCGCCTTAAGCCATGTTTTACACGGAGCTTGAGAGTGACGTTGAGGGTCCTGCCCAGGTTCCTCATTGTCATTATTACCGTCCTACTCCTCGAGTACTTCGGTGTGTTCACAGCGCTTGGGCATTATTTAATCGTGAATGCTGGGGTCCTGTCCTACTTTTTAAGCCCTGCCTCGATTACCGTGTTGAGCACGGCCATTGCCTCGCCATCAGCCTCCTACTTCGTGGCCGCCTCGCTTTTTAGGCATGGGCAGTTAAGCCTTAAGTTCTTATTGATTGCGTTGCTCCTGGGCAGCACAATTAATGGTTTAACGATAGGCCTAATGCGGCACTCGCTTCCGTTCTACCTATCGATTTACCCGCCTAAGCTTGCTGTTAAGACTGCGGTGGCCCAGGCCCTCGCGGACGCCGTATCCCTGACAGTGATAATAACCCTACTAATGGTTTTTAACGCATAGTCTTCATCAAACCCCTCGCTGGCCTCAACTCCCTCCTAAATGGGTCGAGCACCAAGCCGAATATTTCCAGGGTGACAATGCCGAGCAGGCTCTCATCCTCACTCTCGCCAAGAACCACGGGCGTGCGCCTCTCGCCATAGCCCGGCAATTCGAGTAAGGCCTCGGAGATCGCCATCCTAATCACGGTACCATCGGCCAGTACAAACTCCACCTCCCCCATCGGCTTTAGTCCCAGCTCCTCCCAAACACTTCTGGTCAACACCGTGTACATAGCGCCCGAGTCGACTAGGAACCTAACCCTAACGCTTTTTTCCATCGTGCTTGACTATGCCATCCACGTACACAAGGCCCATAGTCATTCATAATGCATGCTTTGAATTAATAAAATTTTAACATTAACATTATAATAATTACTTTAATCTTAGACGCCGTAAGTCTCGCTCTTGGTCTCATTAACCACCTCTCTCTGCAACGTCTCTATACCCGCTTGGTATTGGGAGCCTTATTACGTCCTCCTGACAATATCGACGCTTTCCTGACGTTTATGATTGAGTAAAAATGATAAATGGGCTTAGCCTCACGATATTGCCTATACCACCGCGTTCAGGTCCCATGTCGTAATTAAAGGTGTGCTGGCAGTAGCGCAATAATGCTGTGACTGTGTATTCAACTCCGTCACCGTCCCCTCGATTACTATTAAATCCTCGATATTGCCATATTTAGAGGCGAACCTCGCTGCGTCAAGTATTTGCATTTTCTTAGTCACGTCCATAGCATCCCTGAGGTAGGCAGGTTTTCCCCCAGAAGACACAGACACCCTTACCACCGGCTGTGGATGGTGTCCCGAGGTCGTAATAGCAAGGGCCATAGGTGCAGCTCACCCGCCTGAGTGCCCCATAATGTCTAGGCGGTTGAGTGGTATCGATTCCCCATATCCATAGTCCAGATGCCGTATGAAATGTCCGTGGCTACCGTAGCCATAAGTAGGGCCAGGAATGCGGTATTGCTTGCCGCTAGAATTACCCTGAGTTCAGGTAGATGATTGTTGAGTTGATGGATTTGGTAAGGAATGAGATAATGAGGACTGTGTTAGAGGATACCTAGCAAGACCTTGGGGAGAGTACGCACCCAGGGTTCACAATACGGATCACCGCACACTGCTTGGTTCGGTTATAAGTCGATTTGAAAGATGGGTGAGGACCATATTTGATTATCACTTGGTGGTACAGAGTTACTGAGGCCCTCGGCCATTGTTAATATATTCGGTAAACCATGGAACGAGTACGTGGTGCGCAGGATACCGTCAATACCGGGCACCAAGATTTGGTGGTACAATAAGGCTGAGGTGAGGTCCAGGTGAAAAATGGGGCACATAAACATGATAGCCAACTCAATAGGCGAGGTGGGGAGGAGGGTCTTTGATGTAATGAACATAATATACGGTGAGGAGATTGAGAAAAACGCTGAAATCGCCATGGCCCAAGCCAGACATGTGAAATAGCCCTATCTTACTGTGAAATGCTTATTAATAGGATACCTAACCAACTTCGGTTATGGGATACACCATCCACCTAGGTGATTTCGAGCCCTTTATCAATGCCATCAAACAGGGCTTCATCTTTACCCTAACAATAGGCACAACTGACGCAAGCTTAATCCCTGGCATAACAATAGCCGGGGCAAAACCCGAACTGACGCATTTTACACCCGCCGCAGACGCCGAGTACTTACTGCTCGGTAGGTGCAGGGTGATTAATACCGTACCAATGACCCCCGACGGTAAGCCCACGCCGGCGCTTATTACGAGGGCTGCGCTTAGGCTAGTCAATGCGGGCGTACTCGTTGTTAACGCCGGCTCGCGCGTTAGGCCGTTGATACCATACGTTGATTTACAGGGTGAACCCGGCCTCGACATAACCAGGAACGACGCCCTTAGGAGGGACGTTGTTGAGAGGGTGGTCGATAATGGATTGGTGCTTGGTGAGAACCTAGGTAGGTCGTTCAGGGCCTTAATAATTGGCGAGTCAATACCCGCTGGCACAACCACTGCTATGGCGTTCCTAGTGGCTATGGGTTATGATGCTTGGCACAAAATGTCAAGTGCATCCCCCGTTAACCCTAGGGAGTTGAAAATAAGCGTTGTAAAGAGGGCGCTGGAGAGGGCGGGTGTTTCAAAGGCCCTTGACGACCCAATTCTCGCGGTCTCGAAGGTTGGCGATCCCGTGATACCTGCCATGGCCTCAATAGCCATTGGGGCAGCTAGGGCTGGATCCCACGTAATACTGGCTGGAGGTACGCAGATGGGCGCTGTGCTCGCGTTCGTAAAGTCCTTCGATAAATCCGCACTATCGAGGCTTGCCATAGCCACAACCAGGTGGTTAATTAATGATAAATCAGCGGATTTGATAGGGCTCGTTAAGGAGGTGTACCCAATACCCGTGGTATCATCAAACCTGGATTTCAGAGACATGCCCTACGAGGGCCTAAGGGCGTTTGAAGAGGGCTTCGTTAAGGAGGGAGTCGGCGCAGGCGGCTCGTTGGTAGCAGCATCAATAATGGGCTTTGACCTGGGCAGGGTCAAGATGGCGATATTGAGGGACTACGAGGAATTACTGAAAACGCTTAGGGTGCAGGGTATGTGAAACCTAATAAATTCGCTGCATGGCGGTAAAGCGTGGTTATTGACTTAGCTGAAGTAGCGAAGGTACGTGGATGCGATGAGTATTGCCTGAATATAGCTAGTAGGCTTAGGGTGCTTATTCTACGTAAGTATCAGGATAAATTCAGGCTCGTAACGCTCTTCGGCTCCTTAGTTCGCGGTAGGTTTACGCAATTGAGCGATATCGATATTGGCGTTGAAGTGGGGAATCCCGAGAACCTAGTTGATGTATTACCACCATTCATAATCGATGTGGCGATGGAGTTGGGGGTTGTTGAGGATAAAATTGACGTGGTGGTGTTGAACGTAGGTGACCTACCCATTGGGCTTAGGTTCGATGCGGTGGTGAGGGGGGTGCCGATATACATAAGTGATTGGGATGAGTACGTTAGGGAGTTTGTAAAGGTGTTCAGTGAATATGCGGATTTCCAGGTCTTCAATAGAGCTAATAGGCTTGGGGAGAGGTATCTAGGGGCTTTGAGGAGGATAGCCTATGGGTAGGATTAGTGATTTAGTGTCGCTTATCAAGCGTAATGTGGAGACCGTGAAGAACCTCGTAGAGAGGTATGGCGTTGATGACTTGATTAATGACTACGTATTACTCAACGCGGTGTTACACATGTTGCAGACTAGTATTCAGGCTCTCATAGATATAGGTTCAATAATACTATCCCAATACCCGTATAAGCCACCGTCAACTTACTCGGAAATCCCATCCCTACTCTCCGAGGTTGACGCATTAAGTAGTGGTGAGGCTGATGTGTTTCGTAGGATGATAGGTTTCAGGAACGTGGTTGTTCATCAGTACTCAGAGGTTTCCCTGGATTTATTGCGTAAAATACTCGAACACTCGCTATACACCGACATGCTTAAGATTGCCTTGAGACTTTATGAATTCTCACTGTCCCGCGGAATAGATTGTTAATCAAGCGCGAGATCAAACACGAAAACCACGTGATTAATATAGACACTACACATTTACCGTGAATGCCCTGCTTAGTTTTTCAAAACCCTGTTATTCACGAGCTCGTAAAGCTCAACATTGATCTTATTATCCATGACCGTCATTTCAATGAATGACGGCCTCATCGAACCGCCCCCACCACCCCACACGCCGGTCACCGACCCAGGGTTCACGTGGATCACGCCCTCATGCTCGGTAATGAATGGTGCGTGGGTATGCCCCGACACCAACACGTTGACGTTGATTGTCTTCGCAATCCTCGTTAAGGCCTCAATATTGCCTCTCGGTCTTACCTGGTCCCCGTGAACAACGCCTATTTTTACACCGCCCACCCCAAATACGGCTTGCTTGGGCAGGTCGAGGTAATCCATGTTACCCCTAACCACGTATTGCCTCCTCCCGAGTTTCTTAACGAGACTTAATACGTCGGGATCCACTAAATCCCCCGTGTGTATCACTATCTCGTAACTCCCCGATGCGAAGATGTCCATGAACTCGCCAGGTATTTCGTCTGCCCTATCATGGATGTGGGAGTCACCGAGTATTAAGACTTCGTACTCAACCATGCCTGTCACCAATACAGCACCGCGATAAAAGCCCTTTTACCCATTATTTAGCAATACTTAATAGCAACAACGCCCTGGCTTAATCATACATGGCGAGCCTACCCCTAGAGGGCCTAAAGGTTGTCGACCTAACGCACTCAGCTGCGGGCCCCTTCGCAACATCGATACTTGGCGACCTTGGCGCTGAGGTCATTAAGGTTGAGTCCCCTGAGGGTGACATGACCAGGACGTGGGGTTACGTGATTAGGGATGGCGTTAGTACTTACTACCTCGCCATGAATAGGAATAAGCGCGTTATTAGGCTCGACCTAAAGAGGGATGAGGATAGGAGGAGGCTTTACGAACTCGTTAAGGACGCCGACGTATTCATTGAGAATTATAGGGTTGGTGTTGCCGAGAGGTTGGGTGTTGATTATGAGACGATCATGAGGATTAACCCTAGGATTATTTACGTATCCATTAAGGGCTTCATGCCAGGTAGTAAGTACGAGGATTACCCAGCATTCGACATAGTAATCCAGGGCATGAGCGGCCTAATGAGCGTTACTGGCTGTGAGAATGGCGAATTCGTGAAGGTCGGCGTCCCAATAACCGACATGATAACGGGGTTCTTCGCAGTCATAGGCATACTATCGGCGTTAAGGATTAGGGATAGAACGGGCAGGGGGTTGAGGATAACCGTGCCAATGCTCGACTCCGCAATTTACGTAATGGGTATACACATACTCTATTACCTCTTCACAAACGTTGTGCCTAAACCAATGGGTACCAAGTACATGAGTGTCGTCGCCCCATACCAAGCCTTTAGGGCCGGTGATGGTAAGATGTTCATACTAGCCATAGGCAATGACAGGATCTGGAGGCGGTTCTGTGAGGTTATTGGCAGGCCTGAGTTAGCTGACGATCCAAGGTTCAGGACGAACCCCGATAGGGTTAGGAACCAGGGCGAACTCGAAAGGATGCTCCAGGAAATATTCATGACGAGGGATAGGGATTATTGGGTAAGGCTTTTCCTAAGCAACGGCATACCCGCGGGGCCTGTCTACGACGTGTCTGACCTGGTCAGGGACGAGTATGTCAATGAGTACGTACTCACGGAGGTTAACGTCCCCGGGCTGGGTAGGGTAAAGCTCGTTAGGAACCCTATCAGGTTTGATAACGAAAGCCCTGGTGTTAGGTACCTAGAGTACTGATGATTAATTGATCGCCTTCTCCGAACACAATCAATCCCCAGGGCACCCCCAACCCCTTGATTTACCCCACCTAAGCCCTGGCCCTGCATCGCCAAGCCAAAGCCCAATTACTACATCATCTCCTAAATAGTGAACAATTCCTTCCCTGAAGCTACCGCGTGGTACTTCGGGGTCATCATTCCCCGTAGAAATCCTCCCAACCCTCCACAGGTCTTAGGAATGATGCGAGACGCACCATATAAGCCCATCCATACCTACCCATAGATAAAGTACCCAGCCCGAAAGCACATTAATGCATTTTTTAAAATTATTTAAAAATACTATAATTATTTAATCGATAATGCCAGTTAATAAACTAAGTTGTTTACCTAAGGAACTTATTGACAGAGTAATTAGTGAATTTAAGGATGCCGTGACGATTTACGTATATGGGGGCTCACTTGACTGTAGCGGTGGTGATGTGGACATTGCGGTATTTATGGAAAACGCACCGGATGAGGTGCCTAACCTAGGTGGGGCTATTGACCTGCAAATATTCAGGAATCCGCGCAATACATTATTCTTTGTTTATGTTGTAAAAACGGGCGTACTCATTTACGGTAAGCCACTGCAGGTGGATGTCGATGAGGCAATACGCAATGAGGTTGGCAGGATTGAGGAGAGGGTGTTCCTTTTTAGGAATAGTGATGATGAGGTCGTGGTTTGTAAGTCATTGAAGGAGCTCATGTTCCTACTAGCCGCGTTGACCTGCGGCATAGATGGCTCGAGCAATTGGTATAGAATGAGTAGGTGTCTAAGGGGCCTGGGCATAGAGACACCGCCTGAGTTTAAGCATTGCCTAAATCCTCATGGTATGGATGTGTTAAGGACGGTCGGCGAGCCAGTGCTTGATAAGGTGGTTAATGAGTTAAGGAGGGTACTCGGTAATGCTGGGAAAACTTAATTACAGCGATGCACAGTAGTATTCATGGTTTGGCTTATAATCGACATAGTTAGGGATAGGCCCGGCCTACTAAATGATATTACGTACTACGTCAGATTACGTAATCTCAATATTAGGAGCGTGGTCGGGAGTCGGCAAGTAGTATTAATGGAGGTTGAGGGCGAGGTTGATGATGAGTTACTGAGGGAATTAAGTGGCATTGATGAGGTTGGCCTAGTTACTACAATCACGCAATTATTTAGACTCCTGGGTTTTGTCCAGGAAGCCTTCACGAATGCCATTTTATTCTACGTCATGAAGAGAGACCCTGGATTGCTTGAGGCCCTCGGTTATGAGTATGGCAAGGAATTAATGAGGCATTACATGGCGTCAATTAAGGACTTTAAGAATGCACTATATGCATCGCTCAGGGTTTTGACTGCATTGGGTCTATTGACGCTTATTGGCATTCAGTTTGATCATGATAGGACCATTATATCGATTAGGGAGGCATTTGATGAGGAGGTTGGCATGCCCATGACCAGGGGCATAATTAGGGGGTTGTTTGATTCCGTGGGTAGGGTTAGGCACAGTATAAATGTGGTAAGGAGGAAATCACAGTATGACTTCGTCATATCTTGACGAGCCCATACTCACTCCTAGGGCGCATCTCTGACGCAGTGCATTAAAAACATGAAATGCTTATAAAGCCCCTGCTTTAATCGTGCTCGATGCCGCGGGTTTTCGATATAGGTAGGGTATGTGTTAAGGTTGCGGGTAGGGAGGCTGGGAGGAAGTGCGTCATTGTTGATATTAAGGATGAGAACTTCGTAATAATCACGGGGCCAAAATCCCTAACGGGCGTCAGGAGGAGGGTCGTTAATGTTAAGCATATAGAGCCCACGGAGTACAAGATCAACATAAAGAAGGGCGCCAGCGATGAGGAGGTACTGAAGGCGCTCGAGGAGGCCAATCTAATAGAGTACATGAAGCAGCCCGTCAAGCCAAGGCTATCAATGGTCCCAACACAGCAATAATCAGCCCCCAGTTCTTCAAGTCATCACCTCTCAATGCTTGGGGCTCACTCATCACCTACGTAGATTCTTAAACCATCAATTTAAAACTATACCATTCACCCATTAGGTAATGATACCAATGGTTATGCCTAGCTAACCCAGGAATTCCTTGACCTCGCCCTGATCCTTAGCGTGCTCTATAGCGACCCTCTCATTTAATTCAACACCAAGTCCGGGCTTCTTCTGTGGTGTTATGTACCCATCCTTTATTATCATCCCCTCCCTAACCATGTCCGGCCACCAGGGCAAGTCTATTGCGTGCCACTCAATCGCTACGAAGTCACCTATCGTGGATGCCACGTGGACGTTGGCCATGGTCCCTATGGGGCTCGATATGTTGTGTATTGCGACTGGTACGTAGTACTCCTCGGCTAGGTAGGCTATTTTCTTCATTTCTAATAGGCCGCCAAGTCTCTGAACGTCAGGGTGTATTATGTCTGCGGCCTCCTTCTCAATCAACTCCCTAAATTGAGACAATCTATATAACTTCTCGCCCGTGGCTATGGGCACGGGCGACTTAAGCCTAACCTCCCTCATGGCGTCGATGTTCTCTGGTGGCACGGGGTCCTCGAACCAGAAGACATCGTATTTCGCCAATTCCCTGGCTATCGCTATCGCCGTGGGCACGCTAAAGGCCCAATGCCCATCAATCATTATGTCGACATCGTACTTGACGGCATCCCTGACACCGCCTATGAATGATGTCACGAACTTAACAATCCTCATGCCGAATGCCCTATCGAACTCCGTCTCCATCATTTCCTCCGGGACATCTACGTCGAACTTTATGTACTTGAAGCCCATGCCCATCGCCTCCCTAGCCCTCTTTATGTAATTCTCAACGTTATATGCGACTTCGGTACCCGCCAGCTCAACCCACCTCTTACCCCCAGTTTCCATAATGCCAGCGCCAGCATGTAGGTCTGCATAGACTGGGACCCTATCCCTAACCTTACCGCCCAACAATTCATAAATTGGCAAGCCCGTGAGCTTTCCCTTAACGTCCCAGAGCGCGGTCTCTAGACCGCTTATTGCGTTATTAACGACACCCCATTCAGAGTTCGGTACGTGCTTCCTAATCAGCCTTAATAGGTACTCAATATTAACCTCTTTACCTTTAATAAGCTCCTCGGCCCTCCTCAGTATCTCCCTAATGCCAGGGCCTCTATGGCATTCCCCATAACCAATAAGTCCGTTGCTGAGCTCAACCTTAACAATTGGCCATTCGAAATTGCCCATCACCGTTAATACCCTCACGGATTTTATTGTAGGTTCGCTCATACTGCTATTCGGGGACTTTGTCATTTTAATAAGTATTTACTACGGTTTAGGGTAAAGCATTAATAAATCACCTTAGAATGAAGGCGTATGGAAACAAGCATAATTAATTTAATAGATAATACGTACCTGAGGCCGTATGGATCGGTTAGGGAGATTGAGGCTTTGATTGAGGATACGGCTAAGTACGGTGCATACTCAATAACAATAAACCCCCTGTTTCTACGTTATGCCAGGGAGTACATGGCCCGTAAGGGCTATAAATTCAAGGTTGTGGCGGTCGTCGATTTTCCCTTCGGTGCAGGGACTACCGAGGCTAGAATTGATGCCATTAAGAGGTATTCCCAGTATGCCGATGAATTAGATATAGTGGCACCCATAGGCCTTATAAAATCGGGCCTTTGGGATGAGGTTGAGCATGACATAGGTGCCGTGGTCGATGCCGCACATAGGGAGGGTAAGGTGATAAAGATTATAGTTGAGGATGCGTACACGACTAGGGAGGAGAAACTCGAGCTTTATAGAATCGTGATGCAGTCAGGGGCTGACTTCATAAAGACGAGCACGGGCTTCGAGGAGAGGGATTATGCCGAGAAGATCGGTAACAAAACAGGTGCCCAGATCGAGAATGTTAGGTTAATGGCTGAATTATCGAGGAGGTATAACCCAGGGATAGGAATTAAGGTTGCCGGTGGTATAAGGACGTACCAGCAAGTCCTTGATTTACTAAGAGTCTCCGAGAGAAGGCCGGACCCAACCCAATTTAGAATTGGGACGAGCCACATGCTGAGTATAATAGAAAGCATGAAGAGCTCATAAACTTGGTTAGACGGCAAAATTTATAAAATGAGTGAGAGTATCAGGCTTCGAATGTCGCAGGAAGGCGAAGAGACTAAGGAGACGCAAGAACAAGCTGAACAAGTACAACAACCAACCCAGCAAGCCCAGTTGCCCGAGATTAAGCCGACACAGGTAACCGGCACGAGAAAGATGAGGTGGGGTGTTGCATACGTGTATTCGAGCTATAACAATACGATAATAATAATCACGGACCTCACGGGTGCTGAAACCGTCGCTAGAGTTAGTGGTGGACAGGTTGTCAAGGCCGATAGGGATAAGCCAAGCCCATACGCAGCAATGATGGCTGCATATAAAGCTGCTCAAATAGCCATGAGTAGGGGAATAAATGCCGTTCATGTTAAGGTTAAGGCACCTGGTGGTTATGGTCCGAAGACACCTGGGCCGGGCGCTGCTGCGGCTATCAGGGCTTTGGCTAGGGCTGGTTTGATCATTGGGCGAATAGAGGATGTGACACCAATACCCACGGACACCATTAGGCCACCTGGAGGTAGGCGCGGGAGGCGTGTATAATACGACATTATACAATATATAATATTCCCACAAAATTGGTATCACTATGGCGAATTGCGAAGGAACGCTCAATATCGTGATTGGTGGTAGGGAATTAATGAGTGAGGCTGATAAGATACTTAGTGAGTCCTTTGGGTCTAGCTATAGGTATGCAAAGGCTGTTGTTGACTATGGCATTGGTTCCATCGCATTAGCTATGGTTAATGGCTCCAACGTGGGTGCAGCTGTTTATTATAGTATTAACGCCGGTTCTGTGAAGCTTTGCATTATTTATTACATAGCGGTCATTGAGAGTTGTAGGAGATTTGGTATTGGTAAGGCGTTGATAAGCACCATTGAGGAGGTGTGCGCAGACTCTGATGTCTATATCGCAACCACGTGGTTTGGTAATAACCCTGCGGATAGGCTTTATAGGTCATTGGGTTACGTTGGGTATTCATGGGATGAATTAAGAGGGCTTCTTGGACGTAGGGCTGTGGATAGGTTGTTGAAGGCTACCTGTGGTTATGATGATGACATTGCCTACGTAAAACCAGTGGTTCCTGGTGAGGATGTTATCGAAATGCTCAGGCGTGTCATTAATGGTGATGATATCGACAGGCTTTGGCGTGAGACCTGCCTATACGTCTGGTTGAGGCTTAGGGGTGTTTTATGAAAACTTAGTTTTTTAAGTAATAACCATTTATTTTTAAGTGAAGATTATGCCAAAGGGGAGGAGGAAGGTGCAGGAACAGGAGGAGCTTGAAGAGGAACGTGAGCCTGAGGAGACTGAAGAGACCGAGGAACAAGAGAGTGGAAATAGTGAACAGGGTACCACGGTTACCGCCACGGTTAGTGGTGGTTATCCCACAATCGATGTTGAGGAAATAGAGGGCGTTGGTAGGGTTACAGCCCAAAAGCTCAGGGAGGCTGGGTATAATACAGCAAGGGATGTTGCCTTTGCCAGTGTTAAGGAGCTTGCTGAAATACTCGGCAGCGAGGATAGGGCTAAGCAGATAATTGCGGCTGCCCAGAAGCTCATTGGTTTAACACCATTCATAACAGCCTACGAGCTTTATGAGAAGAGGCGGGGAATAAGACGCATCAGTACTGGTGTTAAGTCTCTCGATGAATTACTTGGTGGTGGTATAGAGACTAAGGCAATCACGGAAATAGTCGGCGAGTTCGGTAGTGGTAAGACGCAACTATGTCATCAACTTAGTGTTATGGTTCAATTGCCTGAGGATAAGGGCGGCTTAAATGCCAAGGCTCTTTATGTGGATGCCGAGAACACGTTCAGGCCCGAGAGGATAATGCAGATAGCCAAGTACAGGGGTTTGGACCCGCAGGAGGCTCTTAGGAATATACTGTACGCCAGGGCTTACAATAGCGATCACCAAATGATGATAATTGAGGAGAGCAGAAAAATCATTGAGAAGGAGAACATCGGGTTAATAGCCATAGACTCATTAGTAGCCCACTTCAGAAGTGAGTACCCAGGTAGGGAGAACTTGGCCGAGAGGCAACAAAAGCTTAACCACCACATCGCCCAGCTACTTAGGATAGCCGATATATACAACATCGCCGTTGTGGTGACAAACCAGGTAATCGCCCAACCAGACGTATTCTTCGGAAACCCACTGAAACCAGCGGGAGGTAATGTGATAGCCCACGGTGCAACCTATAGGATTTGGCTTAGGAAGGGTAAGGAGAACGTGAGGATAGCCAAGATCTTCGACAGCCCATACCACCCAGAGCGAGAAGTAACGTTTAGAATCACGGAAGAGGGGGTTGTTGATTAAACCTCTTCATCAATAATCACCACTCAACCTATCAACTAATGAATCAGGATCGCCAAAATACCTAATATCAATTTTCTTCTCAAAACTTATCAACTCAAAATTCAACCCCAAATCCCTTGCATACCTATACACCTCCATAAGCTCATCCCTACTTGGTCTCCTAGCCAACTCCCTGAACTCCGGATTGTAATGACTTGAATGGGGATCAGTCTCGTGTTCGGGTCTGTACTGGTCCATTATATTCACGAGGACTCCAGGCATGTTGTCCGAAATCCACTTAAGCACGGGTTTGGTATCGCACTCGATGTGGTTCGGCATTACTAAATGCCTAATTATCATGTCCTCACCCCAGTCATAGACAACCTTGTGATTCCTGGAAACAACCTCGAAATATCTCGGTGTTCTCGAGATCCTGAAGGCACACTTGTCATTACCATACTTAAAATCGGGCAACCAAATATCCATGACAACCCTGAGCAACCTTAGTGATTCCGGCGTCATGTAGAAGTTGCTGTTCCATAGCATGGGCACGTTTACCTCATCGCCATACATGGCCCAACCCTTATTGAAGTTGTAGGATAGGAAGTCAGCCTTAACTGAAAGTATGTGCTCATAATCCTCCTCACTGAGTTGATCCAGGATCTTCATACCATGCTTAGCCAACAGATCTATCGCCTCGACTACATTATGTAAGTTAGGCGTTGGCTCACCACCAACCCAGTTGATGTTATGAACACCCTCAAGCCTAAACAGTACAACGATTGACGCAAGATCCCTGGGGGTCACCGGTACTCCATTGAACCTATCCCTACTTATGTCGGCGTTCTGGCAGAAGGCGCATCGCATGTTGCAGGATGTGAAGAATATTGTCCCAGACCCCAAGGTGCCACGTAGCGGTAATTCTTCACCAAGGTGGTGGAAGTACGTGGAGACCCTACTCACGGAATCCAGCATACAAACACCAAGCCTCCTACCGCCAGTCCTATCAACACGACACCTCCACTCACAGAACTCGCAATGCCTAAGCATCCTCCTCGCAATCTCGGTGACCAGATCTAGGAGTGATGGCTCGCTCTTGGGTACGTTCCTTATATCAACTTCACCATTCCTAACCTTACCCCATAGATCGAGAAATTCCTTTGTGGCCTCATCAAACTCCCTCCATAACTCACCTTCGCTAGAATCCCTAAGGTTTATGTTAGCCCTAACCCTCGATGCAATTAGGTACTTAGCCGGTTTCCTGTTTGTTGATACGTCGTAGTACCAAGGCAGTTTATGCTTAATGTACCTCCAAATCCACAATCTCGAGAAGGACTCCACAGCAATAATTCAGCAGGCCCCTAAAAATCCATAGCCCGGATAAAACTAAAATACACCGTTTAACCCATACACCCGTGAGCGTTGGTAAAATCAGGCTTGCCATAGTCGTTGCGGAGTTCAATTACGACATAACATACCTAATGCTACAGAAGGCACTGGAGCATGCGAAATTCCTGGGTGCGGAGGTGACCTACGTGGCCAAGGTGCCGGGGACCTACGACATGCCCATAGTAGTTAATGAATTACTGAAGAAGGAGGATGTCGATGCGGTGGCGGCAATAGGCGCCGTGATACAGGGCGAGACAAAGCATGACGAATTGGTGGCCCACCAAACAGCCAGGAAGTTGATGGATTTATCCGTGGATTACGGAAAACCAGTGGGTATGGGGATAATAGGACCCGGAGCAAATAGGGTACAGGCGTTGGAGAGGGCTGAGGAATACGCAAGGAGGGCTGTAGAGGCCGCTGTAAAACTCGCAAGGAGAGTTTCCACACTGAGGGGCGCAAGGTACGAGGGAAGTACCGTATACATTGAATAGTCAGTATTGGAGTCATTCTTCACAAATCCGTTAGGTAAAGCCTCATCACAACACTAATTAAATAAGAACCCTTATTTGAGCTACTCCCCGTGATTACCGTAGCTGTTGGTTCAAGGAATCCGAACAAGGTGAGGGCTGTGGAAATGGCCTTTAGGCTCATGGGGTTCAGAGCTGATGTGATTGCGGTGGAACCTCCTAAAGACCTACCGCCGGAGCCCATGGGCTTTGATGAAATACTTAATGGTGCCTTAACAAGGGCTAATTATGCACTGGTTAGTACGCCCAATGCAGAGCTCGGCGTTGGTATTGAGGCAGGAATCATCAAGTTAGGCAAAATAAATGCGTATCTAGACGTAACAATGGCTGTGATTGCCGATAGGTATGGCGAAACAACCGTGGGTCTGAGTCCAGCGTTTATGGTGCCGAGGAAATTCGCGGAGGAGGTGTTGAGGGGCAGGGAGTTAAATGATGTTGCGGAACAGTACTACGGCGTGGTGAATATAGGGAGGAGGTATGGGCTTATAGGAGCCGTCACTAGGCATTTCATAGAGAGGTTGGATTTGAATACGGAGGCGGTATACATGGCTTTATTACCGAGGGCTCCCTGGAATAAAAATCTCTACTCAACTTGAATTACTATCATCAAACCTGAACGATAGGTAAAATTACCACCGTATAGTAATTACCATGAGCACTGTAATGGATGCCGTGAAGGCAAGCGTTGAGGAGTTGAGAAGGAGGTTTCCCGGAAAGTCCAGGTCCTGGTTAATGAGGTCATTACGCAGATTCCTAAACAATGATATTAGGAAATTGAATGAAAACGTATGGGTCGTTGCCGGCCGACGTGAAATGGGTGACGCATTACCACAATACGTGGTTAGGTACGTAAACGGTAAGTACCTATGCGATTGTCAAGCATCAATGATAAAGAGACGATTATGCACCCACATAGGTGCCGTCGTATTGAGGAACATTTATGAGGGTATTACGAGGATTGTGTACGCCGCAACAATAAACGTTAAGTGCAGAGACACTCAATTACTAATTATTGGAGAAAACAGCAAGGATGTTGAGATAAGGAGAATAGTGAAGGATAAGGAGTTGAAATACATATTAATGGCCAGCAGGGAAATGATGATAAAGGCGATATTGGCCTGTAATGATGAGATAACGGAGAAAACAATACAACTAAAGCCAACAGAATTATGGAAAATCTTAAGCACCGAAAATAACCATGAGAGTACATAAAATGTTGTTTGGTGCGGCCGCCGGGATTCGAACCCGGGTTCTGCGGCTAACTGCTCACCTATAATCGTGAACGGCAGGCCGCCATCCTAGACCAGGCTAGACTACGGCCGCGGTTCTTACATCAATAACGTCATTTTTAAGGTTTTCTCTCGTGGGTGTGTTTAGGGTAGTTAAAATTTGTAATTTGATCTTTTCAGAATAATGATGGAGCTTATGCTATAGTTGTGATGCATTACCATCGATGATTTAACTCCACACTTCCTTAGTAATTTCCTATTAAAAATAGTAATTTCCACCCTTTATTACCATAATTGACCTAAACTGGGTCGAAATACAATCAATACTCGATATCAGCACTCCCAATTCTAAAGGGCTTTTGCGATCTCAGGGCGTTATCAATCCTTTTGAGAAGGCTTTTCTTGTTAATTGGTATATTGCTGTTTTTTATTAGGTCCTTGGCTCTCATCATCAATTCCGTAAAGGCTCTTGGATTATTCTCCTGCAATTTTACGAATGCTGCGGCGAGTATTATTAATCCCTGCAACCCCTTATCCCTATTTAGACGCCATACCCCCTCGAGTACCTCATGTGCTTCCACACTTTTATGTTAATGATTTACTTCATCCAGAGAGGTTGAGGAAGGCAGCAATAGATCTTCTCAATAAGAAAATTTCCCAAAAGCTTAAATGCCCTAGGTTGGTTTTGATACTGACCGCTTGCCCGAGGGGAATCCGGTGAAGGGGGTGGTCCAAGACCCAGCCCCGTGGGCACTGAACGTTGATGCCCCGAGCATGGGGGCAAGACCCGACAAGAGATGAAGGATGATTAGGAACACCGGGATGAGGGGAACGGGGCAACAAAACCTCTCCTTATTAAATAGCTCCACGTACTTAAACAGCGCATCGTGCACGTCGTAATTTATGGTACGTTCCATATCTATGACGCGAACCTTCTGAAGATTTAAGCCGAGTCTTTCCGCAAGCCTTACCTCACGCTCATCATTGACTAGTACGTCTAGCTCTATGTGGTCTGAGGCTATCCTGGCGTTACGTACCATGAGCCCTTCCCACCTTAACTTGGTCAATAATTCCTGCCTATGGTTTGGGGTAAGCCCCGGGTTGTTTATTATTGCGAGTATTCTCATTTTTATTTTAATTATTCACAACCTATTATTAGCCTTTACACCGGCGCCAAATGCGAGTAAGCCCTTAACGAAGTATCGCCCTAGGAATACGAATACCACGAGAGGCACTATTACGGCTATTAATGAGCCTGCGTAGGTCTCGTTGTATAGGACACCATAACCACCAATGTACTTTTGGACCGCCAGCGCTATTGGTCTTAGACCTGGTGATTCCACAAGTACCAGTGGTATGAAGAAGTTGTTCCATGACATGATCAATATGTATATTGCGGTTGCAATTACTCCGGGCATCGCGAATGGTAGCACTACCCTTGTAAATACCGTGAAGTCGCTTACGCCGTCTATGTATGCCATCTCCATGTAGTCCTTCGGTATTACCGGTATGAATATTGCCATCAATAGAGCAACTGTTGGTACGAAGAATATTAAGCAAGCAAGTATTAATCCTGCATATGAGTTGAATAGCCCCAGGTACACCATAATCTTCACCAGCGGTACCGCAGCCACCTCGTAGGATATGAATGTGCCTATCGCAACCAACATAAATAACAGATCATCGAGCCAGTGCTTGAGTCTGTAGAAGCCGAAACCCCCTAAGAACCTGAGGGTTAAAGAATAGTAACCCATCCCCTATGCACATTCGCTGGGAACAGGTACATGTGCCCATTAAACATGCCAGCATCAATCACCGGTATTGAAACATTCCCAGTAGATAGTAAGGAGTCCCACCAGGCCGTGGCATTATAGAACGATGTTGTCCCATCAGGTGTAGAATAGAATTTCCTTTAGCGGTGGTGCTGTCGGTCTTGTTGCATAGTATGTGAGTAAAACTCCAAGGACAACTACAATAATCACTAGAACGACAACCCAGGTTAATGTGGTCCTAGGGATCCTGTGCGGAATAATTTCCACATACTAAGCTAAGTTTTAATAAATTCCTTATATAATTATTGTGGGTTCTATAGGTAAAACTCAATAAATGTAACTAAATATATAAAACATGTTACTAGATACTAATATAATGATGACTTTCGCCAAAATATTGACAATTAATCATAAAGGTTAAAATAAGTTAGGTATAGTATTTAAATTCCATTACCTAGATCTTATTGGTAATTATGGAGACTATGATTGAGAGTAGGCCTGCCGTGGTGCTTAACCCTAAGGATAATGTTGGCATAGCCCTTAGTGATCTTAAGTCAGGAGATACTGTCCACGTGATTATTGGTAATGCTGAGTTTGTCATTAAGTTGCTTAATGATATACCGTTCGGCCATAAGTTTGCCATTAGGGATATTCGTAAGTGCGATTTTGTGATTAAGTATGGGCATGTTATTGGTAGGGCTAGGGTGGATATTAGGGTTGGTGAGCACGTGCACGTTCATAACATAGAAAGCTTAACCGCAGTACATAGTGCGTGTAGGGGTGGTGGTAAATGAGTGGACAAAGCATACTTGGTTACGTCAGGCCTGACGGTAGGGTTGGTATTAGGAATCATTTACTTGTTATGTCAACTGTTATTTGCTCAGGCTTTGCTGCACGTAGGATTGCGGACCAAGTTCAGGGTGCTGTGGCTATCGAGAACCCGTTTGGTTGCGGCCAATTGGAACCAGACCTGGAAATCACACGAAGAACCTTGGTGAATACGGCTAAGAACCCCAATGTCGGTGGTGTTCTTGTTGTTGGGCTTGGTTGTGAGCAGATTCAGGCGGATGACTTAGTTAGGGAGATTGAAAAGACTGGGAAGCCTGTGGAGAAGGTGGTTATTCAGGAGGAGGATGGAGGAACACCAGCGGCTATTGAGAAGGGTGTTAGGTTGCTTAGGAAGATGGCTGAGGAGGTGCTTTCGCAAAGACCTGAGGAGGTTGATATGTCGAACCTAGTGCTTGGGGTGGAGTGCGGTGGTTCTGACGCGACCTCCGGCTTGGCCTCAAATCCTGTTGTTGGTTATGTAGCGGATAGGGTAGTTGATTTAGGAGGTACGGTGATCCTCTCAGAAACGCCGGAGATGATTGGTGCTGAGGATATCTTAGCAAATAGGGCCGTTTCTAGGGAGGTTAGTGAGAGAATAGTTAGAACCGTTAGGAGGTGGGTTGAACTCGCCGCGTCCTATAACGTGGATTTAGTAGGCACACAACCAGCTCCTGGTAACATAGCTGGTGGCATATCTACTATAGAGGAAAAGTCATTGGGTGCGATCATTAAAGGTGGTTCAAGGCCCGTACAGGGAATGGTTGACTATGCGGAGGAGGTTAGGGGTAAGGGTCTCTGGTTAATGGATACGCCGGGTTATGACATAATGTCTGTGGTGGGTATGGTTGCAGGTGGCGCAACACTTGTTATATTCACGACAGGTAGAGGAACACCAACGGGTAACCCGATAGCGCCAGTGATAAAGGTTACCGCGAATCCGCAAACCGCCAGGAAGATGCATGAGAATATTGATTTTGACGCAAGCACAGTAATACTCGGTCAGGAGACTATTGAGCAGGCTGGTGAGAGGTTATTTAAGTTGGTAACGGATGTAGCGAGAGGTAAGCCGACAAGGGCCGAGTTGCTTGGTTTTAGGGAATTCATGATCCACAAGATAATACCATCCTTTTAAGTTCCGACGGGGTATATTTATAATTAAAACACAATATATTATTCCTTTATGCCGGATAATTCGTAGTACAGCTTAAGTAGGGCTTGTGTTCCCTTATCGCCGAGACCCTTAGTCACCAGTGCGTTGTATAGTTCCAGGGTAAGCGCCGTGCCTGGTAATGGGACGCCAAGCTCATTTGCTGTCTCTAGAGCGTACCTGAGATCCTTCTTAAGGTGGGCTGCCCTGAAGCCTGGTTCGTAATCGCCCTTCATCATCTTGGGCATGTAGTATTGGACTGTGAATGAGTTTGCGGCTCCCGTGGATAGTACCGTGAATAGTTTGTCCATGTCTATACCAGCCTTCTTGGCCAACGCCATTGCCTCGGCTACCGCCAGCATGTCTATGCCGACAACTATTTGGTTCAGGAGCTTCAGCATCTGCCCATTACCAACATCACCAGCGTATATTATTGTCTTACCCATAGTCTCAAGCACAGGCCTAACCCTCTCAAAAACCTCCCTCTTCCCACCAACCATTATCGTTAATGTGCCCTGCCTAGCACCAACATCACCACCAGTAACTGGTGCATCTAGAAACTCAATGCCGTACTCAGCCAATCTTTTGGCAAAGTACCTGGCATGCTCTGGCGAGTTCGTACTCATGTCAATAACAACAAGGCTGGGATGAGCTCCATGCACCACACCATCCTTACCAAGTAATACCTCCTCAACATCTGGTGCGTCGGTCACCATGTCAATAATGACATCGCTCTTCTCAGCAACCTCCCTGGGGGAGTTAGCCACCGGTACCCCGAGTTTTGCAAAGGGTTCTGCCTTACTCCTTGTTCTATTGTAGACAATGAGCGGGAAACCCTTCTTATATATGTTCATGGCCATGGCGCTGCCCATTATACCAAGCCCTATAAAACCAACCCTCAACTGTTCCATACAATTCCCTCATTGATTTCTGTTAATATATAAGTCTGAGTTAATACGTGTTTTAGGTGGATAATGGTTAATAAGGCGTGTCGTTATTCACGAATTGTGAGGCTTGTTAGGGTTGATGATGCCGTTGGTTTGATGCTGGGTTACGACACAACATACGTGGGTAGGGATGGGACTACCGTATTATTACCAAGGGGCCACGTGATAACTAAGGAGGATGTGGAGAAGCTGAAGGACTCTGGCGTCTACTTTGTGTGGGTCATGGGTGATGAGGAAGGCAGTGACTTGATGTATGAGTGGGAGATTGCGGAGACCGTGGCTAACGCAGTTGCTGGGAGGAATGTCCAGGTCAAACCGGCCCGACAGGGCTCGGCACAGTTGGTGGCAGCTGTGGGTGGGGTTTTGGTGGTTGACCCTAATGGGTTGAGAGCCCTTAACCTAAGCGGTAACGTGCTCCTGATAACTAGGCAGAATTATGTTGGCGTAGTGGGTGGCGACGTTGTTGGCGTGGTCGACGTAATACCGCTAAGTATGAAGAGGCAGGAGGTTGAGGAACTACATAGGTTTAGGGGCTTGATCAATGTTGAGCCGTTTAGAAAGACTAGGCTTGGTGTTGTTATTACGGGCACCGAGATTTACCAAGGCAGGAAGAGCGACCTGTACTACCCAGTCATAAAGGCTAGGGCTGACAGGTTTAGTTGGAGCATTGTGTATAGGGAGGTTGTGCCCGATGATGAGGATAGGATAGCGAGCGCAGTACTCAAGGCCGTGAGACAGGGTGCCGAGGCGATCGTTGTGACTGGGGGTATGTCCGTGGACCCCACTGATAGGACACCAATAGCCATTAGGAGGATGGGGGCTAGGGTTATAGCGTATGGAGTGCCCATAAAGCCCACGACAATGACCATGATAGCCTTACTGGGTGATGTACCAATCCTAGCTGTGTCAGCAGGCGGTATCTACTACAGCGATTTTAATGCCCTCGACATATTCCTGCCAAGGTTAATGGCCGACCTAATACCGACAAGGGAGGAAATCGCAGCAATGGGACTTGGAGGACTACTACCAAATTATAAACTCACGACTCGCCCATAACTAGGACATGGTTTTTCGGTGTCGCGCACTATTTCTCAATCCCTAAACGTCTAAGCACGGTGTTAACGATATCCCTAGCCCTACGGGCTTTATTAAGCAGGGCGCTTGCGTAATCTCTATCATACAACATGCTAGGTGTCAACTCACTCGAGGGTTCTCCGTAGGTTGATCGAGCATGTTCCACGGCTACCTCGTGACTTATGATGGCCAACTCCCTCACAATACTCCTTAAATCTTCAGGTAATTGATTCAACAATGTCAGCAATTGATTAGAAGGATCGTGGCTCCACGTCGGTACCTCATACATGGAAATTAGGGCCTTAGCGAAGTTCTCAATGGATAAGTGAGTAATGGACGCACCCAGCTCAATCACCAAGTTGGCAGTATGTCTCCGCTCGTCTAAGGTGCTCATTGGCGAGCGCCAGTCTGTACTTGAGCTCCCTTATTGGGTCTATCATAATACCCTTACCTTAGCCATGGGTTTAGGCAGGATCCAGTAATACGCCCTACTATCCCTAACTCTCCTCAATCCACTCTCAATTATCCTGTGCCTAACATGGGCTAGGAAATCCCGTAGTATACCGGACCTATCGAGGAGGATTAAGGCATCCCAATAAATATTCAGGAGCAGAGGTCGTATTATACCTGGGTTTACGAACTCCTCGAAGTCCATATCCAACACCGTGAACCCGGGGTAGTCCCTCAGCAGGGCCGTGATTGCCAAATAAATGGCCCTACTCCTCTTCAATTTGTTAATCTTATTGAGCCCCCTATGGAGGACCAGTATGTCAACATCACTCCTCTCATCAGCCTCGCACCTAGCCCACGATCCAAAGAGTAGTACAGCTACGTAGTTCTCATTGATTAATCTGCTTAACCTCTCCCTAAGGTCGTTAACCACTGAATTACAATCCAGGGACATATTTACATCAATTACTCAGACCATAACTTAAATCATTTTCTTATTAAAAAGATCTATTTGTTGCCCTCCTCAACCTCTCTGGACACAGCATTGAATAGGCCCTTTATATAGCCTATGGTGTATATCCTCCCTAAGTACGAGTAGCCCGGTGTATACTCAATATCGTTTTCTAAAGTCGGTGTGTGGTCAACCCTTAGATACCACTCACGGTTAATCTCCAGGAAAGCCTTGGCTGCATTAACGAGGTCCGTTTTACCCTCACCGATGAGCGTCTCCACGAAGTTGTACCTATCACCCCTGACATCCCTGAAGTGTACGAAGTAGATCCTATCCTTGAGCTTTCTGACGGCTCCAGGTATGTCATCAGTCATCAGCGTGAAGTTTCCCATACAGAAGGTTATACCGTTATACTCACTCCTGTTGAGGCTTATCAACCTCTCGAAGGCCTCCACGCTATTCATTATCCTAGGCACACCCCTATACTCAGGTATGGGTGGATCATCGGGATGCATTGCAAGCCTAACATCAGCCTGCTCCGCAATTGGTATAATATAGTCCAGGAAATCCTTAAGGTTTTTCCATAAGTCCTCATGCGTAACCTTACCAACACGTTTGAGTATTGTGGGTGGTGGAGAATTCTCTATATCCTTAATGTTGAAGCCTGTCACGTACATGCCAGCCCTATCCGGTATGTGAGTTCTTGTCCTGGACCAACCAATACCCGCCATCCAACTATAAATCCAAATCCTAATGCCCAACTTACCCATGTTCTCAATAAGTCTCGCCACATTATCAAGCTCCTCCTCCCTCAACTCCCTAATACCGAGCCTAATACCATCAAGTGGCGGATTATCCTCAATAGCAACGAGCTTAATACCATTCTCCTCAAGCATCTCCTTATAACGCATCAACGGTTCGTAATCCCACGGCTTCTCCTCCTCAATCTGCCTCCAATCCCTAAACCACCTAGGTAGTACGCCATCCGCATAATCCACACCCAATTGTTTGAGAACTCGCCAAAACCAGTTCGGCCTATTCTCAAGTATTATCTCGGCAAACCTAATCTCCATCAAACCAAACCACTAAAGGACACTTAATAAAGCAATACTCTAACTGGTGTTAATGCTGAAGGCATTATTGCGAATTTAGTAATTTCGCTATTTTGTAATCATCAATTATGACCACGTGGTGCTTAAGGGCCTCACGCCACCACGGCTTAGCCAACGCCTTAAAAGCCTCCTCGGGCGTCCAACATATTGGTTCAAGCCTAGGTGGCGCATCGTTAAGCTCTACGCACCTTGTCACGAAATCCGTACCCCTGAAATGCCCGGAAATTATTAGCACGTCCACGTCACTCCATAGGTTGAAGTCGCCCCTTGCATAGGATCCGTAGAGTATCACGGTCAATCTACCGAACCTATCCCTGAGTTTTGCCGCGTAATCACGCAACTCATTGATCACGCGCTCCCTCTCGGCACCCCTCTCCCTAATTACATCATCTAACGACATGGCGAACGACCCCTAACCCAGTGTTAATGATTAGGCTCGCGCAATTTAGGGCCTCCACAGCCTCCTCCCTAGTGTACCTCTCGAAGGGCACGCCCTCAACAAAGGCATCTGGGTAACGTGGCATTACGTACATCTTATCGAGACAACCAACACAGAAACGCAGCCTATCACCCGCATTGCCGCAGTAATTAACCAGATCGTTGAAGAGGACCACTAGGTTATGCCCAAAGGCTGGCTTACCCATGGCCCTTAACAACGCCTTAAGGGCTAACTCAGCCGTTTACTAGGCCTTAAAGCATGCCCACGAATAATTGCTGGCACTCATATCAGCGTCTATGGATCTCAGGGTATACTCAGCCTGCCTAATCCATCTACCATACTCATCACAATCAAGTAATTGTGTCATCTATAGATAATTAATGCAATCTCTCTAAAAGGTTCTTGCCGATAAATGCTTGTTCGGATTACTAACATATAAGATATGTACTTAATAAGCCCTACCCAGGGATTAAAGTTCAATGAATATCTTCGGTTGGGTTGGTAAAATCCTTTACGTAGATCTTAGCGCTGGCAAGACCTGGATTGAAGACGTTAGCGATGACGTTTATGATAAGATGCTTGGCGGTGAAGGCTTGGCTGCATACATAATATACAAGAGATTTAGGGATATTAAGGGCCCGTTTGATCCAAGCAATATCCTAGTCTTTGCAAGCGGTCCCCTAACCAGTGAGTTAATACCGCAGAGTGGTAGGGTGTCCATAGGCTTCATATCACCCTTAACCGGTGTGTGGGGCTCGACGCATGTGGGTACGAGGTTTAGCTACGAAATTAAGAGGGCTGGCCTAGACGCAATAGTGGTTTGGGGTAGGGCTGAAAGGCCTGTTTATATTTATGTTAACGATGGTTTCATAGACATAAGGGACGCTGGTAAGTACTGGGGTTTGGATATCATAGAGACCGTAAATTCCATCAGAAAGGATCTGGGAGATAACTCTGTTAGGGTCTTAGCTATAGGACCGGCTGGTGAGAGGCTTGTTAAATTCGCAACGATAGCTAATGAGGAGGGTATTGGTGGTAGGGCTGGCGGTGGGGCAGTCATGGGCAGTAAGAACCTCAAGGCCATAGTTGTTAAGGGCACAAGACCAATAGAGTTTGCTTATCCTGAGGAGTTAAGGAGGTACGTTAGGGACCTAAATACTAAACTCGGTAGCTCAGCTAGAGGCGTCTCACTCAGGAAGTTTGGTAGCGCCGGTAGTGTTGGTATTTATCACGAGATTGGTAACATACCGATTAGGAACTTCCTTTGGGGTAGGTGGGATGATAATGAGGTGTTCAAAATAACTGGAGAGACAATGGCCAAGACAATACTCGAGAGACCATTCCCATGTACAACATGTCCAGTGGCCTGCAAGAGATTTGTTAGGGTGAAGCCGGGTAAGTGGTTCGAGAGTGAGTTCAGGGGTTTAGGCCCTGAATACGAGACAATAAGCCTGTTTGGGACAAACCTGCTAATTAGTGATTTGGAGGCTATTGCGAAGATGAATGAGCTCTGTGATAGACTTGGTCTTGACACAATATCTACGGGCAATGTAATAGGGTTCATATTCGAGACTGCCGAGAGGGGATTAATCAATAAGGAGGTTGATGGATTAAGGCTTGAGTGGGGTAATGCGGACACCGTGGTGAGACTTATACAGAAGATTGCGTATAGGGAAGGAATTGGGGACTTACTCGCCGAAGGCGTTAAGAGGGCTTCTGAGAAAATAGGCGGTCGAGAATTCGCAGTCCACGTTAAAGGACTCGAAATGCCAGCCCACGATGGTAGGGCATTCTTCGCCCACGCACTCAGCTTCATGACCATAAACAGGGGCGCTGACCACCTGGGTTGGCCCCACATGCCCTGGAGGGGTATTGCCGTACCGGAGCTAGGGATCAATGCACGTGATGATAGGTACAATGAGAGTGAGGAGGTTGTCGATATTGTAATTAAAATGCAGAATTTAATGACGGTATATGATTCACTCGTTATGTGTAAATACGCATTTACGGCTGGATTGACGGTAACAGACATAATAAACTTACTCAAGTACGCTACAGGCAAGGAGTACACAGCAGATAAGCTGATGGAGATTGGGGACAGGATTTGGAAGATAGAGAGGTGGATAGACAACCAGCTAGGGGTGACGAGCAAGGACGATAAACTACCACAGAGAATGCTCACACCACATGCAAATAGGAGCGATACTAAGGTACCAAGCATAGTGGAGAAGTGGTTACCAATATATTATAAAAAGAGGGGATTAACGGAGGACGGAAGGATTGAAGAGTTAGACGTATAATCTAATACCTAGTAGCACTTTTACGCACAACATTTGGTGGATCATTTACATGCCTCCAGAGGCCCCTACTGAAACTTATGACTTGAATGCCCAATTCATCTATCGTAATATCGGTCATTAGAGGCTCCGTTAAATTTTCATCAACAGCTATGTACGCCCGCGCCTGAGATAGTACCCTGCCTACATCGTCCAGTAACTGCGCTAGCACGGTATTCCTCGATATATAATTATGGGTAACTCCCGATGCTAGTTCAACCTCTATCAAATCCATATCGTCTATACTAAGCCCGATGTCCCTGGCTATGCTCGGTGTCACGGCGATTACAGGAACCTCACTCTCAGCACCACCATTAACAAGCACGATTATCTCGGAACTGCGCCCTGTGCTCTCATTGATTAATCTTACCCTTACCCTCACTACCACCTTCGACACCCACCCTAACGTATCTCCTAACCACCCTATACTTGCCATATTTCAACTTAACATCCTTACGTAACTTAATCCTACCATCGAGTAATGCTTTAAGCACCTCCTTATCAATCATGATCCTCTTAACCACATATTTTTAATAGTTAGGGCTTCTAAAGCCTTGCTTTAAAGCGTGCTTATCCCGTATAGTCTTTGGTATGGTATTGGTATGGCCTTCTGGTCTATATGGACATCCACAACGCAGGCCTTATCTGTATTCAATGCCTCCTCCAATGCACTTATCAACTCACTCCTATCGTGAACTACAACACCCTTAGCACCAAGGGATTCAGCTAGCATTGCAAAGTTTACCTGTGGTAACCTCACCAATTCATCAGTAACCCCTCCAAACCTAACCTTCTCGTAAACCCCAAGGACCCTATAGGCTGAGTCGTTAAAAACCACGATCTTAGGCTTAGCCCCATATTGAACTGCCGTGGATACCTCAAGACCCGTCATTAGGAATCCGCCATCACCAACAAGACCAACAACATCCCTATCAGGGTGCATAATGGATGCGACAACAGCACCTGGTACGGCGAGTCCCATTGAGACATAGCTTGTTGTTGTTATGTACCTTTCACCTTCATAAATGGGCATTAGGAAACTTTCAATTCTATGTGCACCAACATCACCAATAAATACCGTATTCTTCCTCACGAATACGCTCCTAACAGCCTTAATGACCTCCCAAGGCTTTATACCTCCTGATAAGCCAGTGTAATATTTATCGAGATCCTCATTTTCCAGGGACCATAATCTCCTTAACTCACCAGGTATACCCTCCCTACGCCTAATATTCCTCTTACGTAATTCCTGCAATAATTTCTCGAGGAAGTAATGGGCATCAGATAGTATGGAAATGTGGGGCTTGTATGCCCTACCCAGATCGTATGGGTCAACATTTACATGAATAAGTTTACCTCTTATATCGAGACTATACCTACCAGTACCTATTTCACTGAACCTATTACCTACGGCCATAATAACATCCGCCTTACTGAGTACCTCATGTGCTACCATGCTACCAGCCTTACCAACTGCAACACCTGCATAGAGTCTATGGTTGCTTGGGATTACGTCTTTAGCCATCACGGTAGTCACAATTGGTGAATTAAGCAACTCAGCTAGCCTAATCACCAATTTTTCGGCATTGGCAATACGAACTCCTCTACCAACAAGGATAACTGGATACTCAGCCTCAGCCAATAAGTCAGCAACCTCAGCAACCTCCTCATCAGAAGCCAGAGGCCTCTCAATATTATATTGCTGTTTAGCCGCATGTTCAACATCGCTGTTGACGATGTCCAAGGGAATTTCGACATATACAGGACCTGGTTTTCCACTTAAGGCGATACTAAAGGCCTTCATTAATACGTCGCCCACCTCCTCAGGGTTGTTGATTCTAAAGGTAGCCTTAGTGATAGGCTTAAAGGCCATCAATTGTGCATCATCACTTGGTAATTGATGCATCTGGGTACCTCTGCCATCCCTAACAACCGTTGCTATAATCACCATTGGATCACCCTCAATAAACGCCTGAGCTGTGGGGGAAATGGCACCAAATACCCCAGGCCCTGCTGTGGCTATGATAACACCAGGTCTTGAAGACAACCTTGAATACACAAGACCCATAAAACCCATGGATGGCTCAAACTTAGCATTGATAACATGAATTCCGTGAAATGTTAATGCCCTTAATAGAGGCATTATGTTTTCTGCAGCTACTGTAAACACGTAATCCACACCACCGCTAAGCAGTGAATCAATAAATACATCGGGAAAGAGCATAGTTATTACCTCAATCTTTCCCTAACGTCTCTCATACTCACACCCCTAGTCTCCGGTCCTAAAAAGGCTCCAATACCGTAGAGCACAGCCGCTAGTATTGTAAAGAAAGATGCCGTAAACCAGATATTCCCATACTCAATTGGATAAAATAATGCATATAATGGTATCGCATATAATGGTATCCAAGCCCCAATGAACAAGCCTGAGCTATAACCAAAACCAACACCACCCGCCCTCCTCTGTGTGGCAAAGCGCTCAGATAGGTATGCGGGTACCATACCCCAGACCCACTGTGTTATCCAACCAACAACCACAGTCCCGATTATAAGTAATAAGTAATTCCTAAATGTAGCACCAAGGTACCATGAATACCAGGCTGGTATAGCTACGATAGCCGATGTTAAGGCTCCAATGATGAATGCCCTCCTTCTTCCAATAATATCTGATACTCTACCCCACGTAGTATCGGCAACTATAGCCATGTACCCAGCTATCCCATAATAAAATGCGGCTTGGCCTAATGGTAAACCTGCCCTTGTAAGAACACCAACAGCAAAGTCAAATAATGACCATGAACTAAAGAAGAGACCCGTCATTAATAGCATTACCTGTAGGAAAACCCACAGTACAGGAGGCTTAAATAAACTGAAGAAGGGCACCCTCTCCAACTGCCCCTTTTCTTTAACTTCACGAAAGACAGGTGTGTCTGGTAGTAAATACCTAAGGGCAAAGGCCACTACTGCTGGTAGAAGACCCGTGAGGAAAACGTATCTCCACCCATAGGCATACATGGCTTCCTCTCCTAATATGCCTGTGAATAAAGCCACAACCGTACCTCCTAAACCAACGCCAACACCAAATGCGCCCTGTAAGAGACCACCAACAAAACCACGCCATCCAGAGGGACTGTATTCAATAGCGTAGGCATGACCAGCCGCGTACTCTCCCCCTATGAATATTCCCTCTATAAACCTCATGATTGAGAATATTATGAAAGCTAAGATACCGACCTGCGCATATGTTGGTATTGCCGCCATTAATGCGCTCATGCCGGAGAAGCCAAGTATTGTAATCATTAAGGTATCTCTCCTACCTAATCTATCACCAAGATTACCAAAGAGGGCACTACCTACGGGTCTAGCTATTAATGTGAATGCGTAGCCAAACAATGTTATGTAATAAGCCAACCAGGCAGGTAATTTTGACGGCAAGAGAACCTTAGCTAAAATGGGGGTTAATGACGTGACGAACATGAGATCGTAGGCATCGAGCATAAAACCCAATGCCTGGGCTATGACGGCACCCACACCCTCCCTAGTCCACCTCTCCTCATGAACGTAACCCATACGTTAAGGTAATGATTAAGGAAGTATTTAAGGAAAAATCTAAACTGTATTAATTTCATTTTACATCGTACATTTACCAAGAATAAATTATTTCTTGCAGAGATCTTTCAGTAGTTTTCTTAGGGCTATTCCGTCCTCATTACCGTAGCCCTTACTGCTTGCCATTATGTATAGTTGGACTGCTAGGCTTGTCATTGGTAATGGGCAGGCCACATCCTTGGCTGACTCCAGTGTGTACATTAGGTCCTTGATTATGAAGTCTATGGGGAAGTATGCCGAGTAATCCTCCTTCATAAGCTTATCACGCCTAGCCTCAAACCAATAATTATAAGCCGCAGTCTCCCTAGCCGCACTGAGGAACTTCTCAAGGTCAACACCAAACTTCGAAATGAACTCAATACCCTCGAGTAAAGCAACCAATTGCGCAAAGCCTATTGAGTTCGTTATTAACTTGAAGGCCACAGCAGCCTCTATGGAGCCCATGTAGAATATCTTACCTGACGACAAGTCCATGAACAACCTCTGAACATTTGGATCCCTAAAAACATCCTCAGGACCACCAACGAACAACGGCGTCTCACCCCTCTCAGCCTGTGGCACGGTTAAACCAAGCATTGCAACGATGAATTTAATACCCCGACTCGATAATTCACTAGCAACCCTTAACTTACTCGAAATGTCGGTGGTACTGGTTTCAACGGCTATTAAACCGGGTTTTGCCCCATGAACGATGCCATTAGCCCCTAGGTAAACATCAAGCACATCCTCAGCCTTAGGCACATTCGTAAGTACAATATCAACCTTAGAAGCAAGATCAGCTGGTGAGGATGCGCCTTTAGCACCTAGCTTCTCAAAATTCTCAACCTTAGACCTAACAATATCATAAACGTACAAATCATAACCCCTCCTGAGAAGATTCCTAGTAAAGGCACCACCCATCCTACCCAAACCAACAATACCAACCCTCATCAAAATGAGACTAGAGTCCTTAATATTTAAGTACTAATTACTACATGTAAAAATATTAAAATTATTCATACGATGCATTATTTATATAAGCGTTGATTATTTTTCTCAGGGCGTTCCTTAGGTGTATATTAATCGTAGCCTTACTCAATCCAAACTCCCTAGATAAATCATCAAGCTTTGCATTCCTTGGATAATTAAAGAAACCCTTATTGTACGCCTCAAGCAATACCTTCTTCTCTATATCCGTCAACTCATAGATTGGCGAAGTAAATATTGCATGTTTAGATAACCTACTCACCTTAAACGTTATTACCCTACCATAAATACCTAATTCATTATATAAATCATTAAACCTCAAATCAACATCATTACCCTTAGTAATGAAGTACGCCGTGAAATCCTTAACACCATTACCAACATGTGAGCTTACAACTACGCCACCATAATTAAGGATTATGTACTTCAGCATACCCCTAATATCACCTAAAAACATAACCTCATACTGCCTATTGCTTAGCTTATTTACTGAAACAACATCAATGATATTTCCCAGATACCTAAACCTTCTAATGAAAGATTTGAGGATATCTTTTTTACTTCCATTAACAGTAATAACTTCAAAACTATACCCCTGCTCCTTATACGGATAATAATACCGCATTATGGTCATCACACCATCAAAATCCCTGGTATAATAACTCCAATCATTGAAGTGCTCCATCTGAACATAAAGCTTTATTAACTTCATAAGTATAAATATCTTTGTTCAAGGATATTTTTATCTTTTCCCTTAATTTGAGTAATTGTTTCATTTTCTTATTTCTATTTAGTAAATATACTTATTCGGATTCATAATGTCGTTCGGATCAAATAACCTTTTATATTTTTCATGACCTCCAGCGTCTTTATGTTATTCCTTACGAGGTATTGCTCATAAAGTAACTCCCTCTTCTGAAGCCCAATACCATGCTCACCACTTATTGTACCCCCTAACTCAATCGCTATGCGGGCAACCTCATAATACATCCTTTGGGCAAGCTCCTCCTCTCCAGGTTTGTAGAGTATATGTGGGTGCATATTACCATCACCAATATGCGCCAGAATCGGCATTGGCTTTCTATACTTATCACCAAGTTCCTTGAGCCTAATTATTGCCTCTGCGAGCCGTGATATCGGTACTGTTATATCCTCTGAGTAAAAACTTCCATATACAGCCTTTATAGCCTCACCAGCCCTTGACCTAAGTTCGTAAATCCTACGTGCCCCCTCCTCATTAATAGTAATGATATTTAGGCCATTAATACGTATATTAAGTAACTCGTCAATTAAATCCTCCTCAATCATTATAATAACTAGGCCACCATCTGCAACTTTTAAACCAGAATTAAATGCCTGGTTTACCGCATTAATTGCATATGGATCCATATACTCCATTAATTCCGGCATTATACCCCGCCTCCTCACCTCATAAACGAATTTAGCCAGGGTCTCCATATCATCTAAATACACAATCAGTGTTTGTACCTTTCTTTTAGGCAACGGTATTATCCTAAGCCAAGCCTCGGTTATAATTCCTAGTGTACCCTCACTACCAACGAATAGGTGGACCAAGTCATAACCAGCCCTGTTTTTCTTAAGGGGCTCACCAACCTTAATGACTTCGCCGGTTGGTAAAACAACCCTTAATGCCAGGACCCAATCTTTAACTGTTCCGTATTTTAAGGCCCTCATACCACCAGCGTCTGTGGCTATTATACCACCTACTGTGCACATATAATGACTAGCTGGGTCTGGTGGGAAGAAGAAGCCGTATTTAGAGAGCTCCTTGTTGAGATCATCTAATACTACGCCAGGTTGAACCCTCACATACCAATCGATCGTGTTGATCTCAAGTATCTTATTCATCCTTCTCATATCAAGTAGTATACAACCATCACAGGAAACAGCCCCTGTCAGGCTCGTACCAGCACCCCACGGAACTATCGATATACGGAACTCCCTAGCTAACCTTACAATATTAATGACATCATCCTCACCCTGCGGATAAGCAATAACTAGGGGCTTGACTTTAAAACCAATGAAATCTGTACGCTCTTCAAAACTAGTTTCTAGCCCTAAATCTTTCAATTTATTAATAATTAAATAATTATTATCTCTCACGATATTACATAATTAAGTCAATAGACTATATTTTAGAGCTCTAACAGGTAAGAATTAGAGCTCTAATACTCTTAATACAGTAAAGCTTCAATGAGTAGTGGGCAGTACTCAAGGGAGGAGATAGAACGTGGTATCGCCAAGATATATCAGGTGTTCTGTCGACAAAGAACATAACTGCGCGTTACATAGTAATTCTTGCCTTAGCATCCCTATGGGTGGATGCCTATGATTTCGCAGCCTTCACATTCGCAACCGCAGCATTTAAAGCAACATTTCCCTGGATGTCAACATACCTATTCGGTTTAGCCGTTGCATCCGTTCAGCTTGGTGCTACCATTGGTGCTATTGTTGGTGGTTGGTTGACTGATAGGATTGGTAGGAGGAACATGTTCATACTCAACATGATACTCTTTACAGTGATGGCTATCGGCGCTGGTCTAGCTCCTGATCCATATACATTTACGGTATTTAGAACGTTACTGGGATTTGCATTAGGAGCTGATACAGCTACGGGCTTCACCTACATCTTCGAATATCTCGAAAAGCAACAAAGGCTATTTTGGTCAAACCTATGGCAACTTCAGTGGTATATTATGTACCTAGTGACGATAGCGCTCGTTGTTCTGCCCTTCTACTTTATAACGCATACACTACTTTCTCACTGGCTCTGGAGGATAATAATGTTTCTTGGTGGTATCTTTGCCTTCATAATATTAATGTTTCGAGCAAGAATACCCGAGTCTATCCTATGGCTTGCATACCAGGGCAAACTCGCCACAGCCAAACGAATACTAAAGCGGACCTACGGCATTGACCTACCAGACGTCCCAGACGTAGATGTGGAGCTCAGGAAAGTTGCTAGGTCGTGGAAGAGTGTATTTAGTATATTCAGGAGGAGTAAGTGGAAGGAGCTTGTTTACTGTTTCAATGGTAATTACGAGCAAGCCTTTGAGTTTTACTCGTGGGGTTTCTACCTGCCATACATATTGTTAACATTTAAATTAGCCGGTCCATTAGCCACGATAGAGGCTTCCGCAATATTCTATGGTGCTGGCGTCGTGGCTGGTGTAACAACTGCACTACTAACACCTAGGATAGGTACTAAGAGCCAGTATGTAATGGGCGCATTTATGACTGGTGCTTCGATGGCTTTACTAGGTCTTACATTAATTCATCACTGGCCTCTATGGCTTGTTGTGCTATGGGCTTCAACATTCTTCTTCTTCCATGTTATTGGCCCCGCTAGCCAGGGCATGACCTCGATAAATGCTGCATTTGGTGCACGCGAGAGGGGGACAGCGGCGGGTTGGGGCTACTTCTTCGTTAAGTTAGCTGCTGTAGTTGGTGCGTTCTGGGCCCCGACCTGGTTTGCGATGATTGGTGTTTCCGGTACATTATTTGCGTTGTCTATATACGCGATAGCAACGGCTATATTAGGCTTGATTATAGGGTTTGATGCACGTAAATACCACCCGCCAGAGTTAGCAGAGGAGGCTAAGGTAGGCTGATGCGTAATGATAGGTTTAATTTAATCTTAAAATATTAATTGTTTTTATGATTTTAGTTTTATTGCTGGTGTTTTTTGTGTTCCTAGTTTTGTTATTGTTATTTCCACAATGTCCCCATGCCTCAACCCCTTATCCCTACCCGGTACTATTGCTGTTCCTGTTGATAGTAGGGTTCCATCTGGAACATCGTTGTTCCTAATTAGGTATTTTATTTGCTCCTCAACCCTCCTCCTCATTTTTGATGTGTTTGTTGTTCCCTCGAATATTACCTCATCACCCCTAATTATCCTCATTGTTATGTCTAGGTTGTATGGATTACCAACCTCATCAGGTGTGACTAGGAATGGTCCTATTGCGCATGAGCCATTGTATATCTTGGATTGGGGCAGGTAGAGCGGGTTTTGTGCCTCCAAATCCCTCGCCGACACGTCGTCGGATATTGTGTAGGCGAGTATGTGACCCTTGGAGTCAATAACAACACCAAGCTCGGGCTCCGGCAACGTCCACTCGGAATCACTTCTAATGGCTATTGGCTCCCCATGACCAACACACCTATTGGCGGTCCCCTTGAAGAATATCTCCGGTCTCTCGGCATCATAGACTACTTCGTAGATTGACCTACCCTTTATCATCGCCACATCCTCCTCTGTATACCTAGCCCTTGCAACCTCATAAACAATACCACTACCCCAAACCTCAGGTGGGTCGTAGGGCTTGGTAAACCTCAAGCCATTATACGTATAATCCCTACCCAACAACTCATCAAGATCAACATTAACACTAGGACCCAACGGCACCTGCCTACCCTCATAATGCAACTTCAAAGCCGTAACAGGATCAACCATCAAAACAAAAACCCTACCATCAAAAACCACAAAACTCGACACAGCACCTCCATTTATTAGTCTGAATATGCGCATCAGCTTTTACTTAACTGGACTGAATATTTAATGTTGCTTCTAACAAGTTTAATTCTAGCTGTTTTATTGCTGGTGTTTTTGTGCTCCTAGCTATGTTGTTTTTCATATTCTATCACATCTAATAACCCACCTTTTAGTCCGTATTTTTCCTCAAACATTAATTCTTGGTATAATCTTGAACAATCAACATCAAGTCCAGCAGGTCCGGGTATTCTTGATGAGGTTTCTGTAGGTTTATTTAGTGGCGTGAAATGAACCTTGCTATTTGGCAAAACCTCTTTAATGATATTCAGCATATCGATGATATTCCAGGGCTTTTTACTGCCGATATTGTATATGGGTCTTTTTACATATTGTTTATTAACCAGAGCCAAATGTATGAATGCTAAAGCACCATCTCTAACATATAACCATCTTAATTTTGCATCTATATACGCAAAATCAGCAGGGACTTCGGACTCACCTTTAATTATTAAATCTCTAAGAAATGCATTAAATTGTCCTGTATATCCCGTATAACGTCCAGGTCCCCATACCGCTGTTAATCTCGCACCTAAAATATCTAACCCATAGTAGTTTCTATAGAATATTCCATATGCTTCATTCATAAATTTGGATATAGGGTATGGATCTGGCGGTGGCATTGGAATAATGTCTTCATTTACTGCCTTTGAATTATAGTTAACCGGCGACCCATATACCGCTTCAGAACTTGCATAAACAACGCGTTCTAAGTCCATAAGTCTAGCCGCCTCGAATATATTAGCGGTACCAAGCATATTTACTTTGACTGCTTTTAATGGTCGATTTCTTGATTCGAGAAGTACTAATGCAGCTAAATGTATTATTCTTTTTACATCATATTTTTTAATACTGTCAATTAGTTCTTCTATATTCATTATATCGCCATAAACAAGTTTAAGTTTATTTGTCACCTTTGATATATTAATAAGTTCTTGGTCAAATCTCACATCGAATGCTACAACATCATACTCATAATTGCCTTTTATTAATTCTTCAATGACGAAACGACCAATCTGACCACTAGAGCCCGTAATCATTATTGCCGGCATAACTTATTTCACCCACCTTAGACCGCGAGTCAGTGCAGGTGCTGCGGCAATTAATATAATGCCAATTATGATCTCTTGAATAGTATACTGTGTATATCCCATTATGATTAAAATATTCGTTAATATTGTTAATACAAAAGCCCCTAATAAAGGCCCTATAGGGTGTCCAGTACCGCCAGTTAATGCTATACCACCAATGACAGCAGCAGCTATGGCGTATAATTCATAACCGTAAGCTGTCCAAGGATCAACAATGTACGCACTAGTGGCTATTAGCATAGTTCCAGCTACTCCAAATCAATTACTTATTATTAAATTTTACTCACTTAATTAATAATGATTTTTATTGAATAGAAAATTGAATAGAAATAAATAAACTGTGATTCAAATAATGACTATAACTATGGTTCTCAGAAGCCCTTATAATTTTAACTATTATGTTTATTATGTTGTGTATTTTCTCAGTTTCTCCTCGTCTATCTCTACTCCTAGGCCGGGTTTACCTGGTATTGTTACGTAATCGCCCCTGAAGTTTTCCACTGGTTCCTTGGTTATTTCGTATGCTAATGGATTTTTCTCGACATAGTAGTACTCATAGGCTGGTGTGAAGAGTGTGTTTGTTGGTGTTGCCGCTATGAATTGAAGAGTTGCTGCTCTACATCCTGCACCAGATAATCCAACGTGGAATGTCATCGGTATCCCAAAGGAGTCTGCCAATGCCCTTATCCTCAGTAACTCTGTTATTCCGCCCACCCTCGCTATGTCTGGCATTGCTATGTCTATGGCTTCCCTGCTCATGAACTCGAGCCATTGGTACTTCGTGAATAAGGTCTCGGCTCCAGCTATGGGTATGTCCAGGGCCTTAGCAACCCTGGTGTAGCCTTCCAGGTTGTCTGGTGGTACTGGTTCCTCGAACCATACCACATCGTACTTCTCAAGCATTCTGCCGACCTTTATTGCGGTGGCGACATTGTATGCCGTATTGGCATCAACCATTATCTCAACCTCATTCCCAAGCGAATCCCTTATTGCCTTTATCACGGACTTATCAATATCGTAACCCCTACCAATCTTCACCTTAATGTACCTAAACCCCTGCTCCAATAATTTCTCGACTTCCTTAACAGTGTCCTCAGGGCTCATGAAGACCACAGAGGATGCGTATGCCCTAACCTCACTCCTAAATGTACCACCGAGTAACTTATGTACTGGTTTGCCCAGTATCTTACCCTTGAGATCCCAAAGGGCCAGGTCAACGCCTGATAATGCCTCTACGTAGTAGCCAGCGTGGTGTCCCCTGATCCTCATTGCCGTAAACAACTCCTCCCAAAGGACTTCAGTATCCAGTGGATCCTTACCAATGAGCATCGGCTTAAATAATTCATTAATTATCGAGGCAGTCGCTGACGGCGCCTCCCTCGCTATTGCCTCGCCCCAACCAGTAAGTCCATCGTCAGTAATAATCTTAACATAAACAGCCGTAAATCCCTGGCTAATCCTTGACGCAATCTCCTCATAAGGACCCCTAAAGCCAGTCACGGGTTTACCAACGAATGCCCTCCCAACGTAGGTAACCACATCCTTGATCTGCATGGTGGTACTTAACAATGGCATGCCTATAAATATTATAACTAACATATTATGATCGCTGATTATCAATACTCCATCTCTTATCCAGGACAATGCGGGTAATCCTTAGGTTGTGTTAGATAGGTTAAGAAGCCGTTCCTTCCCCCTTTCCATCCTACCAAGCAAGTAGTGGCTATTACGGTTTAATAAACCTTGTCCAAAACCTTGATTTCATATTAACGTAATGTGATGTCCTCCGTGATAATGCTTATTTAAATACTATCTGTACAACTATGCATGAATGATAATACCTAGTGAGTGGGTTGAGAAGACGGATGCGTTTTTCATGGATGCCGAGAGGCACGTAAATGATGGATTATTTGGTTATCATGCTTCGAATCACAACAAGCCACTGAGTTATACCTTAAGGGCCTAATCATCGCCAAGGCAGGAACATACCCATTTACTCACGACTTAGCTGAGCTGCTTAGGGTTGCTAAGTCCCTTGGTTTCGACTTTTCCAATGAGTTATACGTTTATGCCGACGCATTGAGTGGTGAGTATACACTATCTAGATATCCAGGTAGGAAGCCTAGGGTTTATAATGATGAGACTGCTAGGAGGTGTGTTGAGTATGCAAGAGGATCATCGAGTGAGTTAGATCGGTTGCTAAAAATCCTTAGTGAGGGCATTAGTAAAGGCGATGAGTTGCTGCGTGGGTTTGTGTCCAGTGAGTATCCAAGTAGTACTATTGTGCTCTTTGGCTCCAGGGCTCGTGGTGATTACATGCCTTACAGTGATTATGATGCTGCTGTAGTGTTTAGGAAGGTTCCTGATGAGAGAGCTAATGCCTAGGATTAGGGGTTTAAAGCCTGGTGGTCTATCCCTAGATCTCTTAGTACTTAGCGTTGATGATTTGAGTGACCCAGTAATTAGGGAGATGCTTAAGGGCTGCGTTATTTTGTATGATGGTTTAGACCTTAGGGATTCATTGCTCGGGCTTGGTTGTAGGCTTATGCAGGATTGATTTCAAGCACCGTCTTTATGTCGTCATGCGTCCAGGTGTACGCCTCTTGGTAATTTTCGAGGGTTGCCCTCTTTGTTATTAACTTAAGCGGCCAATTGTTGAACTCCTCCTTAGCCCTCCTCAGGTGCTCAAGGGCCATCTCGAAGTGCTTAATTCCTGCATTGACAGAGCCAACAATGACTTTATTGTTGAGCACCATGCTCGTCATCAAACCACCAACCTCACTTATCGAGCCACCACTGGGATAGACACCAAGCAGTACGTAGACACCGTTGGGTGCTAGGTGGTTTAAGCCCTCAATAGCGACCTGGGGCGATCCTGTGGCCTCAACGACTATATCAAACTCCCCAGTTACTCGCTCTACCGCGAAGTCCACGTACTTACCGCCCAACTCAAGGATTAACTTCGCCTTTAGGCTTTCGGCTGGTCTTGTGGCTGTGGTTACTGTGGATATACCCATGAGCCTGAGCACCATCGTTGCCAGTAAGCCCACGGGGCCGGCTCCAAGCACCAGGGCTGTCTTTGGTTTCCAGTCAAACCTTGCCTGCCCAATCCTGAGCCCCATGTCTATGCCCTTCTCAACGACTGAGAGTGGTTCGGTGAGTACGGCTACGTCTAGTAAATCCTTAGGAACCTTAACTAGGTACTTCGCATCTGTCACGGAGTACTCGGCAGCATGTCCATGGAGACCCCAGATACCATGCTCAAGATAGTGACCCACCGGGCAGAAGTCCACGGGTAGGTCGCAATTAAATGACCTCCTCACTGTGGGTACTACGATGTCGCCCACCGATACGTTGTCGACACCATCCCCAAGCTCAGCCACCGACGCCACAGCCTCATGGCCAAGGATCAGGTATTCGCTACCTTCGGGTGCCTTACCGTACTTTCCTTCGATGATTTCCTTATCAGTACCGCAAATACCAACCCTGATGGGTCTAAGGAGTGCCTGGCCTTTACCGGGGCTTGGTTTTGGTACGTCCCTTAATCTCAGGGATTCAGGTACTCCGGGTATTACTGTAATGGCCTTCATAAAAATGAATTATTTCTAGGGTGTATTTAAGTATAGGGTTGATTTTATGGTCCCTTCATTAGGACTATTTCCTCATCGCCATCCTTCAATATCTTCTTCACCGCCTCGTAGACTTCATCGACGAATATCGGCCTACCGGTCACCTTAACCACCCTGTGCTTTATTTCAATCCCAGTCCTCTCCCTAATTACACTGGCCGCCTGTGATTCATAGTTCGACTCAACATCAATTATTAACTGACCCCTACCTAGGACCCTCCTCACGAACTCTGTTGGGAATGGTATAAACATCCTTAACTGTAGGAAGTTGACTTTGTAGCCCTCGTTGTTTAGTACGTTCATGGCATCAATTATTGCACCCTTTGTTGATCCCCAACCAACTATTGTTACATCCGCATCCTCTGGACCATAGAGCCTAGCCTTGTCCTCTAGCGGTATCTCCTTATCCGCAAGCTCCAGCTTCTTCATCCTCTTCTCATACATCTCTGTCCTGGTTACTGGGTCCTCCGTTATGTGGCCGTACTCATCGTGCTCATCCCCCGTCAACCAGAATATTGGGCCGAGCCCTGGTATTGACCTTGGTGACACACCGTCTTTCGTAATCCTAAACCTTCTGTAATTATTTTCGTCCTTTGTAACAATCAATCCCCTATCAATCTTTAATGATTTCTTATCCAAGTCCCATATAACTGTTGAGTAGGAGTTTGCCAAAGCCTTATCGACCAGGTGAAAGACCGGCATTTGATACCTCTCAGCCCAGTTGAGCGCCTTGAATGCATCCTCAATAGCCTCCCTGTGGTCACCGGATGATATCACTATCCTTGGGAATTCGCCATGCCCCATGTGCATCACGAACCTTAGGTCGGATTGGCTATTCCTGGTCGCCATCCCAGTACTAGGTCCAGACCTCTGGTAGTGCGTTATTACCACGGGCACCTCATTCATCCCAGCAAAACCAACACCCTCGACCATGAGGCTTAAGCCCGGCCCCGATGTTGCAGTTGCAGACCTAGCACCAGCTATACCCGCACCTATCGCCATGTTTATTGCTGATATCTCATCCTCAGTCTGCACAACCACAATGCCAGCCTTCTCAAGGGCCTTGGCTTCCTCAGTGACTGGGTCTAGGTCTACCGTGTCGTGCGCCTCTATGAAGAAGGACTCATCGGCAGCTGGCGTTATTGGGTAGTACGTCTGGAATCTTAGCCCACCGAGTATTTTGCCCATGGCCACTGCCTCATTACCGTTAACTATGATAGCCCTAACACCCCTCTTAATTAGTGATAGTGTTATGTTGGTTTTCATGGGTTTCGCGTATTCGTAAACCACCTCAACAATCGCCTTATTATACTCAAGTAACTTACCCCTCCTACCAGTGAACACATCCTCAAGCCCTTTAAACACGTACTCCATTGGTAATCCCATGGCTGCCGTTGAATACGCAGTCATAACAACGTTGGAGTACCTACCGATTAGTGATGGTAAATCAACATCATGAAGCTTCTTCTTAACCTCCTGGAGTAGGTCTGCGTAGTGCATTATCATGACGTTAACACCATTACTCCTCAGATAATCCACGATGCCCTTTACCGTTGGCTCAACACCAGCCCTGCTAAACCACTCCCTAAGCCTATCCTTCAATTCATCCTCCATGTATTGTAGCTGATCAAGCCTTGTGTTGAAGGTTGATGTATCAACAACAACGTAACCACCACGCTTAACGTCCTGGAAGTGGGTGAACACGGTCTCTGCGTCCAGGGCGACCAAAACATCAATGGGGCTCAATAGTCCTCCTCTAGGTTCATCACTAACCCTAACCATGAAGTAGCTATGCCTACCCTTAATGTTTGAGAAGTACTCCCTATCACCAATCACGTAATAACCAGCCCTCGCTACAGCCCTCATGAACACGTTGGCACCGGTATCAATACCACCACCCTGGGGTCCACCTATGACCCACATTAAGTCAACAGGCATTGCACCAAGTCTACCTAGACCTATTTATTAACTCTTCTCCCATTGTAGAAGATAAAGATATGCACCGTAGATAAGACGATGTAATTATTCAATATTAATCATTATAATTCAAAGCTAGACCTAACTAAGTTTTTATAAGCACCTTACCAATCCTGGAACTATTCCTCATAAACTCCAGTGCATCACTAAACCTATCCAATGGGTATGTGACTGCAATAACGGGCTTAACTAAGCCGCTACCCAATAGCCTAAGTGTCTCGGCTACATCGGATCTATTTGAACGTACATTACCAATAATTGATACATCCTTCATTATTATATAACCAAGCCTAAGTGCGTATGTTTCGTCTGGATTAACATTACCAATAATTATTGCCCTACCACCCATACGAAGGCTTCTCAATGACTCATCAAGCGTTGGCGTACCGATAGCCTCAATAACCACATCCCTAAACATTTACATACCCAGGTGGGACGTTTCGCTTTAAAAACAAGTCTTTTTACCTGACGGGTCCGTCAAGGCTTACCTAACCCCCGTGGGTGTGGGTTTGTGGGGCCGCTCGGGCGAGGACATCCAAGCCGTTGTTGTGCTTAACGTCTGGTGCTCCGAACACATACTCTGTCTGCTCATAAAGCTTTATGAGCCCATCCCTGCTTATTTTGCCATCGTGAAGCGCCAGGATCAACTCGGCCCTTAGGCGTCGGATTGGGTGGTGCATGTATTTGGCAACGCGCCTAAGCAGCCTAACGGCGTTTTCGCCACGGAACATTAAGGCATTGGTTGTTCTATGTGGCTTAATGCGGCTGACGATGCCGAACCTCTCGGTGATCACGTTCCTCAACGCGTTGAGATTGTACGATTTATGGCATTCTTTACAGGCCGTGATTTCCACATGGACGTAGACGTTGTTTCCTTCAAAGCTACACCACACTGACCCATCTCCATCAACTACTCCAGCCACGAACATGGCGAGCCCCCTCATCACTAAGGCTATTGAGTATTTTCTCGAGTTCGTCAGCACTTAATTTAATTGGCCAAGGCCACTCGTCAATGCCTAGGTTTACGTAGTATACCAAAGCGATTTGTTTTTGTACATATTTTACTGCCGGCGCTCCCCTTTTCCGCTTAACAATCAAGCTCGGTGTCTTAACCGTGTTTAGCAATGTTGGGAAGAATACGGCATCGACGCTACCTGTAGTATCTATCTCTAGCTCGGTTCTATCATCGAACTCCCTAACTGTCAAGTCACTAGCCCTTAACCCAAACCAATAAGGTTTCTTTAAGTCGCTCAGTTTTTCCAAGTTGTTTAGCCAAACACATGGTTCAATCCCATGTCTTCTAAAGGCGTTAACATCAACGCCAATAAATCTAAACAGCTCCTCACACATATCGAGTTCGCTCCAACCCAACCTCCTCAGCAAATCCTCGATCTCCTTAACAACTTCGCCTCTCATTGCCTTGCTTTCCCAGCTAATTCCACACCTTCCCAACCACTTATCCAGTGTATTTATATATGTTAACTTCGTTGCATCCCTAACCCACCTTTTCGATAAGTCAAGACTTCTAAGCATCCGCAACAACTCACACCTTAACTCGTAATCGCTCCTTAACCACAGCTTATGAACAATACCTCTAGTGCCATCAGCAACCTCCTTGCCGATTAGCCTACCATCGTGGCATTGGTTTTTAATTAACTCCTCGATCTTCCTCATGGTGCATTCCTTGTCGTTGTTCTCTAGGCACTTCATTGCCTTGCTTACCAACTC